>Ga0255175_1000060_pt1 | contig 78436 bp, 63 predicted proteins | sample Atl_Atl_RepC_8d_FD_183628 | JGI IMG/M metagenome (GOLD analysis project Ga0255175, IMG submission 183628) | Freshwater microbial communities from Altamaha River, Georgia, United States - Atl_Atl_RepC_8d | ecosystem: Environmental > Aquatic > Freshwater > River | place: USA: Georgia | collected...
AATTCAATCGGTTTTTTATATGTTTTAACTTGGTCAAAGATATTTTTTGCCTTTTCTGAAGAATGACGAAGTTGACTCAACCACTGTTTGGTTCTAGATGTTGCAAAGTATTCATTAACATAGACGCTACAAGCTTCATAAAATGGAAGAATCAATTTGATTGTTTCCAATTCTTGTTTGAGTTTTTGTTCAGGAGTTGGTGTTGGACTTGAGGCTCCAAGAGAGTTTTTAATTTCTTTAAAAAGAAATGGATTGCGTAAGGCTCCACGGCCAATCATAAAATCGTTACAGGATGTGACATTATGACATTTTTGAAAATCGTGTGTTGTCCAAATTTCACCATTAGCAATAATTTTTATTTTAGAGATATCTTTGATTTTGGGAATCCACTCCCAGTATGCAGGTGGTCTATAGCCATCAGTTTTTGTACGGCAATGCACAGTCACCCAATTAGCACCCGCAGATTCACAGGCTTGAACATTGGCTAAACAAAAACTTGGATCATCAAAACCTAAACGGATTTTTGCAGTGACGGGTGTGTTTTGTGGTATTTTTTGTCTCACAGCCGAGACAATTTTAAAAATTCGATCAGTTGATTTTAAAAGTGCGGCTCCGCCGTCATGACGATTGACTGTTTTAGCAGGACATCCAAAGTTAAGATCAATACCTGCAGCTCCTAATTCATAGGCGCGAAAAGCATTTTCGGCCAGTGGTTCGGCATGGCCACCGAGGAGTTGAATAAATACGGGAGTTCCAGACCGTGTTTTTGAGTTGGTTTTAAGTTCAGGACAATTTTTATAAAAAACAGAATGTGGATGCAGTCGTTCAGTGACGCGCAAAAACTCAGTCACACATTGATCAATGCCGCCAAGGCTGGTCATGAGATCTCGCATCGCCCAGTCGGTGACGCCTTCCATGGGCGCTAAAAAAAGTTTTACTTCATTCCGATTTTGCACAAATGTTTAAATTCTTTTTCAGTGAGAGGTTGAATGGAGAGTCTTTGTCCTTTTTTGATGACCAACATGTCTTTGCATTGAGGATCATTTTTAAGATGATCTAAAGTGATATAAGATTTGAATTTGGAAACATATTTTATTTGCACGCAAAACCAATTTGGTTTTTGTTTTGTTGCCTTAGGGTCGTAATATTCAGATTTTGAGTCAAATTGAAGTTTGTCAGGTTCAGCACTTTTGCTGATTTCAGCTATTCCAGCTAGGCCTGGCGGGGTAGCGTTTGAGTGATAAAATAAAACCTGATCACCAACTTGCATATTTTGAGTCATAAAATTGCGGGCTTGATAGTTACGAACGCCTTCCCACCACGTTGTTTTATCTTTGTGAAGGTGGTCGATCGAATAAACATCAGGTTCTGATTTCATGAGCCAATATTTCATATCGATTTATCTAGCATAATTTTGCGTTAAGACACAAATTAAAAGAAGAATGGGGTTAAGGGTTGCTGTTTTACGTGTCATTCATTAGTTTTTAATTTGTTGTAGGGAATTTAATCTATGAAATTTAAAAAAAATGATAAAGTTTATTGGCTTTGGATGGGTAAAAAAATCCAAGGCCATGTGGTTGATATTTTTACTGAATCTATTACAAAAGAAATAAAAGGTAAAAAAATTAAGCGTAATGGATCTGCAGAGAATCCAGCCTATTACGTTCAATCCGAAGCTGGTAACTTTGCTTTAAAACTTGGGACTGAAGTATTTAAAGCAGATAAAGATGTGGCGGAATCTAAAAATAAAAAAACAACTCCGAAAATGTTTGGATAGGCTATTCGTATTTGAAGTTTTATATATTGTTCAGTGAAGTTATTTAAGCCGATAATTTGACTTGGTCTTTGCTAAAGAGATAGTCTAAACACATGAAATCAAATATTAAAAATCATAAAAAATATACGCTTATAACTGGTGCATCATCAGGAATCGGGGAACAAGTTGCTTTTAATTTGGCTGGGCAGGGACAGAATCTGATTTTAATCGCACGTCGTCTTGAACATTTGAAAAAAATCCAAAAAAAGTGTCTTAAAATGGGGGCGGAAGATGTTCTTATTTTTAAGTGTGATTTAACTCAGCTTAGTCAAGTGCGATCTGTAGCTCAAAAAATTAAAAGCAAAAAAATTTTGATTCACCAATTGATCAATAATGCTGGGCTTGCCTCTGGGACTGATCTTGTTCAAAATGCAAAAACCTCTGATTGGGATCGTATGATCGATACCAATATCAAGGGACTTTTGTGGATGACTCGAGAATTTTTTTCCGACTTAATTAAAACAAAAGGTTATATCATCAATGTGGGTTCTGTCGCTGGTCGATTAGTGTATGAGGGTGGTGCTGTTTATTGTGCCACTAAATTTGCCGTGCGTGCTCTGAGTGAGGGGTTTCGAATGGATTTAAAAGGCACTGGTGTGCGTGTTACAAATATTGAGCCTGGTATGGTGAATACAGAGTTTAGTCGTGTTCGCTTAGGAAATCAGCAAAAAGCGGATGCTGTTTATGCTGATATGATGCCACTGAGTCCCATGGATATCGCGTATAATATTTTATGGTGTTTAGATCAGCTTCCTCATGTTAATATTCAAGAGCTCGTTATTTATCCAACAGATCAAGCAAGTGTTGGACAAGTCGTGCGTGGTAAAAACAGCATTAAAAATTTAAATAAAAATTAATAGAGGTTATGTATGTCGCAAAATAATTCACAAGAGTTTAGAATTGAAAAAGACACAATGGGAGATGTTCAGGTTCCTGCGCAAGCTTTGTGGGGAGCTCAAACTCAGCGTTCAACTGAAAATTTTAAAATTGGCGGAGATCGATTTCCAAGAGAAATGATTAAAGCATTAGGTATTTTAAAAAAATGTGCAGCAAAAACGAATGCTGAGTTAGGTTTGCTTGATCAAAAAAAATCAGAATTTATCTTAAAAGCGGCCGATGAGGTTATTTCGGGTGCGTTAGATGCGCATTTTCCTTTAGTTGTTTGGCAAACAGGATCAGGTACACAAAGTAATATGAATGCAAACGAAGTGATCGCAAATCGTGCCATGACGATGCAAGGCTTGTCTTTGCCAAATAAAGCGATTCACCCTAATGATGATGTGAATAAAGGCCAAAGTTCAAATGACACATTTCCGACAGCAATGCATATTGCAGTTGCTGATCGTGTGCATACACGATTAATTCCAATGCTTGAAAAGTTGCAAAAAGCAATCGAGGCAAAATCGATTGAATTTAAAGATATCGTCAAAATTGGACGTACGCATTTGATGGATGCAACACCATTAACTTTGGGACAAGAGTTTTCAGGGTATTCAACTCAACTCAAGAATTCGATTCAGCGAGTGAAAAACACTTTGCCTCATTTGCACGAGTTAGCACTTGGTGGAACAGCTGTAGGTACCGGATTAAACACGCATATTGATTTTCCAGTAAAAGCTGCGGCTGCAATTGCGGCTGAGACAAAAATTCCTTTTGTCACTGCACCTAATAAATTTGAAGCCTTAGCTTCGCATGATGCGCTTGTAGAGGTTCATGGTGCACTCAAAACAGTTGCTGTTTCTCTTATGAAAATTGCCAATGACATTCGATTGCTAGGTTCAGGTCCACGATGTGGATTTGGCGAGCTGAACCTGCCGGAAAACGAACCAGGATCTTCAATTATGCCGGGAAAAGTTAATCCGACACAATCGGAAGCGATGACAATGGTTTGTGCGCAGGTTTTAGGAAATGATGTGGCCGTGAATGTTGGCGGAGCGACTGGACATTTTGAATTAAATGTATTTAAGCCAGTGATTGTTTTTAATTGTTTAAATTCAATTCGATTAATTTCAGATGCTTGTGAAAGTTTTACTGATCATTGTGTAGTTGGAATAACTGCAAATACAAAACAAATCAAAAAACATTTAGACAATTCATTGATGTTAGTGACGGCATTGAATCCTCATATTGGATATGACAATGCAGCCAAAATTGCAAAAACAGCTCATAAAAATGGGACAACATTAAAAGAAGAAGCTGTTAATTTAGGTTTATTAACAGCTGAAAAATTTGATCAAGTTGTTCGACCTGAAACAATGATTTCGCCACTTGGAAAGTAAGTTTTAATGTCAGTAGTTTCAGATTCTTCTCGAAAATTAAATCCACTTTTGAGTAAAGCGAGTTGGTTGGCTTCTGGCGATATACGACCTTATGTGTTTGTGCGTCCTGAAAACAAGATTGCAAATCCTGGAACTCGTCATCATTTAGATTGGTTTAGCGATGAGCCTATTTATAAAAACCCATTGAATATTGATGAAAAAGAATTTGCAGATGCAGTTCTTAAAATCGAATGGAAATCATTTGGACATCAGGATTTAGCTATTCCTAAATGGGTTTTTTATGATTGTGCAGCAATGCCTGGCTTTATTGCTGGCTTTGCGGGGCGAACAAAAAAAATGCCACAAATTATATTAGATGAATTAGAGTATTCAAGTGATAATGAATGGTGTCCGTTATCGCTTTTTATTATTATTCCAACAATGCATAAAGGTGAATGGGTGGCCTACGATCTTTGTGCGGTGAATTCATTTTTGCCCAAAGAGAATCAGTTTTATGGATTAGGTTTTTTATCAAAAGCTTTTGCATTATGGTATGCAAATGTCGAGCAGTGCTCTGGAATGACTCAATGGGGAAGTCCATCATTAAAGCTTCATTCGCATTATGGTCATTTAGAATTGATTGGTGCTTATGCGCCTCTTCATACCCATGCTAAAACGATGACTTATCGTTGTGAAGTGAACACCGATTGTTGGGAGAAATTTTTTACACGCGAAGATGATTTATCGTTTATAGAAAAATATGGACCTTCAGGTTTGATGATTGATCCTCAGAGTGAAGAATCAATGATTGCGATTCAAAAGAAAATTCAAAATGATGAAGGACCATTTTACTTAAATGCACTTGAAATTGCACAAAAAAATTTAGCAGAAAAATTAAATATTTATCAACTAAAACAAGAGCGATCTCATGGTTAAACACCTGATCGAGAAGGAATACAAAGCATGACACAATTAAGTTTACCACCGGTCGCAAAGTCTTTTTACACTTTTTGCAAAAAATGTGATGCTGATCGATATCACAGAGTTTTAACTCATACATCGTCAACTTCTGCAAAAATCGAGTGCGAAGTTTGCAAATCTAGAAAAGCGTATTCTTTACCAAAAGCTGGATCAGCTACAGCAAAAAAATCAACGAGTTCTTCTGGTGGGGCGCAAAAATCATCATCGGCGGTGAGTGCGCGATCACATGCTGGTCAATATGCTTTATTTACTGAAAATAAAGGCGGCGAAGCCTCTGTGAATTACTCCACAAAAGCTAAATTTAATGAGAGTCAAAAGTTAACTCATCCTAAGTTTGGTATTGGATTTGTGATTAAAAGCTATCCTGATAAAATCGAAGTTATTTTTTCTGATGAAGTTCGTACTCTCATGCATAATCGCACTTAAGTTTTAAAAATCGTAATGCTGTTGGTGGAGTTGATATTGTGAGTTGGACTACAGGGCTTAATCCAGAGCAGGCTTTAGCTGTAAATCATAATTATGGACCTTTGCTTATTTTAGCAGGGGCGGGCTCTGGAAAAACAACTGTGTTGGTTTCTAGAACCGGCCGTATGATTGATGAAAAAGTTGCGTCGGCAGATAAAATTTGCGTATTAACATTTACTAATAAAGCAGCCCGCGAATTAAAACATCGAGTCCTGGTTAAAGTTGGAGCCAAAGCAAAAGGTTTGTGGGCTGGAACTTTTCACTCATTTGGATTACAGTTACTGCGTAAAAATCATAAGTTATGTGGACTACCAACACAATTTGGAATTTTAGATCAATCGGATTCACAAGCCATTTTAAAAGATTTAGCAAAAAACATTCGTAACACGACAAAAGATAAATTTGATTTTTCAAAGATTTTAGAACTGATTAATTTACTTCGTGCTAAAAGGAAATTACCAGTTGGTCAGTTGGAAGAGTATCATGAAATGGCTGAAGTTCTAATGCCGCTATATGAACGTGAACTTTTAAAGTTTGGAGTCGTGGATTTTGAAGGACTTTTGTTAGAGCCTTTGCGTTTGTTTGAAAAACATCCTGAAGTATTGATTGCGACTCAAGAACGTTTTCAACAAGTGATGGTCGATGAGTTTCAAGATACAAACTTAGAGCAAATGAAATTGATTCGTGCAATTTCTGACAGCCATAAAAATTTAACTGTTGTTGGTGATGATGATCAATCGATTTACGGTTGGCGTGGTGCCGAAATACAAAATATTTTAAATTTTCCAAAAGAATTTAAAAACTGCACTGTGATTAAACTTGAAAGAAATTACCGTTCAAGTTCCTCCATTTTAGATTTGGGAAATGCTGTCATTGCAAAAAATTCTAAAAGACATGGAAAAGTATTGCGTTCAGAAAAACTTAAAAAAGAATCTCATATAAAACCTGAAGTATTTGTTTTAGACAACGAAGAAGAAGAAGCGGATTTTGTTTGTCGTGAAATTCAAGCGCTTAAAAACCAAGGGGCAGCGTTTAAAGATATTGCGATACTTTATCGGTCGAATACTCAGGGGGCATTTATTGAAACAAGTTTACGTAAAAGCCAAGTTCCTTACACGATTACTGGTGGAACATCCATTTTTGATCGTAAAGAGGCTAAAGATTGGTTAGCTTATTTAAAGCAATCCTTAAATGATGACGAAGTTTCTTTTCGTCGAATATTTAACTTACCACCTCGTGGATTGGGTGAAACAACATTAGATAAACTGATTAAACATTCTGAGACTTCAAATTTCAATTTACCTCAAGCTAGTAAACAATGGGAAAAAGCGGGTGTAGCCAAAGATAAAGGTGAAATCATTGATCAGTTTAATCAGTGGTTGTGGACATTTCCACAACGGTTACTTGATGATACTTCAATTGGGGAAACTATTTCAAAACGTTTTGAGTTTTTAGTTCGAGAAATTGGTTATCGTGATTATTTGATTCAAAATTCTGAAGGAATTGCTTTTGATAAACGCTGGCAGGTTATCGAAATAGTCGGGCGAATTCTTGAAAGTTATATTCAGCGCCGAGAGCCAACAATTGCAACTTTAAAAGACTTTATCGACAGTATGCAACTGCGTGATGATGTGAGCAATGAAGATGATAAAAATGCCGTGCAGTTAATGACATTTCATGCATCTAAAGGACTCGAGTTTCCTTATGTTATTTTGGTTGGAGTTGAGGAGGATTTGCTTCCTCACAAAAGATTAGGTTCAGATATCGACGAAGAGCGAAGGCTTTTTTATGTTGGAATCACTAGAGCACAGGAAAAATTAATTTTAAGCTACGGTCGTCAGCGTAAAAAACAAGGCGTTGTTCGGCCTGTTTCACCATCAAGATTTTTGTTAGAAATTGACAGCGAATTATACACACTGCATGAAGCGGGGAATCGCCCGGTGACAGAAACAGAACGTGAAGATTTAGTTAAAAACTTTTTAGCAAAGTTTTCAAATGACTCCAATCCTAATCATTCTAAAAAGTAGATTTTATTTGATATTTTACACTCAGGACTGAGGTCGGGATAGCGTAGGATGTGCGTGTTACGATTAAAGTCGCGATCATTTTTTTAAATATTAATTAAATTAAAGATTAGTGTTATTTTTGAATCATAATAAAGGGGAAATTATGTCTGAAAATGCTTTACAATCACTTAATTTACAACAAAAAAAGTATATACATAAACACAAAGAAGATCCTGATTTTGTTGGGTATCAAGATAAAATTAGAAGTATTGTTGGTACGCCAATTGAAATTGAGTTTGATTGGAATACGGTGGCACAAGGTTTGTTAACGGATTCATTTGATAATATGTTTTTAAATAATGGAAATAATATTAAAGAGTGGTTTTTGCAAAATTTTGAAAATGGATTAAAGATGCTTTGCGCTGATTCTTTAAGTAAAGAAACATTTGGTAGTAAAATTAAAAAAGTTAAATTTATTCATGATAGAGAAGGTTCATTAAAAATCAATAACGACACTTTGATATTTGCAGCAAATCTTCATGGTAATGGTTCACCAAGTAAAGAAAGCGTGAATGAATTTTTAAACGAAAATTTATAACAAAATGTTTTTGATAGGCTATCAATTGAATTTTAAAATATTTAATTGATAGTCGGAGTTTTATATTTGTCTCATTTATAGATGTTATATGTGTCTAAACATTTGTCATCTGTCGTTTTTCAAAGTCACTCTTATATTTTAGGGCCAAGTTATTCGTTTAAATCCAATTAAATCGTATAAACTGTGCATGAATATTGAATCTATATTCTTTCAATAAGACTAAATCATATTGAAGGAGATTTTATGAAGCAGTATTTATTATCTATAATAATTGTTGTATCTGGAACATCTGTTTTTGCAAGTTCGAATTCAACAGTTGAATTATTGAATCAACATCAAATGAGATCTCGTCTTTCTGAAACATTAACTCAATTAAATCAAGATCGTGCTGAAATGAATAAAAAAATTTATAAAGGCATGATCTATAATGAATTAAAGAATCAAAACTACTCTCATCAAAACGCATTTGTGTGTGACCAAGTTTATAAAGGCGTCATGAAACGATATATGAAGACTCAAATTGATATGATCGAAGGAATGCAACAGCTTGTTTCAGATGAGAGTTTTACTGAGTTATCAAAAGGATTTAGTGTAAAACCAGAATCTACAGCCTTGGGCGGAGTTGCTTTATTTAAAATGAAAAGATTGATTCAGTCAAATGAACAACGTTGGAATAATTATTTAAATCAAGCAATAAGAAAAACATCGTGTGAAGCATTAAAACAAGATCATAAAATGCTGTCGAGTATGAATGAGTTTACGACTAAGATTATTGAAAATTTAAATCAAACAACTCTGTCAGTAGAGTAAGTCAATCAATCAATACAGAGCTAGAGTTTGTTGTAAGTTCTAGCTCAAAAATTGTGTTATCATTTTAAGACACGCACTGTAAAAAACATAAACAAAAAAAATAAATTATTTTTTGATTTTCAAGCGTGGACCAATTTATTTGCGTCCTCATATTGAGTTCTTGCTCATTTTAGACGATATGTAGTCCATGAAATACATCCATTTCAAATTATTATCGACTACGACTTTTGTCGCTTTGTTGTTGCCAAATGTATCTTTTTCTAAAGACTTAGGTCATGCATCGTTGTATCGACGCTGTCATGCACATTTAATTGGTGAAACACCTAAACTTGATGATCCAAATTTAGCTTCGATAAGAAGTGGGTCTTTAACTGGCTTGCAAGCTTGTGAGAATTTGTTATCGCGTATGACAATAAATAGTGCCGATGCCGAAGGTAAATTAATTAATCCTAATGATGAAATTGCAGTTAAAGGTTTAAGAAATTTAATTTATGTCACCAAACAGTTTGTTAAAGTTACTTCGCCAGAAGGAAATATAGCAAACTATTTAGAAGGTTTTTCTGCAACGGAAGATATTTTTGATCATACAGCTCCAGCACTTGTTATGACTGAAAATGCATTAAATCCGAATCGTAACTTCAGAGATATTTTTTCAATAACAAAAGTTCCAGTTGCAAAAAGAGTGACTGATCCTCTTTATTCTGGTTTGTACACGATGAATAGCGTTTATGGTTCTCCTGGTGATTTTACAGTTTTGACTTCTGCGCGACAACGTTTGGGTCTGCCATTTAGAGACTCGGGTGGAGTTTTAAGAAACCCAGCGAGTTTTCAGTTTAATTTATTCTTAGAAAATTCTGCTAAAACACTCAGTGAAACAATTCCAATTACTTTGCCGGTTATCACAACAGGTGAAACAGTTGGTATTCATTACAATCAATCCACATCAATGTTAAGTATTCCTTCAGCTACACAAACTCGTTTAGGAATTACGGATCAAAATAATTCAACACTTTTTCCTTTAGGTTTTGATTTGAATAGCGTTTTTGGTAAAGGAATTTTAGGAATCCGAGTTTATTTGACGGCAAATATTCAAGAGGGGCCATTAGCGACGAGTACTTTTATGCCGCGACGATTATCGCAATCATTTATCCGTGATTATATGTGTCGTGATTTACCAATCATCAGAGAGGCTGATGCCTTGCCGTTCGTGACGGCCGCTTCGAATGCGAATTCATTTAGGCAAGCTGTGTCGTGTGCGGCTTGTCATGCGACGATGGATCCAATGGCTGGAGCTTTTAGATCCATTCAAGTGATGAGAATGGGTACAGCAGGTGAGGGCCGTAGTTTTGTAACTGTTCATAATCGAAGCCTTGGCAACATGTCAGCAGAAGCTGTATGGCCGGAAGGGTATGATGCGAATTACTGGCAACGACCTGCAAATGGAAAGTTATTTATGCGATCTTATGATGGTAAGTTGATTAACAAAAGTGTTGTTGGGTTTTCAGGTTTAGTTGATGAAATTGCAAATACTGATGATGTTTATATTTGTGCAGCTAAAAAATGGTTTCAACACTTTACGGGTATTGACGTTAAACTTTTTGATGCTGGTGATCCTAAAAACTCTGCGTATATGTCAAACTTTACATCATTGGATTGGGATTATCGTAACTTCGTTATCAATCAAGGTTTGGCATTAAAACAACATCAAAAAGTGAAAACATTAATTTCAAATATCATTAAATCTCCGTATTACAAAAAATCAGATTTTGGGAAAGAGAGATAATTATGTCTTCAGATCGTCGTGGCTTTCTAAAAAAATCTGCAGCTCTCGCTGGTGCGATTACGTATGGTGACCTGATCAAATTAGCTCACATTGTTGCAGCTGGAACCTCAGTGAAAGCTTTAGCGCAAGTTGGTGAAGTCTCTGTCAAAAATTATATTCGAATTCATGCTTCGGGTGGAGCTCCACGTTGGTTTTTTGATCAGTGGTTAACACCAAACCCAACAGACGAATTGCTGACCACGGAAAACTTTGCAACTTGGCAAGAGGGTGCATCTACGGGATTTGATTTTTCAGTACCTGGCGGCAAAGCTATCCATAAAATTTATACATATCGTGGTGTGCAAGTGCCGCATCATTATCAGTATCCAGTTTTGGGCTCAGTGGGTAATCGCTTAGCGAGTGAGTTATTGGATAATATGGCGGTTATAAGAGGCGTTAATAGCCAAGTTGATGGACATGAAGTGAATGCTCCTATTCAAAATTTTCCAGATCCTGCTGTGCCAACGCTGGATGGAATTGTCGCAGATGCAAGAAAAGATTTAATTGCAGCAGTTAATATGGGAACTGGTCCGACTAAGTTTTTTTCAGCCTCTGGAAAAACATTATCAGTGACAAATGACATTCGTGGAACCTCGGGTGCTATTGGTGGATTATTAAAACCATTTAAAAAATATAATCCATCAAGCTCTGTTATTTCGAATATGGATCAAGTTACACCAATTCGAAAATATTTTAACGACTTAATGAAGAGTAAGTCTGCGCAGTTTAATACATCGGCATCTGCTTTAGATGATCATACAAGAAATGCAAAATCATTAATAGACTTTGCAGCAGAAGATTTGGTTTCAGTATGGAATTCGTTATATAATAAATATAAAACAATCATGAATGGATCAGCTCAGTGTGTTCCTGGTGGTGCGGCGGGAGCAATTCCTGGTTTAACTGATCAAAAGGTGACACTCTCTGCAGGAAGAACTCTGAAAAATTTTACATGGAATAATTCTGTGCAAAAGTTAACAGCGGGTTCTTGGTTAACAGGAGATTATCCAACAGCTTGGGCGAATTCAGCCGGAGATATTGATCCCGATTGGGATTTGAGAGAAATGCTAAATACTCCAGGGTTATCTGTTGATGATGAACTTATTCGTGGTTTTGCATTGGCTGAATATTGTATTACTCGAAATATTTCCGGAAACATTTCTCTGAACTACGGTGGTATCATGGGGAATATGAACTACCTTTTAAAAGGCACTTCAACACTGAGCAGTCGTGGTATACCAAATGATTGTCATTTTGATTCTATTCGAGCAACTCAACTCCCTCAGTTAGCTCAAGCGAGAGGATTAATTGCTGGATTGTTAGAACTCATTTCAGTTTTAAAAGCAACAGAACGAAATGGTAAAAATTTATTTGATCAAACTATTATTCATATGACGGGTGATTTTACACGTGATCCTAAAAACAATGGAGCTTCTTTAGATCATGGTTATATGGCGCAAGTTTCTTCAATTATTTCTGGAGTAGTTAAACAACCTACCATTGTCGGCAATATTAGTAAGTACGGTAGTTATTATTCAACAGGAACATGGGGACATTCGGCTGTTGTTGATTTTAATGGTTCAAAAGAAACATTATCTCCACGACATGTAGCGGCTGCTATTATCAATGCCATGGGATTACCAAACCCGTGGTCATTTACGCATCTGGTTTGGAAATTGGAAAATGGTGTGATCGTTCCAAAAATTGGAGCTAAAGTTGTTTAATTTTTTATTTGAGGTTTGTTTTATGAAAAGAATTTTACTCACGCTTACGGTCGTGCATTTTTTGGTGGGATGTTTAGAATCTAAAACACTTCCTCCTGTACAGGAGCTGTCGTCAGTTATGCCATCAGTGACAAATCCTGTGCAACCAGTCACGCCAATTACACAAGATCCAGGTGTTGTGGCAAAATCAATTTTTGCACAAAGTGCGATGCCTCTTGGGTCAAGATATTTTATTGCTTCTGTTTTTCGAAATGGTTTTACACGCTCAGATATGACTGCTTCTGATCATAAAGCTTTGAATGATATTTTTGATCAAACTTTAAATAAAGGTGCTGATGTTTTTGGTGGTGCTTTAGATTTTTATTCGACGCGGGGGATGAAGGAAAATATTGATGCCAGTTGCACATGGACCACTTGTTCATCTGAAGCTCAAACGAAAGTTCCGCTTAATCTCCCTTCAAGCCCTGGGCGATCAAATGCTTTAGGTAATACATGTAAACGAGTTTTGGATAATTATCTTTTTTTTAAAGCTGGTTTGCAAAATATTGGATTAACGGTCAATGGAACAGCTGTTCCACCTTTTGATGAAAGTAAAATCCAAAATATATATGAAATTTTTTATCTTGGTGAAACAATTGAGCCAGAAATAAAAGAAGCTATTTTAATGTCTATCGAAGAATCAAAATATTTAAGTTATGGAGCGCTTGATCAGTGGCGATTGGCATTCATGTTAATCTGCCAAACTCCATATTGGCAAATATTATAGTACGTAGGGGCATTTGAATGTTTAAATTAAAAATGATTTTTATATTGTTTTTGTTCATGACTGGCTGTTTAGAGCAGCAACAGTTGATTCCAAGTAGTTTAACTTCAGGAACAGCTGTCATAACTCCTCCTGTGAGTTATACGCCGCCGGTGAGTGTAACTCCTCCGGTTGGAGATTCGCCTGTTGGTGATCTGAGCGCAACGTTGACAACACTTCCGGTGAGTGGAAGCGTTCAAACATCATTTGTTATTTATTTATCTAATACACAAGCAACACATTATAAATTTAAAGTTGGCGCTCAAAATACAACAGATTGTCAAATTGCAACGGGTTATTCAAATGCTAATGTTGCAACATATCCAATGATGTTTAATATTTCTCAAGTGTCAACAAGTCAATTGAGATTGTGTGTGCAATATGGCTTAAGCTCAACACGTTTTGAAGCACTGAATTTAACATACCGGTATGATTGGGTTTCTAACTCTGTTAAACAAATTGTTTTAGGGACTTATCATGCGTGTTTTGTTTCGAACAGTTCTGAAGTTTTTTGTTATGGGCGAAATCAGGGAGGACAGCTTGGATTAGGTCATAATTTGGATTCAATGATTCCAGTTAAAGTGAGTGGTTTGTCTGGTGTTTCTCAAGTGTCAGCTGGGGCTGATTCAACTTGTGCATTAATGACTTTAGGTGGAATTAAATGCTGGGGTAAAAATGATTTAGGACAATTAGGAAATGGGACGACAGTCGATAGCAATGTGCCAGTTAATGTTTTAGGTATATCAACAGCGGTTGAAGTTCAAGGTGTTGAGGGTGGAAGTCATTATTGCGCAAAATTAGCAGACAAAACTGTAAAGTGTTGGGGAAATGGATCAAATTTTAGAACAGGTAGTACAACATTGCGATTATCTACACCTGCTTTAGTGAGTGGTTTTACTGATGTTAATAATATTGCATTATCAACGAGTTCGACGTGTGCATCCACAGACGACGGAAAAGTAAAGTGCGTGGGATATGGATGTCAACTGGGGCGCGGAGCGACTGTAAGTGGAACAGCATGTAGTTCTGTCAATGAAACGAATGCGAAATTTGTTTTAAACGAAGATGGTTCTGAATTACAAAATGTGTCTAAAATTGGCGGTGGTAATGGTCAAGGTTATTGTGCCATACTCACTGATGGTCAAGTTAAATGTTGGCAGGATAGTTCTCGACTTTTTGGCTCTTCATCTCGATTTGCAAAGTTATTCACTGGAATTGCAGGAGTTGAAGATGTTGTTTTTGCGCCCAATAACGTTTGTTTTCAAGTCGTTGGCGGATCGGTTTCGTGTTTGGGTTCAAATCGAAAAAGTGAATTAGGTCAATTTGCAAATATGGTTGTATCAACAAGCCCGGTTGGTATACCGAGTGTTTACGGTGCTAAACAATTAACATTTTCAGATGCGACTGGTTGTGTGTTAAGGCAAGATGGTTTGGTGACGTGTTGGGGAAGTAATAATATAGGTTTATTTGGAAGTGGGTCTTCGGGTGTTGTAGCACCGAAATCTCTTGAGTTAGAGCCAGGTATTTTTGCAACTCAAGTTCATAACGGCATGGGAAATCGCTGCGCGATAGGTAATGATTCAGATAAAACGGTGTATTGTTGGGGAGCTGGTAGCGATAACTTCGCGTACGGTGAAGGATATGCTATAGGTGCAAATAATCAAAATATTCAATTTGAGTTTCCTCGTAAAGTTGGTGTTCAGCAGGCTGTTTCGTTGTATGGAAATGCTCACGCTGTTTGTGCAATTCTTGTTGATAAAACAGTGAAATGCTGGGGCTTTAATGGAGCCGGTGAAATGATGAAATATCCTGCGCAGCAGTCAACATCAAATAATCAACCAGATGTCGTTGCTAATATTAATCAAACAAATATTTCAAAAATGGTTGGGATAACATCTCTGTATACAAACTCTGGGGCATTTTGTGCCATTATTGATGGGGCACTTAAGTGTTGGGGTGATAATAGTGCTTTTCATCGATTTGGTTTGCTCAATACAAATTTGCAAAATTCATTGATTGCGCAAGTTGGTGGGGCCTCATCAACAATTATGACTGTTGGAATCAAAGATGCCTACTGCACACTGAAAACAGATAACACAGTGGCGTGTATGGGACAAAATCGTTATGGTCAACTCGGTGATGGTGCGAGTGTGAGTGGAGTAGATTTAGTCAGATCGACGCCAGTCAATGTTCAAGGGATTTCAAGTGCCTCTAAAATTACATATTCATTTAATAACGGAAATTTAACATTTTGTGCGCTATTAGCAGATGCAAAAGTTAAATGTTGGGGTTGGAATGGTGAAGGTCAGTTAGGTCGAAATTCTTTAATAGGATATTCTTCAACACCACAGTCTATTATTAAAGGTGAAACATTTTCTTTATCTGCAAGTGGCACTATCGTAAGTAGTGTTGATAGTAGCGAAATGACAAATGTTTTGGATTTAGTTGGCTTTCGTGATGGATTTTGTGCGCTTGTAGATAACGATGGATCGCGTTTATATTGTTGGGGTGATGGGTCTCGTAGTTTTTACTTGCCTGTTATTCGTCAAAATAAAATTGCACTTTATCCATCGATGCCGTTGATTGATAAAGTATCAGAAGCGACAAATGCTCAGAATCCGAGTTTAAAAGATAAAGTTTGGAGTAAGTTTATCGTTTCAGATTTAGTTTCAAATCCAGTTTATGATTCAATTACATTTAAGTATTTTGAGAAAAAAATAAATCAAACAACAGCGGAAGTAGTTAACGGAAATTTAATCACTCCTTCTGGTAATGCTTATGGGTATATAAGTAATACATATTTGACTCCTATTTCCCCGGTTGAAATGGATCAAAATGTGGTTGATGTCGCAGCTTCATTAGATTCTTTTTGTGCTGTTAAAACTGATAAAAAAGTCTATTGTTGGGGATATGGTAATGCCGGAGAAATCGGAGATGGTAAAGCAGGCTTAACTGGTTATGTTGGCTATACAGTCACTATACCCACTCAAGTTGCGAATATCACGAATGCGATACAGGTCGTTGCAACTCAAGTTGGATCTTGGTCTGCATTTTGTGCATTACTTGAAGATAAAACAGTGAAATGTTGGGGCGCAAATACACAAGGCCAACTTGGCGATAATACAACAACTTTGAAATCTGCCCCAGTGAGTGTTTTGTTAGGTGCGAGTGCCCTTACAAATGTTAAATCACTTGGATCATTTCGTGGAGGATTTTGTGCCATTGTTGAGAATGCTGGGATTTACTGTTGGGGCTCAAACGCTTTAGGATATTTTTTGCAAAACTCCTCACGATCAGACATCAACAAAACAGCACAGCTTGTTATAAGTGGAACTCAATTTGAATCACTCACATTAAATTCTCAAGGTGAAGGGATTTGTTATAAAAAAATAAATGATCCATTATCTTATTGCTGGGGAAATAATAATCAGAATCAGAATTTGACTCTGACTCCATTTGCTGGAGCTTACACGTGGCGTTAGATTAATTATCATAAGTGTGTTTTGCAAAATTCGTAAATGGACTTTTAAGCGATTGACCTCACTTGTTTAAAAAATATAAAATTAAGCCGTAATGGTGAAATTTATTTTTTATTTTTGTCTATTTTGGAATTTGATTCTTTTACGATCAATTGCTTACGCATATCCAGAATTTATTGGCGTAGGATACACAACGTGTATCACATGTCATTTTAATGGTTCAGGTGGTGGCCCATTGAATGATTATGGTCGCAGTTTGTTTGCTGTCGAAATTGCAGATAAGCCATTTTACTATAGTAAAATGAAAAATGAGTATCTTGATAAAATATCAGGATTTTTAGGACGGCAGCAACTTGAAGATTGGGTTAGACCTTATATTAAAGCGCGGCAGTTACTTTACAGTCCAAATATATATTCGACAACTCCATATCAGAATATAACAATGCAATTGGCAGTCGGGTCGACATTTATTTTTGGTCAAGATGCAAAAAATCAAATTAATTTTGAAATGGGTTATGTCCCTCAGCCTAAAAGTGCAGATAAAAATAAGCCCGAACAACTTAAAAATTGGATATCACGAGAGTATTATTATCGCAGGCAGGTGTCAGATAATTCGTGGATTTATGTTGGATTTATGGATAAGCCGTTTGGGGTTAAGACGCCAGATCATACAGCTGTTAATCGTGCGCGAATTGGATTTGGACAAAATGATCAAGCTCACGGAATTTTGTACCATTTGCTCAATGAAAATTGGGAGTATTTTGGATTTGCATACGCGGGTCACCTTGAACAATCATCAGATATTCGTCAGACCGGATTAGCTAATATGTTAGAGTATGATGTGGCAGAAAAACAAAGAGTTGGATTTTCTGTAAATTATTCTCAAAGTACGATCGTCAAATACACACGTATTGCTTTTCATCATAAGATGGGAGTTGGTGAACAACATGCTTTACTTAGCGAAATAGGGCTTTCGCAAGATAAAGCGTTTGATAGTACTGTTGTTGAAAAAAATGGAATTTATTATTTTGGATCTGGTTGGATTCATCTTCGCCGTGGTTTGAATTTAACTTCTCAAATTGAATATTATAAAGATAAAATGACTCAAACTCATCCTGAAAACTTAAAATGGGGTTTGGGTTTGATTTACTTCCCAGCCCAACGATTTGAGTTTAGAACGACACTTGTAACCGCACGATCAATAAGTCCAACGAATTCAGTTGGGGCAGATGGAATATCATGGCAAAATCAATTACACTTTTCATTTTAGGACATTTACTTTTGTGTAAACTCAATGCGGCTGGTTTAGAGACGGTTGCAACTCTTTGGAATGAAACTAATTCTGTTGTTGTTGCTCAGAAGGATTATGAAATAAGAACAAATATATATGGAATTACGTTAAGTTCGGATTATTGGTATTCTGAAAAAAACAGTCAAATATTTTGGGGAAGTTCGTTTGGTTTTGGTTTTGGTTCTGCACACACATCCAATAAGAATAAAGATATTGTTTTTCAACAAACATATTTAACGGCACTGTGGCTGACAGTCATTCCGACAGTTCGGTTTAAAGAACGTAAGTCAAATTTTGAATATGGTTTTGGACTTCCACTTATTGGTCGGTTGGTTAATTATCAAATAACGACAACGGATACAGAGTATCCAGATCGTATTAAATTTTTGTATGGTCTATCAGGTGAAATGCTTTGGGGTTTAAATCAGCAATATAATTTTATTCAACGTTTAATATTACCAATTCCGAAAGATATGGGGGCTGTATGGATGATCGGTTTAAATTATCAATATTAGTTCTATTTGTTTTTTTAATTCAGTCTTGCCAAGTTTATAATTCAGGGTCTAATGATTTAACAGAGTTTGCGGGTGGGAGTTCATTTAATAAATCTAAGGCCATTTTTGCATCCAAGTGTTCAGGTTGTCATAACTATCAAAATTTTACAGAGCAAGAATTTATAAATGCAGGTTATTTAGTTCAAGGGGATGCTGATTTATCTAAAATATATAATCGTCTAAAAGGGGCCGGTGTTGGAGGCGTTGAAGATATGCCTCCTTCGGGTTCTTTGAGTAGTGATGATCTTGAGACAATTTATAATTGGGTTATGGGTTTATAATATTAAACTGTAAAGCTAATTAGGTGCGCCATTTTCAATCCACACTTTGATAGCATTTTTTTGAGATGCATTCAAGGGAGCTCCAGATTGTGGCATTGAATTAGAAAGCACTGTTTGATAGATACGACTTGCAGCTAAATCATTTGCAACTACTGTCGGTTCTCCTCTTAAATTTGTTCCTGTTAAAATATTAGAGTAAGAATCTAAATAGGGCTGACTTCCAGATCCAGATCTGTGGCAGCTAACACATTGATTAGCCAATATCAAATTAGAAACATATGTATAGTTAATTGCATCTGGCTCAATTGCAGGAGTTGAGTCATTAACGATTTCAAGCGTAAGTGTATCTGTATTAAAAATATTCATTGATTGAAGTTGATACTTAGCAGTTTTGTACACAGTCTGAGGTGATAGTTTAGTATTGTGAAAAACAATCGCACTTAAGTTAAAGTCAGCACTTTGTGTTCCGCCAATATACAAGTGCCGTAGCACAGAACTGTATTCGGCGGCAGTACCTGATGATTGGGCTGTGTAGTCTGTTAAGCGAAATCCGTTCATGTAGGTTTCAAGATCCTTACTTGTCGATCCTGCAACAATAGTTAATACACTTAATTGATCCATGTAAGATTGAATATTATAAATACGTTCGTAATAATTTCCAGCAGTGCTTTGATGGCGTACATGCAAATATTTTGTAGTTGTTCCAGACACGCTAACAGTCATTAAATCAGAGCTCAAATCTGAACCGTAATTTAAAATTTGGCCAATTGCATTTGAGTTGATCTTAATTTGTAGATGAATTGTAAACTGATTGATGAAATGTGCGGGTAAAACACCTTGAGCTTCCATTCCAACGCTACCTGTGTTTAAAAAACGCAACGTTTGAATTCCGCCAACTGTTGCGGCCGCAGGAAACGATAAGCTTGCTGTGGTTTGAAAAGAATTTCCAATCGTTAATTGGTCATTTAAATATCCACTGGTGGTATTGAGAGTTCCAGATATTTTACTGTCATATATTGAGATCGTACTACTAACAGATGCTGGATTAAGGGCTGGTAAAACTGTACCGCTAGCAACCACACTTGTTCCGCCACCAGAAGATGGTGCGGCAACAGAAGAAAATGTAAGTTTGTATTTAGAAGTGCCGCCTGTGCAGCCTTGAAGAATAACAAGATAACAAAGCATAAGAGCTATAATTTTAAATTTATTTTTAATCGGATAGGTTTTTTTCACGACTATTATATCGGATTAATCAATTAAGACCTTAAGCTAGAAGTTGTTTCAAAATGATTCTGAGGTCTTTTTTTTGGAGGGAAAATATTTTTTGAATAGGCATTGAGTTAAATTTCAGTAAAACCGATAAATAATTAGACATGTTAATAAAATGGAACAAAACCACTACATTGCAACAAGTGATGATCTTAACAATAATTTTGTTGGGTTCATTATCGTATGCAGCACCAGAGTATTTAACATATTCAGCAAAGATACTTAAGCCAGATGGCTCAGCCTTAGAGGCAAATCGAGTTGATTTTAAATTTACAGTTCGAAGCCCTTCAGGGTCATGTAATTTATATTCCGAAATGTTTACGTCTATTAATATGAGCGGAAGTGAAGGATTAGTGTCACTGACGTTGGGATTAGGAACACGCGATTATCCCACAAGTGGAGCTACAAAGTTTGTTGATGTTTTTGAAAACTCTAAAACATATAACTGTGAAACTTCCGGAACATACACAGCGCCAGCGAGTGCAGCCCGTAGGATTGTCATGCAATTTAATGATGGAAGTGGTTGGCAAACAGTGCCAGCGATGACCGTGAATAGTGTGCCCTATGCCAGTTATGCGATGAAAGCGCAAACAGCAGATGTGGCAACAAGTGCGGCGAGTGCAACAACAGCGTCAAATGCACTTGCTTTAAATGGATATGCGGAGACGTCATTTGTATTAAAGCCCAGTATCCCTACGTGTGGTGGGGGAACAGTCTTAACATATAATGGATCAGTATTTAGCTGTGTGACGGATCAAACATCAGCAAGCAGTGGTACAGTGACAGGTGTGAGCAGTGGAAATAGTTATTTGACTGTGACAAATGGAACAACGGCAGCAGTGGTGACAGCGAATGTGGGAACAAGTGCGAATCAGTTGGCAGCGGGAAATGATTCTCGAATTACAGGAGCATTGCAGGCGGCAAATAATTTAAGTGATGTGGCATCGAGTGGGACAGCACGAACGAATTTAGGATTAGGATCGGTGTCGATATTAAATGCGATTGATTTAGCAACGAATGTGACAGGTATATTACCTGCGGGAAATATGACTGGAGCAAATATCATTACAGCCTTGGGATATACACCGGCTGCGAGTGGAGCAGTATCAAGTCAATGGACAACGAGTGGAACAGCAATTAGTTACAATAGCGGGAATGTTGGGATTGGTTATGATAGTCCATTATCCGAGTTAACAGTGAGTGGTTCAATCAGAGCTGGTAATGGTTCTACAAATAATGTGGCTTACGGATTTTTAAACTCTGCAAATACTGGTTTTTACTCAAACAGTTCTGGAACGATGAAGTTATCATTGAATGGAAATACGCGTTTAAATTTTGATTCAAGCTGGATTTACGGAAACTCTGTAGGGGCAATTGCTGTTAATCTTGGGAGTGCTGGATCTTCAGTTAATCCAACTTATTCATTTTATGGAAATCAAAACACAGGAATGTTTGGTCCAACAACTAATAATATAGCATTTGCAACATCATCAACTGAACGACTACGAATTAATTCATTAGGATACGTTGGGGTTGGAACCAGTAATCCCGAGAGGCCATTTACTTTAGATCTTGCAGTTAGCGGGGCACAAGAGCCTATGCGAATTAAAAATTCTCAGTCTGGAATGTCTGCGATAACAGGTTTAATTGCCCTTAATAATGCAAATAGAGGTCTGGATTTTCTTTATACAAATACATCTGGTTTTGCGATGTACAATAACGCTCCCTCTGGAGAATATGGTGGAATTGGGACTAATGCAGCATACCCTTTAGTTCTAGTTACTGATAATACAGCACGAATGGTTTTTTTATCAACTGGGCAAATTGGAATTGCAACATCACAGCCTGCTTATACGTTTGATGTATCAGGAACAATTAACACCAACACAGGATATCGTTTTCCTGACGGAACAACACAAACAACAGCGTATACAGGAGTTGCGAGTGGTGGCGGTTTATCAGCATCAAACAATTTAAGTGATATCACATCAGCAACGGTGGCCAGAAATAATTTAGGATTAGGAAATAGCGGTGTAACAGCTGGAACATATGGATCAGCGAATGCTGTTCCAAGTTTTACAGTGGATATGTTAGGTCGAATTACAAATGCGGCATCGAATGCATATCAAAGTGCAACGACGATAGATGCCGGAATTGTGCGAGTTCCATCAGGAAGTAATTTAACATTATCGAGCGGAGATTTGTCGTTAACGTCAACGAATGTGGTGAGTGCTTTGGGTTACACACCTGCAAACAGTGCAACAACAGTTTCGAGTCAATGGACAACCAGTGGAGCAGCGATTAGTTACACAGCAGGAAGTGTTGGGATTGGGACTTCAAATACAACAGCTTTTTTTGAAGTTAATGGTGGCACAGCCTCAACTGCTGGTGGAGGTAAAGCCATTAATCTATATGCGCAAAATGGCTTTGGTGGCGGTGCTGCGGGTGGTTCAATTAATTTAGCAACAGGTGCACCATCTGGTGGTTGGCCTCATGGAAATATTAATTTATATTTAGGTACAAGTAATCCTGGAAGTGTTGTTATTGATATGGGAAAAACAGCTACTTATGCTGTGAGTAGCACAACTGGATTTCGACCTTACTCCGGTGTTGTTCATAGCAATGGCTGGCTTTCAAATTCAAATTCATTTATTACTTCCTTTGGTTTAAACAATGCAAATTCGCGAGCACAGTATTCGTATTTTGGGGCAGTGTCAGTTTCAGGTGCGGCTGTTTATTCGCCAGCAATAGTCTGGGGACAATCAACGGGAGCATCATCTTATCAAGAAAGAATGCGAATAGACGAGAATGGATATTTAGGAGTTGGTACGTCTGCACCGACAGCATCTTTAGAAGTCATGGGACCATCTAATACAAATAATGGAATTTTAAAAGTGAACTCAACAAATATTGCAAACGGCGAAACTTCATTTGCTGAGTTTAATGCTCGAGCTTGGGTTGGGTATCATAATCAAACATTAGCACTCATTTCGGGTAATGCAAAAGATATTACTTTTAGCACGCATTCAACAAGTGGGGCTACTGGGGCAGCGGAGCGAATGAGAATCATATCAACGACTGGTTATGTGGGTGTGGGGGTATCAGCACCAACAGAGAGGTTACACGTGTTAGGAAATTTACGAGTCCAAGGGTCGACAGATTGCACATTGGGAAATGGAGCTGGTGGAACAAGTTGTTCTTCTGATGTGCGGTTAAAAGAAAATATTAAACCCATTCCGTTAGCACTGGATAAAGTTATATCTCTTCGAGGAGTTGAATTTGATTGGAATAATAAATCAAATAGCTATGGGCGACACGATATTGGTGTTATAGCACAAGAAGTTGAAAAGCAGTTTCCAACAGCCGTGGTTAAAGATGAATCGACTGGGTATAAAAAAGTAGATTATGCTGTGTTAGTGGCGCCGTTGATCCAGGCGGTGAAAGAAATGTATCATAAAATAAATCGGTCGATAGCAAGTGTTGAGCATGATGTTAAACTAAAAGCTGATCAAAGTGAAGTTGAGCAGCTTCGACGTGAAAATAATGAATTAAAGCAGTATTTATGTCAGACAGATCCTAGAGCACCATTTTGTAAAAATTTAAAGTAAATCTTAAAATTTATAATGAATCTGTTTCAACAAAAAATTTATCCAGATTCATAGACGTATCAGTGAATTCATAATTTTTGTTGTTATATCTAAATTGTAAAACTTCGCTATGAAGAAACATTCTATTTACATTATAAAGTTTAAAAATATTTTGATTATATTTATCTTCGTTGTAGCGTTTATCACCAACTACGGGGTGTTTAGCAATAGAGGCATGTTTTCTAATTTGGTGTTGGCGTCCAGTTTTTATTTGGCACATAACTTCTGTAAAGTACTTGTTTGTTCGAACGACTTCGCCAAACGAATGACAAGGCTTTTGATCTTTGCTGAGTCCGCGAGGGTTTTTATAACCTTCAGCTTTATCAGACAAAGGTAAATCCCAGTTAAATTTTTTATTTGGGTTTTTCCAACCCGTTCGAAGGAGTGCTCGGTAAATTTTTGTACCTTCAGCGAGGCTATCTTGGAGTTCTAAATGAATTTCTGGGTCTTTAGCGACTAAAACCAAACCACTGGTTTCAGTATCAAGTCGATTAACGAAATTAACAGGTTTATTTTTAGCTTTAAGCCACTCTAAAAGACTTGGGCTGTCGTTGTGGACGCTAACGCCGGCAGGTTTAGAGACAACGATTAAAAAAGAATCTTCATATTGTATTGAAATCATGATATATTCATGACTTATAATTGAAGCAAAAGGCAAGGTAATTATGATAAATCAAAATATTGAAAATGCTGATGATGAAGAAAAAACACAGTCAACGCAATCAGAAAAAGCTGCTGAGCAAGCGCCAGTTAAAGAAAAAATCAAAATTGAATTCCCCTACAGTGATTTAGCACGAGCTAAAGCTCCCAAGGTTTTTGAAGTTGCTGAAACAGTGGCTAATCAATGGGTAAATAACGAAAAATTTGAAAATTTAGGTCTTCCTCATCCAATTGCAGAAGTTGCTGCCGTGAAAGCATTAGAAAAAGCTAAAGAAGTCGAAAAAAAATTAGAGGAAAAAGGTGTTATCACAGCGGCTAAAATGGGTGTTGAGATTGCTAAATTGCAAGCACAAGCTTTTTTACAAAAAATCAAAAAATAATTTTTAAAGGTATGAATGAGTCAGTTAAATCGAGATGAAAGAATATCGTTGCTGTTGAAGAACGGACTAAATCCAGCTGTATTTGAGCTTGTGAATGACAGTGCCAAACATGCAGGGCATACCCAACATTTAGGGGGGGCTGGCTTTACAGGTGAAACGCATTATAAATTAAAAATCGTTTCTCATGTTTTCGAAGGTTTGAGTCGTATTGATCGGCAACGTCATGTTATGAATTTATTAACAGAAGAGTTTAAAACTGGTTTACATGCTCTTGAAATTAAAACACTGACACTTTCTGAGTACGATCAACTTGTCAAAGAGTAATCATAAACCCATTTTAGCAATTGATTTCGGGACAAGCAACTCGTTAGTCGGGTGTGTGTATAACGGTCAAAAACAGATGGCTTTGCCAATCGATGAACACAGCTCGGATGCGACACTGATGCGAACGCTGTTATATTTTCCCGAGCCTGATATTTGTTATTACGGACAAGATGCGATTCAAAAATTTTTAGATAATGATTTAGAAGGGCGATTATTTAGATCTTTTAAAGCGCATTTACCAAATCAAGGATATCTTGGGACTGTTTTTAATAATCGTGTTCTCACCTTAGAAGTGCTTGTCGGATTATTTTTGTTAGAGCTTCGTAAAAGAGCTGAAAAAATTTTAGGCGAACCAGTTGAGAAAGTTGTTATGGGGCGACCTGCTCGTTATTCGATGGATGCTATTGCTGATGGTTTTGCGTTACATCGTATGGAAAAAGCAGTTAAGTATGCTGGATTTAAAGAAGTGCAATTTGTTCCTGAACCACTCGCGGCTGCATTTGATTTTCGTCGTCATGCTCGTGGTGAAAAAATCATTTTAATTGGTGATTTTGGTGGTGGAACTTCTGATTTTACAGTGATGAAAATTCATCCAAATCAATTTTCAAATCAGGATGTTTTGTCTATTGAAGGATGTCCGCATGCTGGTGATTCTTTAGATAGTGTATTTATGTCGAATAAATTGAATGAGTATTTTGGAGCAAAAACAAAATATCGATTACCAATGTCGAGTAATGTTTTATCAATGCCTCCTGCGATTATGATGCGATTGAACAATCCAGCTCACATTGTTCACTTAAAAGATAAAGAGTCATATGAGTTTATTAAGGAAGTTGAAAAGTGTGCTTTAACAACAAAAGATGTGAAAAACTTAAATCGTTTGTTTGCCTTAATTGAGGATAATCAAATCTTTCCATTTTTTGAACATATTGAAAAATCCAAAAGAGACTTATCTTTAAACTCAAGTGCTCAATTTAGTTTTGATTATCCTGATGTTGAAATAGAGGAGAATTTTTCAATACAACAGTTTACGAATTGGTCAGAGGATATTCGTTATCATATTTTCCAGGCTTTAGATCGATCATTATTGCAATCAGGGTTAAAGCCAGAACAAATTGATTTAGTCTGTTTAACGGGGGGGACTTCGAAGGTGCCACTGATTCGTTCTGAATTTGAGCGACGATTTGGTCGAGACAAACTGCAAACTCAAACAGAGTTTCATAGCGTAACATCAGGCCTTGTTGAAGTTGCAGATCTTTGGGCTCAGGGGCAAACAGTTTATTCTGTGACAGCACTTGGATAAATTTTAAAAACTGATGGTTTTAGGTACGGTAATAAATCCTGAAGTATGACCATCTCCAATTTGTCCCGAATAATTTGAGCCCCAACATTTAAGTGTTGTTGTCGTTGATGAAACTGCCAATGCACAATTATGTGACGAACCACTCGCTATTTGTGTATAGGATACACCAGCAGATGTTATTGGGGTTGGTGTGAGTTTATTATCGTAAGTTCCATTACCCAATTCTCCATTCGAGTTTGAGCCCCAGCAATTAATGTTGCCACTGGTTGTAATTCCACAGCTAAAGTATGATCCGAGTGATATTCGATTGTATTGTTTTGTTGAATCAATGACCACTGGCGTGAGTCTATTTGTGGTGGTTCCATCACCCAATTGTCCACTTGAGTTTGATCCCCAACATTTAAGCTGACCCGTTGACGTAATTGCGCATCCAAAATCATCGCTTAACTCTAAATTAGAAAATACAGTTGAAGAGTCAATAATAACTGGGCTTGATCTATTTGTTGTAGAGTTATCTCCAACCTGACCAGCATAATTTAATCCCCAGCATTTTAACTGTCCAGCTAAAGTCAGAGCACATGAAAAGCTATTCCCGACTTTAACTTTAGAGTACATTGTTCCTGAATCGATTCCTGTCGGTGTATATTTGTCAGTCGTTGTGTTATCGCCGAGTTGTCCATAGATATTGTAACCCCAACATTTAAGTTCATGTGTTTTTGTGATTCCACATCCGTGGTACTCGCCAATGTCGACGTCTGTATAATCAGTTGTTGAATCAATACTGACGGGATAATTTTTTGAATCTTTAGTGTCATCGCCCAGTTGACCGTAAGAATTAGTACCCCAACACATTAATTTATCTGTTGATGTGATTCCACAAGTGGATTTATGACCGATTGCTAAATGTTTAAAATAGAGATTATTTGATTTTAACGGTAATGAAATATCAATTGTGAGTGTTCCTCGACCAAGTTGTCCTGAGTCATTAGCGCCCCAGCAGCGAGCTCCTACGTTTGTTATACCGCAGGTTGATGATTGTCCGACAGATAGAGAAGAGTATTGAAAAAGCTGATCGATATGAGCTGGAGATGTTAGAGTTGATGTCTGTCCATTTCCGTTTTGACCCAAATTATTGATCCCCCAACATTTGAGTTGACCAGTTGATGTGATTCCACAAGATCGACCATTTGCACTTGAGAGAGCAACAAAGGTCGTTGCTGAAGAAATCACGAGGGGGGTGGTACTGTATAAAGGCGTTGTTCCATTGCCAAATTGACCCAAACTATTGCTGCCCCAGCATTTGAGTTGACCAGTTGATGTGATCCCACAAGTATGTCCCAATCCGTTTGATACTTGGGTATATGTTACTCCTGAATTTGTAACTGTTGGGGCTGAGACAGCATTGTAGGTTCCATTGCCAAGTTGACCAGTTGAGTTGCCGCCCCAGCACTTGAGTACTCCTGTAGTTGTAATCCCGCAGGCTGAGTAATTTAAACCCAACGAAATTGTGTTGTAGTAAACCCCACTATCAATGACTACGGGTGATGTTCGATTGGTACTTGTGCCATCACCAAGCGCATAATAAATCGCATTATTTCCCCAACATTTTAAAATGCCAGCTGTTGTTAGACCGCATGTATGATCCTGTGTAGTTTCAACAAATTTATACATGACGCCAGGATCAATGACTGTTGGGGTTGCTTTTTGTGTTGTAGTGCCATCGCCAAGTTGACCATAGGAGTTGTCTCCCCAGCACTTGAGTATGCCGGAGGTTGTAATTCCGCAGGTGTAATGTGATTTCGCTGAAATAAATTGATAAGTGGTTCCGGCATCGACTGTGGAATGTAGAGATGTTGAAACTGTATCACCGAGTCCTAATTGACCAAAGTTATTGTATCCCCAGCACTTTAAAACTCCAACGGTAGTGATGGCGCAGGTGTGTCTGTTACCAGCTACAATTTTCGAATAAATTGATGCGTCTAGAGTATCTGTCGGTGTGATTTCGTCTTTTATAAATCCAAACTGCAAAAGAGAATCATAAGATCCCCAGCATTTTAACAATCCCAGTGTTGATATTCCACATGTTTGAAAATTGTTTGCAAATATTTTGGCTGGAATATCATCGGCAACAGATTCAGGAGATGGAGCATTTTGTAACGCTGAACTTAGACCGCTATCTGAACATGATTGAAGATTGAAAAACGCTGCAAAGCCAATGAAAAAGAATAGTTTCATAGTTAACATATCGGTTTGTTATGTTTTTAAGTTAGCTTTTGATGATAAATACTGTTTTCTCAGAGAAATGTGTTTTGTTTTTAGATTTAACTCAAAAACATTGTATATTCTCGAGAGTTAAGTGTTATCGAAACTGTGTCCAATGCGGACCCGGTGTTGGTTGAGACTCAGTTACTGGTTCATTGGTATCAACAAGTAGTCGAGCTTCAGATGTTTGTGTAAAAGGATTTGGTGGCAGTATCTTGGCAATATCAAAAAATGGATTCATTGATGATGAAGTTTTGTAAAATAAATTCAGTGCTTCAATTGCAGGATTGTAATAAATAGAGCGACCTTCATTTTTGACCCGAATAACGATTTCGGCGTCGTGTGCAAAATACCAGACGCTTAAATTAACTAAATGGTTGACTCTAGATTGAGAAATCATGTTACCAGCTGAGTCAAGAATTTCTAAAGAAAAAAAGTCTCCAGTTCCCGAAGGGCTAACTGTAAAAGTAATCCATTCACCTGCTTTAGCTGAATAGTTTAAATCTAGATTTCGTCCTGTTTTTAGTTTAACTGCAACAGCAAAACGATCTTTTAATTGTTTTTTTCGAGAGAGTTCAAGTGCTCGATTTGAATCGTAAAATTCATAGAGTTTTTCAGAGACAAGTCCCTTATCTTCTTGAGCTAGAACATCATAAGATATTTGAGTTTTGTTTTTTGCACCATTTATTTGATGAACATAGTCACCATCTTCATCGCGTTTATTTCCATGCGCACCGATGGTACCAAGTGCACCGATAGAACTTCTTGGTCCAAGTGGGCCCATTCGTCCGAGCATCATAAGCGGAGCACCTTCTAAAAGAATTTGATTTCCTGGGATGAGGGAGCCAAGTGAGTTACCAAACTTTGACACGGCACTGATTGGGCTAATAACTCCTGTTTTATCCAAAGCACCACCATGAGTGTTAAAGTACTTTGCGTAGGAACTCCAATCGTAACCTGATATTTGAGTTGATGGATTTATGATTTTATCACCGACAGGGCCCCATTGATTAATACTACTTAATGGTCCGAGGACACCACCCAAACCAAGTGCGCCAGAGGGCAATAGTGCCATTGCAAGATGGAGTTTTAAATCTGGCGAAAGATTGATTTCGGTTTGTTTATTGAGGAGTGAGCTCGTACTAAATGTTATTGCTCCTTTGATTTCCGGAGTATTTGTAAAAACTTGTTGGGAATTCGGAATTTCAACAATTTGAACTAGTTTGGAATTTGTGAGTCTTTTATTTAAAAATAAATTTTCACACAGCTGTGTTGTTGCATATGTTTCATATGAAAAAGAGAGTGCTAAAAAGGCCAGTCCAACGAGTAAATTATTTTTAGTTTTTATCATAATAATGAAGAATTAGCGAAAATGAGGCCTAATTAAAGCCAACAGAATGAATTTGATACATTAATTGTGTTATTGTTTGGTCAAGATGACAAAACTTGTCGTTGTGTCAGCCAATTCCAATTTAACTCATGGAGCCTACTTTTGAGTGTATATTCAGCATTAATAGAGAGCTTATTGTATAAAATCTATAGGGTTTAGGCCAACGCTCCTCGTTGAATAGGGGATTTATCATACAAATATTGAACCTGCTGCCTGTTGAGTGTATTTTTGTGCAAATTTCCAATAGGGGGAAACTTTATGAAAATACTTTCTGCATTTTTTGTGATTTTATCATTATCTTTATCTGCGCAAGCGCAGTTTAATTTCGGCAATCTTTTTGGTTCTAATGGAAAATCTGCAAATAAAAGTTACAGTAATTCATTTGGTACGCGATCGTATCAAATTTTTGTTCCTAAAAAGTTGTCAGCTAAGCCGGGTGTTGTGGTTGTTTTGCATGGCTGTTTTATGACAGGCGATAATATGGCAACGGGCACTGAACTTAATGCTTTTGCTGAAGAAAGAAATTTTATTGTTGTTTATCCTGAACAAACATACAGCGATAATTCTTGGAAATGTTGGAATTGGTTTAGACCAGAAAATCAAAAACGTGATGATGGTGAGTCATCAATTATTGCTGGATTAACTCAAGAAATTATAAAAACATATAAGGCTGATACTCAAAAAGTTATTGTCACTGGTTTAAGTGCTGGGGGAGCAATGGCATCTAATTTACTCGGCTGTTATCCTGATGTTTTTACGGGCGGATTAATTCAGTCTGGGTTAGAGTTCGCAGCTGCACAAACTGAAAGTGAAGCTCACAATGTGACAGCTGGTGGGCCATCACGTTCAACGGATCAAGCTGCGCAATTAGCTTTTGAATGCTCTCCGAATCGTAAGAATCTACAGCCGGTGATCGTTGTACATGGTGATGCTGATCCATATGTAAATATAGTGAATGGTCAAAGAACAGCTGAAGTTTTTGAAAAAATGAATGCTGAAGTTTTTATGAAAAAATCAGGATCTAAAGGAAAAATTACTCGTAGAAATATTGAGCTTAAACAGGATGGTTATAAGTTTTCAGCAATTAACACACAAACATTGTTTGATTCGGTTCCTGTTATTGAAAAAGTTGTTGTTCAAAAAATGGGTCATGGTTGGAGTGGTGGAAATTCTGCTGCGCCATATATGGAGCCTCGTGGAGTTAAAGCGACTCAAATATTAGTTGATAAGTTTTTTCCGGTTTTACCTGTTCAATAAGATTTGTTACATCTTTAAAAAAGAGCTCACATTATAAAATATGTGGGCTTTTTTTTTTATGAGTTGAAGTTTTCCTGAGTTGATGTGCACATGATTAAAAATCATTGAGCTTGAGTTTTAAGTCCTCAATTAAAGATTTAACTTTATCGAGCTGTTCTTCCTCTGGAGATTTTTTATTATCTGGATTTAACTCATTCCAGGTGTCTAGAGCCGTGAGTAAATCAGATTGTAATGACGACCATTTTACTTTAGCTAAGTGATTAAGACTATCCTGTGGCAATGCCTTAGAATCAATTGTTGATTTTTGCAGATGGGCATTAAAGCTGCTTGACTGTTTTTTAGAGCCTAACTTTTTTTTTGTCATTTAATCACTTATTAAGCACATGGTTGTTATATTCAGTGTTGTTGCCTAACATTCAATATGTTACTAATATCATTCTAAAAATCAAATAAAAAGGTGCATATGTCTCAAGAAATTATTTACACCATGAAAGGTGTGTCTAAAGTTTATCCTCCGAATCGATTTGTTCTTAAAGATATTTATTTATCTTATTTTTACGGAGCAAAAATTGGTGTTCTTGGTTTAAATGGTTCTGGAAAATCTTCGTTGCTAAAAATTATGGCGGGGATTGATCAAGAGTTTTTAGGTGAGGCATTCCCAGCTAAAAAAATGAAAGTGGGTTATCTAGAGCAAGAGCCCAAACTCGATGAAACTCTCAATGTGCGCGATAATATTTTTTCACAAATGGGCGATTTGCCTAAATTGATGAAAGATTACAATGCGATCAATGATAAATTTTCCGATCCCGATTTAGATCCGGATGAAATGAATAAGTTGATTGATAAGCAAGGTGAACTCCAAGAAAAAATTGAAGCTCTTGGTGGCTGGGAAGTTGACCAAAAAATTGAATTAGTGATCGATGCTTTACGTTGTCCAGATGGTGATTCTGCGGTTACGCATTTATCGGGTGGTGAAAAACGCCGTGTAGCTTTGGCGAGATTAATTATGTCTAATCCTGATATTTTATTATTGGATGAGCCGACAAATCATCTCGATGCGGAGTCAGTGGCGTGGTTAGAACAGTATTTGGCAAAATTTCCGGGAACAGTGATTGCGGTTACCCATGATCGATACTTTTTGGATAATGTCGCTGGTTGGATATTAGAGCTTGATCGTGGAGAAGGTATCCCTTGGAAAGGAAACTACTCCTCGTGGTTGGAGCAAAAAGACAAACGTTTAGCTGGTGAGCAAAAAGAACAATCGCGTAAAGCTAAAACATTGGAGCGAGAACTTGAGTGGATTCGCCAAGGGGCTAAAGCACGACAATCAAAATCAAAAGCCCGTATTGCTGCATATGAAAATTTATTAAAAGAGCCATCAGCAGATAAATTGCAAGAGATGTCGATTTATATTCCACCAGGACCTCGTTTAGGAAATATCGTGATCGAAGCTCAAGGTGTTTCTAAAGGTTATGGTAAAAAACTTTTATTAGATCAAGTTGATTTCACAATTCCTCGTGGTGCAATTGTTGGTGTTATCGGACCAAATGGCGTCGGTAAATCAACTTTATTTAAAATGATCACAGGTAAAGAGCAACCTGATAGTGGAACTTTTAAAGTGGGTGAAACAGTTAAAATTGCATACGTTGATCAAACACGTGAGACACTTGATCCAAATAAATCAATATTTGAAGAGCTATCTGGTGGTCAAGATGTAATTCAGTTGGGTGGTCGAGAAGTCAATGCTCGCCAGTATGTGAGTTGGTTTAATTTTTCAGGAACTGATCAACAGAAAAAAGTTGGAGTGCTATCTGGCGGTGAACGTAATCGTGTGAATTTGGCTAAAATATTAAAAGAAGGCGCGAATTTACTTTTATTAGATGAGCCAACAAATGATTTGGATGTGAATACAATGCGTGCGCTTGAAGAAGCTTTATTAGAGTTCGGAGGATCAGCGATTGTTATTTCCCATGATCGTTGGTTTTTAGATCGTGTTTGTACTCACACCATGGCGTTTGAAGGTGATTCTAAGGTTTATTTTTATCCTGGGAATTTCTCTGAATACGAAGAAGATCGTAAAAAACGTTTTGGTGAAGAGACTGCACCAAAACGAGTACGCTTTCGCATGTTAGATTAATAGATCGATTATTTACAAGTTGGTAGCTTTTGGACTAACTTGTGAACTAAGTTATAAAATGCCGTACTGGATTTTCCGTATAACCACTCGGCATTACTATTCTCAGTCAATTCATTTTCAGTATGACCAGAAGCCGTGTACATTTTTTCAGTTAAGGAGTCGTACGCGGTTAATGTTAAAGTCGCTTTGACGCATTCTAAGTGGTAACCGGTCATGAAATTACCTTTGTTTTCGTAACGTGCACATTGAGCATCAAATTCCACGGAATAACGTGCGGAATAGAGTATTCGTGCAAGAGCTGAATTCTGTTCCAACACCGTACTAACCTGTTCTAGTTCTTCAGCGCTCATGGGATTGTTGTGTAAACTTTTATTTAAATAACTTTTAATAGTCCAAAAATCAGTATTTGAACGATCACGCATGCTATCTTCTATCGCTAAAAAATTGAAATTGTTTCGAGCTTTCACGGATAGAGCTTCTTCGATTTTATTTCTGACTAGAGTGTAGGATTTTTGATTAAATTTATTTTGAGATGAAAAAATAACGGCATTACAATTTGCAGCAGCAAAAGATTGGGAGCTGATTATAAAGAAAAAAATAAGAAACATTTTTTTTGTTGTTAACATACAGACCTCAGTTTTTTTAAATAATGATAAATTTGTTTATAGCAAACTGTATGACTATTTTTTTTGAATGAGTTTCTTTGAGTTTGAATTGAATTTGTACATCTGAATAGAGTTTTGTCAGTGTGACAAAATTTGACGAGAAATAAATTTATTTTAAAAGCCGTCGAGCAAAAATTAAAAATAAACAGGGTATCCAAATCCAAAAAAATTCACTCGTAAGCACAACGAGACCACGCTCAGAAAAAAAATGCATACCCAGGGGTGAAACTTGAATTGGCCGCCAAGAAAAAAAATATCGGGTGAGTGTGTAAGGTGAGTAAAAAGCAACTCCGAGTCCACCATTGGTCATAGCATCTAAAACAGCATGAGAAATGAGAGCCAAAAATAAAAATAAATAAACTTGTGAAATGGGTTTTAAATTTTTTTTGTAACTAAGATAAAAACATAAAAGAGTTGTGCAAATAAAAGCAAATAAAATAGAGTGTGTAAAGCCACGATGCCCCCAGAAACTATTATAGGGGACACGAAACACAAATCCCACATAATCAAAATCAGGAATAATGGGAAGGAATATCATTAAAAAATAAAACCATTTCGCTTTGGGATGGTTTTGTAATTGAGCTGGCGCTAAATAGGCAAGTGTTCCGCCAACCAATGAGTGTGTAAAGATTGAAGCCATTTTTTAAGCCTAAAAAAGATATCTACGAAATGCAACTGAGCTGATCATTCCCATGCCGAACATTGTTGTGAGCATACCTGATCCACCATAACTTAAGAGAGGTAAAGGGACACCAACGATGGGGAGTAATCCCATAACCATTCCAATATTAACAAACATATGCCAAAATAAATAAGCTGAAACACCGATGACAACGAGTGCTCCAAATTTATCTCTAGATCTTGAAGCGATTTCAAAACAAACTAAAAATAAAAAGACGAAGGTTAAAATAACAATCATACTGCCAACAAACCCCCACTCTTCAGATAAAACAGAAAAAATAAAATCAGTGTGGCGTTCAGGCAAAAACTCTAATTGTGATTGAGTACCTTGACGAAAACCTTTTCCAAAGAACTGACCTGATCCAACGGCAATTTTTGATTGAATTGAGTTGTAGCCTTTGCCTTGAGGGTCTGAATCAGGGGAGATAAAAGTATAAACTCTGTGGCGTTGGTAATCTTTAAGAGCATATTTCCATACAATAGGCATGGCAATCATGCCGAGTATGACAAGAGCAGCAATAATCGATTTTTTAATTTTAACGAAGAATAAAAGTGTTCCACCGATGAACATCAACATCATCGCTGTTCCAAGGTCAGGTTGTTTCATAGTTAAACCAAATGGAATCATAATGAGTATTAATGGAAAGAGGAGCTCTCGAAGTCCCATTCCGGGTCCTTCAGGGTTTTTATGGACCAAAATTCTTGCTAAAACTAAAATAAGACACATTTTCATGGTTTCACTGGGTTGATATCTAAAAAAATGAAGATCAATCCAACGTTGGCCACCTAATACGACTTTTCCAAAAAAATCAGTGTAGACAAGCGCGCTCACATTAACGATGTACATGACCCATACCACCCGGTTGATCCAAACATAATCAAGAAATGTGACTACAAAAAATATAGTCCAACCAGCAACGAGCCAGATAATTTGTTGAACAAATAGTGTTTCGACATCGCGAGAGTGTGGGCCATGTGTAGCGCTATACAAATTGATTAATCCGATGATATTTAAAGTGAAAATTAACCCGATCAATCGAATATCAAGACGACTAAATAAATTTCTTTCTGTTACATTCATACCTTTGATTGACATAAATTTCCTTTAATCGTCGCCGCGCTCTATAGGTGGAGAAGTTGAATTTGTTGCTTTAAGTGGGCTTTTCTTAAGTCCTTCTTTGATGAGTTCCGGATGGTATTTTTGAAAATAAGCTAACATAACATCTCGAACAATAGGTGCTGCACCGGTATTGCCGTGACAACCATGCTGAGCCAGAACTGCAACTGTGATTTCAGGTTTATCCCAAGGGGCCCAAGCGACATACCATCCATGATGTCTCATATGAATTGGGCGAGATTCGCAACTTTGATAAATTTGATCAGCAGAAAAACTCATAACTTGAGCAGTTCCAGTTTTACCAGCCATTTCAATTCCAGGAATTTTCCAGTGTCTTGCAGTACCAGAGGCTCCATTGGCCACTCTTCGCATAGCCTCTTTCACAATTTTAAAGGTGCTTCGATCAATTTTGTGTCCATTAGGTTGAGTGAGAGTGACATCGCGAATCTCTGCAGGAAATCGTTCAAATAAAACTTTACCCTCATGATCAACGACTTTTTTAACCACAAAAGGTTTTACGACTTTACCTTCTGTGGCAATAGTATTGTAAGCTATTGCCATTTGCAGTGGTGTTGTTGTGACATAGCCTTGTCCGATAGCCATAGTTAAGTTTTCGCCAGGTTGCCATTCTTCACCGCGTAAAGACTTTTTCCATTCGGAGTTTGGAAGTCTGCCGGCAGCTTCACGATCCATTTCAATACCTGTACGGCTTCCAAGGCCTAATAAGCTGATGTAATTGTACATTTTGTCTACGCCAAGAGCGATACCCATTTTATAGAAAAAGACATTAGAGCTTTTTTCGATAGCCTCATACACAGTGACGTTTCCAGCTCCGTTTTTATTATGATCATGGAAGAATCTGTTTCCAAACCATAATTTCCCAGGAGCACTTATTACAGTTTTGTCAGTTATAACTTTTTCTTGTAATGCGGCAAGTGCCACGAGTGGTTTAAATGTTGAGCCTGGCCAAAAGTGATCTTGAATAACTTTGTTACGAAATGGCTTAAAAGGATCTGTAGTAAGTTTATTTAAAATTTTTGTTGGTACTTCAGTCGTGAATATATTGGGGTCAAAACTAGGTGCGTTAAGCCAAGCAAGTATTTCACCATTACTCTTCATAGCAACAAGTGATCCGATTCGTTTTAAGTCTGTAAAAGATTTATAAGCTGCCAGTTGAACATCTTTATCAATCGTCAGTGTTGCGCTATGCCCATGTATTGGTTCAATATCTTTTATTTGTTCACCATAAATATTAGGAATTTCAGTGACTGTTTGACGTCCGTGTGCATCGACTTGAATAAAACTCACACCGTCGGTACCACGAATTTTTTGTTCAAGATGCTCCTCGAGTCCACTTTTCCCGACAATATCGCCTTGCTCAAAAAATATATGAGGAGCATTTTTTTTATTCAGTTTTTCGATTTCTTTTTTAGAGATTTCCCCAACATACCCAAAAAGCTGCGAGCCATTTTCCAGAAGTGGGTAGTATCGTATAATTGACTCACGAATTTCAAGACCGGGAAAGTCTAAACGAATTCGTTTGAGTCTAAAGACTTCCTCTCGTGAGAGGTTGTCTTTTAATCTGATAACAGTGAATGGACCATTTACTTTTTTACTTTTTTGAATACGCTCAAAAAGCTTTGCTGGTTCAAGTCCAATTAAGGGAGCTACATTTTCAGAGAGCTCTTTTATATCTTCGATATATTGTGGTGAAACTATAGCTTCAAAACCAGGTAAATTTTCGACAAGAGCTTTACCATCTCGGTCAATAATGAGTCCTCGTGGGGCCGCTATTTTGTTTTGTTTAACCCTATTTTTTTCTGAAAATTGTCGGAGTTCTTTGCCGTTTATGATTTGAAGCCACATAAGTCTTAAAGTGAAAACCATAACCGTAATAGCGACAAAAATATAAAAAGGTCTGTATCGACCAATAAAATCTCGGGCCTCTTCTGGGTTACTTATATATTGACTTCTCATGGTTCGACTTCTCTTTGTTGTTCGGCTGAGTTGATATTCCACGTTTCAGTTGTTTGGAAGCGTTCGTCAATGAAACTTAAGAATTTAAAAACGGGAATGCTAAATAAAAAATTACAACCAATTTCTAAAAGTCGATGTAAAAAATAAATCGGTGTAGGATTGAGTTCAAGCCAATTTGATGTTGCTATGTAGACTACCGAATACAGCAAAGATGCACTTCCGACTAAGACTGAAAAGAAAAATAACGATGTTGAGTGAATTCTATTTTTAAAAATCCAAACAAAAAGAGTGACAGCCAGTAAACTCATCCAGATTGTTTTGAGGGAAACATATGAGAATTGAGTCATGCAAAATCCGAGAAAATAAATATAGAAAATATTATTTGTATTTGACCACTTTAAACTGATGAAGATGATAAATAATAACCACAGTTGAGGTGACGGAAGTGAATCTATGACAAATGGCCAAAAACTTGATTGAAATGCACAAAATGCAAAAAACACAAGAGTGAAGACAAGATATTTTAAGTAAAATGAAATACGTTGCTTAGACATTGTTATCGTCTTTCTGGCTTTGACGTTGTATGTGTTGGTGGTGTGGTTTGGACTGATTCAGGAAGTGTATTGACTGTTCCCGATGTTACAGGGATTGGTTCTGTTGGCGATGTTGGAGTTGAGAAATCTTCATTTGCGGCATTCAGCACAACAAAAACCTCTTCAATTTTGTTGGAATCAACAATTGGTTTGATATCAACGGCAAGTGTAGCACTTTTTGTTTTACGTTCAACGTCAGTGACAACTCCAAGTGGAAAACCTTTAGGAAAGATATTATCAATTCCGCCAGTGACGATGAGATCGCCGGCTTTGACATCTTCAGTTCGATCAATGTATTGAAGAATTCCACTTTCTTTACTCGTTCCTTCCAAAATTCCGTGTGCTCGTGTTTTTTGAATGACTGCATCAACGACAGAATAGCGGTCTGTGATGAGCATAACATGACTTGTTTTTTCATTAGGTTTAAAAACATAACCGACAGCGCCTGAAACTGTGAGGACAGCTTGTAAATGTTTTAAACCGTGTTTTGTCCCTTTGTTGATTGTGATTGTTTTATGATCTGGAAGCAGATCGCGACCTATCACTTGAGCGGGAACAAGTGTCATTTTTGTGTTTTTTTGAAAATCTAAAATCGTTTTCAAGCGTTCATTCTCTATAACGTTTTCATTAAAAAGATTGAGTTTAGTTTTCATTTCTGAAAGTTCAGTTTTAAGACGAGCATTTTCTTTTTTGATATTCAACAGATTGACGTACTCTGCAGTTGTGCTTTTGACGCCAAGACTTAAACTTGAAAAAAGTGATTGAAAGCCCTCTGCAATATAGCTTAAGGGTTGAGCAAACCAAATATTTTGGATTTTTTTCTGCTCCATGTTAATTGAAATCAGAGGTAAAGAAATCATCAGAATGATAATTAGAGCTTTTTTAAAGTTAATATTCAAAAAATTCAAAGAAGTTCCCCAGTGTTGAATTAAAAATCGTATCTACATCACTACGGTAACAAAAACATTTAAGAATTCAAGATGATCATTGAAATTACTTGAAATATTTTTTGAAACGTGAGGACAATGGAGAGCTTATACATTTAATGTGAACACCAAAGGAGAGAAGACGATGTCTCAAGCCATGATTAATCAAATTAAAAAATCTTTGCAGAAGGGGAACTTCAGCACGAAAACAATCGTAACATTACTTATTTTTGGGGCTATTATTTTGACATTTGTATTATCAGATGTGTCGGGTCGACAAACTGGTGGATTGGGAATGGGAGCGGCTGCAGAAGTTAACGGTGAGATTGTTTCAATGAAAGACTATCAAGATCAAGAAACGCGCATAATTGATTATTACTCAAAAATGTTTGGTGGCAAAATTGATAATGACTTTCAAAAAAAACAAATTCAAGCGCAAGCCATGAACGAGCTTGTGAACACGGTTTTAGCCTCTCAGGGTGCAGAAAAAGAAAAGATTTTTACCACTGATTTTGAACTCAAAAAAATAATAACAGAGGATTTACCTTATTTTAAAAAAGATGGTGTTTTCCAATCTGATCTATATAAGGCATTGCTCGCTCAAAATAATATGACGCCGGCAGCATTTGAAAAGGACATTGCAAAGCAAACTCAATCCCAAAAACTAAGACAACTGTTTGAGTTGGGCCTAAAGCCAATTCAATTTGAAAAATCAATTGAATTGGAGTTGAAGTCAAAACAGCTTAATGTTGCTTTCGTTAAAATGAGCTCGGATATTTTGGTTTCTAGCAATGTTGTATCATCTCAAGAAGTTCAAACAAAGTTAGCAGATGCCAATTTTATGAAACAGGTTGAGGCAAATTATAATGCTCGAAAAGCTGAGTTTGAAACTCCCGAGCAAATTAAAGCTTCGCACATACTGATTAAAGATGATGGATCAGATGCGGCTGCAACTGCTCAGGCTCAACAAAAGGCGGAGACGATTTTAAAACGACTTGCGAAAGAGGATTTTGGAAAAGTTGCGTTTCAAGTGAGTGAAGATCCTGGCTCTAAAGCTAAAAATGGTGATTTAGGTTATTTTTCTAAAGGGCGTATGGTTAAAGAATTTGAAGATGCGGCCTTTTCATTGCCAGTTGGTAAAGTATCAAATTTAGTAAAGTCTTCATTTGGTTTTCATATCATTAAAGTGACTGACAAGAAGTCTGCAAATGTGACTCCTCTCAGTGTTGCAAAAAATGATATCGCCAAAAAAATGATCGCGGATGAAAAGCTTATTCAACTATCTAAAGAGGCAGAAGCAGTGATTTCAAAAGGTGATTTGCAAGCTGTAAACGATTTTGTGAGTAAATCTGGATTGAAGTGGAGTGAAACAGGATATTTTGATTTATTAAATGAACAGTTTCCAATCGTTGAATCAACACAATTGTTCAAAGCGAGTTTGGAATTGTCTAAAAAGTTACCTCTTGCTAAATCATTGATTCGTGATGGCGAGGCTCAGTATTTACTCAAATTAGTTGATGTTAAAACTGCCGAAGTTAAACCAGATATTAAGCAGGATGATTTGTTAAATCGTCAAAAATCTATCTATGGATATAATAAATGGATTCAGCAGCTGAAAAAAAATGCTAAGATTTCAACGAATAGTTTAATTCTTAGATAAATGCTCTGGTTTAAAAGCCATTGGAAAAAGTTCTGAAAATTTCAGAACTTTTTCATTATTCTTTGTGTTGGTGAGTATAATTTCTGTATCTTCCGCGGCGAATTCTGCAATAACTTGTCGACAAAAACCACAAGGTGGCCAGGGTGCATCTTCGGCACTTGCAACAGCTACGTGTGTAATGAATAAGGGTTTCTTGTTTTCGCTAAAAGCTTTCCAGATAGCGACTCTTTCTGCGCAAACTGTACCGCCATAACTTGCATTTTCAATGTTGCAACCGGTATATATTTTTCCATTATTGAGTCGAATGGCAGCTCCAATGCTTTTCCCTGAGTAGGGTGAGTGGGCAAATGACATTGCAGAAATGGCTTTATTTTTAAGATCTGATACGATTGTTTGTTCATTTGTCGAAGAGTTCATGTCCCATCTCCCTTAATTTTTGACTTATCCATATTAATGGCAAACCTTGGATTGCCGTGAAATCATCAGTTTTAATTTCATCAAAGAGTGCTATTCCGCATTGTTCTATCTTATAGCTGCCCGCGCAATCAAGTGGTTGATCGATTTGAACATATTTTTTAATTTCTGATTCAGTTAATTTTTTCATTTTGAGGGTCGAGATGTGATTCAAGTTAAACTTTAAATGTCCCTTGATTATGACAACAGATGTGATGAGTTTGTGAGTTTTTCCATTAAATGCCATCAGTTGTTTAATTGCGAGATCCGTTGTGAGCGGTTTCCCTATAATTTGATTTTCAAACTCTACGAGCTGATCACCAGCAATGATCGTCGTATTTGAATCGGCATGAATGGACCAAGCTTTTGCCCAGGAAAGCTCCTCTGCAATTTCTATTGGAGTTTTGAGATCGTTGAGAAGGTCAAATTTTAATTTTTCTTCGTTAACGATAGGTTTGCAAATTGAAAATTTTAGACCAATTCTTTCAAGAAGTTCTTTTCTATAGATGGATGTGCTAGCTAAAATTATTTTTTGCATAAAACACCTTTATGAGCTTTTGGGAATTGTATTTTTAATTGAGTCATATGAATCGATGAGTGAGTAAATGTTGAATTCAGCTTTGTACCTTAAAAGAGCATGATTGTATTCGAAGGGAGAGTACACATGAGAGATATTACGTGCGTGAAGGCGATAAATTTGAGTGTCACCCATTGTAGATCCCAGATGGATATAATTTAAAAATTTATTGTTTTCAGGTAAAAATAAACAGACTTCAAATGGAAGATTTGTTTTCGGTTTTAAAAATTCGACAGGGACTTCAATGTAATTAAAATTTTCAGTTGGTGTATTTATAACTTCAAATGGGCTGAATGCAAAAAATGCAATTAATGTTTGTTGCCCATTGTAAGTTAAGTTTTGTGAAAAATCTGACTTAAGTTTGCAAAATTTTTGATAATTAATTTGAGGTATATCAAGTTGCATAAATAATATTTGTGATTCATTGTGTTGGCCACCGATGTTGTCGCAGACCCAGTTGTGTAAAATATTTTTTGCTAAATTGAATTCAAGATGATTTTCTGAAGCAATAGTTAAATAGCCAGTCCAATTTTTTTCTTGTATAATAAGAACATGTATAGATTTAACTTCAAAAAGCTGATCAAGTTGTGGTGTTGTTTGTTTGTTTGCTTTAATAAGATCAATAAGGTCTGGTTTTACTTGTTGCTCAAATGAGTGCTCTAGATTATTTTTTTGTTCTTGAGAAAGTTTTTTTTCTATTTTTGGTAAGCTATAGGTTGTTGTTAGCTGATCTTTGGTTGCAAAATTTAAAAAATGGTTGCGAATTTCTTTTTCAATAGAATTTTGGTCTGTGGTTGCGGGTGAATGGCTCATGACTTGGGGAGTGTTGTCGGCAGAGTCTTTGCTAAAAAGCATGCTTTGGTCAATTAACTGCACTGTTTGAGCGAGTTTATTCAGTACTCGCTGAATCGAGGGACCAGATAATGGTGGGTACAGTTTATGTTCGTATTGGCTTTGATCGAGCCGACTGATATCGCGAATTGACGTCGAGTTTGTATATGGAATAACAATTGCTGATGATATTGGATAAATTAAATTTGGTATTGTGTTGATCGCTGGATCATGGTGATCCAGTGCAAGGAATATAAACTGAGGTTTGTGTTTTTCAATTTGTGAAACGACAAGTTGTAAATTCGATTCGCTCATCACTTGAAACTCTCTTTTATTTAGAAAAGTCTCGATAGATTTTAAGTCATGATCTGGGCTTTTGATAAAATAGAGGAGTGTTTTAGATTCTGTTTCTGCCATGTGATTTATCATAACATTTTTAGATTGATGTACATTAAGCTGTTTTTGGCTTTAATTGAAACCAGACCATTGTCTTTGTCATTGTGGGTCTTAAAACCAGTGATTTTGTTTAAATCTTGAGCGTTTTGATGTGTCATTTAAATATGACTTGCAAATGAAAATCATTATCAGTATCAACTTGGTATGACTAAAAGCACGTTAACTTTACCTGTTCATCAAACCACAGAAACAAAACACAAAGGTGATCGTTTCCAGATTGATGATTTTAAAAAAATGATTCGTTCAATGAATCTTAAAATCACAGATCAACGAATTTTAATTTTACAGTCGTTGTATGACAGCAACAAAAAATCAGGAGAACGCCACATTACCGCGCAAGAATTGTATGAAAAGGTCTATGCTCGAGATTCAAGTGTGGGATTTGCGACTGTTTATAGATTTTTGCGTGATTTGTCTGCGAATGAGTTAGTTACTGAAGTGCGAATGGGTGGACAGGCTTCGCGCTATGAGTTAACGCCTAAAGATCATCATGATCATTTAACTTGCTCTAAATGCGGTAAGATCTGCGAGTTTGAAAATGAAAAAATTGAGCAGCTTCAGGCGCAAGTGGCCGCATTTTTTGGTTTTAAACTTACGGGGCATGTGCTTGAGCTTTTTGGAATTTGTCCAGACTGTCAAAAAAAGGGTCTGTCATAAGGAAGCTTGCGGCTCAAAAAAAATCCTTCTAGTATAGCTTTGTGAGGGGATTGAATGGCAAAACTTCAAAGTCGCGCTGATATAAAAATGACAAATATTGTGGTTAAAGGTGCGCGTGAGCATAATCTTAAAAATGTTTCAGTCACTATTCCTCGAAACAAAATCACTGTATTTACAGGCCTATCAGGTTCTGGTAAGTCCTCGTTAGCCTTTGATACAGTCTATGCTGAGGGGCAACGTCGTTATGTTGAAAGTTTATCTGCTTATGCCAGAAATTTTTTAGAGCAACTTAAAAAACCTGAAGTAGATTCTGTGACAGGTTTATCACCAGCTATTGCTATAGATCAAAAATCAGTTGGTTTAAATCCAAGATCAACAGTCGGAACAGTTACTGAAATTTATGATTATATGCGGTTACTGTATGCTAAAGTGGGAATACCCTCATGTCCCACTCATCAAATTCCAGTGGTTTCACAAACTCCTCAGCAAATGATCGATGACATTTTTAAGAAATCTGTTGGGACAAAATTTTATGTTTTGGCACCAATGGCTCAAGGTAAAAAGGGAGAATTTTTAGCTGAATTTCAGAAGTGGCTTAAAAAAGGATTTGTAAAAGCCAAGATCGATGGAAAATTTATTGATTTAGAAAAAGCCACAAAATTGGCGAAAACTAAAACGCATGATATTGACCTTGTCGTCGATCAACTGATTTTAAAAGACACTATAAAACATCGTTTAAGTGAAAGTGTAAATACGGCATTATCTCTTGCAAGTGGGCGAGTTGTTATTGAGTCTATCTCGGGAGAGCGCACTCAATTTTCAATTCACTCCTCTTGTCCGGAATGTGGTTTTAGTTTTCCAGAATTAGAGCCAAGACTTTTTAGTTTTAACAATCCTCGTGGTGCATGTGAGTCTTGTCATGGATTGGGAACTCTTGATCTTGTCGAAGAAGAGCAATTTTCAGATTCGGATGTTGGTGGAAAAAAATTAGAGCAAGTCAAATACACATATAAAGGCAAAAAAACTTCTGGCGAAGATGATACTGACGAAGAAGAAATTATACTCTCTGAGTGTTCTGCATGTGCTGGAACACGTTTGAAGCCTGAAAGTTTAAATATTCGAGTTCATGACAAAAATATTGCAGAGCTTTCGGATCTATCGATTACTGAGTTGCATACTTTTTTTAAAAAAGTAAAATGGAATGATAAAAATAAATTTATTGCTGATAAAATTGTAAAACAAATTACGGATAGGCTCATGTTTTTAGAGCGAGTGGGAACTTCATATTTGTCACTATCTAGACCAGCTCGTACATTATCTGGTGGCGAGGCTCAACGCATTCGTCTAGCAACGCAAGTTGGCTCAGCTTTAATTGGGTGTTTGTACGTTATGGATGAACCGAGTATTGGTTTACATCCTCGAGATCATCATCGATTGCTTGAAATTATTGGTGAACTTAAAGACCGTGGTAATACAATTGTACTTGTAGAGCACGACGAAGATACGATTCGTTATGCGGATCATGTCGTTGATCTTGGGCCACGTGCGGGTAAATTAGGCGGAGCTTTAATGGCAGAAGGCACTCCAGAACAGTTGATGAAAAACCCCAACTCATTAACTGGACAATATTTATTAGGAACTAAAAAAATTCCACTTCCATTAAAGAGACGAAAAGGAACAGGTGAGTTCCTTAGACTGCTGGGTGCGTCTGGTCATAATTTGAAAAATGTAGATTTAGAAATCCCGCTCGGAACTTATACTTGTGTAACAGGTGTTTCGGGGAGTGGTAAATCAACATTAATTATTGATACACTTTATAAAATATTAGCTCGTGAATTTTATAAAGCTCATGCGCAACCCTCGCCGTATAAAAAAATAGAAGGCTTAAATCATATTGATAAAGTGATCGATATCAATCAACGTCCTATTGGTCGAACGCCACGATCAACACCCGCAACCTATGTCGGACTGCTTCCTATGATCAGAGATTTATTTGCAACACTTCCTGATGCAAAGCTGCGTGGTTTTGAACCTGGACGATTTAGTTTTAATGTTAAAGGCGGTCGATGTGAAACATGTATGGGGCATGGTCAGATCAGGATGGAAATGCATTTTTTAACAGACGTATTTGTGACATGTGATTCGTGTCAAGGACGTCGTTATAATCGAGAAACATTGCAAATTAAATATAAAGATAAAAATATTGCGGATATTTTAGAAATGAATGTTGAAGAGGCATTTGATTTTTTTAAGAACCATTCGCAAATACATCGTAAGTTAGAAACCTTACATAAAGTTGGACTTGATTATATGACGTTGGGGCAATCTTCGACCACTCTGTCGGGAGGCGAAGCGCAACGTGTAAAACTATCTAAAGAGCTTTCACGTCGAGGCACAGGTCAAACACTCTATATTTTAGATGAACCAACAACAGGTTTGCATTTTGATGATATTCGTAAATTGATTGAACTCATGCAAGAATTGACTGATCAAGGAAATACTGTTCTTGTGATTGAACATAATCTTGAGGTCATGAAGTGTGCAGATCATATTATTGATTTGGGTCCGGACGGGGGCATTTATGGTGGTGAAATCGTAGCGACAGGTACACCTGAAAAGATTTCGCAAGTTAAACGCAGTGAAACTGCACGATTTCTTAAACCACTGTTAGAAAAAAACAAAGGAGTTTGATTGATGAAAAAAATAATTAAAATATTTTTTTGTCTTAACTTAATATTTGTATTTATAAATCAAGAGACTTCGTTTGCAAAATTAGCAAAAAAGAAACATACATACTCTGACCCTTGTGATAATGCTTTTGATGATCTTCCTAAAGTCGATGATAATCCTATTTTCTTTGTAGAATTCCAAAATTTTTATAAAAAAAATGTGAAGTGCATTGATGCTGGACTTATTGAAGAGATTCATTCGCGATTGGTTTTAGGAATAAATAAGAATTGGAAACAGTTAGATCAGCTGATTGATTTAACTCAAAAAGATTTAAAATATCGTCAATTTATTTTGTCTAATTATAGTGTTTTGACAAATGGGTATATTACAGAGGCTGAAAACACGCTTAAAAAAAGTAAACGTTGCTTAAAGAAACAAATTAATTTTTGCAAAGATTTACAAGTGACGATCAAAAAAACATTAGATGAAGAAAAAAAGCAGAGAAAGTAAAAGAGACTTCTCTGCCTTTCAAATAATAAATGTAATTGCTTATTTGCAAGAGTACGTTGACATGATGACATTTCCAGTTGGTATGCTGTTACCTGTTGGTATTGATTTGATATTCAAGCATTGAGCTGCATCACCTAAAATCTCGACAGAAACTTTTTGATTATTTAAGAGCCATAAGCCAAGCTGTTCAGCTCCTCCTTGTGAATATAGGCCTTCAAATTTTTCCCATGAACATGTTTTCGTAGGTAGGATAATATGGTTATCCACGTATGGGTTTTTTATTGATTCAATCATACCTCGTCGGAGTTGATCGCGGTAAACATTTGCATCTATGTATGTCTTAGACTCTTTACATGAAAATGAACCTGGTCCGTAAGAGCAATCAATATATGCTTTAGACTGTAGTGGTGTAGAATTGTAGGGTGTAAATTTAGAGTCAGTACTTTGATAACAAAGTTGTGTGACGGCTTCACCAACTTCAATTCCGAAATATGTTTCAAACGCATCTGAATATGGCGGTTGATACCATAATCCACCGAACATTTTTTTCTGGAGTGTTGTATCTGTTTTAAGTCCTTGAATAACTGACACTTGAAATGAACTCATTGAAGAGTCTGGATAATACACGGGTGTTAATTGATTCAATCTTTGTAAAAACTGTTCACGAGTTGGTGGTGTATATTCTTTAGGAGCACTTTTATTAGGAATAGAGCATGCGATAGACATGATATCTATGAGAGACTGTCCTTTTTGAGAAAATTGCGGTGGTGGCGGTGGATTTTGAGGAATATTACATTTTAAACATGATGTGAGTGCTGTCGAGGAATCAGCAGCGCACTGACCTTTTGATAAAACTGGTTGTGGGATTGAAGGTAATACTGGTGGATCGATAACAGGATTATCATCTGGAATATTGATATCGAGTTTAGAGTTTTGCTCTATGGGAGAAAAATTCGATTTTTGACAGCCAAACATCATAGCCGAAAGTATGAGCATGAATGTTAAAGTGGATTTAGAAAATGAGTTGTTTTGCTGAGCCATAAAATTCTCCTTAGTCCTTGTCGATTTGAACTTTTCGCTTTGGACGATGGTCTGTGAACAATCTTTCGACATGCTGCTGTCTAGACTTTAGTCTTTTATTTTTTGTCAAATGTCTGTACACTTTTAATCTGGTCATTGGTTCAATAGATTGAAATCTGATCAAAAAATAAATACAGAATACTTTAGAGGATGAGTGAATGTTTAAATATATAAAAGGCTCGCTTTTGTTTACGGTTTTTGGTTTGTTGGTTGCTATGGCGTTTGAATGGAGTCAGTCACACTCATGGTCTGCAGTTATGTCAGCTTGTTTTACAGCTTTGATTTTGGCGGTTTTAGAAATTTCGTTATCATTTGATAATGCGGTTGTTAATGCGACAGTGATTCGAAAAATGGATGAGGTTTGGAAACGTCGATTTTTAACATGGGGTATTCTCATAGCTGTTTTTGGAATGCGATTAGTTTTTCCACTCGTTATTGTTGCATTTGTTGCTCATATTAATCCGATAGATGCTTTTATATTATCACTCAATAACCCAGCAGAGTATGCCAAGGTTATGACATCGGCGCATTTAACAGTGTCTGCTTTTGGTGGAATGTTTTTGTATATGGTTTTTTTACATTTTTTTATGAATGAAGATAAACAAGATCATTGGGTTCACATTATCGAAAAACCTTTGGTGATCATATCTCAGTATAAAGGAATTGAAATCATTACTGCCGTTTTGAGTTTACTTGCAATAACTTCTATGATGCGGCCAGAGGATCAATTAAAATTTTTAGTTCCAGGTCTTTGGGGAATGATAACATACATGATTGTGCATAGTTTTTCTGAATGGTTAGAAAGTAAAGATTTAGCTAATAATGCACAGTCATCAATGATGAGTGCCGGATTTGGAATGTTTTTGTACTTAGAAATTTTGGATGCCTCATTTAGTTTTGATGGCGTGATCGGAGCATTTGCAATTACACAAAGTTTAGTTCAAATCATGATTGGTTTAAGTATAGGAGCATTTTTTGTTCGAAGTTTAACATTGTATCTAGTTGAAAAAGAAACATTAAGCCAAATTCGATTTTTAGAGCATGGTGCATTTTATGCTCTAGGTGCTTTGGCTTTAATGATGTTGCTTGATTATTTTTTTCATATACCAGAATGGCTGACCGGCTTAACAGGCGCAGTTATATTAGTGGTTTCAGTTTTGTGGTCTTTCCATATAGACCGAAAGAACAGAGCTCAGCATAATTAGACCAGCACCCAAAAATTGAACATATGTGAGCTGTTCTTTTAAAAAAACCGTAGCAAAAATAAATGAATAAGGGGCTTCTAATAAGCATAACATGCTAGCTGTTGTGTTTGTTAGAACTTTTTGTGCTTTGATTTGTAGATAGAAAGCAATCAAGCTAACAAATATTGATAAACAAATAATTGATAGAATTGACTTTGTTGTAAAGTGTTCTGGAATGAGCTGAATTGATCTAAAATTAACTTCATAAACTACAAATGGAATTGTCAGTAGCCAACACCAAAATGTTTGAAAGATATTATAGCGAAATGCGTTTTGCATTTTTCGAGATCCATGTCCTACAAACAAAATATGAAATGTTCCTGCAACGGCGGCACCTAAAGTAATAAGATCACCGAAATTGAATTCAAAACTGTGTTTATAAATTTCTAATAAAAATCCCATTCCGACAAATGCTAATAGACTAAGTCCAATATGATACCAATGCAGTTTTGTTTTATAAAAATAAAAAGAGGCGATTGGAATAAGAACAACATACAGTGATGTAATAAAACTTGAATTAGTAGCTGTTGTGTAATTTAAACCATGGGTTTGAAATAAGAGCGTTGATCCGAGGGCTAAACCAGCAAACATAGATAACTTAAAATCAGAATGTGATTTTTTATATTCTGACTTTTGTAAAAAGAACATCAAAGACTCACCTAAAATTATAGCCAGTAAAAAACGCCAAAATATTAAAGTCGTTGTCGAAAAATCAACTAAAGCCCACTTAACCAAAGTAAATGAGGCTCCCCAAATGGCGCCCGCTAAAATTAATTCAATGACAGCACGATGATAGATAGGGATTGATTGAATCGTTTTTCGCATTTATTTCCTTAAATAAGGTTTTAAGTTTTAATCTGATTTAATCAAAAGCTTCAGACCAAATTTTTGATTTATCAAGGCCATCAATTTCAATAAGCTGATGTTTAACATCTTTAATCATGGCGCCATTACCACACATGTAAAATGTTGTTGGAATGTTTTTGTAATCTGTTTCTTGAAGAAAGTTTTGAACATAACCTTTTTTTCCAGTCCAATTTTCTGTTGGACGACTTAAAACATAATGGAATTCAAAATTGGGAAGAGATTTCTGTAAGTGTTCGAGTTCCGCACGATAATAAATATCTTCCTCAAATCGAAGTCCAAAATAAAGTTTATATTTTAGATTTGGATATTGATTTATTTTTGATTCTAAAAAGCAAAAATGTTGCGATAAACCGCTACCAGTATTTAAAAATACAATCTGTTCAGTTGGAGGCTCTTGAAAAAAAACTTTTCCAAAAGGACCTGTAAAATTTAATGTTTCATCGCCTTTTAAACCCCATACGAATTGAGATGCGACGCCATTATCAACATACTTAAAAATGAGACGAAATTTTTTAGTATTATGCTCAGTGGTTGCGATTGAATATGCTCGTAAAGCTGGTTTTGATGGTTGACCGTTTTCATCAATTTGTGGAACATGGAGCATAACAAACTGGCCGGCTTTAAATTTGAACTCATCATGGCTTTGTAGTGTTAAATCAAGTTCGCGAATCTGACGAGTGTGGTCGATGATTTTATCAATTTTATAATTGTAAATTATTCTAGACATATTTAGATACCTTTTTAAAAGCCCTATATTTCATATTATCGTTTAAAAAGTCAAAATAAACCTAAATAAATTTCATAATAGGTTATTGCTCTTGTCATTCAGGTCAAGACAGATCATGAATGTGTGAGCTATGCTAAAAGCCTTAATTTTAATCTGTTTGACTCAGTTTATGATGAGCTGTCAACCTGAACACGGTGATAGCGGTGTTCATTTAGAAGATCCAGTGACTCAAAAATTAATTAATCTCGGTCAAAAAAATTATAATCAAAGTCGAAGTTTACCTTATTTAAATGACGATACTGTTTCCTATTGTGAAGTTGCTTTGCCTAAAAATGAAAATAGTCTGAGTCAAATTAAAAATTACAGTGGATTTAATGATAAAATTCTTTATCCTTCGGCATCACTATCAAAAATATTTTTAACAGCTTTTGTTATTTATAAATTAGGTGTTGATTTTCAGTTTACACAAACTTGGAAAATAAAATCCAATGGAGATAGCACTTATGATGCCTATCTGGATACTGGTTTTGACCCTATTTTTAATATTGAAAAAGCTCTTTACTCAATGACAATACTCAGTCATTCAGGTGTAAATAAAATTAGAAATTTGTATATTACAAATCAATCGAGAATATATTTATCAGTTCTTACCAACCCGCATTTAGAATTAGATGCTGTCCCGGTCACAGCTCAGCAGTCGGTTAACAATTTTAAATTAATTTTTAATTCTGTTAATTGGGGTTCTCAAACAGAAAATGCACGTTATAATGTAAATCAATTTTTAATTCAGCAAAATAAAAAATTAATGATTCCTAAGTCATTTTCTGTGGACAATGTTGAATTGATCACTGATCAAAATCAATTGAACCAATTCCAAAACATGCAAGAAATTATGATTTATTCGGCGCCGATTTATAAATATTTAAAAGAAATCAATTTAACTTCAAATAATTACTTGTCTGATGCATTATTTAATTATCTAGGTGGATCTTCTGAGTTTTTTCAGTTTCAAAAAAATCAACTGAATTTAAGTTTAAATGATTTAATAATGTATACGGGGTCGGGATTGCCGCTACAATCTAAAAATAAAAGACTCGATAACTTAACCACATGTAGAGCATTATTAAAAACCCTTCATTATTTGAAGCTAAAATCAGATCAATACAGTATAAATATGGGTGCATTATTATTGACGGCTGGTGAAGATCAGGGAACCTATGAATCAGATATGGTTTTTAATCGTTCAGTTGTATTAAAGACAGGTCGTTTGTACGAAGTTCCAACATTAAATTTATCTGGCTTGGTTTCTACGCAAAAAGGTATTTTTGCATTCGCATTTTTAGGTCATCATTTTGATAATTCTGATGAGAAATTAATGCAGAAAAAGCGTGATGATTTTTTATCTTCATTAATGGCAACATATAAAGAATTGCCGGCATTTAAAACGATTCCTCCGACGACTTTATTTTTTGAATAACAGCAATATTTTTAAACTGTTTCATCTTGATATGATTTAAATATCTCAATTTAATACGATCAATTGGCTTCAGTTTCGCTTCATAGTTTATCATCGAGGTAACTATGAAAAGATTTTTTTTACTCTTTTTCCTGAATGTATTAGTGTGTTCAGTTTCATTTGCTCAAAGTGATGTTGTTCGTATCCCTTTGAAAACATTCACTAAACCAGCACAAGATTTGTTATCACAATCAGGTAAAGAGTTATCAATTGCTGATTTAACTCGAATGTATAGTGAAGGGTATGATCTGTCTAAACTTCAACCAGTTGAAAACAAATACTGGCAAAATTATGGTCAGCACCAGTATGCAAAATCAAAGTGGAATGCTCAAAAACTATCAGCTGTTGATTTAGCCGCTATAAAAGAAATGCCAGATGATGAATTGGGAGTAGACTATGAATCTGAAAATGGATCTGTTCGCCAGTTAGGATTATATTCAATTTTAGTTAAACCAAATGCTCATAATAAACTTCAACAAAAATCACAAAGATATGTTTTAAATCTTGGGCAGCAAGCTCATGCATCATTATTACGTGCGGCCTTATTAAGAAAGTTAGGCTACTACCAAGAATCGCCTCGATATTATCCTAAAATTAAAGTTCATTTTTCTTCAGCCGCCCAAAAGCAAGATTTTATTGATTCAGCTTTTTGTGAAAATGAGCTTGATAATGAGTCAAATATGCAATGTATCAGTATTGCACCTTTTAAGACTGATAAAAAACCTAACGAATATTTATCACACGCAGGGGAAAAATCTTTATATATACATGGTGCATATCTTTTTAAAATGAATCCTGAAGTTCCAGGTTTATTTGATGGATTAGTTCCGATAGGAAGCAGTAGTTTGATCCCATATTTTTCACAATCACGTGCTTATCGATCATTAATCATACCTTTCGTGATTTCAAACATAGAAGAAAGTGTAAATAGATTTTCAACCGAGTGCGCATCTATACGTGGTGGCGTGGCTTATTTAAATTATCCCTTTTCGTTTTACTTTCAAGATACAGATCATTCGGATGTTAAATGGGTACTTCGTCGAGTCGCTCAGTTGACTGACCAGGATTGGGATGAAATTATTCAAGCAGGTCATTTCCCAAAATCTCTAGTTCAATTGGTTAAGGCTAAAATTTTATTAAGAACAAAAGACTGTTTGGAAGTTTTTTTCGATGAAAAAGATCCATCATTTTATTCAAAATATATTTCTAAACCAGAATACAAAAAGACTCAGTTAGTGTTTAGAAATAATATTCCTGATTTGATTTATACTTCTGAAGATGGTTATGTGAAAAACGGCAAAGTGATAACTGAGTACATTCCGGGATACCCACAAAGATTTTCACATGGCGAAAGACAGTCGCCATTTATGCCAGGTGATATTTTAAAATATTTAAAAATTGAAGTGCAGTCCTCTTTAATAGGTGTGGCAACTAGCGAGTTAAATAAAAAATTAAGTAAAATGCAATCACAAAGTCAGTTGGATGGATTTAAATTAACAGATCAGGGTTACAAACCTTTTGGTCATACTGACGGTTATCAATTAGGTGTAAATTATTCTGCGGCTCGCTTAGTAACAACGGGTTCCTTTTATGGAAGTCAGGCAACAGTTCAACTCGTTGATAATGTGAGTATGAGTATTGGACTTGGTGTATATCGGATTTTTCATGAAGTATCTGGTTTTAATAATTTGACTGGATTAAATGGATTTTTATCAAGAGATTTTACTCATGTGCGTCCTATCGAATCTATGAAGGAAACAGAAACAATTCCATGGAAAAGTATTTTAGTTAAGAGTGAACTCGAAAGGCTTGCAAGTCCTCTTAAAGATGGAAAGCTCACTGAGTTTATTGAGGCATTAAAGCCTGGTGAGGTTTTTACGATTACTGATTCTATTGGAGGTAGTGTTCGTACTGGAGCATCAATCGGTTTAGATAATTTGATTGGATTTACTGGTAAAACAGTTCCTACTTTTGGTTTTTCTGCAAATGTTGGAAATCAAATTATTTTATCTCAAACACAAATTATTAGAACAGCTAATGGATTTCAAATTTATTTAAGATCCAGAAATTCTAAGGTTTTAGATCTGATGTTTGATGCAAACTATTTTATTAATGTTTTAAAAATTACCCACTCTGAAAATTTAACTGATATTTTAACTCAGGCTTATAATATCAATTATAATTTTTCTTTAATATCACAAGTAGATCAGGGAAAATTTAAAATTGAACCTGGTTCTGCTGAAGAAACCAATTTAAATAAACAAATAGATTTTTCAAAAAAATTAGCAGGAGCTCTGCGGGGACTTATTTTCTCATCAAATTCTGATCAGTTGAATACGTATTTTCAAGCTCAAAAATTTGATTTAAAACATGATTTACTCACTCAAGAAAGTAAGATGAAGTTTTTATGGTTACGTGCTTCTAAGTTCACTGAAGGACATAAATTAACAATAAGTAAACCTATTTTGACTCATCCAGGACAATCAAGATCAGTTGTTTCTCAAACTGTCAGATACGTTGAGTATGATGAAAATGGTCAAGAGCTTCCGCAAAAAAAATTATCAGATCAAGATTTGTATGGTGAAGTTAAAAATCAAAATATTGAAATTTCAACATATAAATTGGGAGAAATGACCGGACGTGATTATTTAGGATTTGGTTTAAACTTTCTCGATGGATTAACATCAAAATATTTGAAGCAGTATGCACCACAGCTTTCCAAAGATAATACAAATTCAGCAAATATGCCATTTGGTCGAGCGCAGTGGCACACTGTTCGTGCTGATTCTGAGTTGACTCAAAATAGAGTAGGGGCGTTTCCGTCTGTTGTTGTTATCCAAAATGTCTGGGGTGGATGGTCATTAAAGAAAGCAGAACTGGAAAATATTATATCAAAAATTCAGAATCGATTTAAAGGCACCGAATTTGAAAATGAAAAATTTTTTCCGGACAAAGTATTTTATTCGGTAGACAAAATAGATTTTTTTAGAATTACAGAGAACATATCATTATTGCCTGGAGCTTTATCTAAAGTAAAAGACCTTGTTGTTTATCCGGAAATAAAAGATATTAAAATCGAAAAAGCAAAGTTTTTATCAAGACTTTTTCAAAAACTTTCCCAAATTGGTTCTGAAAGTAAATCCAGACCTGAAGATAAAGCTATTTTTACAAATCTGATGACTCTTTTGGGCCAAGGGAGTGAATCCCGCGGAAAAGAAATTTACTTAGAACAATGTCAGAAAACACAAGGCAATAAATATCATCCACATCAAAATGCACGCGGTGCATGGTTGAATGGTGTGTATTATGAATGTTTAGAACCGTGGATCGATGAAGTCATTTCTATTTCACGAAAGTTTTCTGAAGGATCAATTGAAAAACAAAATAAATGGATGGCTGAGTTAATATTTACTCTTGAAAAAAATATACCGACGTATGTATTACTCAAAGCGATTGGTCGAGAAAATTATTTGTATTATACAACTGTTGTTGGATTTCGTGTGGGTGATGAAAATGCAGACAATGGTATTTATATTAGTCGAACTTTAGGTGAGCCAGCGCGTAAAAATACTTTTGCTGATGGACTGATGAGTGCAATTGCTGAAAAGTCTGGATTAAGTCCTCTTGAAATAGCTCCATCAAACACAAGTGTTGGAAATTAAGGTGAAGAAAATGAAAACAAATATGATTTTAAAACTCATTTTAACCATAATGATTTCACAAGTTGGAGTTGGTATCTCTGTTGCTCAAACTCAATTGAAATCATCATCTCAAACTGATAATGCTAAAACTGAATATCATCGGATTATTCAAAACTCTTGGTATTTGAACAATATTGGTCAAGTTGAGATTTTTGATTTAAACCCAATGCAAACATATCGATTACAAGCTCTAAAAGGCCAAGATGTGCAATTATTATCTCCACTCAAATCGCCAATATTAGGGCGTAAAATAAAAGTAGCAGTTTTAGATACAGGTGTAGATGTAAAGCATCCATATCTTGTTGATCGAATTGCAAGAAATTCATCGGAGTGTAAAATTTTAGATCAATATAAGTCTTGTTTGATCAAACAAGAAAAGGACTTTAAAATATGTTCCGAAAAAAGTGAAAGTAAAATCAGTGAGTGTCGTGAAATAAGTAAAATTGGCAGTGAAGCTTGTTTTCAAAAATATATGATTGCTGGTGAAAATGGTTCAGATGCAGATGAGAATGGATATCCTGCGGATTGTCATGGGTGGAGTTTAAATACAGATAAAAATACTCCACAAAATATTATCGGGACACCTGATTTTAATGATGAAATTGGTCATGGAACTCACGTCGCTGGTTTGATTGCGGCAATGAGTGAACAAATTGAAATTATTCCTGTTCAAGTTATTAATATGGCACCGAATCAGCCTGTTAAGCCATTTAGTATTGATATCTCTCCAAGTGAAGATAGTGGTCGTGGTGGAATCAAAAATCCATCGAGTTTAGCAGAGCGTGTAGCTCGTGGTATTATTTACGCTATTAATGCTCAAGCTGATGTTATTAATTTATCTATTGGTTGGCCTGAGGGGGTTGATTCTCAAGTCATGAAGGATGCCATTGCAGAAGCTCAAGCGCGTGGTATTATAGTTGTTGCGGCTGCGGGCAATGATTCCACGCAAGCTTTATTGAGGCCATGCCAGTATGCAGGAGTCATTTGTGTTGGAGCTTCTCGACCAGATGGAGCTATGGCCTATTTTTCAAATTTTGGTTATGGTGTTGATATCGCAGCCCCAGGAACATCTATTGCCTCAGTGATTCCTATGAATCGACGATCAATTCGGATACCTGGTTTTGAAGGGATGGATATATTATCGGGAACTTCTCAAGCGGCTCCCATTGTTGCAGGAGTTATTGCTGACATGTTATCACGAGGTATACCATCACAAGAAATTTATCCAAGATTAATTTTAGGTGCAAGATCCATTCAAAAAGGTTTACCAATTATTGTTGGTCCTATTCAAGGAGAGGGAGTTAAAGTTACTCCTCAAAGCTATTACGAAAGATATGTTTTATCTGGTTTAATTGATCAAAAACGATCTATGTCTGTTCAAGAGCAACCTTTAATTTTAAATGCTGATAAAGAAATTCATGCGATTGACTGGGATCGTAAGTCCTCAGAGTTAAAATTTCAATTTAAGCTTAAAAACTTCTGGCAAGCCGTGAATGAAGCTGATGTCAGTTTAGAAATTCAATCCAAAAGTAAACTCAGTATATACCCACAAGTTGGTGGGTATACTATTTTGCCATTAGATGGCGATGACGGTGTTTGGGACATGGGTGAAGAAAGAATCGTTGAAGTTGATTTACAAATTGTAGATCAGGTTGATGCGAGTTTGTCAAAATTGCCAAGTGATTTAACTTTTGTTGTTAAATCATTTGTTTCAAATAAGTTAAATATGACATTTGAAACACGAGCTGAAGTTTTTTTTAGATTCACAAAAGAATCAACTGGAGCAGATTTTACAGCTATACCCATCATCGGAAAAATTGAACAAGGAATGAAATTATTTTTAGTTGATGAGGTTTATGATCATAAACAAAATGCAAAAGATTATATTGCTTTTCGAAATAACGATGATTCTGTTGATGTGGCCTTATTACGTTATGGTGACAAAGCCTATACTGTTGAAAAAACGAATCGCATTAAAATGTCTGGTGATCTTAAAAAACGTCGTTTGCAGCAAAGAATTCGTATGGATTTAAATTTTGATGGTATTTCCGAGTATATTTTAGTTTTTTTAGAGTTCAAAGAAGGCAAAGCTGAAACGGGCACTGGTGATTACACATTAAATTTTTATATTTTTGATCAAAATATGAAGTTACGTCAAAAGGTCTCTTTTTATGATGAGCGTGTGCTGATGCCGTTGCAATATTATTGGTTAAAAGTCGGATCTGTTTTGCGTCCAGCTTGGGTCGGTGAAGGACTACCTGTTATTAAAAAATGGGATATTACGGATCTTTGGCAAACCGATATTGATGCTGTTCCAAATAAAGGGCAGCCCGAAATACAACTTTACTATTTAGATGAAAGTTTTAATTTACAAACAATTGAATCTGGAAGTACTGAACTTAAAATAGTTGACGTAATTCAGCCATCTCTTCAGCAAGTTAAAACAGGTGTTTTACCGGTTTTAGTTTCAGATAATTTAGGCACTGAAATTAAAATATCGTCGATTAATAAATTTTCAATTGGATACATTCAAAACTTAAAGTTAACACATTTAAAACCAATTGAAAATGTGAGTGCTGCGAAGAACTATCGTAATTTAATTGATACGCGTGTCGACCGAGTTTTAAATTTGAGTACCTCTGATGATGAATTTAGAGGAACATTTTGGTTTGGTTTTGAGGCTCATTCAAAGCAGCGTGTGACAATGATTGATTTTAAAAATAACAAAATTTACGATCGAATATTACAAGCTCAAAATTCTATATTTGATAACCCATTACGCACACGATCAGCATATATTGGACAAAAAAATGCTGGTGTTTTTATGATAACAAATACTGAAATTGAGTTTCATGATTTCAAATCAGGCGCTGCCGTTCAGACAAGTTTAAATAAGTATACGTTTTTAGGTGATGACTTAACTGTTGATTTACAATTTCCGCTAACGATTAGTTCTAGGGCATCAAAAGAAAAATATCCGGCTTTATTTACAACTGAAGGATCAGGGCTTAATCGTGGTGTCAAAATGATGATTCCAGTGATTGAAAAAAGCGATCAATCACCAAAAGCATTACGAGAAATCATTTCGCCCGCAAGAGCACATATGCAGGCACCAAAAGGGTGTAGACCTCAAGATGCGCCAGTTTTTTTGGCAGAATCAGGGTACTCAATGGATTATTACTGTGGTGATCGTATTTTAAGATTAAACTTAAGTTTTTAATGTGAAGCCACTTTTGATTTTCGATTGTTTTTTAGACATTAAGGAATTATTTACAAGAGTGTTCCCCTTCAAATCTGTTTAAACAAAAACTGGTGTCAAAAAAGTTGGCCCCAGTTTTTGCAATACGGTTCTGAGTAACAAAAAATGTAACTTTAAAAAAAGTTTCAACAAGTTATTTAAAACCAAACGGGGGAAAAATGAATATAACTTCAAAATTAAATGGATTACTTTTAATTGGAGCGATTGCTCTGTTGTCATCTTGCGGTGGCGGCGGTGGCGGATCAGCACCATCAGACAACTCGAGTGATATCTTGATGTATCCATATGAAACTGTCTACGGTGATATTTGCCGAACAAGTGAGCCAACACCAGGTTGTACATTTTCACGACAAACAGGACAGCGAGTTACAGTTTCTAAAGATGGGGATTATGATCAGTATGGATATGGATCAGATGACTTATGGTTTGTAAAATTTGATTCATCTGGTCATGCTGATGTTTATGATGATTTAGGAAACTTTCAATACACTGCGCGTGCGAGTGAATTTGCTGGTTTTATTGGTGGTACAACAATTGGAGTAGGTACATCTGGAATGTATTGGGAAAATGTAGCCAATAAGGACTACTGGTTTGGGAACAAAGGTGTGCTATATAGTGCAAATACATATGCATCAAATTATGGCCAAGCTATAAATAATAAAAATGCTAAAAACGCGACTGATGTGAATTCGATTGCAATTAACTCTGAAACAAACAAAAAACTTATTCAGGCTGGCGCAACTAAATTAGTGAAACAGTATGGCTTGTCACAATCAAAAGCAGTGGCAGTAGCATCGGCATTAAACTCTTGGGCTGTTATGGGTGCTGAGCGTGGAAAAGTGACTCCTACTGATATGGATAAAACATTTAAAACAGTTTTTGGTGTTCAATTTAACGATGCGTTGGCCGCAGTTAATGCATTTAGAACAGGTGCCGCAGATGCTTCAGCAAAAGCGCGTGAATTAACAAATCGTTCAGCGACTCAATTGGGATTAAAACCTGACCAAGCTGAAGATTTTATTAAAGGTATGTACCAAGGTGCAATTGAAGACATGGGTTATAAAGTTGATGATGTAAAATGGTAATTTGATTAAAAACAAATTGTTATTTTGATAGAATAAAAATCCCCAATTCATCTGAGTTGGGGATTTTTTATTTTAGAAGTACATAACTAAAAATAATTTACCTACAAATCCAGTGACCTCAGTTGAGGTTATTGATGAGTTAATTTTTTTTATTTCGTAAAGTGCTTCTGTGCGTAAAGCTGTTGTTCCGCGAGTTAAAAACCAAGTTAGAAATCCGCCGGCATCAAGTTTATAAATCTGTGCGTTTGCACCTGATGTATAATTCACATTACCACCTAAAATTTGCCCTGTTATACCATAAACAAAGTACTCTTGAGGTCGATTCGGAGCGAAATTGTAATCGTAAAAACCGCCAATGTAAAATTCGGTATTATAACCTGCGCCAGAATCATTCATTTCGAGAAATATGAGTGGTCCATAATCTGTAGTGATTGAACTCCATCCATAGCGTGCTTCAAAGTTAATAATGTTCTCTTGAACGTTGTTTCCTTTAAGCAAACTAAAATTTCCGCCTAAGGTGAGAGAGTTTTTTCTTGGAGTATGAGTTTTCGTGTAAACAGGATCTTCAGTGAGCCCGGTAGTTTCGATTGTGTATGTAGCACCCTCCTCCAATGCAATTGAACTTTCAATAATTGCTGAATTTCCTTTTGTTTTTTTGACTTTAAAGGTGGATGCATGTGTCTGGCTAATAATCATTAAGGAAATAGATAGATAGAATAGTATTAATCTTAAACTCATTGTTTTATTATGAGATTTAAGTGCTCTATCCTCAAGTCCAGTTCGAATCAATCCGAATCAGTTTTGGTGCGACCAGGAGGTAAAGTTGTGTCTGGAAAACTGATATGGGGTAACGTGCCTTCATGGGCTCATGATTCAGTTAGGGCTTTGCTTGAAAGTTTAAAGGCTGTGGAGCCATCAACATACGAACATTGTTTGCGTGTCGGGGAGTACTCAAGAAAACTCGCTCGGGATGTTGGATTAAATGAGTATGAACAAAAAATATCGGAGTTTGCAGGCTTACTTCATGATATTGGTAAAATCACAATTGAAAAGGAAGTCTTGCTTAAGCCAGGAAGATTAGACGCCAAAGAGCTTGATATCATTAAAAGTCATTCAATTATGAGTGAAAAAATAGTTAAACCGTTGGCCAGTCATCCCTTTTTTGCGCAGCTGTTGCCTGCAATTCGAGGGCACCACGAACGTATGGATGGCGAGGGCTATCCGGATAAAATCATCGGTGATGAAATTTCATTATTTGCTCGAATAATTTTAGTTGTCGATACTTACGATGCTATGACTGAAAATAGAATTTATCGCAAAGGCTTGCCTGAAGAAATTGTTTTCTCTGAATTAAAAAGATGTAGTGGTACGCAATTTGATTCTCAATTAGTCAAAATTTTTCTTCAAGCTCAACCTTATTGGAAAGATGATACTGAAAAAGAAACACTTCATGATATCATCAAAAAAATTGCATAACTTCATTGAAGTGTGAAAATTATTTAACTCGATTGGTGCTCTCAAAAATTTTATCAGCTGATTTAGCTATAAACCCTTGATACAAGTTTCCGTTTGGTAATGGATAGCGCTTAGCAAATTCATAATAGCAAGCAGGAATTTGAAATGTTCCATCGTTAAACTCAATCGCTATCTCATTGGCCATTGTTGAGCTTTGCTCTAAAAGTTCAAGCTCAGTTCCTTTGATCTCTCCTCCAGAGGAATTGAGTTTTATTCCAAGGGATTTAATAAAATTATTTAAATCTGCAATGTTTTTAAATTGTGATAATTCATTAATATTCACGGTGAAATGATTTGGTCTAAAACCAAACGCATACACCCATGAAGCGTATTCACTTTCTTCAGCGAGTTTTGTGTACGTTGCATGATTAATTTCCCAATGACGTCCGCTGTAGCTAAAATTTTCTTGTAGCAGAATTTCACTTGGAATTTTATTGACAATTTGAGTGATAATATTTTGAGTAAATGCAGACATTTTTTCAGTTTCTAGTTCTGAAATAAAAATTTTTGGTTGCAATGGATTGAGTGTATTTTCGTAATGTTTTGCATAAAGTTTTTTTTCTTTGAAAAAATATTCGCCACATTCTTTGTAACCTAACTGTTCAAAATGAAGTGCTAATGACTTAATACCTAACTTGGGATGGTTGAAAGTTCGAAGAGCAATGTGGTCATTTAGCACGTGTTGATTCTCTTTGGATAATTCTTTAAAAATCTGATGTGCTTGCGGATTCATTTTACAGTAGTCGGTCCACATTGAATTGAGTAAATGGTTAAGTTTTTGATCTTGAGTTGTGATCATTTTTTAATCCTTTTTTAAGAGAACTTTTGATTATACAGAACGAGTTTTCTTAGGATCTCTGATAAATGAATTATTTTCAAGAAAAGTTGGTGCTTTTTATTCTATAAATAGAGTTTTTGCACTATGACATTGACTCGACTGAGGTCTCTATCAGATATTCGAAAATATGAATTTTTTCTTAATCGTATTTGTTGTGACCCTATTTATTAAAAACATTGCTTTTTCTCAAGAGCAGCGTCTTCAGAGTTTAAATGCTCCAAGTCAAAGATCTGTATTTGAAAATGATGAGACGAGACAGAATATTAAAAATAATTTTAACGTCAATTTTTCATTTCAATCGTTAAACTATTCAAGTCCGTTTGATGTCGAAAATTCGACAAATAATGCATTTCAAGAGAATAACTTTGGTTTAAACTTTAAATATATAAACGATGATTTAGGTCAACTTAAGATCAATGGTTTATTTCAAACTGACTTGAATCGAAGCCAAAATACAACTTTTGCTGTTCCAGAAGCTTACCAAACGTATCAATTCCAGAAGCTTTTTGATTATAAACAAGTTTTGTATGTAGGAAGAAGTGTACACTTTACTCATGATGCTGATCAAAGGTTTAACTTGGGGTTGGTGCATCCACATTTTACTCAAGATCACATTCATTATGAATCTCAAGGATTAACAGGATTTGAGTATGTTTTGGAGAGCTCCAAAGGTCAGATTTATTTTGGAGGGTATCCATTTTATTTACCGAATCAAGATCCGGGCGTTAAGGTTGAAAATGGTCAAATTGTTGCACAGAATAGATGGGCTTCGCAAGCGCCTAAGTATTTTTTATTTAATGAAACTCAAAAAAATATTGTTTATGAAATTAAAAATTACAATATTTCAGATATTGTGATGAATCCAAGTTATCGTGTGGGTGCTGTTTTGAATGCAAATAGCATTTGGGATAAATTAGAGTCCATCTCATTAGGTTATAAAAGATCACCAATGAACAATATAGTTTTGAGTCGTGAAACATATGCAGATTTGCAGTTACAAGGTCAGGTTAAATTAGCACCGGTTATTAATTATACCCAGCAATCTTATGCTGACGTAACTTTGAACGTGAATAAATATAAACTCATCTATTCGTATTTGAATGATCTGCCTGATGAGTTGTCTGCGCAAAAAAATCAATCTATTCAATCGATGTCTCAGTTGAACATACAGAGTTTTACTTTTGAAGCTCCACATTATTTATTGAATGAATTGCCGCAAAAAACCTACATTTCTTACGCGATGATTGATGGTGGTGAGGTTCGTGATTTAAATAGTGATGGAAGTGAAAACATTATTACTGTTGCCAAAAATCGACAAAAATTTTTTAAACCATTCAAAATTGGTTCAGTGAATAACTTTTATTTAAATTTAAAAAATCCAATTCAAACTAAAATTGAATATACGTTTGATAGTCAACAAAAGGGTGCAATTTTGTCATTTGAGTCAAGATACTCTATTAATCAACCAACATTGATTAACTTTGGATTTGATATTCTAGGTTCCAGTTACAGTGCTTTAGGCCAAGATGATTCGGCCGATTATTTTTTAGTAAAAAATCAAGCTTACGATCGATTTTTCGCAGGTGTTAATTATGTCTATTAATCGTTTAAAGGTTGTCATTAGTGCTTTTGTTGTTCTGCTTTCTGCTTGTCAGCTTAAATTTAATGAGTCTGTGCCTGAAGCGACAGTTGTTGAAATAAAAAGTTCTCAATGTCTAAAGCAAGCTAAAGTTAATGCTAAAATATTTTTTGATGGTGACGCAAGCTCAGAGCAAACAGATTATTTTATAAATTGTTTTTCAAATGTTCTACAGTCTTTTAAAGATAATGTTAATGGCTCTCGAGAAGATGGGTACACTCAAGATGAGTTAAAACAAATTATTGACAACAGCTTTTTAAAAGATGGTGAGCAAATATCGATAGATTTTATTGATCAAATTTTTAAATTTAAAAAAGCACTTGTGGGTGGTGAAGTTAACTTTTTAACCAAAGCTGAGGTAGAACAGGTTTCTAAAATTTTATTTAATTTAAAATCTGAATTTATTCAAATTGCCCCATATGTTAAGGTTATTAAACATGATTGGGACATTTCAGAACTGTCTTTTGACGAAAAAAATATCAAATTTAATCAAGCAAGTGCGGTAACTTTAAATGCCATCAATGCCGTTGGACAATATTTAAGTTTGAGTGATGGGGCATATAAAATAACAGATTTTATCGAATTACTTCGGCAAGGGGCCATTTTTTCTGAAACAGAACAGTCAAATATTGATAATATTGAAAAATCTAAAGAGATCGTTAAAGCCCTTAAAATGGGCTTTATCGGTGGGCAAGATGAGGTTTTAACTTATCAATGGTCTTCTGTGGCTTCTATGCTTCATCAGGTACTCTTTAAATATCTCTATTTTAAGTATTATTCTTCTGATGTTAAGGATATTCAATTAGAAGAACAAACAAATGTTTTATTAGAGCTTGCTCAAAGTACTTTGGTGTATTTTTCAAATTTATTATTAGAACGGCCGGATAGGCAGTACTTGAGTGAAAGTGAAGTTCATAATGTCATGAGTTCTCTGGTTCATTTTGTGTCGTCTTATAATATATCAAATGATTTTTCTTTAGATGTTTTAAATATTAAAAATGCACTTGTAAATTCAGAATCTCAAAATGCAAAAATATTTTCAGCACATGACTTTGTTCATATTTCTCAAAAAATTTCATTAATTAAGAAAAATATTTTAAGCAGTGTTTTGAATTTAGAGGCTTTAAATTCTCCTCTTTCTTATGAAGATTTTAATAAGATTGAATCGCAATTTATTTTTGATTTTGTCACTATAGCACAGCAAATTGAAGGGCCATATTCACTTTTTTCTGCGCAAAGATTTGTAAAAGAAATAGCTCAATCAAAAATGATCGACTCATTTTCGTTACCAGAAAAATTTGATTCTTGGTACCAACTGGTCCTTTCAGTTAAATATTTAATATTTGGTCAGCAAGGTGCTGGGTTGACGGCGAATGAATTGCAAAAGTTTTTAACTCATGCTGCTCGATTTTTCATGCACTATAAAGAATATGATTTGTTTTGGTCTAAAGTAGATTATTACAGTAAAGAGTTTTCGTCGTTATCATTTTCGTTTATCAATAAAATTGAGTCTCATTTGACTTCAATTATTCAAAATAAAAACTCAAAATCTTTCACTCGTTTAGAATTGCAAAGTTTGTTTTTGTCAGCAAAATCTACATTTTTTGAAGATTTGAAATTATCCGTGCAAGGATTTGATCTCGTTTTAAATTCTGTATTTGAAAATATATTGATTTCACCAGAAAATCGTCTAGCTGGCAAAACCCTGACAGGTTTGAACGTAGAATCTGTTCAAATATTATCAAGTGAGATAAAAAATTTATTGCAATCTCATCAAGTTGTTTTTTCAATTTTGCCGACATTAAATGATATCTTAATGACTGATTATCAAAAAATATTGGCTGACAAACAAAATGAGTCTGATCTGAATGGATTTGAAATTGTCGCATTACAAGAATTAGTTCGAGTATCTAACTCTGGATTACCTTATCATTTTAATTCCTTAAATTACGTGCGTATTTTAGAAGAAAACCAATATTTTATTAATGCGCAAGATCTCTTTAAATCAATTTTAGCTAAATCATTTTCACGTCTTTTGATTAGGTCATTCTCTCATGATCTTGAACGTATTCGTTTATTGACGGGTGTGACATTAGGTGAAGCGCAAATTGCTTTTCGAAAACTAAGACCAGCATTAGTTGAGATGGAACTTATTCAAGAATCAAATTTAACATTTATTGAAAGTCGGTTTCGCGAATCAAGTTTATTCGTAGCAAGCGCAAATGGCGATGCATTTGCAAGTTTAGAAGAGATTCATGACATTACATTACACATTTACTCTGGTATAGGGCGAGCGGATAAAATTCAAGAGCAAGTTGTACAATCTTGTTTGCCTGATTTATTGTCGGAAGTTAAACCTGAAACGACAGTGGCCCAAGATTGCTTGTTGGAGCAATATTTTCTGATTAATCAAGGTTATGAAGGTTTGCCAAAATTTTTAGATTTAAAAAAATCTGCGGCAAAAGAATTAAATATTAATTTTTATTTAAGTATGCTTAAAGCTGCTGGACATATTCCTAATGAACAAAAAACAGTTCAATTTGCTGATGCCGATCTTTTTCCGCATGTGATACAGTATATTGAAGTTATTTTTTCACGATTTGATATCAATCGTGACGGGATATTAGATAATCTAGAGGCAAAAACAGCATTCCCAGTTTTTAAAGAAACAATTAAATCAGTTTTGTTTACGATAAAAAATGGTGATAAAATACCTGATCATCAAATTATTGGTGTGTTTATGTATTTATTAAAATACAAAAAAACACCTGTAACTCCTAAAGATTATTTTCAACTTTTAACATACTTGGAAAAACCCGAAAAATGGGATGTAAAATCAAACAGATTTGACTTAGGTGATATATTTAATTTTATTGCTGATGCAACAGCACCTAAGCCTCCAGTTTCAGGAACTGCTATTATTTCGACAGCAGGTATTTTATAACATCTTTTGCACTGTAGGATTGAGCATGGGGTTGGATCATTCGCTTTATATTATTTAGATCATCACCGGCTGTCAGTAAATGAAGTTCTTTTTCTCCATTGGATTGAATTTGTCCCATTCCAATATCAGCCATAAGCGCATTGCAAAGACATTTACGGCCGATGGTGTCTTCCTCTTGGCCACCTTTCTTTAGATAATCTGCAACGGGCTCGGCAGGGCAACGCTGTCCAATTGTGCCATCTTCTTTTTTATAAAGGTGGCGCAAGTAACCTAAGTCACAAATGCGTTTACGTTGAAGATAAAGATTTTCTTCAGAGATGCTTCCTGGAATACGTGCTGCTTTAAACGGAAAGCCAGTTGGTGATGAACGTGGATCTGTAAAAATCCAACCGCCCTCTGGGGCTTTTTCAGTTAATATAGTTTTAATCGCATTTAAGCGCAAATTTGAATCAACACCAGATTCATCTGAAAAAGCAAATAAAGTTCCAACTTGAATACCATGAGCTCCTTGTCTTTGAACTTCTGCTAGTTTTTCTGGAGTCGCATAATCTCCAGCGAGCCAAAATGGCAGTTCAAGAGCCTTCATATCGGCTAAATCAACGACATCTCTATCGCCATAAATAGGTTCGCCGCGTTCATTAAGCTTCATTGGTCCTCTCGGTGGGGCATTGTGTCCGCCAGCCAGAGGGCCTTCTACGATAAAACCATCGACTCGCCCAGTGGCCTTCTTTTTTAAATTTGCAGCTAAAACAGCTGACGAAACTATCGGGAAAAAATAAGGTCTTTTAAGCTGAAATGATTTTTGCATTTCCTCTGAGTAGTCCATAACGTCATTTGGATTAAAAGATGTTATCACATCTTCACCACCAGAGACTGGCACTTTAAGGTGAGCTGTTAGATTTTGGCTCAATAAATCGAGGGCCCCCGGTATCTCACGGGGGATGCCGGCTCCCATAATGACATAGTCAACATCGGCAAGCATAGCACCGTATAAACAGGGCAAATTAGGAAGATGAATTTTTTCAAGTAAATTTATTCCAACGAGACCAGGATGTCCTTCTTTTGCTAACCAAACTTCAACAAATGAAGCTGCAACAGTGAGCTGAAGCAAAGATTTTGGAGAGTTAACCGCAGACATAGGTGCTCTTTTGTAACTTTGAGTTGCTGCTTTGCCACCTTCGATAAAATAAGATTCAATAATTTTCTGAGCAATGTCTTGTGATGGAAACGCACGAAGTGCGCGGCGCATGTGCCCATCGCTATCGCCATCTTGTAAACGTCTGACGAGAACAGAGTTGATAGCAGTTCCTGATACAACTCCAAGCTGCCCAGTCATTGATACTGTTTTGGCAAGTTTCCAATCGGAAACTGCGATGCCCATTCCACCTTGAATAATAATTGGATGTTGATTTGTATTCATGCGAAACACTGTATAACTTTGAAGTGGTTCTCACAATGAGTAATGAACTTTATACGCCCAGCCATTAAGGCATAGATTTGTAATGCATGACATACAAAATTTATCTTAAAAGTAGTGCACAGGGTTCCATAATTTTGATAGCATTGAGCAACTTAAGAGGTTAAAACATGTCTCAAACTCAAAAACCGCAGTACACACCACCAACTGATGTTCGGTCAGTTTTAGCAATGTATAAACGTCCTAAAAAGGCGGTTATTACAGCTGGGATGCCTTATGCCAACGGACCTTTACATTTAGGGCATTTAGCAGGTGCTCATGTGCCAGCTGATATTTATGCACGTTGGATGAGAATGCTTATTGGTTCTGAAAATGTTCTTTTTGTAAATGGGAACGATGATCATGGTTCGACATCTGAAGTTGCCGCTAATAAAGCTGGCAAAACTATACGTGAGTTTATTGATGCAATTCATGAACAACAAAAAGAGACACTCAGAAAGTACTCAATTCAAACTGATGTTTTTACGGGAACATCGCGCCCCGAAACCTATCCATTGCACGAAAAATATTCACAAGATTTTTTACGTCGCCTATACAAAAATAACATGCTTGAAAAAAGAATCACTAAACAATGGTTTGATCCGAAAGCTCAGCGCTTTTTACAAGATCGTTTTGTGCGGGGGACATGTCCAAGCTGTGGAAGTATAGATGCGTACTCTGATGAATGCGACGCTTGTGGCGCAACTTTTGACCCAAGCACTTTAAAAGATCCACGAAGTCAATTAACTGATGCCACACCGGAGCTGAAAGACACTGCCCACTGGTGGCTCAATATGTGGAAGGTTGCTGATCCATTAAAAGCTTGGATCGATTCAAAACAAAAAACATGGCGAACGGGAGTTGTGCAAGAGGTGACTAATACTGTTCTTATTGGTTGTCGATTTGAAAATACTTTTGAGCCTTTATACAAAGAAATTAAAGACACATTGCCAAAACATAAGTCTAGATACGTGCCTGGTAAAAAAGTTGAGTGTTTATTTGAAAACAAAGCTGATTTGTTACAGGCACAAGCAATTTTAGAATCAAAGGGAATTGCCTCTCAAGTTACGGATAAGTGGGGATATCGTCCCATTACTCGTGATGTCTCAAATGGTATTCCTGTGCCACCAGAAATTGATTCTGAAATGAAAGGTAAAACTTTGTATGTGTGGCCAGATTCATTAATTGCTCCGATCGTGTTTTCTCAAGTTGCACTGATACAATCGGGAAGAGATCCTGAGTCGTATAAAGATTTTTGGTGTGATCCAGAGGCGACAGTTGTACAATTCCTGGGGCAAGATAATGTCTTTTTTTACGTGATCATGCAGGGATCAATGTGGTTGGGGCAACAAGACAACACTCAATTGAAACCAGCGCATGGCGATTTGCAAATGACTGAAATATTAAGTGTTTATCATCTTATGGTGAACGGCGAAAAAATGAGTAAATCGACTGGTAATTTTTATTCTGGCGATCAGCTTTTAGAAATGGGATATTCATCAGAACAAATTCGTTATTACTTGGCAATGTTGAGTTTGCCAGTTAAAGCTTCAAATTTTGATTTTGCTCACTTTGCTGAGAGAAATAAGTTTTTGGCCGGCCCGTTAAATGCGGCGATTGAAAAACCAATTTCGGCTTGTCATTCTAAATTTGGTGGGGTTGTGCCAGAAGGTAAACTCATTGGCAAAGCAGAAGCTGAAACAGTTAAGCTTGTTCAAATGTACTTACGCTCTATGCAAAAGGGCGATTATTCAACATTGCTTGGTCAAATCGAGAATTATGCTCGTCAAATTAACTCTCTATTTACTCAGTATAAGCCACACGATGATCGTGGTGTTGAGACCGATAGAAAAGATGCATTGTTTACATGTTTTTATGTTTTAAAAAATTTAATGATTATGCTGGCACCTTTTGCGCCAGAAACAATGAATGAAGTACGTAAAACATTAAATTTACCAGAAAGTGTGATGAAAGCAGATGAGTTAGGTACAGGACTAGCCCCAGGACATAAAATTAATGCTAAGTCTGTTTATTTTCCAGCTGTTGCAGGTGCGGAAGTCGAAAGTTAAAATTTATTTTTAAACATCATCGATTCAACTGGAATCGGTTTTTTATCGTTGTACTTTGCAGAAGATTTTTTATTGTAATAGTTTTCAATATCGCCTTGAACAGTAAAATAAATTAATTGGCCGATAGGCATACCAGCATAAACACGAACTGGCTGTTTAACTGATATTTCTAATGTCCAATAATTACAGAAGCCAACATCACCTTTGCCAGCTGTTGCGTGGATATCAATTCCTAATCGTCCAACACTGGATTTACCCTCTAAAAATGGCACATGAGCATGCGTTTCTGTGTACTCTTGTGTTACACCTAAATAAAACTTAGATGGTGTTAGCACATAACCTTCATCAGGGATTTCAAATGTCGTTATTTTATTGTGCGATTTTGCGTCTAAAATCTCATCGTTATACACGGCAAGAGTTTTACCTAAATGAACATCGTATGAGTTTGTTCCTAAGCACGAAATATTAAAGGGCTCTAATTTGATGAGCCCTTTTTCCATGGAATTTAGAATTTCTTTGTCAGTTAAAATCATAACCTATCACACCTTTTGAAGAACGACTTTGAACATAAAGTTCTTCAAGCGAAAAGCGTAAATTCAAAGTTAAAACTATTTAGTTTCTCTATGAACTGTGTGTTTTTGCATGTTTGGATTATATTTTTTCTTTTCTAAACGACCTGGAGTTTTAGTTTTGTTTTTAGTTGTTGTATAGCGAGAAACTGGTTTTCCAGCCGCTTTTGCTTCAGTACACTCTAAAGTTACGATGATTCTACCTGATTTTTTTGCCATTGAAATACTCCTAAAATACTCTAGTCACTAAAATTACAAGACACTTATATAAGAAGATTTACAGCTCAGAGTCAATGGAATATAACAATTCTATGCTTATAAAATACATTTCAATCATTTTTTCGTTCTTTTTTCTATCTTGTGCGACTTTAAATGCTCAAATTTATAAATCTGATGGAGTCACTCAAGTCGAATTAAACGATATTTTGTCCGAAGTAACCGCTGGTACGGTGCTTGTCGTTGGTGAAATGCACGGAAAAAGCCAAGTTCGTGATCAGCATTTGGGCATTTTAAGTGCTTTAAGAGCTCAAGGTGCAAGGGTTTCTGTGGGGATGGAGTTTTTTAATTATACAGATCAAATTGATGTTCAGAACTATCGATTAGGTCAGTTAACTGAGGACGATTTTAAAAAACAAATTAAATGGTCGGGCTTTGATTTTTCATTATATAAATCACAGCTTTTGTTTCCTGATGCACGATTAGGTGAGTATGGGCTAGGGCTTAATATGCCGCGATCAATAACTCAGATTATTTCAAAACAAGGTCTTTCTGGCCTTACGCCAGAGCAAGCTCAGCTTATGCCTCCAGATTTCACAGTTGGTCGTGATTTGTATCGAAAGCGATTTTATGATTTAATGTCAGATGGTCACATCCCATTCGATAAGTTGGAAAATTACTTTATAGCCCAAAGCACTTGGGATGATACAATGGCATGGCAAACTGTTCATTTTATGAAGCATCATCCAGATCATGTTTTTGTTATTTTTGTCGGGGAGTTTCATGTTCAATATGGCGGAGGACTACCACATCGAATTCAAGAACGATTAGTAAAAGAAAATTTAAATCACAAAATTAAAATTAAGACGATTTCGCAAATTTGGACTGAAAATTTGACCCAAGAAGAGTTGCGAGGCGAGTTGATTCCATCTGAAGAATATGGCTCGCGAGCAGATTTTATTTTTTTGGTGAATCCATAGATTTGAGAATTTCTGCAATAAACTCTGTTGCTTTTTTCATTTTAGTGAAAAAATCTTCCTGGGCCGAAATAATCATTCTTTTTGGGTGATGGGCCCAGCTCTGTTTTATTTTTTCATTTAAAGTAATAGCTTCTAAATAAGATTCGGTTCGAATTGGATTTGTTGAATCGTAATTTGCTTCAGTAGCAGTGTCTAGATGTAAGACCCAATCGTATCTGGCAAGTTCATGATCACGACTCGATTGAATTGTTTCAAAAAAATGTTTTTCCGAATCGGGCCAGTAGGCTAATGAATCTAACGATCCTCTGTCGCAAACGATTAATTTATTTGGATGATTTTCGCAGAGCATATCTTCCATGTGTTTTTGGGTAGAAACAATGGCCAGTTGAGCATGATAGTATCCCGAGTAGTTTTTTATTCTTGGAAACCCACCGCTATATAATATAGAAGCGGCCTCTGGTGCTATTTTTATTTTAGGGCCAAATTCCTTTTTAAGAACTTCAATCAGAGTTGTTTTTCCGCCTGAGGGTCCACCAGTAATAGCTACTTTATAAGTCATGACTAAGTGTTTCCCTCAGGAAGTGCATTGCTAATGGCATCATGACCAATCCAAATGACTGGAGCTTTTGGATTATAGCCGTCATGTAACATGATGTATCCGCATGATTTAAAAATAATTTCACTCAAAACGGCAGTCATAAGATTTTTTTCATCTGTGTGGTATGAAATGACTTCGTCAGATAATTTCAAAGCTTTTTCTAATTGTTCTTTATGTGAGTGTTGCGGCCAATTTTCATAGCGACTTGTTCCAACTTCTTCAGAGTACTTTATAAAATGATCAACATGATCAAAAATTTTATTGAGTAAGTTTTTGTCTTTAAGAACGGCTTCGCAGTCGGCAATAACTTTTTGAGTAATAGGGTGATGTGGTTTTTCTTTTTTTAATGAACGAATTAAATTATAAAGAGGGAGTTCAACGCCTTGAAAAATCGAAGAGGAGTTCGTTAAAATTTCTGGACAATTATAAACGCATGATTTGACACCCTGAGCAGCCCATTTTCTCGAAAAATTTTCAAGATCCATTTTAGCCCATCCTTGTAAGTAGGGTGCATAAGATTGCCATCTGTATTGACCATCAACCATGATTTCAGTTCCATGATAACCGTAAGCCACATAGGATACCGATATGTTTTTGGCATTCATTTTCTGACGAAAAGATGTTGATTCTGAAATCAATATATTAAAAGTTTCTGCAGTGACCTCATGGAAATTCATTTTTAAAAATAAACCAATTTGACTATTCCAAAATTCGGTTGACGATAGAAATCGATCACCTGATCCCTTAAAAACACGATTCATCAGAGGTAAAACAATTTTTGTTCGAGGAACGCCACCGGCCATCAAGTGCGCAAAATGAATGTGGTGTCCTGCTGTTAGTTTTGAACCAATTAGTTCATCCAATTTTTGCAAAAACTGATGAGTACTTTTACGAAATCGATCGCGTCCTTTTTCTAAGGATTCGTTGAGAGATTTTTCATTTAATTGTGTGTTTTGCCAATCGCTCAGTTTGACGTTTTTTAAATAATCATTCGGAGTCATGCCCTGTGAGTCCGACTCCATATCAAAACCAGCCTCAAGCGGGATATTTATAAATGGCTGAGGGATATGTTTCGACTCTTCTGCAGTTAGGGGGCGTAACTGTTGATTTTCGTCGCGACGACCTACTGTTGCACGAACAATGATTAACCCATTTTGTTCAGCTTCTTCAACAAGTCCATTGGCGTAGCCGCGATTAAAAAGTTCACCAAATAAAACTAGCACATCACCTTTTTTAAAGGGAACTTGAGCGGGCTTTTGTCGAATTGGAAAAAAATCTTTCATAGTCATATCCTTGTTAAAATAAACAATCATTTAGCCACAATCTAGGTCTTGACTCAATAGTCTTGTCTTTGACACGATCAGACGGTATGTCGCAAGTTATTAAAATCATCAGCTTTGTGCCATCATGGACAGAAACTTTAATTGAGGCTGGCGTTTCAGTCGTAGGTTGCACACGTTATTGCATACATCCTAAACACATTGTTCAAGATATTCCAATAGTGGGTGGGACTAAAAAAATTTTAATCGATGAATGTTTGAAGCTCAAACCAGATCTTATTATTTTTGATAAAGAAGAAAATAACTTAGAAATGACTCAGTTATGTGATCTACACCAGCTGAAATGGATTGCCACTCATGTTGTTGATTTAAAGTCTTGTGGAGAAGAACTATTAAAATTATCTATACTTTTGAAAAATGAACAGCTTAAAATTTGGGGTGAAAAGTATTTACAAATAGCTCATGAAGATGTGTTCAGCGAAGAAAAAAGATCTCGAATATTTCAGTCAATCATTTTAAATTCGGATCGCTTGGCAACTGATTTTAAAGTTCAAGATTATCAAATTCAATATTTAATCTGGAATGAACCTTTGATGGCAATCACCAGGCAAACATTTATTGGTGATGTGTTGGCAAAACTAAGTCTATTCGCCCCTGATATGCAGGAGGGGGGCTCAAAGTATCCGGAAATTTCTTTTGATTCACTTAAAGATAAGTACTGCTTATTCTCTTCGGAACCTTATCCATTTGAAAAAAAGTATTCAGAATTAATACAACAAGGTCTTAAGGGTTGTCTTGTCGACGGGGAGAAAGTGAGTTGGTATGGGATACGTTGTTTGCGGACTTTAAATGGTTGAATGTAATTTTTTAATGATTTAATGAATAAATGAAATTAATAAACTTTGTATTTATTTTTCTACTTTCAGTTTCTGTCTTTGCAATTGGTGTTAGCTTCAGTGATATTCAAGTTATTCTTGCCGTCGTAAACAAAAGCACTTAAGATTATTTGTAGGAGCGCAGGGAGATGTTTTTGTCGCTATTAAATACTCTCATGGAAATTGGAAAATAATCAATCTAATTGATGGTTCAAAACATTACGGTCGAGCAGGCTGGTTGAGTTCTTGTGATGTTGATCAGAATTTAAAAAATCAAGCAATTGCTATACCGCAAGAAGTTTCTATACTTGATGGATGTTGAATTACTAGAAATAATATTTTTTATTCTAAAATGATTCACTATACCTACATATTCAAAATATAAGATTAAATTTACTCTTTTTATCATCTTGACGTGATTTTAAAGTCACGGCCTAATTTAGAATATGAGGTATTTATGAGATTAAATTCAACAAAATTGCTGGCCATAGTATTAATTTTTTCGGCTACCCAAGCGTTGGCATACTTGTTTACTGGGCTGAGTATTAAAGTAGATACTTTTGCGGAAAAGCCGATTGATGGTTTGATTGTATTTATTGAACTTTGCAAAGGCAAAATGAGTGACAAGAATTTTTGTCTTAATGCAAAGGAACAAATTGATTGTAAGAAAAACAATCAGAATGAAACTATTTCGGGTGTTCCGTATCAGTGGGATTGTCTAACAAAAGAAATTTTTCCATTTCGTTTTGGGATTAAATACGCTAACAATAAATTTCTGTATGCTTCTGATTCTTTTGTTAATACACAGGACAGTACTCGTGATCGATATGCACTAGACTTGAAAAATAATAAAATTGAGCCTATTTACATTCCTGCTGAACGTCGATTTTATATAGGTCTACAAACAATGTTAGAAAATGTATTTCATTCCTCAGTGGTTCAAAAAATTCGTGAACTAGATAAGAAAAATGATAGAAAATCTTGGCACACCATTGGTAAAACCAAAACGAGTTTTATATTAAAAGTTTGCGAAATTGATAAGTGTGAGACAGGTCGCCAACAAGATCTTATATGCTCATTAAGTACCATAGGCACTCGAGGAATAGCCTATCAGTGCAATGGAATTCCTAGTTACGCACGTTTTGCAGAAGTCACAATAAATGGACACGATAAAATACGTAAATCAAACTTTTTCCCGATGTTACAAAAAGCAAATGATGCATATTATTTAAATTATATAAATATAAAAACTAATGTTCTTGAGCTTAGTTCGGGCCAACCGCCATCATAATTTTTTGAATATATTCGTAATTCTGATTTGTTCCACCGATCATTTTTTCAGTTTCAACTTTAAGATTTTCATATAAATGTGGTGTGTTTTGAATTTCGGTGATTAAATTTAAAAATTCGGTTGAACTCTTGAACTCGCGAACAAGATTCATATTTTTAAATTGAAGTGCCTCGGGGTTATTGTGGTGAAACGGACCTACGAAAACAATATTTTGTGCACAGAGTGGCTCCATTACAGAATGAACTTTTTTAACAAAAGAACCTCCGATAAATGCTATTTTTGAAAAGCGATATGCATCTGCTAAATATCCGATTTCATCAATGATTAAAATATCAAAAGAGGAATTGATTTGTTTGTCAGGGAACTGAGACGTTCGAAGCAGATTTATTTGAGGAAATAATAATTGAATTTTTTTGATTAAATCATCGCAGCGTAGGATTTCATGTGGGGCCCAGACAATGGTGAAGTTCATGTTTAAAAGATCTGGAATATTTGGAATTAAAATGGCTTCATCTTTAGGCCATGTTGAACCCAATGTAATCAGTGATTTTGCAGAATTTACAGAATTGATTTGGATTTTTGGTGGCTGATGTAACCGATGAAAAACTTGATCAAAACGAGTATCGGGAATAAATTCGATAGCAATTTGAGGGAGGATGCATTTGAGTTTTTGTGCAACCGCTTCATTTGCCGCAGAAATAAATTTAAATTTTTGCAGTAACAACTTAAACAAAAGAGAATTGATTCGATTGATTTTCGGAAAAACTGAAATAGCCATCATAGGGATGTGATGTTTTTCGCAGCAACGAATCAGATTAAACCAAAAATCTGTTCGTGAAAAAATTAAAATCTGTGGCTTTATTTTTTGAATTAACTTGATGTTATTTGATTTGGTGTCCCAGTTGAGGGGGAAAAAATAATCAACATCAGATTCAATATTTTTAAAAAGTTTTGGTGCAGATAGTGATGAGTAACTGACAAATATCAGAGTATCGGCATTTTGATTTTTAATTTCTCTAATCAAAGATTTTGCGTATTCGATTTCGCCGCTCGATGCGTGAATCCAAATGCGTTTGTTTTTTTGTGGGATACTTGATGCAAAAAAATGACAATTTTGTCTGAGTTCAATCCAATCACGCGATTTTTTTTTCAAAAAAGGTTTACATAAACTCGCGAGGATCAACACGAGAAAATAAATTAAATCGTAAATGAGACCTAGAAAAAATCTGATCATGTTGAGATTTCCATAAGATTTTGATGAACTTGTTCTGGGGTAATATCAATCATGCATTTTTGAAATTGAGTGTTTGTACAAGGACCTTGACCATGTTTACTGCAAGGTCTGCATTTAAGTTCTATTTCCAAAATACAAGTTGTCTGACGTGAAGGAAATCCAAA
>Ga0255175_1000070_pt1 | contig 72376 bp, 77 predicted proteins | sample Atl_Atl_RepC_8d_FD_183628 | JGI IMG/M metagenome (GOLD analysis project Ga0255175, IMG submission 183628) | Freshwater microbial communities from Altamaha River, Georgia, United States - Atl_Atl_RepC_8d | ecosystem: Environmental > Aquatic > Freshwater > River | place: USA: Georgia | collected...
GTGTCCAAGAAGTGGCTGGACAAGTGCATCACTTTTGATCAAGGCCTGGAAAGGCTTTACGACGGACGCAGCCAGACGGAAGATTTTGAGGCAACGATCACCCAGTTCCGTCCCGCTTTGACCGACTCTGGCCGTTTTGTCATCCGCGACCAGGCTTCCGGCAGGGATTTCAAGCCCACCCAACACGCCCTCAACCAGCTTTCCCGCTGGGCAAATGTCGGCAACTTCCTGCCGACGAAGCTGTATGCCAGCACCGACACCCAAGATCACGAGACGCTGGTTCGTGTTTTTGAGAACGGTCTGCGCCATCTTGATAGCGACAAGAACCTGTTCTGGCGTTGCCGTCAGGATGGCACCCTTCGCGCCGTCCTCAGCAACCGGTACATGGAGGTCAACAACGAATGGTTCCTCAAGACCCTCCAGGAAATCATACCTGGCGGCATGTTGTCGCACTGGCGGGGGGATAGCGACACGATTTACGGCAACATCCTGATCCCAGATTCCATCCGGGAAGAGTCCGACAGCGACTACGGTGGAATGCTGTCTATCGGCAACTCCGAGGTCGGCACCCGTCACCTGTTCTCGTTGCCGTCTGTTTTCCGGGCCATCTGCATGAACGGGTGCATCTGGGATCAGAAGAAGGGCGAATCCCTGAAGATGCGCCACAATGGCGAACCGGACTACGAAGTCCTGTATGTGGCGATTCGACAAAATCTGGAAAACCAGATTCCCCTGTTGCCCCGCGGTATCGGTCAACTGCTAGATACCCGGGCCAAGAAATGGGACAGCGGTTCGATTTACCCGCTTTTCGCTGCCCTGGCTACCGAGTTCAAGATTGCCCGCGAACCCATCAGCAAGGTTTTGGGCGCCTACCAGGAAGAGTTGCTGGCGGCCGACTCCAGCCGCAACAACCTGTTCGGGGTGATCAACGCCTTCACCCGGGCCGGGCAGGGTTTGTCCAACGAGCAATGGTACAGCTTTGATATCATTGGCGGCAAACTGGCTGGTTTGTCCGGCAACGAGTGGGATGGTCTCCGCAACCGGGCTAGGGCTATGAAGACAGAGACCGTGGACAAAGTTCTTGGCCTGGCTTCCTAACTTAAAAAACAGTCTTAAAGACAAGCCCGTCCGGATGATTCCGGGCGGGTTTTTTTGTTGGCAAAAGAAAAGCCCCCGGGGATCATCACTCCCCGGAGGCCTTTTGACTCTGCCAGAGGTTTCTGGCCGGAGAGTCATACCCCTTGCAGGATAGTACTTAAACAATAGTTTTGAGGCTTTTTATCGGCAAGGCGTAAAAAAATAATTTTACTTATTGGCCGATTGAACAATAATGGAGTGTCGGCTCACGGGGGAAAGTAGCCGATAGGATGTTCGATTGTGTGTTTAATGTCGTACTTAGGTTTTGGGGGAACACTATTATTGGGGGGTTGTTATGAAGACTAATTATCAGGTTTCACCAGAAGAGTTCATCATGGCTTGGGAGACCAGTGAGTCGGTTCCAGAAGTGGTTGAAAAATTGCGACGGGTTGCCAAGGCCAAAAACACTCAAAGTATGTCTAAAGATATAGTTTTATCTCGTGCGTCATCTTATCGTTCTCTGGGTGTGAATCTGAAAAAAATGAAACGGAAGCACGGCAAACCGATTGATGTCAAGGCCTTGAACAATCTGGTCTCCAGGATCAATCAGGGGGGCGGTCTGTTTGACAAGGATGTTGTGGCTATCGACTTGAGAAAAATGAGCAACGACAAGATCACCGCCTGATTTTGTCTGGGGGGTCTGGTCTTCTGGGGTGGTGTATTCAATTACGCTATCCACCCCCAGAGGACTAGACCCATGCCCAATCTCTATGGCAATCCTGTCGTTTCCGGGCAGATGATTCCGCACGGCAATGAAGCCCTGACCCAGACAACCCAGGTCATCACCGATCAATTTTACGCTGAACAAAAGCAGATTCTTAAAAAGAAGGCTTTTGGTGTCGATTACTCCGTCCTGCCGAGCGGGACGGAAGCAGCCACCGTTTCTCAGGTGAGTGTGCGCCAGACCAACCCGCCAGCTGCATCTTCTCGCGGGTTTTTCTGTGTTGGCAACAGCATCGTCTGACCCGAGGTAAAACCATGGATTTTTCCATTCTGATCAGCAAGTTGTTTGAAGCTCGTCAAGCAGCCCACAACGCCCATCTTGCCACTCGCTCTTACGCCGCCCACAAGGCCATGAATGAGTTTTACGATGGTATTCTGGAGATTGCCGACGAGTTGGCTGAGGTCATCCAGGGTGAATTTGGCCTGTTGTCCCTGAATGTGCAGGCGCCCCCTCCCAATGTTGACTTCGTGGTTTACCTCAAGGAATTGTGCGCCATCCTGAAGGCAGCCAACCAAATGATCCCGGGTGTCCAGAGCTACCACCAGAACATCATCGACAATGCGCTGGCCCTGTCCTACAAGACCCTTTACCTGTTGACGCTTTCGTGAGCCTGGTCGAGGGGAAGGATTATTATTTGGAAAACGGAAGTTATGTCCTGACAAGGACTTACCTTCTGAGCCGTGGAAAATGTTGCCACGGCGGGTGCCGCCACTGCCCCTACCCGGTCAATATGGGTAGGAGGACCCAGGATAATGAGTCAGATTGCGTATTTCGTGAAGGCGGCGAAGCGACCATCGACCCGGTTTGATACGGCTACCGAGAGTTTGGTTTATTCTTTGATGCCAGAAGCTCCGGTTTCGTCCAAGCAGATGGCAGATATTGTCCTCTCCTGGGTCAAGGAACATCCCGACGATGGCCCCATCCATGGAGGCGTCCGGGAGATCAGTCTGGCGATGGAGAATCTGCTCCTTCGGGGGTGGATTCAGACCTCGTTTTTGAAGGCTGCCGTAACCATTTGACGGTGTATTGCTGGGTAGGTGTTATCCCTATCTGGCATCGCCGGAGGTACGGCCATGGACACACAGACTGCGTTGCAAATCCTGGAAAGATTTGGCCTGCCAATCTTCCTGTTGTGTGTTTGCGGTTTCGCCTTGTATAAGGCGGCAATCTGGGCAGCCAACCGGATTTTTGTTCCAGTTGCTGAACGCCACATCAAATTCCTGGATGATGTCAGTTGCGCGGTAGATAAAATCACCGTCAACCAAGAAAATCTCGTCCGGAATATGGCTGATTTGTCGACCCATGTGAAAAATCACAGCCGTCGCATGTCTTCTCTTGAGAGAGTGACCGAAGAAACAAATGTAAACTGAGGGGGTGACCCATGTGTGCCAGTTACGAGGTGCATGGGACTCCACCGGAGAAAAAACGATCCGTCCGACTAGCTAGCTATCCAGATCATGGTATCAATTGGCAAAAAGCCTGGAAAAAAGCTCAGGAATTTATTGAGGACGGGTATCGCAATGTCCGAGTTGTTGAAGTTCCAAGCTCAAATAATAATTGATCGTTTGTAATATCCGACCTATCCTCCTATTGGGTGTTGCAATTGTGCTACCCAATAGGATTTTTTGTTGTGATTTACCCGAAAATCAGTTGCCTGTGCCCCACATACGGCAGGCCCCATGCTCTGGAAGAGGCGATGCACTCTTTCCTGCTCCAGGACTATCCTGGCCCCAAGGAGCTGGTGATTGTTAATGATTTACCGGAACAGGAACTGCGGTTTGACCATCCCGAGGTCAAGATAGTCAATCTTCCCGAACGGGTCGCCAATCTGGGTGAAAAATTTAATCTGACCGCCAGGGAGGCGACTGGCGACATCTTGGCTGTCTGGGACGATGACGACATCTTCTTGCCGCACCGTTTGACTTATTCCTTTGAGGGGATGTGGCGGGGGTTGTTCCACACCGGCCTTGGCTTTTACGAAGAAAAACCCCGTCACATTGAATATGCCAGCAACCTGTTCCACTCCTGCCTGATGCTGACCAAGAAGGTCTTTTGGGATGTTGGTGGGTACCGGCATGTCGACTGGTGTGGGGCCGATTCCCTGCTGTTCCAGGATCTGATCCGTAGGTATGGCGAATTCTCAAAGACCATCCCGGACAAGGATCGTTTTTATATTTATCGCTGGTCATCCGTGCAGTCTTACCACGTCAGCGGCTGGTCTTCCGAAAAGGTCTCGTCTCTGGTGGAAGGCTTCATCAAGGAGCGCATCCTGTCGGGGCAGCTGCCCTCAGGAGTGGTCGATCTGGAGCCGCGCTGGTCCTACGACTACACGGAGTTCCTCCCTTGATCAATGTCTGCTCACCGGTCAACGAACTTGGCTATGGCACGGTCGGTCGCAACCTCGTGAAGGCGATGATTGAGATCGGCGTCAAGCCAGCCCTGTTTCCCATCGGCAATGCCGTGGTCGCCAACAGCGAAATGGCGGCGTTCGCCAAGGCTGTGGAGCGGGCCAAGTTCTACAATCCGCACCACCCGTCCTTCCGCCTCTGGCACGCCTGGGATTTGTCGCAGCACCCCACTAAGTCCAAGCGTTCCGCGGCGACCTTCTTTGAGCTGGATTCCTTGAAGCACGAGGAAATCTACCAACTCAGCCAGATGGATTGCGTGTTTGCGTTCGGAGAGTGGTCCGCTGATGTGATGAGGCGGTCAGGCATGACAGCCAGAATCGAGACCATTCATTGCGGCGTGGACCGCAACATCTTCGGCGATAAACCCCTCCCCCAAGAAGGCCCCACCCGCTTCATCAACGCAGGCAAGTGGGAAATCCGCAAGGGTCACGACCTATTGCTCCAGGCTTTCCTGAAGGCATTCAGGCCGGATGACGATGTCGAATTGGTCATGTTGTGTGACAACCCGTTCCTGACGCCTGAAGAGACCAACGAGTGGGTGGACTACTACAAGAAATCCAAGCTTGGCGACAAGATACGCATCCCCATGCGCTTGGAGACACAGAACGAGGTGGCAGCCCTGTTTGCGTCGGCGCACTGCGGGGTTTTCCCGAGCCGCGGGGAAGGATGGAACCTGGAAGCCCTCGAGCTGCTTTCGATGGGGCGTCATGTTATCGCCACGGCCTGCACCGCCCACCTTGATTATTTGACCAAGCAAAACGCCACCCTCATCCCCACAGGTCCCCTTGAACCTGCCTATGACGGGAAGTGGTTCACGGGGCAGGGGAGATGGTATCAGTTGCGGGAATCCGCAATAGACGAGACCGCAAAAGCCATGAGGGCGATCCACGAGCAGCGTCAACAGGAAAAGCTGACCATAAACGAAGCCGGTATTGAGACCGCCAAAAGTCTCTCCTGGGAGAGTGCCGCCAGAAAAATTTGTTCTGTTTTAGGAGTTATCGATGGGGTGTGACCTCCAGGTAGCCGTGGCTCTGGCCTGTGTTCCGTTCGGGACAAACGGCGAGATCAAGTTTCTGGTGTCCAAAGAACAGCCCTACCGAATGCCAACAACTTCGGCTGTCCCAGGACAAGAGCCGTTGCAGACCACCTCGGATTTCCTGCGCAGGCTGGTTGGTGTCGGCGCCAGGATCGGGGACAAGGGCTGGGTCGAGATGCGTCTGGGTGCCGTGGTCACCCTGTCGGTCGAACCATGGTCCATCCTGTTGGTCTATGGCGGTATGGTTCCTGAAGAGTTGGCTGTTCGAGAGGAGGGTTACGAATGGAAAACATGGACAAGCCTAGGAAGGCAAGGCGTGGCCGACCCGCTGCACCTAAGCAACATGCTGATGGCGGCACAAAAAATCTGAATGATGTCCAGATCAAGGTGCATTTTATCCTCGACGGTGACGACATTCGATGCACCATGGATGTGCCCCATCCCGAGACAACTTCGGAGGCGGTCGACAACGCCGAAAAGCTTGGCACGCTGCTGGCTCTGATTCAGACAGGCAAAATCTTGCCGGTCGTGAACTTCGCCATAGCCCGCTGCGGAATCATCAATGACCGCGTGGCCGAGTTTGAGTACGCCATGAAGGCCATGCATGTGGGTATGTCCTTGGGGTTGCCTGGAGCCGACAACAAGGAAGTGCCCGTAGTCAGTCCAACCGACGCTTTTCTTTTCAGGAAGGAATCTTGACCGATGTCAGCCAGAGTGATCGCCGACTCCATCAATCCGGCTGGCAACCGGATCACCACGCTTGTCGTCCGTTTTCCCAGATTCATCCTAGCGGAATGGAATACGCACCGGCTGTTTTCGCGCAACGCTGCCTCCAGCCGGGCGATCCCGACCGCCAAGATCATTGAGCAGGTTGAAAAAGATCCGGCTATGCCTGTGCATTGGGGAAAAAATCAATCTGGCATGCAGGCTCACGCCGAGCTTTCTCCAGCCGACCAACCGGTTGCCGAGACCATCTGGCTCCAGGCCAGAAACAATGCGGTGATCAAGGCGAGGGAAATGCTCTCAATCAATGTCCACAAGCAGATCGTCAATCGGCTGCTGGAACCATGGATGCAGGTCAGCGTGCTGGTGACTGCCACAGAATGGCAGAATTTCTTCAAGCTGCGCTGCCACCCGGATGCCCAGCCAGAAATACAGAAGGTTGCTTACGAGATAAGGGACGCAATGGAGGCCAGCGTGCCAGCTTTCCTGAATCCAGGGGAGTGGCACATCCCCTTTGGTGACCGCTGCGAGGGTCTGACCAACGAGGAGCGACTCAAGGTGGCCACCGCCCGCGCCGCCCGACTCTCCTACGAAACCTTCGATGGCCAAATTGACCCACAGAAGGATTTTGCTCTCCACGACAGCCTGGCAGAGTCGGGACACTGGTCCCCCTTTGAGCATTCGGCCGTGGCGTTGATGGCCGATATCGGTGTAGGCAATTTCCGGGGCTGGAAACAGTACCGGAAGTTCTTCGCTGGAGAGGACGGCAGATGAGAAACAAGATTCAATGGCTTAAGTGGGTCGATCCGCTGCGCTGGCAGGACACCAAAGACCCAGAGCTTTCTGGCGAACAGTCCACCACCGACTCTTTTTCCGAGGACGACAACGACGGCGACCAGTCCCGTCATGTTCGCATGATCGCTGGTCCCTATGGCCTTGTTCCCGTTGGCGAACACGGGTTGTCGAGCAAGCTGTACAAACTCTGGGTCGCCCACACCAACTTCGACATCACCGAATCGGTTGTCGAGTCTGTCGAGCAAATTCCTGGCGTTGAGATCCTCAGGGTCTGGACGCGGTACAGGATGTGGATTGGCATAGGCAACCTGTTTGACACGACCGAGGTGCAAAAGGCTATCGACTATGCCTTGTGCGGGGAACCGGAGCCTCCCCCGCCCAAACCAATCAGTAAAAAGCAGGACGCCGCCATCAATATCCTCGTCAAGAGGATGCAAAAGGAACACAAGAATGAAGCTTGGGCTATTTGTCGATTACCGGACGGGACTTTGTGGGCTGGTACTGGAGCCGATTCGGAAACTGTTATCCAGACCATTGCCGACCAGGGGCTTGACGGCAGCATCGTCGCCTCCAGCTGGGAGAAAAGTGGTCGTGCGTGAGGTAACCAACCAGCAGCTCAAAGACGCCATGGCTGTTGAGGACAACCGCAACATCATGCGGAAGGTCACCTCCAAATACGCCGGCCTGATCAACGCAGACGATCTGGACACATGCAGCCTTAATGCCCTGTGGCGCACCCTCCAGTGCCATGACCCGTCTTACAACCAGAAGTTCACGACCAGCCTGTTCCGGTTTTGCGAATGGGAATGCCAACGCGAGTTGCGAAAAAAGCGCACCAAGGTTGTGTCCATGACTGTGCCTATTGAGAATGCCTCCCCCGCTGAAATCGGCGAGGAGACCTTCCCTTCCGTCGACGAGGAATGGGTCAGGGAGGCGATCAGCCAGCTGGATGAGGAAGACCGCAACATTATCCAGTTTTACTTCATTGAGAACCACAGCCTGCGGGAAGTTTCTGCCAGATTTGGTTTGTCCAAGCAGGCGGCCAGAAAACGCAAGGCTGAGGCGATGCAAAAATTGAAGGAACGCCTAGAGAGCTGTTCTGGTTAGTATCGGTAGCTCGGCGGAATGTCCTTACCAGGAGAGATATATGGCTACCAATGTCGACCAAGTCAAGCGTTATGTTGAAATCGTTGTCAGCGCAGCTGGATGGATTCAGAAGATGATCCCCGGCCAAGCCGACGACAAGGCAATCGAGGCCCTGACCAAGCTGGCCAGCCAGCCCTGGTTCGCCGAATTCGCCACCTACATTCTGAACCTGTTTGAGGATGGCAAGGAACCTTCCTTGGCCGAACTCAACCTGGCCCTGACCCAATTTGTTCCCACCAAGATCGGCCCTGTCAACTGAGGTGACCCGTGCGTAAGGCTTTCCTTGCCCTGTCGTTTGTCCTGTCTTTTGCGCTAGGCGCTTTTGCGCAAGACAAATACCCCCTGCCTCAGCAGTCGATTGTCGGTGCGGAAAAGCCTGTGCCGCTTGGCGAACTGGTTGATCTTGGCTTGTCACCGATTGAGAATAAGCCAGCCAATCTTGTCTCATCCAGCGTCGATTGGAAGGTGTTTGAGGGGAACACCCCCAAACGCGTTCGTCCAACCGGCGACGGGATTTTCTTTGGCGCTGGTGTCACGCCGAAAAAACTACTTGTCATTGCGTCCGTCAGTTACTTATATGTAACTAAGGAGGGCGACAAGATCACAGATGCTCAGACCAGGATCAAAGTCCTGACCGCTGAGCTACAAATTGGCCAGTCCGAACCGATCCCGGGTCCAACTCCCAACCCCACCCCAGGCCCGGGACCCGCTCCGACCCCCACCCCCACCCCAACGCTGCCGGACGGGCGGTTCGGGCTGGCCAAAACCACCTACCTGTTAGCCACATCCAAGGTCGCTGCCCCGCGAGACAAGGCCGCATCGGTTTTGTCGGAAGCCTTTGAGTCCATCGCTTCTTCCGTGGCCGCTGGCGCCTACAAGACCGGCGACGCCATCCTGAAAGCGACCAAGGATGCCAACAACTCGGCTTTGGCCTCGGCCAACCTGACCCCGGAGCCGTGGGAGGAATTTGGCAACGAACTACAGAAAGTTTTGTACGACATGTACAAGACTAAAAAAATCACCACCGCCGAAGACTACGCCGATGCTTGGCGGGAGATTGCCACCGGCCTGAAAGCCGTGAAATAACTTGTCGTTCTGTCCGGAGCCTACTCCGGACAGATGACCGTTATGTCCGGACAGAAACATTAAGATTTTGGGTGAGATGACATGGACAACGAGATTATTGACGCCTACAAGAATGGCAACCAGTCTGGCTGGCCCGGGGCCGAAGAAGCGGCTATCGGCTACCAGATGGTCAAGGACGATTACAATTTCGTTGACTTCCAGATTGTCGGAGCCATCGGCGCACCCCCGAAGTTTTCAGAAAACTACCGGGTTGCCCGCAAAGTCCTGAATCGTGACATTGGCGGCAAGCTGAGCGTCCAGCTGATCGGGGACTGTGTCTCCTGGGGGATGAAGCACGCCGTCGAGTACCTTGCGTGCTGCGACATCCTCGTGCGCGGCGACGCAGAAGAGTTTCATCCGGTCTTTGCCCCCTACATCTACGGCGTCAGCCGAGTGCAGATCGGTGGTGGGCGCATCTCTGGGGATGGCTCCATCGGCTCCTGGGCAGCTGCTGGCGTGATGAAGCACGGCACCATTTTTGCCGACAAGGATGGTTGTCCGCCTTATGGCAAAGACATAGCCAGGGCCTGGGGCAAAAAGGGGCCAGACAGCAAGTTTCTGGAAGTCGGCAAGAAGTATCTGGTGCGCTCGGCGGCCAAGGTGAAGACTTGGGATGACCTGATCGCCGGATTGGCCAACGGTTATTCCTGCACGGTTGCCAGCGACCAGGGTTTTGAGATGACACCTGGGGCAGACGGGTACCACGACCCCTCCGGATCTTGGGCGCACCAAATGTGCATCTACGACTACTGCCTGGTTGATCAGGAGCATGTCTACATCGCCAATTCCTGGGGGGATGTCCACGGCGTGGTCAAGAACCCTGGAACGGGCGAGGAGATGCCACGCGGCACCCTGAAGGTCAAACGCAAGACTATTGAGCGAATGATCGGGCAGGGCGACACTTTCCTGGTCAGTCAATACGACAACTTCCCCAGCCAGGATATCCACATGGCCCTGTTTGATCTGGTCGGCAAATGAAAAGTGCTTTCCTTGGAACACTCCTGATAGGCACTGCGCCGCCCGCTGAAGCGTTCAACCTGATTCCGTCCGCTGACTGGCTGGCTCCCTATGGTGCCGCTCTCGCCCACAATCCAGACAATCTTGAGCGTTGGTGGTGGGACAGCAAAGTGAAGTGCTGGTGGCGCAGGGGACCAAGGAGGCCTATCGATGACAGATTCGGAAATTAAACCGGCCAAGAGCGGCGAATTCCCGGTACTGCAAGGTTATCTGGAAGAAAAACTGGTCGGTTTCGACCCGTTCACCATCCTGATGATTATCTCCGTCGGCATCCAGGCATTGCGATTGCTTTGGGAATGCAAGAAGGCGCGTTCTGCCCTTCAGGGGCTGGCTCGAGGTAACGGCCCCATCACCCGGATGTACACCCGCCACAAGGTGTATAAGCAGTTGATCCGGGCCGGTTTTTCCGACGAACAGGCGCAACAGGCGACCGAGGCCCTTCGACTAGCTTTTGCCGAGGGGCGGTTCGACGATGACTGATTTCCGGCGATTTGGCGGTGCTGCAACGACACTCTTAGAGTCAGTCGATGCGGTTTCCAACCAGATTGTCGTCAATTACTCGCCGGAGTTTCCCCAGAATCCCCCTTTCGACATCGTCATCGATTCAGAAATCTGTACTGTCCAAGCCTTGTCATCCCGGTTAGCGTTGCCCGTCGGCCTACTTCTTTCCCTCACCCAGCCCTCACCCGAATTGATCCTGACCGTTCTACGCGCTCAGGAATCCACCCAGGCCGTCAAGCATCTTGTTGGTAGGCCAGTCCAGCCCGTTTTGACCCAAAAAGCCTTCCTGACCGTTGCCGACGACAAGGGATATGTCTCTGTCCGTCCCGTCCCTGGCATCTCCATCACACTTCAGCCCTTGAGCGGGAACGGTGTTTCGCTGCTCGACCCCATGACAAATGGCTGGAGACGCTTTCCGGCGGGGACGGAAACCCTGCTGCCGATTCTGGCTGACGGGGAAGCCGCTGACATTTTTGCCCATTGGAATGAATCGCTCCAAAAGGTCATGTATTTCATGGCTGTTTGGTCAACATCCAGCTCTCGCCCGACAACGACCCTCAGGGATGGGGTGGCGACTAGAACAGATAGCTACAGCCTTGTCCCTAGGCGTTATGTCGGGACAATTCAGAAACAAGGTACCTTGTTCACGCCAAATGCGTACCGGGTCACCTTGAGTGCGGCCAATAATTTGACCGCCCGCCACGAAGGATTCAAGGTTGTGCGGCTTAATCCGACCGTGAGCGCCGTGGTCTTGCACGGCCTACAGTCAGCGCGAGACGGCAAGATGGTGATCCTGAGCAATGTGTCATCTTCCCAAGGAGTGTTGCTGAAGCACGCTTCTGCGTCGGCGTTGACCAACGAGAAATTCCTACTGCCCCAAAAAGGCGATCTGCCCATCCCGCCAGGCGGGGGCGTGGCCTGCATCTACGATGTGGTCAGCCGAGCCTGGAGATTTGTGGCCAACTGTTTCTTCCGCCCTTCCCGCGAGACCGATCCAGACATCGTTCAAGACGCTCTGGAAGACGGAGAGGGCAATCTGCTGGCATACGCCAATGAATCCGGCGACATCATTCTTTACCGAGGGAACTGACAATGGCCGACAATGTGCAAATCACTCCGGGTGCTGGTGTGTCCATCGCCGCCGACGAGGTCAACGATGCCACGCTGGGATCGTGCAAGGTCCAGTATGTGAAGCTGATGGACGGCACCCTGAACGGCACCAGCAAGGCCACGGTGGGGGCCAGCGGTTTAGCTGTTCACGCCGCCCAGAATGGCACCTGGAATGTGGCGGTTTCCGGAATTGCTGCTTCTCAACCTACTTCTGGCGGTATTCTTCCAGGATTTGGCGCCTCCATGTCTAACGGCAATGCTTGGACTCCTTTGAGCAATGCGTTTACTGCGGCAAACATAGGGCCAGTGGGTGTCTCAACACTTGCGGTTGCGCCATTTGTTTTCAATGGCACTGCGTATTCTCCCACCCTTATTCCGGCTGTTTACAAAGACCTCAGCGCCGTTTCCGTCGGTGTTTTGGCAACTGTCTGGACTCCGGCTTCCGGCAAGAAAATCCGGCTGTTGGGCGGTATCCTGTCGGTCTCCGGCAATGTCTCGCTGCTCTTTGAAGACAACTCATCCGGCAACTTTGTCTTCCGCACCCCCATGATCACGGCAGACACGGCCTTCCGGTTTGACCTGCCGGGTGGGCGCCTGTTGTCAGCAGCCAACAATGTCCTCAAACTCACCCAAACCCCCAACTCGCCGTCCGTCACCGTCACCGGCACGCTGTTCGGCATCGAGGAATAATTCATGGCCGGTCAACTCCACCGTTTTTCCAACCAGGCTGTCACCTACCTCGGTTCAGCGATCAGTTCAACCGACACCGAGATCGTCGTTGTCAATATCCTGAAGTTCCCCCACCCACCCTTTGAAGTGACCTGCGGTCAAGAGGTGATGCGGGTCACAGCTGTTGATGACCAGACAAACACGCTGACAGTTTTGCGAGGAAGGGAAGGTACCACAGCCGTCCTACACGCCGCTGGCGACCCCATCGCCCACACCGTGACGCGGGATGGTCTTCTAGATGTGTTGGACAATAACGGTATTGCCAATGCTGCCCTGTCGTTTTCGGCGACGGACACAGAGGCTCCAGGCTCTGGAACTGTCTATTTGGCTCCACTTCAGGGCAACAACATTTCCTTGTGGGACACCTTGGAAAGCCGTTGGCGCAAGTTCACGCTGAATATCGCCCCCTATGTGTCGGCCAACGAAGTAGCTGGCAAATGCGTGGATGTGTTTGCCTACTGGGATAATTCTGCCCAGGCTGTGGCTTTGCAGAAGGTGGTTTGGGACAGAGACACCGGCAGGCCTTCCGGCTATGACCTTGTGCGCGTCGACGGCGTGATGGTCAGCCAGCACTCAACCGCCTGGAGGCATGTCGGCACTTACCAGATGTTGGCGAACTCGGCGGTCGCCCTCTCAAGCCACACCCCGTCTCTGTCTGGGGTAAGCACTCTGGAACTGCCTCGCTATGGCAAGAATATCCTGCGTGTTGATCCGCCGATCAATGGTTATGAAATCCATGGCGTAGAGTCAATCGCAGATGGTGAAACTGTCTATCTGCTGAATATTTCCGAGACTGACACATTCTACCTAAAGCACGCTTCGGTGACAGCACCGTCCGGCTCCAAACTGCTGGTTCTTGATCTGGATGACTACCCTGTTTTTCCGTTGGGTGGGGTAACGCTGGTTTATGACGCCGCTTCTTTGGGTTATCGCGTCCTGGGAGCCTGTTGCACCACGACCACAACCACTACAACAACCACGACTTCCACGACAACTTCCACAACGACTACCAGCGGCCCGACCACTACCACAACCAGCACGACCACCAGCACAACAACCACGACCGCAAGCCCCTACCCGCTGCCAGCAACATGCCTCAAATCCTTAACCTATGTCCGCTCGTCTTCCAACACGAACGGTATCTCCGGCAATCATTTTGAGTTCAGCGACGACGGCACAAACTGGTATGTGGTCAGCAGCATGATCCCCAAATCAGTCGCCAATTTGACCTACACATTCCGTCTGCAAAACACCAGCACTCATCCTTTTCGTTTATTTGACACAGATGGGTTCAACCGACTGGTTCCTTCGGCCACCAATCCTGCGTCTGGCAATGTGGCAGATGGGTTCTGGGGCGGCGATGTGGTCTTAACGGTAACATTAGAAGAAAAGGCGCCTTTTAGCTACGATTGCTCGTTGCATGGCTACGAAAGTGGTATCGGTGAAGACGCCATCATCTATGATCCGGTCTGTACTTATTGCGCACAACCGGACATGTTCATTCGTATCAACATGGACCCGGACACACTTCCCCCACCACCAGCGTGGCCTTCCAATGTTCCGGAAGTCCAGATGCAATTTACCAACCCTCCTGGTGAGGCAACCGGCGGGGATGTTTACAGGACGAGCCTCCAATTTTCTGGCATGTCCGGCGTCATAGCTGGTTTGAAAGTAACTCTGCACGATGTGTCATCTTTTTCTTCGGTTGGCACAAGCGTGTTGATGTTGAAAGCACCGTCAGGCAAAGATCTCTTGCTGGCTGGCGCCCTGGCAAATAGCGGCAATATCACAGAACAGACTTATGTCTTTACTAACGACAGCGGAGACTCGTTGTTTTCTTTCGGTTCTGGAGGAAATTTCCGCCCCAATCCCAACGGCAATCAAAATGTCACATATTGGCCGGATTCATCGGCCCCGTTTGGCACAACATTGACTGATCTATTTGGAGACAGCCCCAACGGAGAATGGAAGCTCGGCATGATTGCCGATACGGGTTATGGATCAAGAATCTTGCGTGTGCCAAGTTGGTCTGTGGAAGTCTTAACATCAACCAATGAAAGCCATACTGTTCGTGCGACCGATCCACAGTCAGGCGGTTACACGCCCGTTAACGCATGGCCCTACGAAGCTGATACTGAACTTCAGGATTTGGAAGAGCTTGGTGGCGTCAATTACTTCACTTCGACTGTTGACGCTGGCGAAACCCGTTATTATCGATTTAGGTCGAAATATTCTGCCAATTATTATCTGTGGGCTGGTGGACAGAATTCTGGCGGAATTAAGCTAGAAATATTCCGCAACTGGAATGCTTCTGGGTCACCATCTGTCACTTACACAAACCTGTATGACTCTTCGCAAAAGCGATTGGCTTGCGACGCAGGCGAATTCATTGTTTTCAAATTCACGAACACATCAATTGTCTTCAAATATATCACGCTAAAATTGCAGACTCCCGGCGTTCATTACGAGATGAGTGCCAACGAGACAGACTGGTATCTTCCGGAAAGATGGAAGTTTGGTGGAGCCAATCCAACCGGGCCAGCCACCTACAATCTCAATTTGAAATATTTGAAAAATCCCAAATTCGCCATGAGGATGACGGGTGCTTTCTCGCCTGTTTGGTCTGGTGGCTCTGGAATTGGGACTGTTTCCAGCAATTCCGTAAATTATTACCACTTTGATTCGACCAAAGCGGCTACCCAGGAATTGTCCTTCACGATGGGTGGAACCTCTCCTTCGATTCGTTACATCACCACCATAACTGGCACGCTAGTTATTCAAAATGATGATCTAGACGACAATCGTCAGTCGATTATTTATGGTGCTGGATGTTTTGGAGACGATCCTGTACCTGACACGACTTCCCCGCCCACCACTACCCCAGCACCTTGGGTGGCTGGATATTATTGTGTCAATGATTCTTATCAAGGCACTACTGGGTGCAGCTATATATCAACGCGCCCACCCGCCAATCCTTTGGTGACTTATACCGGGCCTTATGTCTCATCGGGCGCGTGCAATGTGGCTTGTGCTTCGTTGGGAACGACCACAACTACGACGGCTGCGCCGACCACCACCACAACAACACCCCCGTTTGTAGCTGGTCGTTATTGTTTTTATTCAAGAGATAAATTTACTGGCGCAATGATTTTAGATAGATGTGGATATCTTGATAGCTTAGATAGCCCTCAATATGAACATACTATTGTTGGTGGACCTTATACCAGTAATAATGATTGTATAAACTCGGGGTGTGGAACTACTACCACCACAACAACCACAACAACCACGACCACTACGACGGCTGCGCCGACCACAACGACTACCACAACTGGTTCGGCTACAACGACCACGACAGCTGCTCCGGTTACTACGACCACAACCTCAACAACCACAAGCACCAGCACGACTTCAACAACAGCTGCGCCGTCTTACAGGTACAATTGTGAGATAGTCGCAACTACCGGGAACAGCTTTATCTATGGCTGTGTTTCCACAGGAAGCTACACGGTTGGAACTTACGCTTCCGAGCAGGATTGCCTCAATGCAGGATGTGGTGGGGGTGGTGGAGGTGGCGGGGTGACCAGCACATCTCCGCCAGGATAATCTTTTCAAAAAACAGTTAGAAAATAGGTCGTTTTCGGCCTATTCTTTGACAGGTCCCAAGATGGGGTCTTGGTGTACTTTTTTGTTGCCGTTATTTACTAGCGTTTTACTCAGGGCCGGTTCGGCATCGGTTCCTTGGAGGTTTTTGTCATGTCTGCAAGCGTTTTTCGTAACAAGTTTTCAGAAGATATCTTTAACTATAAGTATAGGCACGAAGGTTGTGAAACCTGGGAAAAATTGGCCAAAGTGCTGGTCGAAGATGTCTGCCGGGAATGGATGACCGCCGACGAAAAAGCAACCCTGACCCAAGCCATCGCCGAAATGAAATTTCTGCCCGGCGGTCGCTATATCTATTATGCTGGCAGGCCTATCAAAGCATTTAACAATTGCTATCTTTTGAGAGCAGAAGAGGATACTCGTGAAGACTGGGCCATGTTGTCCTGGAAGGCAGAGTCGTGCTTGGCAACTGGTGGTGGCATTGGGGTGGACTATTCCATTTACCGCCCCAAAGGCACGCCCCTGAAGCGGACGGGTGGGGAGGCCTCTGGCCCTGTCTCTAAGATGAGGATGATTAACGAGATCGGTCGCGAGGTCATGCAGGGTGGCTCCCGGCGGTCGGCGATCTACGCCTCGCTGAACTGGCAGCACCAAGACATTAAAAACTTCTTGTACGCCAAGGATTGGCACTCCATGAAGGTGCCAGGGACCGACAAGACGGTGTGGGACTGCAAGGTCGCCGATTTCAACTATCCCGCCCCGTTGGACATGACCAATATTTCGGCCAACTACGATGACGCTTGGCTGAACCTGCCCGACCGCCACAAGAACGAAGTCTTTTTGATCAACTGCCGTCAGGCCATGGAGACCGGGGAGCCTGGATGGTCTTTCAACTTCGGCGACAAGCAGAACGAGACCCTGCGCAATGCCTGCACGGAAGTGACCTCAGAGGACGACTCTGATGTGTGTAATCTCGGCTCTCTGAACATGTCTCGTATTGAGACTGCCGAAGAGTTCCGTCAGATTGTCGAGTTGGCCACCAAGTTCTTGATTTGTGGCACCATGGTGGCGCATCTGCCCTACGACAAAGTCTACGCAATTCGTGAGAAGAATCGCCGACTTGGGCTGGGGCTGATGGGTATGCACGAGTGGCTGGTGCAGCGGGGCAGTCGCTACGAAGTCACCGATGACCTCCACAAGTGGCTGGCGATCTACCGGGACGAGTCTGATGCCGTTTCCCGTTCGTTCTCGGCCAAGCTGGGCATCAGCGAACCCGTGGCCAAGCGGGCGATTGCCCCCACCGGCTCCATCGGTATTCTGGCTGGCACGACCACCGGCATCGAACCGGTCTTTGCCGTGGCTTACAAACGACGCTACCTCAAGAACGGTACCCAGTGGCACTATCAATATGTCGTGGACAGCGCCGCCAAGGACCTGATCGAGCGATACGGCGTGGACCCCCACAAGATCGAGTCGGCCATCGACCTAGCCCGGGATTACGAGCGTCGCCTCAAGTTCCAGGCTGACACCCAGGATTATGTTGACCAGTCCATCTCGTCGACGATCAACATGCCCAGCTGGGGGTCGGAACTGAACAACGAGGACAAGATTGAGGACTTCGCCGCAACCCTGTCCAAGTATGCCCCTCGCTTGCGTGGCTTCACGGTTTACCCCGATGGTGCCCGCGGTGGCCAGCCCCTAGTCTCCGTGGACTATGACGAGGCCGCCAAGCAACAGGGCGTGGAGTACCTAGAGCATGATGTCTGTGTAATTGGTGGCAAGGGTGGAACTTGCGGTAGCTAAAACCACCAAAAAACAATTCTTGAGGCCCGGTCGAGTCATTCGGCCGGGCCTTCTGGTTACTATCGGTAGGATCAAACCCACCCCTAAGGGACCGTCATGAGCAAGAATAGCAACACACCCCTCAATATTTTCCTGGAAGAAGTCGAGGCGATCCTCCAGCAGGCCGGGCTGAATCCTAAGCAAGCTCTTGAGTTTGTCAACGAGAACAAGGTCAATGAGGCCTGCACGATTCTGGCCACCGAAGTCCTGAATGTGTTGAGCAAGGCCTCGGAGGGATATGACCCCCCTGAGTCGGCCCGCAACAATGCCCGCAAGGTTTTGAAGTGGAAAGAGAAGTATGGCAAGGAATGCAAGGGAATGACGCCTGTGGGCTGGGCACGCGCCCGCGATCTGGCAAACGGCGCCAAGCTTTCTGCGTCGACGGTGAAAAGGATGGCCTCTTTCAACCGGCATCGCAGCAATTACGAGAAAGCCCGCAATAAACCCGAGGCGAAGACCAAGCCCTGGACCATACCGGCCATTGTCGCCTGGTTGGGTTGGGGTGGCACCTCTGGCGTGGAATGGGCCATCCGCACCTCGCAGTCCATTCAGAACAAGGCAAAAAAGAGGAAGTAATCCATGCACAAGATCGCCTTCATCGTCCCCGCCTCCAAGTCTGCCGATGTCAACGGTTTTCTGGATGCGCTCACCAAACAGATCGCCAAAAAGAATCCCGATCTCAACTACGAGGTTGTGGTGGTACGCCAGGCCGACGAGGGGCCGTTGAACGCTGGTTGGTTGTGCAATGTTGGGGTTCAGGTGACGGACGCCGCTTATTTCGTCTTCCATTCTTCCGAGCCGCTTACTGGGTCGGATGCCGACTACCGCCTGGAAGACGCCTTCGTGGAGATGGGCGGCGTGCAGATCATGCCCGTGGAAATCTACAGCGAGGTCAACGGTTACTCCAACTGCTATCCCGGCACGAATGTCCACACCGCCGACATGTTTGAGCGATGCATCCGCAAGGGCATTTTCATGTCCCGTCGCGAGGCAAACTTCCCACCATTGACATTTGATGTCATGGAGCAGTTCAAGGCTGGCAAGCGGGTCGGCACCAACTACGACCGATCCAAGGATGGCATGTCCAGTCTGGTTTACCGGATTCTCTCGACAGACAGTCTGCCTGGGATCAAGGGCAAGGTTGTCCTGGCAACAGCTGAGCTTGGCTCGACACCAGCCCCAGCCATCCCCACGACTGAAGCTCCGGCCACCACCCAGGCTCCTCCTGCGGTGGAAGAGCTTGCCAACACAGACGGAACTGATCCGGATGAATTCCACACTTTCTGGCGCACACGAGGGGAAGACGATGGCGCGGAGCGAGGGGTTTGAGGTTGGAGATGTCGTCTGCCTGAACAGCGGTTCGCCGCCGATGACTGTGATATCTTTTGCCAGCGATGACACTCTGGTCTTGGCGTATGCCGACCTGAATGGCAATCTGTTGCGGGAAAACCTCCCTCGCCAGGCTGTCAATCTGACCGAGTCACGCTGGTGTCTTGATGTCACTAATGCGGATGTCGACTTCGACGACGAGGAAGAGGACTACTGATGCCGACCTACGATTACCGCTGCAACAGCTGCGGGCATGAGTTTGAGGTCTACCAGTCGTTCACCGACAAGGTCAAGCGCACCTGCCCAGACTGCAAGAAGAAAACCCTGGAACGACTGATCGGGTGTGGCATCGCCGCCTTTTGCCAACAAGACCCGACCACCATCGGTCAGCTGGGTGAGCGGAATGCCAAATCGGCCGGCAAAACCAAGGTTGACGAGATTGCGGCTGAGACCGAAGCCAGCAACAAGAAGGCCCAGCAGATGCTTAGCAAGGAGGCTGGGAAAAAGCCCTGGTGGAGGGACAGCGACAAACCGCTTGATCTCAAGAAAATCAAGAATGTCAAAAAATACATCGAGGAGGGCAAGGGCTAATGACCACTCCGAACGACCCGACCAATCCGCATGTCGCTGTCATCTATCTTTTTTCAGAGGTTCACGAGAGGCTACCGGACGGATCGGCCTCCGGGAATCCCGTCGAGAAGAAGAGGCTCACCCTTCATCTCAAGGGTGTTGACAGATGGACTTGTGAGCGTCGTCTGAACGAGGCAATCGAGGAGTTGATGAAATGTTGCGCAACATCGTGAACACCCAACCACCCACCAAGTTCGGCTTCCAGGATGGCGGGCATGTCATTCTGGAATGTTCAAGTTGCAACAAGCCTCTGGTGGATGTTTGGGCCGTGCAGCCCGACCAGCCGTTTGAATGGCAGGTCAAGGCCAAATGCTGCTACTGCGGGGACACTTCTTTCCAGAAAGAGGTGAAGGGTCTCTTTCGTTATTCTGGCGCACAGAAGCCCAGCGAGACCGATGCGGAAGATACTGTTCTCGTCACGCAGGTGACTCATCTGGAAGCTGACGGGCAGAATGTGCTGTTCTACACGGCACCCGGAGACAAAGCATGACCCGTCGCATCATCGACGAAGCCAAGAAATTCCTGGAGAAGAAAGTCAATCCTGTTGAGGTGACTTCCTACGACAAGAAAGCCAACCTGATCGATCCTGAAAATCATGGGTGTGTTGCGCGTATTACTGTGCATGAGAAAACCGGCCTTGAGAAATGCGAGGTGCGTGTCTGCACCCGCGGAATCGATTCTGGCCTGTTCTACAACCCGCTCAACCATCACCACGATGACCTTGTGCGTTTTGACAGCCACACCGGAAAAATGCGTTTCTGTTGGCGAGAGGTCAGCAGGACATCGTTCGACCAATATGTCGAGTTTTTGAAAAGCGGAAATCAAGCCATGTTGCGCATGGCTCAGAGGAGTTGATCATGGCCAAGAAGAAAGTGGAACCAAAGGTTCTAACCAAGGCTGAGCATTACTATCTGGAGTCTCTGGCGGGCCTGAAGAATCTTGCCGAGATCGCCGAGGATTTGGGTTGCCAGCCTGAACAAATCGCTGACGCCTACAAGAAAGCTAAGGCTAAGTCGCCCGGCAAGTTCGGTCGCCCCTCCCAAGGCGTGACCGTGATGACGGAGGCGGCTGCCATTGAGGGAGACGACCACGGCAAGGCTGTGCGGGCTGGCAATAAGTTCATGACCCGCTACGCCAAGGATCTCTACCGGGGCGAAGCCTAGTGAGATACGGGACGCTGGCCCAGGCTCTCTCCGATGCCCCCATGGACCGGGCTTTCCTGTTGGTCGAAATGGCCGAGGGGAACTTTGCGGTGGTGGACGGGACGAATGAGGACTGGGCTAATCTCGCCAGGTTGCCTGAGAAAATCCGTGCGGTCTGTGTCCGCTTCCGTTCTTCCAGGCTGGAAGTCAGCCCGAGGGATGCCAAAGGTTATTTCTTTCGACCCGGGGTGGGCGCTTCGCTGTCGGCGCAAATCCAACAGTACAACTTATTCGTGCTTGGGCATCTTGAAGAAGATGGGCAAACTGTACAAACCTTTACCGTGGTAGTGCCCGAGCTTTTGGTTGTAAATTCTGATCGTCGAAATCGTCACGATCAAGAAACTGTGGGTAAGTCCTTGATAACATCCTAGTCTCACCCCTATTCTCTCACCTGAGGGGTTAGGGAATGGCAAAGAAAGCTACTGAACACAGTCGGTACGAAAGTCGCTATGGCGGTGGATGGGTTGCTCCGCAACAAATCCTGGCCGAAGTGATGTGCGAACGCCAGGCTGCCAAGGAAAAGACTTCTCTGCCAGCGAAGTTCTGGGAATTGCCGCGCTGGAAGAAGATTTTTCTTCTTCAGTTGCGATTGGCGCTCAAGCTTTTGGAAAAACACCATCCCTCCGTTATCTCAAGGGCGATCCGGTCACCCGAGGGAAAAAAGGTTTTTTCGTTTGGGGCACCCTTCTTCAAGGATGTCTTGGCTAGGGAGCAGGAAAAATACGATGCGGAAATAGCCAGTCTGGCTGCTGCGCCGCCACCGCCCCCGCCCGATCCAATCGTCAACGACCAAACACCTAGGCCGGATTTCATTCCCCGTCGTTCTTTGCGCAGCAAATTGGAGGATTTTGAGCGTGAGTAAGAGCAAGCAGGAAAGTCATGACACACAACTGCAAAAAGAACTGGTCAAGCAGTACGGGGAAGGCGTGGCTGTTTCTGCCAGAGACATGCTGGAGGAAGAAGGCCACAAGAAGATGGTGGTGCCGGTTGGCCCGGCCCTGAATGTCGGCCTGCACGGAGGCATTCCCGAGGGTTCCTGGATCACCTGTTCAGGCCAGCCCAAGACCGGCAAGGAACAGCCAATTTCCGCTACTGTTTACACCCCCAACGGCCCGCGCAAGATCGGCGACTTGGCGGTGGGCGATGCCGTTTGCCACCCCGACGGCTCGGTCTGTGCTGTGGTTGGCGTTTTTCCTCAGGGAGTCAAGCCGGTTTACCGCGTCACCTTCGACAACGGGGACACGGCTGAATGCGGCATGGATCATCTTTGGGAGGTTTCGGCCAAGGCGCGCAAGTCCCCCGAAGTCGTTGCGTTGAAAGACATCAAGAACGATCTCTACTACAAGGAAAAAAATAATCGGTGGGGACAGCGGCCCAAGTGGCATGTTCGACTGACTGCGCCGGTATTTTTCCGTCCCAGGCCGGTTCCTGTCCATCCGTATGTTGTTGGTCTGATGCTTGGCAACGGCTCCATGACCGAAAAACAGCTGAGTTTTTACGCTGCCGACAAGGAATTGGCTGTTGCTGTCGCCGATCATGGCGAGTGCGATATCTCGGCCTCCAAGTCAAACAACTACAGTTATTGGCTGACCGGGGCCAAGCAACTGAAGACCGCCCTGAAGCGTCTGGGGTTGATTGGCAGGAATTCGCACACCAAACATGTTCCTGACTGCTTTTTGTACAACTCGGTCGAGGTTCGCCAGGCTGTCTTGCAGGGGCTGATGGATACCGATGGCACCGTTGGCAAGGCTGGGAGCGCAGAGTTCACCACCGTGTCACAGCGGCTGGCCGATCAAGTGAAATGGTTGGTGCAGTCTTTGGGCGGTCTCTGTTCTGTCAGGGCTTGCCGTCGCATCTTCAATGGCAAGCTTTTCCGGTTTTATCGCTGCCACATTCGTATGTCGGACATGTCGTCCATCTTCCGTCTCCCTCGCAAGAAGGCCCGCTGCCAAAAGCGAGTCAAGACGGTCATGACCCGCAGGATTGTGGCGGTGGATTATGTGCGGGATGAACAGTCTGTCTGCATCAAGGTCTTCCGTGAGGACGGCCTGTATTTGACCGACAACTTCATTGTCACCCACAACACTTCCACGGCGTTGTCCTTTGCCGCCCAATGCCAGAAACCAGAATACGGCAATCGGCATGTCTACTACCTGAATATTGAGGGGCGCCTCAAGGAGATGAACCTCAAGGGGACGGCGGGACTCAACCTCGACAAATTCACCATCTTCCGGTCAACGCCCGAGCGGATTCTGACCGCCAAGGATTATTTGACCTTGGCCATGAAGGCGATCAACACCGATCCCGGCTGTCTGGTCATCATCGACTCGGTCTCCGCTTTGTGCGACGAGAAGGAAATGGACGAGGGGGTCGGCTATGAGAACCGCGGTGCTGGCAACAAGATTTTTGCCGGGTTCTGCCGTCAGGCTTCCAATGTTGTGCCCGTTCGCAATTGTTTTGTCTGGGCGATCCTTCACCTGACACAGTCCCAGGGGATGTATGGCGGTTTTGTCGAAAAAGGAAGTCGCACCCTGCAATACCAGGCCGATGTCCAGATGCGGGTCAAGTTTGATCGGGCCTGGAAGGTCGGTTCTGGCGGCAACGAAAAACAGATTGGCCAGCAGGTTCACTGGCTGATTGAGTCGTGCGCCCTCGGCCCGCCCCAGATGGAAGTGGACAGCTATATCCGCTATGGCATCGGTATCGACCATGTCTATGAGGCGATCAATCTGGGTGCGCAACTCGGCTTGATCGGCAAAGCCGGGGCGTGGATGAGCCTGGACTACATGGAACGGCACCTCGACCTGATGGGCGTCGACAAGTGGAATGATGATGCCATCAAGAGGGTCAAGACCCAGGGTGGAGAGAAGCTGTACAAACTGCTTCAGGACAACCCCTCCTGGATTGCGGCGCTTGAGTCCGAAATCAACGCCATGCTCCACCCGTCATGAAAGTCAAGGGCTTAGACGGCAGGACCTACACTTGGTCCTTCACCGGCAGATCTCATTCGGGGGCCGAGCTGGCCCCTCTCCGTTCCGGTTTGCACGGCCGCGTCCGGACGATCCTGCGCAGGATTTATCCCGTCGACAGGATCATGGAGGAGGTCGGATTGCCGGGGTCGAACGGCTTGCGGGTGGACTTTTATCTGCCCCTGCGCAATCTGGTGGTCGAGGCGCACGGGGAGCAGCACTATCGTTTTGTCGCCCATTTTCATGGGACGATCATGGGTTTTCTGGAATCAAAAGCCAGAGACCAGAAGAAGTTGGACTGGTGCCATCTGAACGGCATCCAGGTGATTGAGTTGCCCTACAACGAGGAGGACGAACAGTGGGAGAAGAGGCTGAGGCAGTAAAGTCATCGTCCCAGTCGGTCGATGAAATGCTGGACAGTTACGAGAAGATGATCCTCCCAGCGGAAGACAAGGGCGCAATGCGCTACATCAACATGTCGCAGCACGAGCTGAACGCCATGTCCGCAGAGGAGTGCAATGAGGCCGCCGTCATGTTGACGAGTCTGGCTTTCCATGTCGCCAAAGCCTGCAACAAGCTGCGGGCGAAAATCCGGTATTGCAACGAGGCGATCCTCAAGTGTATTGCCAGCAAGACCGCAAATTATCGGTACAACTCGCCCGACGAAAGGAGGGCGTTGGCAATCCAGGAGGATGATTTCGCCAGCAACACGAAAAGGCAGGAGGTTTCCCTCTCCTGTCGTCTGGAGAGGATTGATTACCTTTCCCTGCGTCTGGAAAAGGTGGCTGATATGTTTGCGTCTTTGGCTGCGACCAAGAGGAGACAACAATGAGTGACAAGGATTTGCTGAAAAAGATGGCTCTGGCGATGGCGTCGGAGGACTGGGCGACTGTTGCCGAGGTGGCCAGCCAGATGGCTGGCAAGGAGACTACCCCTCCCGAGGTCGCTGCAAAACCGAAGAAAGCGCCCAAAAGCAAAAAGGCACCAGAACCTGCCAAGTCTGTATCGACCAACCAGTTCAAGGATGACCTGTCTCTTGAGAAGGGGCATATTGCCACCGACAAGAAGCTGAACCGGAAGATGCGCCCGGCAGCCCGCAGACCTCCTTCGCAAAACCAGAGGATGGTTGATGTGGTCTGTCCAAAGTGCAACAGGACGCATCAGGTGGCAGCCGTGCAGGCGGCGTTGCGGCGCGAGATCGATTCCGGGGTGGTTTGTCCTGGTTGTCTGAAGAGGGGGAGATCATGAATCAAGATCCGGCAGCAGAGAGGGCCGTTTTGGCGGCTCTTCTCAAGGGTGGGCACGAGGCATGGGTGGATGTCTCCGATGTGTTGTCGGCAGACTGTTTCAGCTGTGGCACCAACGCCGTCTATTACCGTTGCCTGGAGAAGGTTCTTGCCGAACCGAACTCCAAGGCAGACATCCCCTCCATTGTGTCGGCGGCTGGCACCCTGGGGTTTGCGGACACCTTCAAGTCCCAGGAAGAGCAGAAATACCTGCGGGCCTTGGCTGTTACTCCGGTTGAACCATCCAATTTGCGCAGGTTGGCTGCGCGTTTGGTGAAACTGCACAAGGCCAACGAATTCTCGGAAGTGATGAAGGAGTCGGCCCAGAAATTGGCCAGCATTTCCGGGGACGAGACGCTGGGCGAAATCCTGGGGATCGGTGAAGAAGCGGTTTTCAATTTCGTTGGGAGCCTGGGCAACCAGTCCGAAAGCCTGGCGCATATCTCCAAGGATCTGGACGAATACATCGACTATCTGGCCGCAAACCCGTCAGATGTCATGGGGATCAGTTCTGGTCTTCCCCAGTACGATGCCGCCATTGGCGGGGGGTTCCAGCGTGGCACAGTCAATGTCATCGGTGCCCGACCCAAGACAGGCAAAACCCAGCTGGCAGACAATATCGCCCTGCATGTCGCCTCCAAGCTGAATATTCCCGTGCTCAACCTGGACACGGAAATGTCCGCAAAGGAGCATTGGCACCGCATGTTGGCGAACCTAGCCAATGTGACCGTGGACGATGTCAAGAGTGGCAAGTTTGGCGCCGACGAGGTGAAGTCCAAGGCGGTCTATGAGGCCAAGGAGAAGCTGAAGAACATCCCCTACCACTATGCCTCCATCGCCGGCCAGCCGTTTGAGGAGACGGTCGGGTCGATGCGTCGCTGGCTGTACCGGCATGTCGGTTTCGACGAGTCTGGACAGACCAAACCGGCTCTCATTGTCTTCGATTACATCAAGCTGATGGACGACCGCAGCATCACCAAGAACATCTCGGAATTCCAGGCGTTGGGTTTCCTGATGACTAACTTGCACAATTTTGCGGTGCGTTATCAGGTGCCTGTCTTGGCTTTTGTCCAGTTGAACCGGGACGGCATCAACGCCGAGGACACAAGCACGGCCAGCGGTTCCGATCGCATCATCTGGCTCTGCTCAAATTTCAGCATCTACAAGTGGAAGTCCCAGGAGGAAATGGCCGAAGAGGGTGTGGGTCCGGACGGGGTCAGGTACAACCTGAAGCTCATTCCGGTGGTGTCTCGGCACGGCAAGGGTCTTGATGGTGGGGATTACATCAACATTCAGGGGCAGTACGAATATGGCAGACTCAAGGAAGGACCGACGCGGAACGGACTACTCCGAAGCAAACCCACGCGGTCAGGCTTCGACAATCCCACCCAAGAGTCCGCAGAATTTTGAGCGGCTGCGCAAAATAGCAGCTGCCGCCACCCAAAAGCTGGAGACTGTTCTTGACGCCCTCGGGCTGGAGTACAAGCCTGCCGAGAATTCCTTCTTTACGGCATGCCCAGTCCATGGTGGCGACAACCCGACCGGCTGTAGGGTTTACTACAACGCCTCAATGGGCTACTGGCAATGCTTCACTCGTGGTTGCGAGAAAGTCTTCCGGGATGACACTTTCGGGTTTGTGCGGGGAGCATTGTCCCGCCAGCGTTACGGGTGGGTCGCTGAAGGAGACAAGGTCGCCACGGTCGCAGAAACCGAGAAGTTCCTTTCGGCTCTGTTGGCGATTGCCCCGGGGGCAGACATACCCCAGGTTGACAAGAGTCAGCGGGAATTCGTCACGGCAACCCGGATCATGCAGGTCGAGAGCGGTCCCGTGGGCAAATGGGGGCGTGATCTTGTCCGATCCCGGATGGAGATACCCAGCAAGTTCTTCCAGGGGCGCGGATTTGGCCAGGAGGTCTTGAACCATTTCGATGTCGGCGACACGAAGCAGGGGCCTTTTGCTGGCCGCGCTGTTGTCCCCGTTTATGACTACACGGGCCGCATGGCCGTTGGTTTTTCTGCCCGGGCCATCGGGGACATGCAGCCAAAGTGGCGTCATTCCGAGGGGTTCTCCCGCTCCCGCGTCCTTTACAACCAGTTTGCTGCGTTTCGGGATGCTCGTCGCAACGGAACCATCATCCTGACTGAAGGCCCCTGTGATGTTTGGCGCCTTTGGGAAGCCGGTTATCACAATGCGGTGGCACTGTTTGGCGTTGCCTTGAGCGATGCCCAGCAAGTCCTGCTGGAGTCATCTGGAGCAAGCCGTGTGATCGTCTTCCTGGATGACGATGAGGCTGGCCAGATAGCTTCACAAAAAATCATCGGCCAGCTTTCTCGGTCTTTTCGAGTGCTTTCAGCCCAGGCTGGCAAGGGACGCGATCCTGCCGATTTGTCTGTCGACGAAATGAAAGAGATTTTAGGGAGACTCAAGTAATGCTGATAGGAATCGCTGGACGCAAGGGTGCCGGTAAAGACACTTTGGCCATGGATTTGGTGAGAAGTTCCTACCGCATCAACAGTTATTTCGGCGGCGGCAAGGTCTTCCATATGGCCGACACACTCAAGGAAGTGTGCATCAAGCTGCTTGGTCTTCAGGCTGAGTTGGTCTATGGCACCCAGCAGGACAAGGAAAAGCCCACCCATCTGAAATGGGAGGATATGCCCACCTACCCGCTGATGACGAATCCGAAACCTTCCGGGGTCATGAGTGTGCGGGAGGTACTGCAATATTTTGGCACCGAAATCTGTCGCAAAATGTACCCGAAAGTTCACATTGACGCAACATTGAACGCAATTGCGCAATACGAGGAAAAGTCAGACTCCAAAGGGATTTATGTCGTTGCCGACCTGCGTTTTCCCAACGAGTGCCAAGCCATCAAAGAAGATGGTGGAATCGTCATAGGTTTAACACGAGGTGAAAAAGGTGACAATCATACTAGCGAAAATGCTTTAGACGACTATTCTTTTGATGTGTTGATAGACAATATCGGCATGTCTCGCGAAGAACAGCTTGAAGCCGCCATAAAATCCCTGAGAAGGAGCTACCGTTGATCGTCACTTTTTTGCGATCCAGCTCAGTTGGGTCTTACGGGTGGTGTCCTCATAAGTTCTTTATCACAAGCAACTTAGGACACAAGGAACCATCCGGCAAAAAAGCAGAATCTGGCAATATTGTTCACAAGGCCCTGGAGTTGTTGGCCCGCAAAAAATTAGCGCATCAAAATAGAGAGCGAACTTTTTCTGATCCAGAAGTCGAAAAAGAGTTTGATACGGCCACCTTCACCCCGGAATTGGCTATAGAAGCTGGTTGGGATCACTACACCAACCCAGAACGGACTATTCATCCCTGGACCAAAGGTGATCGTAAAAAATGTGAACAATGGACTTGGGATGTCCTGCTGTTTAACGACGGCATGTTCTCTCCGGTCAATCGCAATGTTGTCATGCCAGAGCAATATTTTGAAATCACTCTGCCGCACGACTGGGCCAAGTACGAATATTCCCTGCCTGATGGCCGTCGCTACGAAGGCCAATTGATTTTGCGTGGCACGATGGATCTCGTCACCAGGGTGAGGCCTGGACTCATCGAATACATCGATTGGAAAACAGGCAAGCGTCGATGCTGGGTAAAAGACAAGGTAAAAGAATACGAAGATATGTACGAAGATTTTCAGCTTCGTCTATATCATTATGCATTGTGCGAGCTTTATCCAGACGATGATATCTTAATGACGATCTTTTTTGTGCAGGATGGTGGTCCTTATTCTCTCTGCCTGCAACGATCCGATCTGCCCGACACCCTCCAGATGATCCGTCGTGAGTTTGAGAAGATCAAAAGAGACAACGCTCCCAGTCGGATTCTTGACCGCGACCCAAACAATTGGAAATGCAGTCGCCTCTGTTCTTTTTTTGATGACGAACATCCAGAATCTGGTCTTTCGACCTGCCAACACTACAGGAACGAAATTGTTCAACTTGGCATCGACCGGGTTGTTGCCAAATACGCTCTGGGCGAACCCTGGGCTGGATATGGGTCTGGTGGCGGTAGAACAGAAAGGGTTGACGAAACCGCCAATCAAACCGTAGTATCTTCGGGAGTTGTGTCGTGACTAACTGTCATTTGAAAATCGGGACTAAGATCACATTAAACGAAGCCGAGCAAAGATTGGCTAAGTTCTTGGCAAAGTCCAGATATATGCAAAACAGGAAGTCCAACACAAAAGACGGCAAGGTGGGGCCGCAGGACTGCGAGACAACTGATCTGGAAGGAATCGCTGCCGAGATCGCTTTCTGCAAGATGACCAATGTTTATCCAGATTTGCAACTGGATGAACGCCCCGACTTCGACGCAACTTTGCCCTGTGGCACCACTGTGGATGTCAAGGCCACTCGCTATAGAAGCGGTCGCCTTTTGGCTGTCCCCGGCAAGGCCAACAAATCAGACGATCTTGATGCGTATTCGCTCATTGTGGGCGAGTTTCCAGGCCCCTATGAGTTTAGGGGCTTTATGAGAAGTGATGACCTCTTGCGGCAAGAGAGACTCACCAATTTGGGCCACGGCCCGACCTACGCCGCGGATCAGAAGGAGCTTGTTGAACAACCATGAGTCTTGCCAATTATCAGGTGGATGCCCGCACGACTGCTATCTACCCGCCCGAAGTGAAGGTGATCTATCCGGCTCTTGGTCTGGCCGGGGAGGCCGGTGAGGTCTGCAACAAAACCAAGAAGATTTTGCGCGACGACGGTGGAAGGATGACTGAGGAGAAGCGGACTCAGCTGATCGACGAGTTGGGCGATGTCCTCTGGTATGTCGCCAACCTCGCCACCGATCTGGGAGTGACCCTTGACGAAGTGGCCAGGATCAATCTGGCCAAATTGAACAGTCGCAAAGAGCGTGGCACCATCACGGGCAGCGGGGACAATCGGTGACCAAGCTGACCTGCTATTTGGATTTGGACGGGGTCCTGGCGGATTTTACCGCCGGGGCCATCTCCCTCCACAAGCTCCCGGTCACCCACAAGGATGTGGACTGTTGGGATTTTCACCACAAGCTAGGCTTCCAGGGCGACAACGAGAAGAAGTTTTGGGAGCCTATGGGCTTCGACTTCTGGGCCAACCTACCCAAGACCAGAGAGCACGATGCCGTACTGTCGATCGTGGAAGAGGTTTTTGGCGACAAAGTAGTAATAGCTACTTCTCCAGCATCAACGCCAGGGTGTGTTGAGGGCAAGATTGCCTGGATCAACAAACATCTTCCGGCTTATTCGCGTAGGTTTGTTGTGGGCGCCTCCAAACACCTCATGGCCAGTTACGGCAAAATCCTGATAGACGATTACGAAGTCAACACAAAACGCTTTTTTGAGCACGGTGGAACAGCTATTCTTTTCCCTAGGTTGTACAACAGTCGTGGCCATCTGACTGTCGACGGTCATTTTGACAAGATGGACACCTTTCATATGTGGCTAAAGGATGCGGTGCGTTACCATAATTTTTTCGGGGATGCTTAGGGGTAGGGGTTGGTCTTTGTCTTTCAGGGGTGGGGGTTGTCAATGAGTTGGGTTCCGCTGCATTGTCACAGCATGTATAGCTTGCTTGATGGGCTTAGCAAGCCTGATGCTATTGCTAGCAGATGTGAGAAGTTGGGCTACAAGGCTTGTGCGATTACTGATCATGGCACGCTTTCCGGCGTCGCCGCTTTTTCCAAGGCCCTTCGCAAGAAAAATATCAAGCCGATCCTTGGGTCGGAATTTTATCTTTGTTCTGGACCCGCACACGACAAGCGCCCCGAGAATGGATCGCTGTCGCACCTGTGTGTGTTGGCAAAGGGCGAGGAGGGATGGAAGAGACTCGTTCAAGCCTCGAGCGACTCGAACGACCCCAATCATTTTTACCGCAAGCCTAGGCTGGACTTGGAGTTGCTGGCAAAACATGCGGACGGCAAGTTCATCGTTTTTTCTGGACATCCTGGTAGCGACCTCTGCAATGCCTTGTTTGAAAATCCCAAAGCTGCCTATGGCTGCCAGACATACGAGCAGGCCAGGGCAATGGTGCCTTCCGACTGGGAAAAGCGCCTTCTCGCAGTTACAAATCGATACAGGAATCTGTTCGGGGACAAAAATTTTTGGATTGAGATCCAAGCTGTCGATCAGGACAACCTTCCGGCCGCTGCCGTGACGGTCAAGGCATTGCGTCATTTTGCCAAGAAATACAACATTAAAACGCTAGCTACTCCAGACGCCCACTATCCAGCCAGCGAAGATGCTGCGGATCAAAGAGTTCTGCTTTGTTCTGCTATGCAAACAACTCTTCCTACGATACACTCAGCATTATCCAAGCAAGAAGATGTTTCTCTTGGTGGTTTCTTCAGGTCTAATCGCTATCATATTCCAGATTTTGATGAGGTGAAAGGCCTGCACACGCCTCAGGAAATTGATGCGTCTCTGGAGATCAGCGATTTATGCGGGGATTATGACATCCTTTCCAAACCTCAGCTGCCTGAGTTTGCCTGCCCCAACGGCATGAGTGCCGACGAGTATGTGCGTCAGCTTTGTCGTGAAGGCTGGAAAAAGAAATTGAAGCACGCTGCTCAGGGCACGCCTGAATTTGTCGCCTACGGCGATCGGGTCAAGAAAGAGCTTGGGGTTATCACCGAGGCTGGGTTGTCTGCCTACTTCCTGATCGTGTCTGAATATTGCGATTGGGCGAGGAGCCAGGGGTGGTTGGTTGGCAAAGGACGCGGTTCTGGTGCCGGATGTCTGGTCAGCTACCTGCTCGGCATCACCAATGTTGACCCCGTCAAATACAACCTGCTGTTTGAGCGTTTTTACAACGCAGGTCGCAACCAGCCTGGTCGCGTGAGCCTGCCGGATATTGATTGCGACTTCCCCATCTCGCACCGTGATGAAGTTGTGCAACACATGCGCGACCGCTACGGCGAGGATCGTGTTGCCCAGATGGTCACTTTTTCTAGACTACAGGGGCGTGCTGCCATCAAGGATGTTTTAAGGGCGCATGAAAAGGGGACTTTCGATGAAATCAACAAGATTACCGACCATATTCCTGACGAGGCAGCCATCTCTGATGAACTTCAGGAAATGCGCGAGGAGACAGGCGAAGCATCAATCTTGATGTGGGCCTTGGAGAACAACGCCAAGGAACTAGCTCCCTGGTGTCGCATCGGAGACAGCGGTCAACTGGAAGGGCCTCTGGCCGTAGAGTTTGCCCAAGCTATCCGTCTTGAAGGAACTAAGCGAAATCAATCAAAACATGCGGCTGGCGTGGTGATTGCGCCTAGATCGTTGGCCGACTGCTGTCCTATGGTATTTGACAAGTCTACGAACCGTCGCATCTGCGGTGTGGAAATGTCCGACTTGGAAGCCATGGGCTTTGTCAAGTTTGACATCTTGGGGGTCGCAGCCCTCGACAAGATGCAAGGTGCTATTTCTTTGCTGAAGGGGGGGTCTGTCCGTGTTTGATGAAGAATCTGAAGAAGTTGGTCTTTCCAAGCGCATGGTGGCACACAATCTGGCTTTGTTGGACGCCCTTGCTGAAGCTTCTGAGGCCAAGAAACGCATGGCCGAGGAGATGGGCAATGTCATCAAGGCGATCCTGATCAAATTCGGGGGGGAGATCACGCTGGATGGCACATTCATCGCCGCTGCTGAATCGCCAACCTGCACATTGAATCACGAGATTCTGTCCAACGGCGAAGTCCTGCGGTTTTGGGTCGAGGAAGTCGAAGAGGGGGACGACGAATGACCACCAACATCATCATTTGTTTTGACTTTGAGACGGGCGGTTTGGACATCAGAACCACCGAGCCAATCGAAATCGCTGCGGTCGCCATCAACCCCAGGACTCTGTCGGTAGTGCCGGATGGCACATTCTACAGCCTGTGCAAGCCGACCGATTTCTCCCTCCTGCAAGACCAGGCTCTGGCCGTCAACGGCAAGACGCGTGACCAGCTGAGGGCTGCGCCTGAGCAGGAAGCGGTCTGGCGTTCTTTCTGTTCTTTCATCAAGCGGTTCAATCCCAAGGGGAACAGCTTCACGACGGCGCCCATTGCCGCCGGGAAAAACATCCGCGCTTTTGACCTGCCGATTTTCAATCGTCTTTGCGCCAAGTACGGCTTTGCCGACAAGAACGGGGATCAAAACCTGTTCCATCGCCGGAAGGTCTATGACTTGGAGGATCTGCTGGAGTTCTGGTTTCATGACTCCGAAGAGCTTCCCGATCGCAAGATGGACACCTTGCGCGGATATTTTGGGATGAGCCGGGACGGGGCGCATTCGGCCATGGTGGACACGAAACAGACGGCAGAATTGATCGTCCGCTTTTTGAAAGTGCATCGGTATTATGCCGCCAAAATCCCGTTCCGTGGAGCTTGCGCCAAGAACCCGGTGATCATCTGATGGCCGAGTATCACATGTCCTGTGGTTGTTCCTGGCCGATAGTCGGGGATTCGCCACGCCAAGGCGCTCTTCCCCTGCTTGATGTCGATGTGTCCAAGCTGCCGGATTGTCATCTGGCCTGGGACATCATGTCGATTGGCAATACCAAGGGTGTCTTCCAGCTGGAAAGCCGGCTGGGGGCAACCTGGGCCAAAAAGCTCAGGCCCAGGAATGACGAGCACCTTTCGGCTTTGGGCGCTTTGTTGCGCCCGGGCTGTTTGGCCGCCAAAGACGAGAACGGCATCAGCCTGACCGAACACTACTGCCGTCGCGTCAACAAAGAAGAGCCTGCTGACTCGTTCGACCCCGCCCTAGACGAAATACTCGGGCCGACTGAGCAGATTTTGGTTTATCAAGAACAAGCCATGCAGATTGGAGCAAAGTTTGCTGGCTTCGATCTTAAAAATGTCGACAGGCTACGCAAGGCCATCGGCAAGAAGGATCAGAAGGAAATGGCCGAGGTCAAGCGGCTTTTCCTTGAGGGGGCAGAAAAGGTCAAGGTCGTTTCCATGGATGTGGCCGAGACCGTTTGGGGCTGGATCGAGAAGGCTGGACGGTACTCTTTCAACAAGTCCCACAGCATGAGCTACGGGCTGACTGGGTACGACACCGCCTATCTCAAGTCCCACTTCCCGGTGCAGTTCTATACCTCGTGGCTGGCCTACGCCGAAGACAAGGTTGATCCGGATCAGGAAGTCATGGAGTTGGTCGAGGATGCCCGCAGGGCCGGGATCACCGTGTTTCCGCCCGATGTCCGCCACAAACAGATGATTTTCTGGACAGATGGCGTCGATATCTTTTTCGGGCTGTCAAACATCAAGGGGTTGGGACAGTCCAATCTACACAAGCTGTTTGAGATTATGGAAAAAGCCGAGAAGGATTTGGGCAAGAAATCCACCGAATTCACTTGGGTCGAATGGCTTGTGCATGTTGCCGCAGAAACACCTTCGGTGAATCACAAGCTGATCATGGCGGGCGCCCTGGATTGGGCGGGACGCAAGCGGCAACGAATGCTGGCCGAGATCGATGTTGTCGCCTCGCTCACCAAGAAGGAGCAGGCCTGGATTCTGAAGAACTGCAATGGAGACGAGCCGTTTGTCGATGTGCTTCGACGGTTGGCCAAACCGAAGAAGGAAGGCGGTGGTGTGGCCAATGTGAAACGCGGGTCTCTGGTGAATGGCCAGGCGACCCTTCTGGAGAATCCACCCACCCCGTTGAGCGACCATCCGGCTTGGATGGCTTGGGCAGAAGAGCAGGTCTTTGGGTTCGCCCTGACCTGTTCTCGCGTTGACGGTTGCGATCTGGGTGACGCAAACACGACCTGCGGCGAATTCTTGGCTGGAAAGACTGGATTTCTTCTCCTTGGCGTTGAGGTGAGAGGGGTCAGGTCGTTTAAGACAAAGAAAGGGACCATGATGGCTTTCCTTTCTCTATCGGATTCGTCCGGGATGCTGGACGATGTGGTGTGTTTCTCTGAGCCTTGGGAGGAGTACAAGCATCTCCTGTCTGAGGGGAACACGGTTTTGGTGCAGGGCGAACGAGACCCCAAGAAAGGTTCGTTGGTCGTGCGCAAGGTTTTTCAGATGTCATGAGGTGAATTCGTGAACAATTGCATTTTCATTGGGAACTTCGTGCGTGACCCCGAGCTTCAGAGCGTGGGGGCTGAACACCGCGTGGCAAAATTTGCCATCGCTGTCAACGGTGGCCGCAAGAACCGCAACGGAGAGGAGGAGGTCGCATTCATTGAGTGCGAAGCCTGGGACAAATCCGCTGACACCATCAGCAAGTACATGAAGAAGGGGTCGAAGATCGCCATCCAGGCGACCGCACGCACCGACACCTGGACTGACAAGTCGAGTGGCACCAAGCGTTCGACCTTGCGTTTTCGGGTGAACAACTTCACCTTCCTGGGAGCCAAGAACACCGAAGCCAGATCGGATAAGGCCGTAGCAGCCGGGGTGGGTGCCGAGGACGAGGGTGTCGGTTTTGCCAGTGGTGCTGACGGCGAAGAAATCCCCTTCTGAGAAAAACAATGGCACGCATCCTTCTGGTTGGTGAGGCGACTTGGTTGCAGACTGGCTATGCCACATACGCAAGCCAGATTGCCCACAAGCTTAAAGCAGCCGGTCATGAGATCGGGGAGTTGGCTTGTTACGGTGTTCCAAGTGATCCGAGGCGGGCGTCAAGCCCGTGGCCGGCTTTCTTCGTGACCACGAACACGGACAACTATCCGCCTCTGGCCATCAACCAGTCCAATCCCGCGCTGGGGGCCACGATCTTTGAGGAAACCGTCCTGCGTTTCAAGCCGGATGTTGTTATCTCATTGCGTGACCCCTGGCAGGATGCGTTCATTGCTTATTCGCCGCTGCGTTCTTACTATCGCTGGGTGTTCATGCACCCCGTCGACGGCGAACCTCAGGATGACGAATGGATTTCGGTATTGAATCAGGCCGATGCCGTACTGTGTTATTCGGAATACGGCCTGAATGTCCTGAAGCAGTATCCCGGCCTAAACCTGGCCGGGGTCGCTTCCCCCGGAGCTGAGCCGGATGTATTCTTCCCGCACTCTCAGCACGAATCCCGCGAGGCTCTGAACATCCCGCAGGATGCCCTGGTCGTGGGCACGGTGATGCGCAACCAGGGGCGCAAGCTGTACCCCGATCTTTTTGAAAGTTTCAAGAAGTTGCTGGACACGGCACCATCCCACATAGCCGACCGACTTTACCTGTACTGCCACACGGCTTGGCCCGATGTTGGCTGGGACATGCCCAAGTACCTGCTGCGACACGGTGTTGCCCACAGAACCCTGTTCACATTCGCCTGCAAGAAGTGCGATCGGGCCTCTGCCCTGCTCTGGCAGATGCCAGCCGGGTACTGTCCGTACTGCGCAAGTGGCGAATTAACCACCCCCGGCGTGGCTTCCGGCCTTCCTAGGTCGTTCATGCGGCCGGTGTATTCATCCATGGACGTATTCGTGCAATACTCGGTGTGCGAGGGCTTCGGAATGCCGCAGGTTGAAGCAGCCTGTTGTGGTGTCCCGGTGGTCTCGGTTGACTTCACCGCCATGTCTTCTGTGGCCTCGGCTATCGGGGCCGAAACCATCCCAGTCCAACGCGCTTTCCCCGAATTGGAAACCGGACGGATGATGGCTTTGCCGGACAACAATGCCTTGGTGTCCGCCCTGACCAACCTCTTCTCGTCGCCGCCCGCATTGCGTCGAGCGATTGGTCAAAAACATAGAGATATGGCTAGTGCTACATTCAGCTATGAAAAAGCAGCTAATGTGTGGCTAAATACAATATCAAGCTTGCAAAAACCAACAAAAAGCTATCAAGATAATAAAAGAATATTGCCTAATTTATCTAAACCAGAAGAATATCTATCAAATAAAGAATGGGTTGACAAGGCTTTTGTTTCAGCCCTGGGAATCTCTTCTGCTCAGGCCGGATACCTAGCCCAAAGGATGCTGCGGGATCTTTCTCGTGGTTATTGTGATACCACTTTTGTCCCCTCTCAATACACAAGTTTTGGCCCGGGTGGCAAGCTGGGAGCTTTCAACCGGGAACATGCTTGGGAACAACTGTGTGCCGAACGTCACAGGATTGAGTTTTGGGAGGAAATGCGGGCATCATGAACGACATCCTCTACATTGGCAATTTTCATGACGGAACGGGTTATGCCAGGGCCTGTTGCGAGACAGCCATTGCGTTAGAGGAGGCTGGAGCCAGAGTTATTTGTCGGCCAATCACCTTCAACGGTGCCTCCCACCCCTGCCATGAGAAAATCTACGGGCTGGAAGAACGCGCTATGCCCGCCAGGTTTGATGCGGTCATTCAGCACACCCTGCCGCCCATCATGAAGTTTGACCGCAGGCTCGGTCTGAATGTGGCCAATTTTTACTACGAGGCTAGCAGGTTCACCAGCGCAGGGTGGGATTTGCACCTGAACATGATGGATGTGGTTGTCACGACACCAGGAATCTCAACGAAAGCTTGCTCCAACAGTCGGGTGAACAAGCCGACCATCAGCCTGCCCCTACCCAGCGATGTCCATCGCTATCTGAAAAAGTATCCGGTTCCGGATTTCATTCGACAGTACGTCAACGAGAAGAAGTTTGTCTTCTACACGATCGGCGAGAATGTCCGACGCAAAAATTTGGGTGGGTTGATCAAGGCCTATTACAGCGAGTTTCTGCCGACCGAAAATGTCGTGCTCGTCATCAAGACAAACGGCGATCCGCGCCATGTCCAATCGATGATGCGCGAGATCGGACAGGGCATGAAACTGCCTTATCTTCCAGAAATAGTCGTGATCACGGAACGGTTGACAGAAGATCAGCTGATGGGTCTTCATGCTCACGGATCATGTTTTGTCCAGGCCTCTTGTGGTGAAGCCTGGTCTTATCCGGCCTTTGACGCAATGGCGATGGGCAGGACTCCGGTTGTGCCAGACACCGGAACCTATCGCTCCTATATCTCGGATGAGACCGGCTATCTCGTTCCCGTCTACGACGAGCCATGCTCGGGCGGTCAGGACGAGTCAGCCGAGCTTTACCGTGGCGACGAACAATGGGAGGTTCCTTTTACCAAGGATCTGTCCCATGCGATGCGAAGGGCTTACAGGGAGGATGACCAGCGTCAAGCGAAAGCTTCGCTCGGTCTGGAAGTGGCGTACCAATTCATCCCCCTGAAGGTCGGCAAGACCTTCCTGGAGGCTCTTGACCATGCGACGCAAAAACAAGCTGTGGACCGATTTTCTTGAAGATGATAATGACCCAGAACTGATTCCGTGGCAACAAGTTAGGGACGCCGATGTTGAAAAACGGTTTGATGCTAAGAAGCCTGTTAAGAAGATCAAGGCCAGGACGCCCAACCAACAGAACTACATCAACAATATTGAGGCCTGCACTCTGACTATCTGCACTGGCCCGGCTGGTTGCGGTAAAACCTACATCCCCTGCGGTCTCGCCGCCAACTGGCTCCACGAGAACAAGATCGAAAAGGTCATTCTGACCCGACCCATCGTTGAGTGCGGTCAAAGGCTGGGCGCCCTGCCTGGCACTTTGGGTGAAAAGACCGACCCTTTCATGGCCCCCATGTTTGATGCCTTCGGGGATTTTCTCGACCCGGGATTCCTCAAGCACTGCCGGAACAAGGAGACCATTGAGGTGGTCCCCCTGGAAACGATGCGCGGTCGAACATTCCACAACTCGGTGATCATTCTGGACGAGGCCCAGAATGTGACCCGTCGCCAGATGAAAATGTTTCTCACCCGTTTTGGTGAGAATTCCAAGGTCATCGTTTGCGGAGACGTTACCCAGACAGACTTGCCCCACTCTGAAGGCAATCCGCTCATCTGGGTGTGGGAAAAGTTAGGTCATCCTGACATCGCCAAGGTCACTCTGGGGCCAGAAGATGTTCAGCGCCATGGCTTAATTCGCCATATCCTTGAGCGTTTGGGAGACTGACCCCTGTGCGGCATGGGTAAGATCGTTAGCGACGGCCATCCGGGCCGTTTCAACGGGTCTTATCCATGCCAGACATTGCCAGCATCCTAAAATCTGCCGTCCGCAAGACTGACAGGATCAATGTCCTCACTTTTGTTACCCACGAGCGGTACCAAAGTGCTTGGGGCGGGGTGGACGCCAATTTTTTCCTGTGGAATGATGAAAACGCCAAGCCGTGGATGCGCCAATATGCGCCCATGCCAGCCAACCACATCCTGCTGCCCTTCCATCCGTCGACGCCAAATGTTCCTGTCGGCATAGACATAGACCTCGTGATCACGCACCATCTCAGCCAGTACGACCGGGCTTTGCAGGCTGCGACGCATTTGGGTGTCCCGTTGCTGCGCCTGGAACATTGTCTGCCCGACGAGACTTGGTCTCCTGAGCAAGTTCGCTTCGCCAAGGCCAAATCGGGCGATGTGAATGTCTTCATCACCCAACACCAGCTGAAAGCCTGGGGTGGGTGCGAGGACGATTTCGTGATCTACAACGCCATCGACACGGATTTGTTCCGGCCGCGGGATGGTGGCAGCCGAGATCCGGTTTGCCTGAGCGTGGTCAACGACTGGATCAAGCGTGATTATGTCTGCGGCTTCAGTTTCTGGAAACTGGCCACGAAAGACCTTCCCGTCCGTGTGCTGGGCGACACGCCAGGCCTGTCCAAAGCAGCCGCCAACGTCGAAGAGTTGGCTGATGCCTACCGCAGTTCGTTGTTGTTTCTCTGTACTGCCACCAACAGTTCCCTGCCCACGACCGTCCTTGAGGCCATGGCCTCCGGTTGTTGTGTGGTGGCCTACCGTGCGACCGCTATCGAGGAAGCCATTGAGCATGGCGTGAATGGTTTTCTCGTCGACAGTCCAGAGGAGATGAACGCCACCGTCAAAAGACTGCTGGCGAATCCGTCCTATTGCGAGATGATCGGCGCAGCAGCCAGGGAAAGGGCTGTTGGCCGTCACAACCTGGATGTTTTTGTGGAGAAGTGGAGCCAGGCCCTGCGTCTGGCCGTAGACGCCCCGTGGTGGAGGAAACAATGGTCAAGTTGCGCTTGAGTGTGGGCGACTCAAAGATGAGCCTGCCTGGATTTGTCCATATCGACCCGTTTAGCCAAGAGAATCCAGGCAATCCAGCCGATCTGTCCAGGCATGCCGAGGAAGGCGAGGCCCTTGAGATCGTCGCCGCTGATGTCTTGGATTTCTATCCCGGTGAATTCCGGCATCGCTTGCTGGGCCATTGGGTTTCCAGGCTCAGTCGTGGCGGCGTGATCCTTGTCGGCACCCGAGAAATCGTCGAGGTTTGTCGCCATGTCATGTTGGGCGAAACCGACAGCTTCAGCCAGCTGGTCTTTGGGAGCAGCGGTCAGCGTCGCCAGAGTGCTGGCACACTGCCCGAGTTGAAGTCGATGCTCTCGCTGATGGGCACGACCCTTGTGCGTTCGTATGTAAAAGACTTCATGAGCTATGTGGAGGCAGTCCGTGATTAGTACATCGTGCCATAATTGCCGGTTCGCCATCAAGGATGTGGGTGGCAATCAGACCGGATGTTGGACCAGCATGCTCAAGCGTTTCCAGGAGCAGGGCAGGGTCGAACTGGAGAATGTTGCTGGCGCCGACTCGTACAGGACGATCGATTGCTTCTGCCCGATGTTCCGTCCGGCAGACTGGATGAGCGAACTGAATCACGACCAGGCGATCGCCGAAGCCCGCAAGGAGCGAACGCTGGCTGTCGCCGCAATTGTCTCGTGCGAGAAGGGCGAACTGTCTGATGTCGCCCGAACCGCCGAGATGCTGGAACAGCAGACCCTCAAGCCCACCGAGGCCGTTTTCGTCATCACCCCGCGCTCCGTTGTCAAACCAAAGAATGTCTTGTCAACCCTGCGCGACCTTGACCTGTCCTACCAGTATTCGTTGCGTTTTGTCATGGACGCCTCGTACACCGAGACGGACGCCCTACAGGAAGGGGCCGGCAACAACCTGAAGTCCGTGTTCATCCTGTTCGCCGAAGCGGGACAACATCTGGAAAACTGCTACCTAGCCGATCTGGATCATCTGATCAACGAACAGAACCAGCGGGTTGTGCTAGTCGATCCTGGCAAGATTCACGGCATGCTCGTCCAGACCATGGCCTTCAACATGGTCGGAGGCTTCCACGAGGTGGTCTGGGAAGGAACCGAGGAAAAGATCGCCAGCGTTGCCGAGAAGCTCAAGCGCATCGCCAAAAGCCAGAACTCGCAGTATCTGATCCTTGACGGGGAGGTTCCCCATGTCGCTTGACCGGGTGTCGGTTGTCATCGCCAACCACAACTACGGTCATTTTTTGGCAGAAGCACTTGACTCTGCCGCTTCCGAGAAGCCTGGCCGCATCATCGTTGTCGACGACGGGTCAACCGATGACTCCGTGAGCGTTGTCTTTCGCAAATTGTCCGATGCGACCGAGCAGGATCATGCTGGGGTGCCATCTCTGGTCGGCCATATTGATGGCGTGCAGGTTCGTTTGTTCTCGGCCCACGAATCCCGCGGCCCTGCCGCAGCCCGCAACTGGGCCATGCGCGTAGCCTGGGATCAGACGGACTACTTTGCCGTCCTAGACGCCGACGACAGATTCCTGAGCGGAAGACTCGGTGCCTGCGTGCAACTACTGGAAAAATACGGAGAATCAGCCGGTGCGATTTATACGGACTATTACCATGTGCGCAATGGTGTTCATTTTCGTCACTGCAAAAAATCTTTCGTAAAACGCGAACTGGCTTTTGACAACATGGTGCATTCAGCCTGCGTGATAAGGAAGTCTGCTTTGAACGAAACCGGACTGTATGACGAATCGATGCCTCCAGCGGAAGATTATGAATTGTGGATGAGGATAGCAAGGAACCGAGTCATCCTTCATTTGCCGGAGGCGATGATGGATGTGAACGAGGGCGATTACCAGCTTTCGCGCCGAACCAAGCCTGACTTCTACGCCCAACAACTCCGAACCATCAGGGAGCGACATTGTCAGAGCTTGTTGTCGTAATATCGGCCGCTGGAGCCGGTCGTCGCATGAAAGCCAGGGGGCCTAAGGCTCTCATCGATATTGGCGGTGGCGAGACCGTTCTCAGCAGACAGCTTGCGCTGGCGAGAAGAGCCATGCCGAATGCCGAATTGATCGTGGTGGTCGGCTACCAAAAGGAAAGGGTGATCAAGACCCTGCCCAAAGATGTTCGCTGGGTAGAAAATGCGGATCACGAGCAGACCAATGTAGCCCGCTCATTGTTGATGGGAATTGCTGAGTGTCCGACGCGCAGAGCCGTGCTCATGTGCGGCGACCTCGTTTTTGGCCCTGAGTTTTTATCCAGCGTACCCAACGAGGGTTCTGTCGCCGTCATCGACGAAAACCACAATCACCGTTCCTCCGAAGTCGGCTGCAATATCGACCAGGGACGAATCTGTCATTTTAGTTACGGCGTCTGGCCCAAGTGGGGCCAGGCTGTGGCGCTTGGGGACAAAGAACTTGATCTTTACCGCAGGATAGCGTCGAGGGATCAATGCGCACGATGGTTTGCTTACGAAGTGTTGAACGGCGTCATCGACGCTGGTGGCGTGATTTCGCCAGCCTATCCCAAAAAATCCTATCTCGTTGAGATCGACAGCACCCAGGACATCGACAGGGCCAAAAGTATGGTCAGCAAACTGCGTCGGAAAGGAGTGGTCGCATGAATGTCTTGATAGTCAACGACGACAACGGTGTTGGCAGCGGTGCTTTGGCCCACGGTTTTGCCATGCTGAAACATGATGTGGCGATGTGGTCTCCGGAAAAGATGCCAGCCTATCAGGCGTTCGGAAGACAAAAGCCAGACTTGTTCATCGGCCCGACATCCTCTTACACACCAGCTGTTCAGCGTTCAGCAGGCAATGCACAAATGGCCCTGTGGCAGGATGACACCACTTTTTTCGACAAGGTTCCGCCGAATGTCTTTCTGTTCGCCGCCGACGAGGGGAAGGGCGACCTGCCCCACATCCCCTGGCCGTATCTGCCACTCGCCGAAACTCCTTACCGGGATGAGATGGCGACCGACATTCTGTTCCTGGACGAGTACAGGCCCGGGTTCGACGCTTTCTTCATGCCGCTTTTTGAAAAACAGGGTGTCGTTGCCAGAATCCACAGCGACAAACCCTGGCCGGTGCCCTATTACGCTGGCAGCCTCAACCAGCAGGAGAGGATTGCCGCCATCGCATCGACCGTGATTTGTCCGATGTATGCCGACGAGGCGGCCGACATCCGCAAGATGTACGAGATCGTGCGGGCCGGGGCGGTGCCGATGGTTGTCGGGGACGAGAAGCTATTGCCCTACGGCGGTAAGCCGGACGGCTACATCGAGCTAATGCTTGAGATCATCCACGAAAGTGGCTCCAAGGAGAGAATCAACGGCTATCTTGCCGATCTGTTCTCGGCCAACAATCCAGTTGATGCAGCGCAAACCCTCCTGAGGACCATGATCACATGCTGAGTCTCATCCTTGACAAGCCACACAATCTGGATGTGTTGTGCCGATGCCTGTCCATGGTTGCGGCCTATCGACCCTCGCCTGACACGGAAGTCATCGTGCCGTGGGACGGCAAACCCAGAGAGGTGCTGCCAATACTCAAGGCGTTCAGCTCGCGTTTCTTCTGGAAAATCGGATTGTGTCCGGAAGGGACAGCCGGCTATTTGGCCGTTGCCCACCTCGCCAAGTCCGAACATCCTGTCTTCATGAGTCATCGCCTGCTGATGACCGGCGAGGCTTTTTCAGCCCTTGAGTCGGCCACATCCGGCAGGGCGTGCGTCTACAAGACAGATGGCATGCTGCTGGAATATGACCCGTACAGCTACTGGTTCCCGGAAGGTTACCGCCAAAACTGCCTGAAGATGCCGCATCAGATCCAGGAGGTTCAGGTTGACCAGCTTCCTTACTGCGTGGTCGGTAAGGCAGAATCGCTGGGTGGCGTGGCTGACCTTCCTTTTGTCGACGCTCAGGTTTTTCTGATGGACGGACCACCTGTGTCGCTTGGCCAGGCTCTTCCTGAAGACATCCCCATCCTGTCCAGCACCGACACCCCTTGTTTTCCTCCCGATGAAGATCGAGTTTGACCATGTCGAGGGCTGGGGCAAGATCACCCAGCACGATCTCATTCACGCCCCCTGCTGGGTTGTCCGGGAGTGGGAATCTCACGACCAGATGCTGGAGGCGGGATTCCTGCCGTGGGCTGGCAAGTGGTTCCCGGCCCGCTCCGTCCGTTACGATCTGGAGCGCATGACCTTCGGGCGCACGGTCGAGAAAAGCTTTCGCAAGGCCATCAAGACCGTCAGCTGGCACGAGGAAAAGCCCAACGAGGATGACTACGGGCGTATCGTGTCTGGCTATCTGGCCCACCACCAGTTTGACAGCGGGCATGTGTTCGCCGAATTGGCAGAAAACCGGGAGTTTTCCTGGCTGACTTACAAGGCAGACGGCAGGGCGGTCGCCTTCCTGGCCTATCTGAGTTATCCCCGCTCCTTTGTCGGTCTCCAGTTCGCCTGGGACTACGCCGACCCCAAGCTCTCCCTTGGCTCGGTTAGTACATATGTCGAAGCCACGCTTGCCCGGTCAAACGGCTGCCGCTGGTATTACGTCATGGGAGGTTACGAGAATGCCAGTCTCTACAAGTCAAACCACGAAGGCTTTCAGTTTTGGACCGGCAAAGAATGGTCGGAAGACAAAGAACTCTATATCCAACTCTGTCAGCGAGACTCGAGGATCACATACGAAAATGTTTATTCTTGAGCCAAAACAGTCTCTGGAAGTGGAAACCCCAAAGGGTAAAGGGCGCGTCTGGCTTGTCACAGACTACGGGCCGGAGACAGAAAAGTTGTTTGCGGTCATCCTTTACGAGTCCGGAGAAATCTGGGAATTCACCAACAAGGATGTGAAGGCCACAAAAAACCTAACCATGGGGCGCGGGAGCTGGTCAAAATGAGAATCGCATTTTCGCCCTATGTGTTGACCTTGGTGGGCACCGATCAATGCGGTGTCGTCAACGGTGAGATTCACACCATCAAGGTGGCTCTCCGATCCGGCGTCTGGGCGGTTCGACACAAGGAACGGGTTCAATGTTTCCAGGACTTCCCGGACGCGCATCTCAGCCAGGATTTGTCCTGCAACCTCTCGACAAAAATCTTGCAGGATGACGGGTGGTATCCCGGCAAGGTGGACATATCCGAAAGCATCGATGAAATCTGTGCGCGGGCTGGCGGGTTGGTTTCTCTGGCCAAGGACAGCATCGGTGTGAACGGCCCGTTTGTCTTGCCCTTTGGCGAAGGGCTGGAGAAAAACGGCATTCTGCTGCGCGTGGACGGCAACGCAAACGAGTGGCAAAGACCATATGATCCCAGACACGCCACCAGCCTGACGATCATGGCAGGCATGCTGGTCAAGAACATGGCTGCGGGCGACTGGGAAAAGGCCGGGGATGTGCTGGAGCAATCCTGGAAACTCATCCGCGAGGAGGCTCCGGCAGAGATCATCCGCGCTTACGCCGACGCCAGAATGCATGGTGCCTGGGGTTGCGTCTGGTGTGGCGACAATACGCTGTTTTGTCTTGCCTCCCCAGAATGGCACGCGTCGATTTCAAGCATGGTCGGCGTGGAGAAGCTGCCTTTCCAGATCAGCTATCAAGGGGCAGGCCTGAGGGCTGCGCTGAAGCCATGAAAGTCCAATTCCTTGTCCCGACATTGGCTTCGTCCCACCAAGCCCTGGCTCTCGTCCATTGTGGCAACGAACTCGTGCGCAAGGGCCATGAAGTCCATGTCTTTGTGGAAGACAAGGGGTCGCCGCCTTCCAGACCCCATTTTCCAGTCTTTGACGCCGCCTACGCCTACACACAACCGGGACCACTCATTGTCACGACACTTTCAAGCTTGGCTTTGGCCGTGAGTTCGCCAATCAAGCGGGAACTCTGGTTTTATGCCTGGGACATGGAATGGCTCAATGGCGAGTCGTTTGCCTGGCGAGACTTGCATCCCATGTACACAGCAACCCCCCTAGTCGCAAGATCAAGCCACCACAGGCGCATTCTTGAAAACACCTGGGGAAAAACCGTGAACCATATCGTCGAAGATTTCAGCGCAGATCAGATTGAGAGGCTGCTATGTCCATGACCTACGAGTATCTCGTGGAAGAATACGTCAACAAGCAACGGTCAACCCACGAGATTGCCGAGGAGCTTGGGACTTACCCCAACCGGGTTCGTCGGGCACTGAACAAGTTCGGCATCCCCGTCCGCAGCCGCTCGGAAGCCCAGTTGGTCGCCCTGGAGCAGGGTCGCCAGGAACACCCGACCAAGGGCAAGAAACTGTCTCCTGAGCGCAAGGCCCAGATTGGCGAGAGGATGGCCGAGCAGTGGGGGTCGATGTCGGAGGAGGAACGGAAGCGCCGCTCGGAAATCTCCAAAAAGCAATGGGAGACCATGGACGAAGGGCGTCGGGAATCCTTGCAGAAAAAAGCCCTGGACGCTGTGCGTGTCGCCGCTGACACCGGTAGCCGTTTGGAAAAGTACCTGATCCGCGGTCTGACCCAGGCCAGGTATCCGGTGGATTTTCATGTCCAGCTGGATCGCCAGCATATCGACATGGTTGTTAGCCGTAAAGTGGGTTCCTTCAAGGGGATAGCGATCGAAGTCAACGGTCCTTCCCACTACAAACCGATCTGGGGGGATGATTATTATGAAAAAAGAGCAGCCTCTGATGCGAAGAAGGTAGGGATGCTCGTCGGAAGTAATTTCCTAGTGATCATTATCAAAGACACTAAGGGAAGTCCTTCTGAAATTCGTATGAAGCACACTTTACAAAAGTTGTTGAGCATCATAGAATTGGCGAAGACCGACCCCGGGGTGGGGTCATATCATGAGATTGAGGTGGCGGTCGATGGCTAAGAAGAAACCCGTTTCCGTTGCGGATTTGGACGGCGAAAGCGTTCTGGACACGGTCTCTCTGGACACCCCTGTGGTGGTCGAGGACGGCATCCAGTTCAACAGCGATGTTCTGGTAACCCAGGTTGGCCAGGAAGTGGTGGACAAGCCCAACTTCGATGCTGATCTGTACAAGGAACACTGTCCGACCGACCCGGACTGGACCGAGTATGTGTTGTCCAAACTGTCCCCAGACGAACTGTCCCCTGAAGGCCGTCCGACCTGCGATGGCCTGCGCCGGGTAGCAGAGTTGGTTTTGGGGCCGACCCTGAAATCGACTGTGCGGATCGTCCAGTCCCCCGCTCCCGACAACGGCATGACGGCTGTGGCTGAATTCAGCTACACCTACCATTCCATCCACACCGACCGGGAGGTGACTTTCACCGCTGCGGCCGATGTCAACTCGGGCAACACCGACGGGATGTTCTCCAAGTTCGCCACGGCGATGGCTGAAACACGCGCCGAGGGGCGGGCCTTGCGCAAGGCTTTGCGTCTGCGTCGGGTGCTGACCGCCGAGGAGCCTTCGGCCCTGTTCCACGATGTGGATTTGAGCAACGGCGGCAAGTCCACCGAGATGCAGCATTCCTTCATCAAGACCCTGTGTGAACGCAACGATATCAACATCGACGCCTACCTGGGATCATCCAAATCATTCAAGTGGAACGGCAAGCTGGAGGATATCCCCCACAAGTCTGCCGTACTCATCATTGCGCATCTGAACGAGCTTCAGAGGGACAGAGCTAAAATCGACCCCAAATTCAAGGGGTACGATGCTAGCTGGAAAAACAGCAACAAGACCACGGAGTAACCATGAAAGCCCACATCCCGACAGCGCACGGCACGATTGAAATTGATGCCACCGATGTCAAAGAACTGTTCCGTCAAATTGCCGCCACCCACGAGGTTTTCGGGGATCATCGTTGCGGTGCCTGCGGTGAGGATCGCATCGCCCCCCGTGTTCGCCGGGTGACCAAGGGCAAGGTTGAGTACGAGTATTTTGAAATCTGCTGCAACAATCCGAAATGCCGGGCGAAGCTGGCTTTCGGGCAATACCAGGATGGTAGCGGCCTGTTCCCGGTGCGGAAGCTGGACAAAGACGGCCAGCCAGACCGGGAAAACGGCACCTACGGCCCACACAACGGGTGGAGTAGGTACCGAGGCGAACAGAAGGACTAGGGAACCTTGGCGGGATTCCCTTGAAGGGGGCGGGGGGTGTGTTGCCCCCCGCTCTTTTTTTATTCTGCCGCTGGCGGGCTAGGAAGCTCGGTCTCGACCACCACCAAATCGATGGGGTGGGCGACGACCTGGAACGGCAAAAAGACTCGCGGGTCGATCAACACGCTCTGGTCTGTCGTGGCCGTAAACTCCGGGGTCGGAGATTCGAGGGCCGGAGTAATATCGATTTCTTCTGGACCTGTCATGGTTGAATCCTCGTTCGTTCATCAGTCACTTCACCTTTGATCGGCCCACCGGCTAGGGCGCCACGCAAGTTACGCATCAGGCCAGCAACCAGAGGGCCAATCTCGGGTTGATATCCGCCCCACTCACAGAAGGGCAGTCTTTCTTCGAGCGTCGACAGGAAAGCGTCAGCAGCCGCCCATCCCGCCATTTCCACGGCGTCTCGAATGTCCTTGGGGAAGTCTTCCAGTCGCATCAGACTTCCTCGTAGTCGTTGCAGTTTTGACAGCAGCGAATCCCATCGCCGTAGTCCCTGAACGGTCGGCATTTCTCGTGAAGTTCGCACTTGTACACAAACTTGAGCGGGCAGTTGCAGTCCCCGGTGTCGATCGGAGTGGTGCTCCGATGGAAACAGGGGAGGGTCCGCCGAACTGTTTTGATGGTGCGAAAGCGTTCAGGAAAAACACCTTGGTTTGGGTCAAGAGCTTCGGCTTCCGCAAGCACATTGTTGAAGTTGGCCTCGGGCACTTTGGGACGAAAATGTTCAACCACATCCTCGTAGGGCAGGCCGAGTTCACGGCGACCAACGACATAGTTGAAGATTCTGTCTTCCAAAAACAGGCGATAGGGAACACCCTTGGGTCGGCCGAACCGGTGCAGCCAAGTCATCCAGGGGACACACATCGCCTCGCCGCCGAACTTGCGGACCTTGGCATGTATATACCCCTCCTCACCCCCGAAGCCTCTGAATAGGGTGGAGAAGCCTGGCCACTCTTCCTTGCACATCATGAACTGGCCGAGGCCCTGCATGGGGATCGGGAACGGCTCACCGAGCTTCACTCTTTCGTCGGTCGCCCAAGTGCCATACATGGAGTCGCGCCAGACTGGGTCGAAGTGCGTGGCCATGTTGATGTGGTCGTCGTACAACAACGGGCCTTGATAGAGGTTCTTCCTCCCGGCCTTGCCTGAACGGATGAACTCCTTGACCTTGGACACAACCCCTTGCGTGAGCAAGACATGGCTATCCACACACATCACCCACTCGCCCTGTGCCTCTTCAAAGACCAGTTGGCGCGGCAGGGAGGTGCCAGTAGCGTGGCCCCTGTGCAGGTAGCGGGCCTTGGCCCATTCGGCGGCACTCTTGGTGTGGGGACAGCCATTGGGCAGATTGTCCACCACCAGCAACTCGACATCGTTCAGATCGTGATAGGCCCGCAACGCTTGCAGGGTGAAGTACACCCCATCGTAGTCGTCGTAGGTCGCCATGCCGATAGTCAGAAGTGGTTCCGCCATACATCCTCCTCGTCATATGGTTGTATGCACGCCAAGGAGGGTTTGGTTAAACGAAAAGACCCGCCGTTTTGGGCGGGTCTTCTCGCTGCGGTAGGAGGGGATCGATCAGAGGTATTCCAGTTGGACCCAGAGTCCGAACTGTTTGCTTCCGATCCCGTCCGGTGATGCCGACAACGCCAGATACCAGTCGTGACGCACATCTGTCGTGTTTGCACCCGACGGACGCAGTCCCGAGGTTCCTGGCGAAGCGGTCAATGTAACTGGCTCACGCTGCGCCGGATTGGCCTGGTTGGCGGTCGTGAAGACCTCCCAGGCTGTCGAACCCGAACCCGTTGGATTTCCTGAATCCTGCACGGTCACGGGATGAATAATTTCGGCTAGATAAGTGGTTACACCGGAAGCGGGGTTGGTTGGCAAAACTCTGTCGTAAATGTAGGCCTTGACATTCTGCGTCTTGACCGCCGAGTCAGCGGTAAAACGCACATTCAGGCTGCTTTGCCAGTTGGGTATAGCTCGGAGGGGAATGGCAGAAGTGCCTCGTCCCACCAAGCCACTTCCTGCGTTGGCGTATTTGACATTCCAAGCTTCGGGGCCTTGGCTGGTGCCCGTCGAGTTGGTGATGAAGGTTTTGTCCTGCGCTTCGCCGACCGGTACGGACATACCGAACCCGCCGCCATAGAAACCAAGACCTGAGCCAGCCAGACTGGCTATTTGGAACGTTGAGAACGTGCCGCCGTCCTCAAACTGTCCTGCATAAAACGAAAGCGACGCTGGCATGGTCTAGTACCTCCTTCAGAAATTACACCGTCACCACTTGCCGTCCGGACACTTCTGCTCATCCCAGGACGCCTTCAGGTTCATATAGCACCCACAGCCTGAACAGCGGTTATCGGGCCGGAGTTTGGGGCAGGTTTTGCAGATTGCCATCCTCTTTTGATATGTCTCGCTATCAGCTGATTGCAAACCTCCGGCGACATGTTGAGCGAGGGCCGCAACGAAATTGACCCCCTGCTGGAGCAGGCTGGGCAGTTTGTTCTCCTTGTCCCACATCAGTTTGCCGGTACACAAATCCTTGATGAAAGCGATGCGTTCTTCTGGGGTGACGCCCTCCCCGTTGCAAACGCGGTATTCTGCCTCGGAGAGGACATAACCTTTTCCTTGGCTGCACGGCACATTGGGTTGGCAGGGGCAATTCATGAGTAGTCCGGCATCTCAAAGGTGAAACTGAAACTCGCTCCGCTACCGCCAGAATAGACTGTGTTCAAAAAACGGCGACACATGACCCATTTTTGCTGTTCTTCGTCAAAGTAAACTCCAGCCACGACCACATTGCCGAAGTTGCCGTTGTTGTTGTTCTGGATGTTTTGCATCACCAACGTGTTGGTCCTGCCTTCCAGTAGATCGCCAGGATTGAGGGTCACTCTGGTCATACCTTTGGGTGTGCCGTTCTCGGCATCGTTGCCACAGCAGGAAATACCTGGCTCCAGCAGGTCGATGGTCGGCTCGATGGTGGGGTTGGTGCGGAAAAACTTGCCTATGCAGTTGTTGGAATTGAGGATGATGTCACCCATGTTCTTGCCATTGAGGATCAAACGGTAGTTGTCGTCGGTGGCTGCATTGCTGTTGCAGACATAGATGATGTAGTCGGTTTCGCGATCACAGCCCAGACAGCAGGGGGCGCAATCGATGTACTCAATCTCCATCAGACGACCTCCACGGCACCCAGGAAGTCGTAGGTCTTCTTGGTGACCTGGAGCAAGCCACTCTGGCAAACGAGATTGGTGACAACCGTGATGCGCTTGTAGTCGCTGGCGTCAAAGCTGTTGCCACCGCCGCCGCTGTACCATTTGCCCTCATTGGGCACAAAATGGGCCAGCGCAAAGCCAGCCTTGATCTGGCCGGAGCCGACCGGGTAAACCGGGATCGCCTTATTGACCAGAGAGTTGCCGACATAGGGATAGCCAGAAGCTGGTGTTCCGGAAGCTGCGGCTGCGTAGACGTAAACCCGGGTAACTCCCACCCCAGACCAGACCTTGCGGATATCGTCCCACAACAGGTCGGTCGGTCCTGCTTTGTGCTGGTCAGATCGATAGGCGAGATCGACATTGGCCGGGGCGATCTGGCCCGGATTATAGATATCCTGACCGTAGCCGACCACCATCAGGGGGCCGCGCAGCCCCATGCTGCGCCCTTCAAAAGCGCCGTTGCCAGCACCGGAATTCCAGTTGTTGATCTCGCACGGCAATCCGTTCGCCTGCTGATAGGTGACAATGGAGATGTCTGTCTGTCCAGGGTAGGCGGTCGGAGTCAGGCTGGTTGCTGTTGTCGTGCTGGAGATGTTGACAGGAAGCTCGACCTTCGGCAACAGGGAAGTGCTGGGCAGGGATTTGTACGACAAGCCATACTGGTTCACCGTGACACCGCCGTTGACTGTCGGCGTTCGATACGGCCTGAAGAGGGCGTCCTGGCTGGTGATCGCCCTGTTGGCGTAGACATCCGGGCTGTCTGCGTCCGTGTTCGACATCAATTCATGCAAGGGGGCCGATTTCACATCCAGTCGCACGGCACTGCCGTTGGCGCTGGCAAATCCAGCCATGCATTCGTGCGGCGTTTGCACGCGATGGAACTTGTCAAAGGCCCCGGCGGTCATAGACAAAGAGAACGCCCCGGCACTGGCTCTGGTCGCCCCCTGACGAACCTTGTTCTGGTCGATGGCCAGCTTGTAGAGATTTCTGCGCAGTTGAAGACCGAGTTGGCCGGTCTTGCGCATTCGATCAATAGTTTGCCTAGGAATAACGCCGAAACGCGGGCTGTAATTCTGGAAAGCGTAGGTTGACGTGACGCCACCCGTGCCGATGGAAATCTCAATTGAGGTCACGGCTGGACCGCTGGCCTGAAGAGCCTGACCCAGAGAAACTTTTGGGTAGTCCACCTGGGTGACTCTCCCGTGTTCCGTCAAAGCCATGCGACTTGATCCGTCAAAAAGTCTGGCCATGGCCACCCGGTTCATCACATATATTGAACCGAAGTTGCTCGGCACCAACTCGTTGTCCACCTCCACCTTTACCCGACCAGGCACACCCGAATAAACCCAGTAAGGGCCGTAGGTGATGCGATTGCTTTTGAGTGGAACCACAAAAAAAGACGGATAAACTGGGGGTGGATGGATGCGTGTTTTTGACGATTCAGCATTAGTTTGGTAGAGGTTTGCTGGCGTTCCCAGAAGCCTGCTGATAATGCTGTGGTCACCGGATGGATCTAGAGTCTTTGAAAAAATAGGTGTTTGAACGGTCACCCTGACCAATGGGCCACCCAGATAAATCATGCCAGCACCAGCAAGGACATAGCCGATATACTGGCTGGTTCTGTATGGTGTTGTGACTGAGGGATAATACATTTCCTCAATCTTCTCGCCCAGCGACGCCTTGACATAGGCGCCCAGCGAATCCATGACCACATCCTGCGGATTGTCGATGGAAGCTCTTGTTTGAATCAGTCGAGCATAGTTGTAGACGACGAAAGGCTCAAAACGACTCTGGTCATCAGAAAAATAGGTGCAGGAAAGTGGGCTTAAACCAAAGGGGGCGCCTTCAGCCTCCATGAAGGCGCTTCTGGCGATATCGAACTCGTAACGGATATTGGGGCGCAGGTCGGCTTTGAACGGCACATTGGCGTCGAGCGTCGACGCAGAAATGCCAAGGCTGACGATGAACTCCTTGCCAAGATGCTGGTTGGCCACCCCAGACAACCAACTGAAGAATCTCCGACGCGCCTCTGATCTGTCGTAAGTGGCCTCTAGAGCGCGGGCCAAGATGGCTTGTGGGTTGGTTTGCACCAGACTGCCAGTATTGACGCCGCTCAAGAGGACCTGATTCCCGCGGGTGCTTTCAAAGCCGGTCATGGCGAAGAAGACATCTGGGCGGTATTTCTCGATGTATTCCATCCAGCTATCGATGCCAGCCATGGCGAACTGAAGCTCAAGCGTCGAGCAGAAATAATATGATGACCCGATGACATCCTCGACACCCTGAGCGTAGAGATTCATCATCTCGCAAGGGTAGGAGATGGCTGGTTCGCCTGGCAACTTAGGAGCGAGGATGACGAAGCCGGGATGCCCAAGGATTGGATTCTTATTTTGGTCGTATCCCCAGAAAGAGCAATAGTTTGCTTTTCCGTACATACCCTCATACGGACCACCGATCAGCATCGCCGCCGTCTGGTGACCCTGCGCCATTTCAATGCCGTGCTCGATGGCTGTAGCATTGGAGCCTGGCTGATTGACGATAGCTCCGATAGTCCCTAGGCTGGGCGCAAACCTTCGATCGATGACACGAATCTTGATCGTGTAGCCGACTAATTCAACGACAAAATCAAACCCGGCATCTTGACAGACCTTGTTGATGACATCATACAGGCTGACTACCGAGTTGCCTTCGATGCGATAATAGGGGTCGGGTATGGGAAGTTCGCTCAGATCAAGCGAATAATAAACGCCATCAGGGAATTCGCGTGTCGGCAGACCCCACCGCATCGGCCCACCGAACGGTGTTGTCAGAGGCTGGTTGCAGATTGACAGCACAGCCCTGAAGAAAGTGATCCACGGCATGCCGATTTCATCGGAGCCTGAAAAACCAAAACCGACATTCTCCCAAAAACCATAGGCGTTGATGACATTGGTGACGCCTACCGGAATCGCCCCGACATATTGACCAATGATTACTTGTGTGGCTTGCAAGATTTCTCGGGGGTCCACCACGACGATATCGTAGCCAAGACCCGAAACCTGTTTTTTCTGTGTGACCTTGGACAGGATGCCGCCGAAAAAATAACCGCCCAAGCGAAAACGCAAGGGATGGCCAACCTGGCAGGGGAAGTCATTGTAAGAATAATTAAAATCAGAATTTTCTTTAACAAGAGATATATTTAGAGAACTTCCGTTATCTCCCCAAGAGACGCTGCTGCTAGCTTGTTGAACATAAAATCCCAACAAGGTCCGGTTATTGGAACCGTGTGTGATTTGCGGAACAAGGTATTGGAAGTCACTTTCCGTAGGCATAGGTCACACTGAAGTTGTAGCGGCCAGTCGTGTAGTTGAATCCATCGGTTATCTTTTCGATGAATAACTTTGGGTAAATGGCTGTGTTGGGGATGATGTTCAGTTGAGCAAGCGCCAAGAAAGCGTCTTCCCTGCTCGGCTTCAACGGGCGCCCGTCCAACTGATTGATCGTGCCCACCACCACTTCCATGTTGATGTCGCGGGTCGTCTTGGTGATATTCATCAAGTTCTGATAAATAGGCCCCTTGCCGAGGGGGTTAGCTCCATCGACTCGACCCAAGACATCGATTGCGGCAAAAAGCGGCCCGCCACCATTGTCTGTGAAGCTGACCTCAAAGAACTTGGCGTCAACAAACACAGGTGGGCGGTACTTGTTGTTGAACTCGACATTGTAGGTGATCGTGCCAGCCACCTTGTTGTGGCCGATGGTTACTTGGGCTGGCTTGTTTGAAAGGTACTCGGAACCCAAAACCGCCACTACTCGATCACGAACTAGCTTGTAGTTGTTGGCGGCTAGCAAATCCCATTTGCTTTTGGCGTGAACATATTTGGTTTCTGGCTGTTCAAACGCCCCTGTCCTGCTGGTCCGCAAAGCAGTAATCGTGCCGTCGATTGAGATCGTTTTCAGCGTGGATTCCGCAGAATCCTTAATGCTGATATTGAACTCTTCCAAAGCTGGAATGTAATTGCTGCCAGACAAGGCTCCAAATAGATCGGCGTTCGCCTTGGCCAAATCAACGATGGTCCACGACTCGCTGACGCTGAATTTGCCGCCCGCCTCGTCAACAGTAATGGTGCGGATAGCATCGTAGGCCCTGACGGTATCTTGGCCCGAGGATGGCTGTTCGCTGAAGGCGTTGGCTAACGACCCGCCGAGACCAAAGTAGCTGAGTCCAGCTGGTTGATCATTCAGCTTGAGTCTGCTGGAAGGTGGGGATGATAAAGCGGCATTGTCGGAAAGATCAAGATCCGACGCCAGCTTCTTCAGGACAGCAGCCCGGGCAATCTCAAACCCGCGGACATTCCGGTTGGTCGTGCCCCCCACCCAGCGCGTTGTCGCCTGTGCGCTGACCTGATGCGTCAGCTTGTATTTGCGTAAACTGTCATCCGGCTCCATCGACCAGGATTCTTCCACTCCCACATCGTCCTCAGCATCCATGCCGATGGTGTTGGTACCAATCCTGAGATAGTCGGCTTCCAGGTTGATCGTGTATTCAAAGTAATCGGTAAATGGCCCTTCAGGTATTTCGATTGATTTGACACGCGGATAGCAAAGAATGGTGGAGTTTGCGCCAGAGGCATCCCAGGGGGTGATCTGAAGGCTCACTCGTTCAGTAGGATTGAGCGGGGATTTGGGTCGGAACAATTCATTAAGTTGACCGATTTTTTGTTGAATTTTTGCTTGGCGACTATTTGGTGGTACAACTTCCAAAGCGCCTTGAAGCGGATCAGTCGTGTTGTTAAGAACGCCACCCTTGTAGGCCAACATCCGGCCCTTCAATGTGATGTTGAACAAATACTTTTTGACACGACCGTCTTCAAATCTGTCAATCTGAGTGGAGATAGACACAAACGGGGCGGGAGTCAGGAGTTTTTCTTGTCCCTGTGGTCCGTAAAGAACAGGCATTAGATGTCCCCTATGTAACCATGCGTGATCAAATCAACAGAATTGGTATCCACGCCTGTGCCTGCCGTGATCATGTCCAGCGACCCTGTCGATCCCACGGGACCAACCAAATACAATACGCAGCCAGCACTGGCCTCCTGGGCATATCCGGTGATAGTGAGCGGCAACGTGGAAAAGGTTTCGGGCGTGCGCCAAACCACGAGATTCAGCCCGGTTCCGAAGACCGGAGCTTCCAGAATCAGCGGCAATGCGTTCTCCACCAACTCGGTGGCGCTGTTGACTGTCAGCAAAGGCAACGAACTGGAAAGGTTTTTGTTCGCCCCCTCTACAAACAGGTTCATGTTCTGTTGGATATCAGATTTATTACACAATATATATAAATTTAGCCCTTTGCCATAAGTTTTACCACTGATAATCAGGGGTAAGGTGTTGGCAACGCCAGAAAACACGCCGAGGGTGTGGAGGGGAAGAGAATCCCCACCCGAAGGTATTTCGGCAACCTTGAGGAACAGGTTGAGCGGTTCCCAGGAGAGAGACTCGCCCCCGAACCCGAGGACTAATCCCCCGGGTGTGGCCAGTATGTCCCCCAGCCTGCCCGTGAAGACACTCATTACTGCGCCCTCTGCTCAACCGGCTGGCTATCCCGGATTGCCTGGGCGATCATCGGCCCGATAGCCTCGGTGACCGCCTTGACGATGGAATCCTGACCCATCAGGTTGACCGAGATGTCGTTCGCCCCGGACAGTTCGATCTGGCCTGGAATCTTGCCAACCGCCTCGTCGAACTTGTCCACAAAGGTGCCGAAATTAGCCACGGCCCCGTTAAAGGTACTAACCGAGGTGGAGAAGCCGGACAACCCCTGGCTGATCTGGGTGGCGGCTTGGTTGAAGCGGGCGGCGACGTCCAGAAGGTCAGGTCCGCCCTGTGCCATTCCTCCGTTGGCGAACCCTTGAATGCCGCCCACTACGCCACCGTTAGCAAACTTCTGGACCTGCCTTTTGGGGACAACCAGTTCGCCAGGTTCCAGCATGGCTGGCACAATATCTCCGGAACCGACGCCGGGAACAATGCCGCCGGAGGCGCGCTTGATTGCAACCCCAAGGTCCTCTCCTCGTATTTTCCTGCGCAGTTCGTCAGCAGCCACGTCATTGGAGGCCAGTTTTGCCTCGAACGCCTGCCTGCTCTTGGCTTTTTCCTCATAGAAAGCCCGCATCTTCTGTTCTTGGGCTTCCTGCTCCTTCCTCTCCCGCTCGGCCTTGCGCTTGACGCCGCCTGGATCGCGAATGTCCTCGATACCCTCTTGCACATGCCATTGGGCAATCTTGTTGTTCTCTGCGTCCTTCTTTTGTTGGGCGCGGTATTCGTCCATGACTCGTTGAGCTTCGGCTTGTTCCTGGGCTTTGACTTGTCCTGGGTTCTTTAGTTTGTTGATTTCTTCGAGGAAACGCGGATCTCCGGTCTTCAGGTAGTTCTCCTGGGCGGTGTCCAGCATCTTCTTGAGATGGTCGGCCCTGGCAGCTTCCGGATTGGGGGCGGGACGATCCTGTTCCCTAGCCTTGACCCTGGCGTTATGAGCAGCAACCGCTTCGGGTCCGCTCAGCTGCTTGCCGCGACGAATCTCCACGCCGATATTGTGTTGCTCAACAGCTTCTGGGCCGTTTTTGGGAATTTTTCCGGTGGCGCGCATCCGTTCGTTGTGAGCCGCGACATCGGCGCGTTTCTTTTCCCACTCTTTTGCGATCAGGTCATTGTTGGCTGGTCCCTTCGGCTGATTGTTTCCGGCCATTGCCGCCCGCAGAGCCTGTGGAGGTATCATTCTGGCCGCAAAAGAATACTCTTCGTATTTTTCTTTGGCTGCTAGGCGCTCCTTGTAGGACTTCTTCTTGTCTGACATTTCGGCGCGGAAGCTGTTGACCAGGGCGAAGAATTCCTTGGGGGAATTCTGGAAAAGTGCGAGAGCCTCCTCGGCGCTGCTTCTGCGTTTTTCAGCATCCATCTGGGCAATCACCGGATTGCTCAGTTGGGCGTAGAGTTCGCGTAGTCTGGCGACATTTTCCTTGGTCCTGGCGCGTGGGTTGCGCATCTGGTTGCGAAGCTGATAGAACTCCGCTTTCGCGCCCAGGATATCAAGGTCCTTATTGGCGGCCATCAGGTTGCCCGCCATGATTTGCTCAAGCTCGGCGGCAGCGTTGCCTTCATTCTGACCAGGCATCTTGACGGCGCCTGCATTGCCGTTGGCCCCCTGACCCATGGCCATGCCCATCAGCGGGTTGTTGATCGGCATACCAACCTGGGCGGGCGGCATTTGGACGTTGACGCCTGGCATCATGCCGGGCATCATGTTTTGCGCGGCACCCCAACGCGCCCCACCGGCTTGCACCAGACGGAATGTGCCGTCCCCGTTGGGGATCATCTGCCAGTTGGGATCGTTGAATGCTGGAGGCTTTGGAACCCCGAAGCCATTGGCCGCAGCTGCCCGCGCATTAGCGTCTGCTTTGACGCCACCTGGCGTGCCCCTTTCAAAGCCTGGCAATTTGCCGTTCTTGTTGATGTAATCGAGATTGCCAACGCCTATCTTGGAAGCTTCTTCCGGAGTGTAGATGTGTTCGCCGGGCATGACCATGGCCGGGACCACGCCACCCTTGGCCAGGTGTGGCAACGAGGCCAGGGTGTTCGCGCCCAGACTTTGCACCGAGGACTTCCGGATGACATAACTGCCGACCGGGAGATTAGTGCGAACGGAGTCGGTGTTGCCGACGCCCGGGACCAGACCGCCCGTGGCAAATTTCATCCCGCCCGCTTCTTCCATGCCGAATTCGGCCGGGGCAACCGGCGCTTGTTCCGCGCCCACCTTGGCGCCCGGAGTGATCGGTCTGTCCTTGAACACCTTGGCCACGCTGGGGAAGGTGGTCGGTTTGCCAAGTAGACCCAGGATCATGCTGAGCAAGGCCGCTTCTTCAGCGTATGTTTTAGCTCCTTTTTCTTCCGCGTCGGACATACGGGCCTGGATCAGCGCCGGATTGGCAATCAGGAAGCGGCCAAACCTGTCGAGCTTGATGCGCTCCTCTTTGTCTTGAATCCTTTCTAGGGCATAAGATTGAGCGATCCTCTCTTGGTTCATCAGATAGAGAGTTTTTTCACCTTCGTTAAAAGTGTTTGGGTCCCTTTTTAGGAGATCGGCCTTAAAGCTTGCTTCTCTCATTAGGTGACGCAAGTAGGCACGTTGAATCACCGGCATGTTCGGTTCTTGTTCGCGGTATTTCTCTAGCTCTTCAGCTGAAATATTGGACGTGTCTGTTAGGTCCAGACCCATGCTTTTAATCAAATCCAGCTCACCGGGCTTGTATTTGCCGGTTTCAATCCGACTCATAGCGTCGTTAAGTATTTTGGTCTGCAACGCCGGATTGACTTTGTTGAAGAGTTCTGCTTCTTTGGCCAGTCCCTGCTGTTTCACCAGACCAACCATGGTCTTCGCGTCTATTGCTTCCGGTTTGACGCTCGACACCATTTCCGCCAGACGCTTTTCCGGCGTGACAAAAGCATTTCGGCGATTGTCCGCAGATACCTTTGCTGTACCAAAATTGGCCATCAGCCCAGGGAATTGTTTGTTGTCCTCCTTCAGTTTGGCGATCGTCTGGTCGATGGCCTCCAGGATGGCCTGGTCGAAATCGGGAGCTTTGATCTCATCGAACTTGCGTCGGCTTCTGAGGACCGACTCGACATTCTTGCGCAGATCCTCGGCGGACCTGATCTTGGCCGACACCTCACCAACCATCAACGCGTAGATTTCCTTGGTGTACTCCTCAGGCCCCTGGGGATAATTCTGTTCGGACAGTTCCTGGTTGGCCTTTTCGCGCAGCGCATTCTTGCCTGTGTACAGTCCTTCGATGACAGAGATCGGATGGTTTTTCCGGATCATCCGCAGCGACTTGTCTTTTTCCATTTGTTTGTCGGTATAATTCCACTCTCCCAGTGTTTCAAGACCGCGGAAAGCCGGGGACGACAAGGCCTGGCGGTACATGAAGTCGTTGATCAGATTCTTGAACTCAATGAGCCGGGGTTCGTTGTTGATCAGATCTTCAATGCTCTCGCCGGCCGAGGCGGAAAACGCCTTGCTCACATCCTTCGCGGCGGTCCTTTGCGCTTCTTCCTGGGCAGCCAGGCTGTCGACCGTGTCCTTGATGCCGGAGATGATGCTTTCAACCTGGAACGGCGGACTGCCAAAGGCCTTGCTGACGGAGGCCTGTCGCAGGGACAGGTGGTACCCGTCCAGTTTTGGCAGAAGATCCGGGAAAACAGGGGCGTTCTTCTGGTCTTCCTGGGCCTTGATGGCGTCGTCGTAAACCTTTTTCTTTTCCTGGCGAATCTTGATGACCTGCATCAGAGCGTCGAACACCCCGGCCTGCTGATCGTTCTTGGGCAGCTCCTTGCCGATCATGCCGATCTGCTTGTCGAGGAAAGCTGTCCGCTTCTCCTTGTCCATGCTCTTGATCTGGGACAGGAACAGCAGGGTGGCGTTCTTCCGGATCAGCTCTTTGGACTTCTCAAGGTCATCCTTGCTCATGGTCGAATTGGCAAGATTGGAGTCGAATTTGACGCCCTTGCCAAGATCACCGATGCGGCCAAAGGCCTCGTTTGCCTCGCCTCCCTCGGCAAAGGCCGGCATGCCGGAATTGATCCGCTCCAGGAGGGCCTTGTTCTTTTGGGCGGCGACGGAAGAAACCACAAACTCGTTCGGTGCGATGCGGGCGTTGACCGTGTCGGAGGAGTGGGGCGTGCTACTGCCCTCCGAACCCCACCCACCCTTGTTGAAGAATCTGATCGGACCACCGCCAGCCCGTCGGACAGGAGCCACATCCCCTATGGCCTTGTTCAGGCTGTCCAGCTTGTCTTTGGCTTCCTTCAGCAACTCGCCCATCTTGGTGAAGCCGACATTCATGCCGTTGACGATGCCGACCGACCTCTCCAGCGATGACAGCGTGACGGTGTCGAAGTCCCTCTGGGCACCCTGGGCAAGATTCTTGATGATCGAATCGGGCAGGGAGGTGCTGTTGCGCAGGCCCGTTTCAGCCCTGGAGAAATCGTCCCGGGCGGACTTGGTGCGCTCCCCGATCACGGACGCCGACGCAGCAATCAGGGCCTTCTTCACATCCTCTTCGGCGTTGACGAAGTTCTTGTTGATGCCGCGATCGCGGAAATACTGATCCATCTTGACGAGGATGTTGCTGCGGTCCTTCTCGTCGGTGAAGCCGATTTCCTCAAGCTGGGTCTTGATGGCCCCAGCCGCCGTGCCGACGGTCTCCCGGACACTCATCTCCCCGACCGAACCCGCAAGCTTGCCGGCGAAATTGTCGGCCCCGCCGCGGGCGCGTTCCATCAGCTTGTCGCCGCCCATGATCCTGTTGCCAGCTTCGAGCATGGCGCCGACATTTGGATTCCTGATGGCTCCGGCGAACATCTTGAACTCGTCGTCGGTCTTGACGCCAAGCTTGCCAAGGATGGAAGTGTCCCCGACATTCTTCTCCAGGTCCTTGACGCGGGTGATCGCCATCGACCGCTGCGTTTCCAGACCCTGTTTGGCGACGTCTGCCATCGCCTTGGCCATATTTTCAAGGAAAGCCTGCTGGTTGCTTTGCAGCTTTGTGAAGAAGTCCCCGAGCAATTGCTCCTGGGTGTCGACTTGAAGTTGCGCTGCCCTGGAGGCAATATCAAAATTTTGCTGAACAAAGCTGTCGAGCGCCTTTTCCATGGCGGCGGACTGCGGGTCCAGATCGAACGCTCCCCCAAAGGTGCTGTTGAGAAGCTGGGTGGTCAATTCCTTGACCGAAATACCGCCGAGACCTTGCAGGCGCATCTGCGGCGACAGCGAAGAGAGGGTGCTGAAGATCTGATTCTGGTCGCGCACAGAGAACGGCGCGGCGCTGCCCATCTGTGCTGCCTGACTGATCAACGAGAAGGACTTGGCGATTTCCGAGCGACCTTCCAGATTGGAAGTGGCGTAGCGAAGGCCGAGGCTCTGCCGTCCCTCGCGGTCTGCCTGGATCTTATTCAGTCTATCTTGGGCAACAGCGTTCCTCTCGGTAGTGTCGGTAAGGTTCTTGAGGGCTTGTCCAAGGTCGGCGGCACGCACCTTCAGTTTGGACATCTCGTTCTGGGCGTCAAACTGCGCTTTGTTGTTGCCGTCCCTGTTGGCGGCGTTGATTTTCTTCTCTACAGCGGCTATCTGGGCGACGGTCGCACGCAGGGCTTCGTTGATTTTCTCGGGATTCTGGGCGTTGGCGATGTCCTGAGGTTTCCTGAATACCGCGTTGCCGCCGAAACCGGTCAGCCTGGCCTGTCGCAAATCCTGCTGGCGCAACGCTAGATCGAACAGGGCTTCTTCGCCGGAGTCGTCGCGGATAGCGCCTCGGCGCAGCATTGTCTGCACGCGATTCCGTTCGGCGTTGATCTGGGCGCTGTTGGCGCGGTCCATCAGCTCCCCGACAGCGCGGACCCTGGAACCGAGTTCGCTCAGGTCGTTGGCGAAAATCTTGGCTTTTTCGGCCAGGTTCTGCCCCATGCTGCCGAGGTTTTTTCTCAGGGGTTCGGCGATCGGGGCCAGGAGGTCGTTGACGACCGCCCCCATGTCCTCGCCGGTCTTGCGCAGCAGTTTGGTGAAATCCTCCTCGCCAAGCTGCGACTGGATCAGGTTGGTGACGGACGAGATGGCATTGGCGTCGAGACCCTGGTCCTGGAGTCTCTGTCGCAGCATATCAGCGATCTGTACGGAGAAGTTCTGGCCGACTGCCAGTTCACGCGAAGGTTGCGACCTGATGGCACTGATGATGCTCGGCAGAATCCTGCCGGTGACGGACACGACCTCGGCTGACTTCTCGACGTCGCCGCCAGCGGCACCGGCCATCGATGTGATCGACCTGACAGCCGACATGAACTCGCTGGTGTCGCCCGAGAAGGGGCGCTGCAACGAGTCGGCCAGGCTGGTTCCAGCCGAAACCGACACGGAACCGTCCATGATGTCGGTCAGGCTCTTCGTGGCCGAAGCCATCGATGTCAGCCTCTGGGTGGCAAAACTCAGAACCGAACTGAAGTTGTTGAACATGGCGGCGGCGTTGTTGACGCTGCTTTCCACCGTTTCCTGCTTTTTGCGGGACACCTCGTTCTCTTGGATGCGCTTGAAGGAGTCGAAAAGCTTCTTTTCGAGGGACTCGAAGCTCTGGTTGGTGCCGGATGCCACCCGACCCAGCAACGATCCGCCCAGCCCCTGCCTGGACCGGTAGATGGCTTCCTCGAACAACTGACGCCGGGTGCGCTCATTGTTGATGGCATTGTCGTTGGCGTTGTTTTTGGCCTGCTCCTCGATGATCTTGGTGAGGGCGTCCATCTGGGCCGGGACCTGAGCCGATGCCATCTCGCGTCGACGCACGTCCAGTTCGCCGTTGAAGCTTTCGTTGGAGTAGTAGGGGATCAGTCCGAAGATGGAGGAGTTCCTCCGGGCCACCTGCGACATCTGGTTGTCGATGTCAGTCTGGAGCCTGCGGATGGTCGTCGGGTCGATCGTCGTCATGCCCTTGGCGAAGTTGGACAACGAGTCGTTCATCTTCTTCATGGAGGAGGCGATGGAGGCCTCGGACACCTCGTTGGCAGCCGCCTTCAGCGAGTCGGTGAACATCAGGAGGGCGCCGGCAGCCGCCGACACGCCAAGGCCTATGCCGGTGAAGCCAAGCCCCATGGCCACAGAGGCACCCAGACCGGCCCCCTGGAGGGCCGAGCCGCCGGCCCTGGTGTTAACAAAACTGTTTTGTGAACCCGATTCAACGGCCGCCTCGGCGCTTCCGGCCGAACGGCTGGCGTAGTCGCCCAGGAAGGAGGCTCCGGCTTGCAAGGCAAAGAATCCGGTTTGGCTAGTGAACATGCCGCCGATTTTCTGGGCAGCCATGCCGCCAAAAGCGGAAAGCCTGGAGCCTGGACGATCGTACCCGCGCCTTGCCGTGTCCTGGAGGACAGCGCGTCCGTTCCTGTCTTGAACATCTACGTTGTTTTCGATAGCGTCGGCCAGCCGCCTGTTGGCCATCTCGAGCACGACTTCGCTGTCGTTGATCCTGTTTTCCAGGCGGACATGCGTTTGCAGCGACGCGAGGAGCTGCTCGTTGGTCTGGTTGATCACCCTTTGCAGGAGTCTGGCTCTGGTTTGTTCCGGCAGATTGGCACCAGCTCCAGTTGGATCTACCCTTCGCATTTCGGTTGCTAGACGCCGATTGATCACATCTTGATAGCTGTTTGACCTGGCGTCGCCAGTGTTGCCTCGGTCGAAAGACTGCCTGTTGACAACGACATTACCGGTGGCCGTTTGCCGCTCGATTGCACGAGTGCCATTTTCAAGCGAACGCATGAATTCTTCTGAGGCGGCTGTGGTGGCAGCCGTCATATTAGTCAATCCGCGCTCTGCTGCGATCTGATTGCGACGACCATTGACCCATTCGTCATGTAGACGACGGGTTTCTTCTTGTTCAACAGACTGTCTAGTAGCGTCGCTGATGTTTCGACCACGACCATTTGGATCAATTTGTGCGATGCGATCGTTGATTCTGCGCTCAAGAATTCTACCAAGAGAATCTTGAGGCATTTCGTTGACAATATTGGTGCCGGCGCCAAAAAGATTGGCCCCTCCCGCAAACTGAACAGACTCCAGCCCGTTGGCGTCGCGGCTTATGTTGGCACCAATACCCTCAAGTTGACGGGCAAGCTGTTCGGCCTGTTCACGCGCTCTTGTTGCTTGACGAGTGGCGTTTTCCGCCATGATGTCGTTTTCACGAGCGGACGCATCAAGATTTCCTTGGTGTACCGTCGACATCCGCATGCGGCCGTTTTCCATGCCGACAAGAAGATTCGGGTCGATGCCCTCATTCATGCCGATCCGACGAGCAGTTTCGTTTAGCTCGTTAAAAACACGCGTATATTCTGCATGAAAAGTCGGGTCAGCAATTGCCCGTTCACGCAAATCGTTGACGGTGCTGACCATTTGCGGAAGATTGCGGATATCTTGCGACCGCTGTTGCGCTTGTGTTCTCCGAAACTCAGCCTCGTTTGCTGTCTCTTGTGCTCTAATGATAGAGTTTGCATTATCAAAAATATTTGTGGCTTGCTCTTGAGCCATTTGATAACGCTGATTATTACTGAGTTCTGGGCGAGTACGCTCCAAAGCCCGCAATATGGTTCTTGAAAGAATGTTGCCAGTTTCTTGCGTTCGAGACATTTCAGACAAAAAGCGTGGCATATCTTCCGCGCCAATTGTCGAAACTGTCCTGCTGAGCGGACCAATATCGTTGTTGTTTCTAGATATTGTCGCCAACCGAGCAAAAAATCGATCGGGAGAACCACCGTATAGATCAAAGTTTCTGCCGTAGGTGCGGGCTGGATCAAAAGGGTTGTCGGGAGGACCACCACCACCTGAACCACCTCCAGGTCCGCCTGGACCACTAGGACCGCCTGGGCCACCACCCCCAGGACCGCCTGGACCGCCTGGGCCACCACCCCCAGGACCACCACCGCCACCTCCTGGACCCCCAGGACCACCACCGCCTGGACCGCTACCCCCACCACCACCTGAGCCATTTCCACCAGATCTACCTGAACCGCCTTGGCCGCTACCGCCAGACCCACCCGAGCCACCACCACCAGGACCGCCAGGTCCACCGCCACCTCCAGGTCCACCTGGGCCACCGCCACCCGGACCACCAACCATCAGCCTCATAGACTCAAAGTCAGGCAAGATGTCCATCATATTGGTGGGGCCAGCACCAGCTCTAGAGCGTGAACGACGATTTGAGCCATCATCGCTACCGCCACTGTCACCGCCAGAAACAGAAGGTCTTAAAACCAAATCGGGCAAAACATCAGGCAAATTAGTTGGACCAGCACCAACCGTTAAGCGCCAACGACGTGGTGTTTGATTTCCGGTTGGGATTGGCTTCAGATCGTCTGGAATAGTGCCGCCTGCCGGATCAATCAAATTACCTTGATTTTTGGGTTCTTGATAAATAGGCAAAGTCTGCAAGAATTTTTCGGTCGCGCCAACAGCTGGTTGTGTCGATAAAGATTCTTGCTTTTGAACGTCTGCCACCTTGGCGTCTACTGCTTCCTTTTTAACCTTGGCGGCAGTTTTTTTCGCGTTGGATTTGACAGCTTCTTTTGTTGCCGTTTTCGCCGCAGCAATGTCCTTGCTTTCTTGTTCAGCGGCTTGTTCACGCGCCTTCATGGCGGCTACAAGAGCCGGCGGGGCCTGTCCGCTGAATCCGGGACTGCTGACTGCGTCGGCGATCTCGTCGTACTGTTCCTGGGAAAGCAGACTTTGCTTCTTCAGCTTTTCCGCCAGCCTTCGCAAATGCATGGGCGACATGTCATTGATGTCGACCCCGGTCCTTTGAGGCAAACCACTTTGAAGAATCTCTGTCTTCTGTTCAAGAGTGGCCACTTCTGCAAACTGCTGCCTCCTTGCTGAAACAGCTTTTGCGGTCACAATGTTCTGACCCAGGATGCCTGTCGACGGAGCTTGTCCGCCAACTTTTTCCAGTTCTTGTTGATCAATCCTCGCTCGTTTCTCTAGTTCTTTTTGTTCAGCTTTCAGCCGCTTCGCTTCGGCCATAGCCTCTTCGCGTTCTTTTTTCTTGCGTTCTTTTTCTTTTCTGTCCTGGTATTCTTTCTCTTTCTTTGCTTCTTCTTTTTGTTGTTTTTTAATGGCGGCTTCGCGTTTTGCCAATTCAGCTTTGGTGGGCGGTTTGACATCTTTGCCAGTCATGCTGGCGTAATCGGCTACAGATTTGCCTTCATCCTGAAAAGGAACCAGATATTTGCGTACTGACGCTTCGAGAGGATCAAAATCAGATCCAATGTCATATGTCGACCTCAACTGATCGTATTGCTCGACCAGCTTTTCGCTGAGTCCAGGCTTGGGGCCAACACCGCTTTTCAGCAGATTCCAAATTTGATTTGTGTCGAAGCCAGCCCCAGAACGACCAGGCCTTGTGACGTCAGCGATAATGTCATCAATGCCGAGCGAATCAATATCTTCGTATTTCTCGCCAAGCTGAAAAGCCGGAGGGAATTTCTTCTTGTTGCGCGCCTCGTACTCCTTGACAATTTCGGAGCGCAGTGTCTTCATCGTCTCATAACTTGATCCTTCTCCTGTCGAACTTTTCAGGTTGGCTTTTGCTTCTTCAAGTATCTGCGAAAAAACATCGCCAGACGAATATATTGTTCCGTTAGTTTGGAGGCCGGTTCCGGCCATGTCCATGCTGAGAATATTTTTAATGCGTCCTTGAGTGCTGGTCGGATTCAGTTTGTCCATCAAGGAAGTTCTGAGACCGGCGCCGGTTTTGCCAGTGATATCCAACCCCATAGTATCGGCAAGTGTTTTGACGCCCTCGTTGTTTAGTTTTTTAATGGCTTTTTGGACATCGTGCATGCCCGTGCCAATCATGTTCACGTCGGTGGCCGAACGGGCCTTTCCCCTGATCTCACCGATCATTTTCATGTCAGGCAAAGCTTTTTCGACGTTTTCAAGTAGTTTGTTCAATTCGGTTGCGGTCAAATTAAAACCATTTTTACGAGCTATCTGCTCAATCCGATTGCGCAAAAAGATGCCAGACTCTTCGATCTCGCCGCCATCATTGAAGCCCGGAACCATGCCGGACGCGTTCAGATGCTTCAGTCGGGACAGGCCGATCTTCCTGGCTTCGCTGGGGGAGAAGACATATTCGCCGGGCGTCAACATCGTGGGCACGGCACCGCTGGCCATGCGCGCCAGGTTGGAGGCGCCAGCTTTCTTGACCGAGGACTTGCGGACGACAAAGGAACCCGGCTGCAACGCCATGGGCACGCTGTCACTGTCGCCGACACCGGGAACGATACCGCCGCTGGCCCTGGTCAGCAGGTGCTGGTTGCCGGTGGTGGCGCCTCGGCCAAAGTTGGCGATAAACGGGCCGATATTGGAGCCGATCCGGACAGCGGCGAAGGCGGTCAGCAGGGGCAGGACCGGACGCAGGGCGTTGGTAATCGACAGGATACCCTTGGCGATCTCCTCGAACGCCCCGAAGGTCGCCTTGAATCCTTGCGTATCCATCATGGAACGCCCGAACTCCAGGTAGCTCTCCTTGAGCTTGGTCAACTTATTGGCGTAGCTGTCAGCAGCCTGGGCGGCATTGACATTGAGGCTGATGCGCCCGGCTTCCGCCACCATCAGGGCGCGTTCGCTGACCGCGAACTCCTGGATTAACGGAATGACCTTGGAGATTTGACGATAACCACCCAGGTTTTCGACGATGGCGCTGTAGCGTGGATCAGCCTGGGGAAGCTGGGTGAGGGCGGCCGAAAGTCGACGCACCGCCTCGTAGGCACCGACGAACTGGTTCTCCAGCCCCAGATCCCCCGCCTTGGAGGCCTCGTCACGCGTGAAGCGCAATTGTACGCCGATCTGCTTCAGCGACTCCACGGTGTCGTTACGCTGGATGCGGGTGAAGATGGTGCGCAAGCCGGTGGCAATCGATTCGGCCGATTCGCGAGTCGTCTGACGCACCGAAGTGAACAAACCGAGCAGTTGGTTGAGGTCGCCACCCGTCGCGGCGAACGCACCACCAGCCCGACGCACCACTTCGATCAAGTCGCTGGCTTCGACGGCGAACTCGCCGGCTACCGCGTTCATGGAGCCGAGGGCGGCCTCCAGGTCCTTGCTCTTGATCTTGAACTGGTTCATCACGGCGATGGCGCCTTCGACCGTCTGCTCGACTGAGTCGAAGTTGGGGGCCAGGGCGGACTTGGCCAGCGCCTCCAGGGCGTCTCGGGTCTCATTGATCGACAAGTTGGCCTGTTTTAGCGTCACCGCCGTCTTGATCAGGTCTTGGCTGGAAACGCCCAGGCTGGTCGACAAACGGCTGACCTCGCGGCCAATCGCCCCAACCTCGGAACCCGCCCCGGTGGCAACCTGTCGCAGGCGGACCATCTGTTTGTCAAATTCAACAGCCTCGCTGATGGCGGACCTGATACCTGAGGCAACCTGGATAAAAGGGATAGCGGCGATACTGAAAGCGGTGAAACGCTTGAAGGCCAAGCCGGACTGCTGGGCGAACCGCTCCACAGCATTGGTGGCCTGACCAATCTCGTTGACCACGCTACGGATGGCATTGACGTCGGCACGGACTGGCACATTGACGGCGCCAACGCCCGAAGCGCGTAGTCCTGAGTTGATTTCATTGGCGATTTGGCGAACCGCCCCAGAGGCCAAACGAAGATTTAGCTGTCCAGTGATATCAAATGCCATATTAACCCCGCAAAATAAATAGGCGGTGGCCCCTGCTCACAAAGGAGAAGAGACCACCGCCCGCAGTAAGCCTGTCCGGTTCAACAGAAATTACACCGGGGGAACAACCTCGGGAGCACTAACAATCGGGTTTCCTTCGTCATCCAGGAAGGGTTTCTCGTCGACGAGGAAATTGCCTTCCTCGTCCACCAGATTCCCCTCCCGATCGACAAATTGACCCGCCTCGTTGATGTACCGGCCGTTCTCGTCCACCAGCCGACCGTCGGCATCGACCTTGCGGCCCTGCTTGTCGATCAGATGGAGGGTTTCGTCGGCAAACTTGTACTTGACCAGGAACTGGTTCTCGGGGAGCTTCTTCTCGTAGTCGTCCTCGAGGTTGTAGATGATCTTGGCCAGGGCGGATGCGGCGGGGCCGACGGCGGGGTCATCCTCCTTGGTCATGTACTCCTCGTAAGACCTGAAGTAGGGCTTGCCGTCGTTGGCGTGGACGGTGCAGACCGATACCCAGTAGTTAAACTGGGCGTTGTCGGCCTGGGCTTCCGCCGAGTTGTTGTCCAGGCTCATGCGCTCCGAATTGAGGCTGCGCAGCTCGGCCCGGTCACGGCGAAGCTGGATGGCCAGATCGCGTGCCTCGGACAGCTTGATGCCGCCGGAGCGGACCTTGCGTTCCTTGTCGCCGATCGCAGCCTGGAGCTTGCGCAGCTCGGCTTCCTTGTGGTCGTCCCAGAGCTTCTGTTCGCGCATCACGCTCTCGATCTTCGCCCGGAGGATTGCTCCGGACTCGACCGCCTCACGGAAAGCCTTGTTGTAGACTTTCTGTGCTTCCTGGCGCTGCTTGGCGTTGGGGCGAAGGACGGCCAAATCGACCTCCTTGCCACCGATCTCAACCTTAAACGTCTTCTTGTTGGCGCTCACGATTCCTCCTCCACGGGTAGGGTCTTCTGACAACGGTTCCAGCTAACCGTGTATTGGGCCAGTTCTGATTCGACGGCACGCAGCTGGGCGTTGCCGTTGTTCAGGATCGAGGAGCGACAGGTTTCCCAGATCTGCTTCCATTTCTCCTTGGCTGCTTCCCGCTGCTCCGGCGTAGCGTTGTGGCCCCACAACTCGCCGAAGCTTTGTTCCACGGCGCTCAGGGCGCCGATGAAAGCGGTTCGCATTTTCGTGGAAAGAATCCTCTGGAGACGAACGCGTGAATTGCGCTCGTGGTTCCTGGCGGCTTCCTCCTCCGTCCGACGGGCCGCGTCCGCAGCGGCCTCCATCTGGTTATAAGCATCCACGGGGGTCCTCCTTATTGACCGGGCAGGGACCGCTGAGCCATCATCATGATCTCCCGACGGGAGTCGGGCATGTGCTGTTCCTCGACCTCGCCCTTTTTGGCGATGTGTGCCAGTCTCTCTCTTTTAATCGCGGCAGCCTGGGGGCTGTTCAAAGATTCGATGTTTTGCAGGTCCTCGTCGGTTTCCGCGACCAGGAAGATCTCGCCGGAGTCGGGCAGTTTCATCCCGGAAAGCACGGCCTCGGCTGTGGCTTCCTTCCGTTGGCGCTCACGCTCCTTGCGCTGGATGATCAGCCACCCGTCGAACGCGTCGTCATCTTTCAAGATGTCGTCATGCGGCGGATTGGGGTGTTCGGCGACATTGTCGTAGAGTTGCGACCAGGAGAGCAGGCTGCGCTGTTCCTCGGTCAGATCAACGGCGCACTTACCGAAGATATCCAGGCAGTTGGCCTTGCAGTTCCAGACCGAACGCCAGTGGTCGGATCGGGCGATGGCGCGCATGGCGGAATCGGATATCTGGGCGTCCGAATAGGTCGTCACGGCCTCGTCCAGCAGGGAGTCGTTTCCCTTGTAGAAATCGTCACCTTTCCAGACCCGCTTGCCCTTGTCGTCCAACAAGCCACTGCCGACCAGATAACGGGTGCGGGCAACTTGCGCAAAACCGCTGGCGCCCATCGACGCGTAGACATTCTTCTGGTTGTAGAGGGAGGCGAGTTCGATCCTGGCGACCTGAAGAGCTTTCCGTGAGAAATCCCGCTCCTTGGACTTGAAGAAAGCCCTGAAGAGGCCGACTTTCAGTTTCTCGATATCCTTGTTGAGCGTCTCGATCTTTTTCTCGCGCTCATCATCCCAGAGACCGCTGGAACGCATCAGGGCGTCTATCTCGTCATCGCTGTAGAGTTCGTCGACCAAACCCTCAGCCAGGGCTTCCTGGTAGACCTGTTGGGCCTTGTAGCGACGCAAACGGCCTGGCTGGCGGATCAGGTACCGCTTGCCGTCGACGGAGAAGCGCAGACAACCCGCAATGATGCGGGCGATCAGAAGCTCGAAATCCAAGGCGTCCTCCAAAGAGAAGAGGGGGCCTTGCGGCCCCCCCTCCGTCATTCCTTACTAACCGGGCAAGACTCAGACCTTGTTCACGGTCAGGTCGTTGAAGGTGCGGAAGCTGTAGGTCACCGTGCGGTTGGC
>Ga0255175_1000078_pt1 | contig 67673 bp, 56 predicted proteins | sample Atl_Atl_RepC_8d_FD_183628 | JGI IMG/M metagenome (GOLD analysis project Ga0255175, IMG submission 183628) | Freshwater microbial communities from Altamaha River, Georgia, United States - Atl_Atl_RepC_8d | ecosystem: Environmental > Aquatic > Freshwater > River | place: USA: Georgia | collected...
CCTTGGTCTTCTTGCGGCGCTCAAGGGTGGAATTCAGCACGGACAGATGATCGAAATGATCTTCCATCGCAGTCTTGCCGCCAGAAGATACAAAGACGAAATCGGTGATACCAGCCGCCCGGGCTTCTTCCACTGCATGCTGGATCAACGGGCGATCCACCAGCGTCAGCATTTCCTTGGGAATAGCCTTAGTGGCAGGCAAAAAGCGGGTGCCCAAACCGGCAACCGGAAAAACAGCAATACGGACAGGTCGCTGAAGGCGGCTGTTATCAGTCATAATTTATCCTTTTAATAGCGATCAGGTTTTAGAGGGTATAATTGGAAACACCTTCTGCTGTCGATGCGACGCAATGCGCTCCTCAATCATGGGCAGACAGGTATTACATTTTGGGCCCCGAGCGCCACAAGAATCGAACACTTTTTTGGCAGAATCTGAGCCGGACGCTATAACAGCATCCAAGTTCTTGTCGTTAATGCGATGGCAAATACAAACGAACATACCGGCTCCGCTGCCCAAATTAATAGCAGCTCAAATGCCGGTAATCAATCAGACTTCAGCTTTACCCGTGGGTTTTACGCTGATGATCGTATCTTTGTTAACGAGACGCACCGCCCCCGAAATGTCCTCAAACGGGATGAATTTGCGGCTGTCGTTGAGCATATCCAGCGGGCGCTGGCCCTTTGCCAAGAAGAAGTAGCCTTTCATGCCGTTGCCGGTGGACAGAAGAAGCTCAACTTCCTTCTTGTCCTTCATGATCTTCATTTCAGTCAGCACGCCAATAGACACGAGACATCTCCTTAGTTTTAAGCCGGCTTACGCCGAGCCCCACTTACATTTACATCATATAACGCCCGGAGGAATTAACAATTCCTCACTCGCCGCAAAATTACATAAATATTGAGAAAAAATCCATGTAATTTATGAGCTTATTTGCGCTTATCCCCAGCCATTTCGGCCCAAATTAAGGCTTCATTAGCGAGCATATGAATAAAGTAGCTCTAATCCACGGAATCTGCGGGCCGTGGGGAGACTGTTTTTGCGGGGAATCATATGACTGATACAGCTCAGAAAGCCAACCAGATCGCCAGCAACGGCCTTCGCTTCTTCTTCGCGCCTCAAATTGGCAGCGGCTTGAAGCCGACCAAGCTGATTCTCCTCTCCTTTGTGCAGATCATTGCCCAGTTTCTGGCGACCGCGAAGCTGATCCCCGCAGATCACCGCGCCCTGCGCCCGCTGAGCAAGAATGACGCCCGCCTTGGTGAGGTCCTCGCCCTCGCCTTCGCCAATGTGCGCAAGCCCGGCACCCGTATTGACCAGTGGACCGTCTTCCTCGCTGTCAACTGCCTGGCCGCGCTGATCGCGATTATGATCGGTTATACCGCTTTCAATCTGCTGATCGGCACTGCGCACGCGTTCACCATCACGGTTACATTCAACGAACCGGGCTGTACCTACACAGGTGGCGGCAGCCTCTTCAGCACCGGCTGTGCCAACGATATGGCTCAGCAGTGGGTTGATATGCTCTTGATGTCGGGAACCCCCGGCTACACGGCGCCGTGGTTTGCTAGCCAAATCGTATCGGCCCCGGTTGCAGCCGGTCTGAACGCCATGTTCTCCACCTACAGCACGGCTATGCTCGTGCTGGCAGGCTTCCTTGTGATGTACCATCTGCTGGTGATTGTGGCCGGTACCGCACATGAAGGTAAGTTTGGTGGCCGCATGATGAATCAGGTCTGGGCGCCTATCCGTCTGGTTGCGGCGATTGGCATGCTGGTGCCGCTCGGTGGCCTCAACTCGGGCCAATATATGGTCGTACAGACTGCTAAGATGGGCTCTGCCCTCGCCAGCAACGTCTGGATGAACTTTGCCAATAGCTATGCCGCTAATACTGGCGCATATGTCATGTTTCCGACGATTCCGTCGATCTCAGGTTTTACGAAAGAGACACTGAAGATTCTTATCTGTGAGGCTGGCGTAAACTCGCTTGGCTCTGATGGCGGTATGGGGCCTGCACAATTTCAGATGCAGCGCGAAGGCTGGTGGGTTTCAGGAAATAAAACACTTGGCATGAGCTTCAATTATGTCAACAACCTGGCCACAAATGACAGGCAGGATGAGGTCTGCGGCCGCATCGAGACTGCAGATCCCTACTATACTGCTGGCGGTAAATCGTTTAGCTACCTTGCTCTGGACAACGGCATAAACGCCAATGATACGTTGCGCCGTGACATTCTGACGGCTCATAAAAATGCAGTCGACAACATGATCGCCATGGGCAGTCCGTTGCAGGAACTGGCCAAAAAGATCTTTGATGCTGCGAATGGCTCAGTCTCAGGCTATGTGCTGACGTCGACTGATATTATTCAATTCAATACAGCTATTGCGAACTATCGCAGCGACCTTAGCGCTGGTATTGCGGCTGGCATTCTTGGCTCAGCTGCTATCAGTTCGCTCAATATGGCTAACCAAGCCATGGCACGTGGCTGGGTGTCTGCATCAGTATGGTTCAACGAAATCGCCAAAACCAATGGCATGCTGCTGAACTATGCGAACTACGCCCCATCTGCCATGTTTAAATTGGAAGTGCCGCTGGAATCGAAGTACCTGGCAATTCTGTCAACGGCAATGGATAAAGCCGAAGAAGCTGTTGCTGCACTCCCAGGTATTGCAGCAACATCTCCTGCCCCGATTGCTTTGGCGGAACCTGACGCCACGATGATCTATAGCGATACAGGTCGTGGCGACAGTGCGTTTGATTTCTTTATGAATACGCTTCAGAGCAATCTGCTTAAAACAATCGGTAACACGACCGGCAATACTGCAGACGAAACTGGTAGCGTCTGCGGCTCACCACCGTGCGCCGTATCTAAATTTGAGCTCAATACAGGCAATCCACTGGGTGAGCTGTCCGCATTGGGTCATCGCCTGATTACGTACACGCTCAACTCTGTGAAGTCACTCACAGCTTGTCAACGCGCTGCTGCCGCCAATTTAAGAAGTGCTCAGGGTGAGAATATTAATCAGAAGTCATATAACGACACATACAGAGCGTCTGCTTCGGCTTGCTCTGGTACTGATGGCTGGGTTAACCCGACATACTTCATCATCCAGTCAGTCGTTGGCACCATGCTCATGGCGGGTGTTACACTGGCCTTTATCCTGCCGATGGTTCCGTTCATCCGCTTCATGTTCGGTATTATGGCGTGGATACTGTCACTGCTGGAAACAGTGGTAGCCATTCCGGTTGTGGCCCTCGCCCACATCAAAATGGAAGGTGAAGGTTTGGCTGGCCCCATGGCGCGGACCGCCTATCTGCTTCTGTTGCAGCTCTTCCTGCGACCGACGCTGATGGTATTTGGCCTCATTCTAGCACTACTGATCTTCAATCTGATGATCGTTGCCCTCAATGAGTTCTACACACAGGCCATCCGCTCGATCGAGGCCGGTGGCGCTAACGCGGCACTGGGTGGTGTTGTCTACACAGTCCTCTACGGTGTACTGGCCTATGCGATGGCTAATGCATCGTTCAAGGCGATCGACCTCATCCCCAACCAGTGCCTGCAGTGGATTGGCGGTTCGGGCATGAACAGCCTTGCTGGCGAGGCAGAAGCTGCTACATCTCGCTTTAGCAGCGGTGCTGGCCAGATCACAAGCGCGGGCTTGAGCTCTAAGGTTAGTACAGGTGGTAATATTAGTGGCAACGGAGCAGGTGCTGTGGCAATTGCTAGAAACACAGGCCCCGTATAACCCAAGATAACCAGGTGAACCATGAACAGATACGATAACCGCTACCGTCAACAACCTCCGCGCAACAGCCGCGAGCCCTCTCGTGCACGTAACGCGCTGGGACTGATGTTCAGCCCTAACTTTGGCACCAGCCTTTCGGTGCTGAAGGATACCGGGTACATGTTCATTCAGATTCTGGCCATGATTTTTGCTCAGGCCAAGCTGATTGATAAACGTCACCCGGCCGTTACCGGCAGCGGCGACCGCAAGTACGGTTTGTTTGAAATCATCCAAATGGCCTACGAACGCGTCGAGTGGCGCCAGGAGAATATCGCGCAGATTTCCCTATTTCTCGCGGTTTGCTGCAGTATCGCCATCTGTGCGTTAGGTATCGTCTTCGCTCTCTTCTCGGTTGTATTCTCTACTGTCTAAAACATAAAATTATCGGCAATTTTCATCTAAAAAACACCATGCGGCAGTTGCAACACGCGCTGCCAACATGGTACTTATTAATGTAGGTTTAACCAGTATGCCCTTGATAGATAAAGATTATATAAAATCCAAACTATCTCGGTGCAATGAGGTGTAGTTATGCAAATCGGGCTCAAGCTGCTCAATATTCTGAAAACAGCCCCAGGCGCTTTTCTGCGCTATGCCTACACGCTGAATCTGGGTACCTCCCTGCGCTCTGCAACTGTTAGCTATTACCGTTTTGGCCGTCTGCTGGCGGAAATTTTTGGCACGCTAGGCTTGATTGAGCGTGCGCATCCGTGGCGCTGCGGTATGGCGCTCGCACGCCCGCTTGACGTTCTTTCTTATGCCTGGGCCAAAACTGACTGGCGCAAACCATTCACGCCTGCGACGACGTTGACATTTGCCATTACCCTGCTTCTTGGCTGCGGATTTCTTGCGACATTATCTACTGGTATAAGTCTCGGCATAGGTACAAGCCAAGCCTACGCTAGCAGTATTTTTGCCCCAACCAATCCAGGCACCGACCTGGCTATGAAATATATGAGCAACGCCTTTGGTGTAACCATCTCCGGCGTGCCCGCCCCTGTTGTTGACGGCGTCGTTGGCGGTTTCCAAAAAATGATGGCGCTTTATTCAACCGCCATGCTGATCATCGCCGGTTTTATTCTGCTCTATATTCTTCTCGGCGTTATTGCGGCGACAGCGCATGAGGGTAAAGTTGGTGGGAGTGGCTTCAATACAGTCTGGGCCCCTATTCGTCTGATTGTTGCAATCGGCCTACTCGTTCCCTTGCCGATGGCGGCTGGCTATAATGGCTACAATAGCGGCCAGTACATTGTTATGAAGGTGGCAGAACTTGGCTCAGGTCTGGCAACCAACTTGTGGGTACCGTTTGCCACAGCACTCGCCAACCGTGGCGACGTTATAGCCACGCCGAATGTTCCTGCCGCCACACAGTCTGTTCTAGGCGTTCTTCGCAATGAATTTTGTCGGGTGCGCTATGAAAAACTGCGCGCCATTCCTGAACTTAACATGACTGAAAAGGCGCTTGCCATCGATCCGATCGAGACTGGCGCAAGCATTGTATATTACTACAAGACAACTGATGGCTCAGGCAGCAACAGCTTCTGCGGCTCTACCCAATATGAAAAAGCCACTGAAGTCGACAGTTTGGCAAAAACAATTTCTACTGCGTATGAGCAAGCCTATTTCCATATGCGCTCGAATGTTGCCAATATGGCAGACCAGCTAAACAGCGATGGTTACATTCAGGTTATTGGCGCAGAATCACCCGGCATGGGTAATGAAGAGGCAATTGACCTCTATATCGTGAGCTCGCTAGTAACGATCATTACAGCATATCAGAATGAATTGGCCCTATCTCTTGTTAATACTCAAACTGAACAAGATAAGAAGGCGACCAATGCACTTTCTACTGAGGTTTCAGATGCTGGCTGGGCCGGTGCCGCACTTTGGTTTAACACAATTTCCCGCATGAACAGTGAGCTTTTGTCGGCAGCTAGAGGCATACCGTCAAGCTCCCCCCCGGATCTCGGACGCACAGGTGACAAAACTGGCGCACCATCAAAAATGAGCGCCATGATCGAAGAGGGTCTTGACGTTCTTAATCAGCGTCTCAATAATCTTCAGGCACTGATGAAGCAATATGGCTATGATGCTGACAGTGGCTCTAGCGTGCAATATGGCGCAGGCACAGTTAAAACCTCCAGCGTTGTTGCAGGCTTACCGCCGCCATCAACTGGCTTTAGTCTCTCAGGCGGCGTCGGCAGCTTTCTGTCTTGGGTTTTTGAAAGCAAATTTGGTGGCCCATTTTCAATTATCGGCACTGGTACTGAGTCAAACTTAAGCACAATCAACCCGCTAGCCCAGCTAGCGCAAATTGGTAACTGGCTCATAGATAAATCCATGATTTTGCTTGCCTTGGCATGGGGCGGTAGCGCTATAGCTGCATTTACCGGCTCAGAAACATTAGCCGCTTTTACCGGCGGTATATCTGCACTTCTAACAATCTTGGGTATGGTAGGGTTTGGGGCTGGCATTCTTCTCATGTATGTCACGCCGCTGCTCCCCTTCGTCCGCTTCATGTTTGGCGTCGCAGGCTGGCTGATTAACATTCTTGAGGCCATTATCGCCATCCCGCTGGTTGCAATTGCCCACTTAAATACTTCAAGCAGCGGCATCTCAGGCGACATGGCCCGTCGGGCATATTTTATGATTTTCTCAATCTTCTTGCGCCCAGCCCTGCTCATTGTTGGCCTTGTTGTCTCTCTGATGATGTTTATCGTCTCGATAGGCATTCTCAATGATATGTACAAAGCGGCTGTTCTAGGTTTTATGGGTACATCAACAGGCGGCGCAGGTGGTGGTTTCTCAATCATCATGTACACAGTTATGTATGTTGGCCTTGCATATGGCTTATGTAATTTGTGCTTCAAATTGATTGAGGAAATCCCCAACCATGCAATGAACTGGATTGGCCAGGCATCAAGCCGCGAAATTCATCAGGATGAAGATTTCAAGCGCGCCATGACTCATACAGGTGGTGAGTTCATCAATCTTTCCAGAACTGTTATTTCGACCCCCAAGTCGCTTGTTAATAAATCCTAACACCTATTATGCAGGAGAATTAAAATGACCGAACCTAAAGCAGACGCCCCGCAAACTGAACATAACTCCGTGGGCACACCTCGCCCTGAAAAGCCTAAGCCCCTGCCTAATGTAAGTTATGGCCGTAAATTTATGACGCGCACACTTGCTGCAGGCGTCAGCGGTTTGGCATTGGGCGTTTACATCGCATACGATCACCATTCTAGACATGAAGATCTCGCCGCCAATGTAAGGGATACCAAGCCCCTTTCTGCGCCATCAGAGCAGTTCTCTAAAATGAGCAGCCAACAACGCGCAGCTCTGGTAGCTAAATCGGATGCTCGTATTGCCAAGCTGATGGGTAAATCAGTTGAAGAGATGAACGCCCAAAAAGCTGTAGACGTTCCGAACCCCAATCAATCTTCTCTACAGAGAGGTATTGCTCAAGCTTCAGACTTAGTTGGGGCAAAATCACTGGTAGAAAAGACAGGGTTGCTTGATACCAACGAGAACAAACTTGGCACAACAGACGCGCTCTCAACGGCACTATCGCTCGCTGCCATTTTTGGTGCCATTGGAGGAGTGAGCGGCTTAGCTAATGCACGACGTACAAACGCTAAAATCAAAGCTTTTAATGCGGCAGAAGCAAAAAACTATGAAAATAAATTGGCTGAATATCTGAAAGAGGAAAATAAATTTCAAGCTTTCAAAACTATGCTGCATCAACCAGGCAACTCAGCAGGTGTGAGTGCGGCTGCGGCCCAGCATAGCCAGCCACCTCATACACCACAGGGGCGCAGATCTAATCCTGCCGGCCCGCGCTAATAACCAGCCATAGACTGAGGGATAAAGCGTACGCTCCCCTCTGTCTTAGGGGCGAGCATGACTACCCATGGTGATGTCACGGTTTTGCGTGCGCTTTGCGGATTTGAGGGCTTTGTTTCCAGGTAAACCACGGCCAATCCACTCGCTAGTTTACGCAAAGATGTCACACGAACATTGTAGCCATCTGTGGGACGAGACCCGAGCATAATTCCAATTGCAATCTTATCATCTGGGTAGCGTCCGGGCGCCTCCATACCAATGTTCGACCATAGACGATTCCAATCCTCCGATGATCGCGCGACAAAAGTGGTAAAGCGAACCGGAACGGAATTGTTGCCAGACCAGTGTTGATAGCCTGCAGTATCAATAAGCTCCCCTGACTGTCCAGAAGAAGGTGCTGAACTGGCAAGATGGACATTCGGCGCCAGAAATAAACCATCATCCTCACTGGCAAATGCAGGCATACACAAAAAAATAGGCAGCAATGATAATAGACGCATGAATTTCTCCTAAGTTCCGCTCTATAAATTAATTTGGGGGCCTTAAGAAATGATTACTTAAAGACACATCATGCCCGCTAACGCACGAAACTGATTAACAGATTCAGGTAATTAGGCATTCATTAAGGCCTCAATGGCATGGTTAAGAGGATATTCCAGCACGCATTCCGGAAAACATGTCTAGCGAAACACCCGCGCCCAACACACAACGTCGCCGCAACGCTTCTGCACTCGTCAGGTCACATACTGGGCGAATTGTGCAGCTGACTATTCCAGCTGGGCTATCACTGATTATTTCAGTTTGGCTAGCTTCGAAGTATTACACCCCTACTCCTGCAGCAGATGAATTTCTCTCTGTGGCTATTCCCCTGATAGCGATCTGGACTATCGGCCTAAGCCTGCTCATCTCATTCAAATTTCTAAGAAACTTAACACGACCAGTTGAGCTGCTTTCAGCTAAATTGCGGCGCGTCAATCTTGACGATCCTCTAAAAAGCATAACACCAATTCCGCCTCATCTTGCCGAGAATGAATTTGGTGCATTAATCGCATCAGCCAACCGGCTATTGCGACAGATTGATGAGCATATACGCAGAGGCAGCACGTCCCAGGCAATCATTGATGACTGCATGAGTCTCATAAACACCCTTCAAACAAGCATGAATGACGGGCTCTTACTGATTGGATCCGATCAATCTATCATTAGCTTTAATAAGGCAGCTCAGGAGCTTTTAAAAGGGAGCGCGAACGAACTAAAAAACCTTCAATTCGCAAATATACTCGAAACAAATGACCGAGTTAGAGTTCTAGCCCTACTCGCACGCCTGAGCCAGACAGGTGAAAGTCTGCCAATTACGACACAAGTAAAATTACTTAATCAGCCCAATATAGAAGGCGCTCTTGAACTCTGCATAATAAATACAACGAAAACCTCAGCCCTGCCAAAATCGCTCTGCCTCATTCTACTCAGAACTATAAAAGCGTCACAGGATGCGCAAGAACAACTTAAAAATAGCGAAGAACGGATGAAGCTTGCCATACGTGCATCGCGCTGTGGCATCTGGGATATCAACCCGCAAAGTGGCTCATTGTGGTGGTCGAGTGAATTTATCAATATGCTAGGCTACGACGAAAGCAATGCACCCAAAAATATTGAAGAAAAATACAGCCTCATCCATCCAGATGATATGAACTGGGTCAAATCGTCAACCGAGCGATATTTGGCGCAAGAAGCTAGCGATTATAATCCTGAATACAGAATTTTGAGAAAAGACGGAACTTGGATTTGGTTAGAGGATCATGGTACCGCCGAGTGGGACGATGCCGGCCTTCCCATTCGCTTTTCAGGCACTGTTGTTGACTGCACAGAGCGCAAGCGTTTTGAGCAGCAGATGATGTATATGGCAACACATGATGCCATGACAGATCTGCCCAATAGAACTCTGCTAAACGATCGTCTTGAACACGCCCTTATTGGCAATGCTCGCAATGGCCTCAATGTGGCTGTTCTCTTGCTGGATATTGACCGCTTTAAACTCATCAACGATTCACTTGGCTATGAAATTGGCGATCACCTCGTTCGCGCCGTAGCACAAAGACTACAGCAATGCATAAGGCCGACGGACACCCTCGCCCGCTTATCTGGTGATGAGTTTGTTGTTGTCTGTGAAGATCTTGCCAGCCCGCAGGAAGCCGCCCGCGTAGCTAAGCGCCTGCTTAATTCCATGGCTCAGCATTTTATGGTTGAAGGAAACCAGCTCACCGTTGGTATTTCAATTGGTATCAGCGTCAGCCCTGTTGACGGGCAGAATGCTGCAGATATTCTACGTCACGCCGACACGGCCATGCATAGTGCTAAAGCGGCAGGTGGTAATTGCTATCGTTTCTTTGTCAATGAAATGAACAAGGAAGCTGTTCAACGCCTAACACTAGAGCGCTATCTCAATGAAGCTGTCGAACGCCAGCAATTCGTTCTTCATTACCAGCCTAAAGTTGACATTCAGACACGCGAGGTTGTTAGCGCCGAAGCCCTCATCCGCTGGCCTCATCGAACTCTTGGCAATATCTCGCCCCTTCAGTTTATCTCAATTGCCGAGGAAACGGGCCAGATCATAGCGATTGGTGAATGGGTATTACGCGAAGCTCTCTCCCAGATTTGTTTATGGCGCGATCGCGGCTACGAAGTAGTGCCAATTGCAGTGAACCTTTCAGGCAAACAGCTGATGGCTGGCGGGATGGATGAGCTTGTTCTACGCTTACTGGATGAGTATAAAGTCCCACCACATTTGCTTGAAATAGAAGTGACAGAGTCTGTCATGGCAAAAATGGATAAGGTTTTAGCCCCACTAAAACGCTTGCGTGACGCTGGACTTGGAATTGCTTTGGATGATTTCGGTACTGGGTACTCATCGCTAGCGTATCTACAGCAGCTGCCAATCAGCTCGCTCAAAATTGACCGATCATTTGTTAAAGACGTGCCCGAAAAACATGCCGCCAATAGTATCGCCAACATCATCCTAGATATCGGCCGCCAGCTTGGTCTAAAGGTTGTCGCTGAAGGCATCGAAACCGAAGCCCAGCTCGAATTCCTACGCAAAGGCGGCTGCGATATCGGGCAAGGCTGGCTTTTCTCGAAAGCTATCACCCCTACACTTTTTCAGGAAAAGCTGAAAAAGATAAAGTTACAGGGCAGCTAAATAAGGCTATATTTTCCTCATGCGCTATATAATTACATTCTTATTTGCTCTTCTTTTTTCAGGCTCTGCATTTGCTGACAGAGTTGTTGAAGTTCAAAATATTCGTGTTGAGCGTCAAGAATACACAACGCGTGATGCAGCCGTTACAGAAGCCACTCGTCTCGCTGTTGAAAATGTTTGGAAGCAATTAGCATCCGAAAAGCCGTTGCCAGCCCTCTCTGCACAGACTCTTCAAGGAATAACGAGCTACGTTGATATCACTAACGAAATCAGCCAATCGAATTATTACTTAGGTACATTTAACATTGGCATACGCACCAACAAACTACCTGGCTTTTCTGAGACAAGCCTAAGCAGTCCTACACAGCCTTTTTCATCTAACTCTGCTATTACTGGCAGAACAACACAGCCGCGTTGGGTTCTTGTCATTCCAGCCCATGAAATTGGAAATAATGTAACCCTCTGGAATCCAGTTGACCCCTGGCAAGCAGCGTGGGTACAAACCACGCCATCCGGTATTTCTACTGCTGTCGCAAATGGCGACAGCAAGGACCAATCGATCCTGTCGGCCGACATGATTTCTAGCAATAGCGCTAACATCTCAAGTGCACTCCAGCAGCTAGCTACAAAATATGGAGCGCCCGCTGTTGCGTTAGCTGTTCTCAGTTCGCCTCAGGACAAAATTCTTCCAAATTTGGATGTGAATATTGAGATTACATACTTAGATGGCAGCCAGCAGACTGTTACAACAACCCAGCGCTCATTTGCAGCCACAACTGAAAATTCATCTACACCTTTAGGTGGCATTCTGAGCCAGTCAAAGCAAACCCTTACAGCCCTAATCAATGGCGATTCTAATGCTCTATCCCCCTCCCTATCGCCCCCATTACCTAGCGCATCAGCGAGCAGTTCAACCACCGTATATACACCACAAAACCCCCAACCTCTTTCCAATACCGCAAAGCTATGGGTTCGCATTCCGCTAGCCACACCACAAGACTTCTCGCACTACCGAAATAAAATCCTGAGCATTCCAGGAGCTAAATTTGAAGTAACAGCCATGAACCGACTTTACGTAGAGGGCAACATCCTATATACGGGCACTCAGGAGCAACTTTATTCAGAACTCGCTGCCAAGGGCCTTCGCCAGCAATGAGACTTGAAGGTTCCCGGCAGTAGCCGGAGGCCGTATGTTCTCTTTTTTTCCGCGTGAAGAAAAATTCTATACCCTGCTTAGCCGCCAGGCCGAGTTTGCTAGAATCTCAACTGACAATCTAACAAGTCTATTTCTATCAACTGATAGCGAAAAAGATGCTGCATTTAATAGAATTAAGGCAGCAAAATCAGGTGCTAAGGCAACCTCACTTGAGATTACCAAAGAGCTCTGTCACACATTTGTAACTCCATTTGACCGCGAAGACATTCAGGATATCGCCGATAATCTGTATCGCATTCCAAAGACGATTGAAAAGATCGCCGAACGCGTACTACTCCACAATATACCAGCCAATCAGGGGGACTTTGACCGACAGGTGAAACTAATCGCCGGCGAGGCTGAAGTGATGACCGAACTTATTTCGGCGCTGATCAGTAAAAATGCTAATAAAACTGTCATTGAGAAAGCCGAAAAGCTTAACGAGCTTGAGCAGACAGGCGATGAGATCCGCAACGATCTGCTTAAATCACTATATAGCACCGAACGCGATATTAGAGATCTGCTCATCCGCCGCGATATCTACGACATGCTCGAAAAAGTTGTCGACCGCTTTCGTGATGTAGCCAGCGTTGCCCTGCAAATCGTTCTCAAGCATAGCTAACCCATGGAATTAGCTTTCATTCTACTTATTGTTGTCATCGTATTGACCTTGATGTTTGATTACATCAACGGTTTCCATGATGCCGCAAATGCTATCGCCACCGTTGTCTCAACGCGCGTCCTCAACGCACGCCAAGCTATCGCTATGGGAGCAATACTGAATTTTGCGGGCGCTCTAACCGGTACAAAAGTCGCTGCAACAATTGGGAGCGGCCTCGTTGATATTTCAGCCATAAGCATTGTCACCGTCACTGCTACTGTTCTGGCTGCGATTATCTGGAACTTGATCACCTGGTACAAAGGATTGCCAACCAGCTCGTCTCACGCCTTGATTGGCTCATTGCTAGGCGCATCGTTTGTCTCATCTGGCGCGAGCACCACACATATCCATATGGATAAATTTTACAACAAAGTATTTCTGCCAATGATCGGATCGCCTCTTTTAGGTATTACCACTGGTTTTATTATTATGGCGCTGTTGACCCGCTTGGTCTGGAAATGGAAACTGCCCACCATCAATAAAACATTCGGCAAACTACAGATTGTATCAGCTGGTTTTATGGCATTTAACCACGGCCTGAATGACGCTCAGAAATCAATGGGCATCATCGCGCTCGCCATTATGCTGACCTATCAGCTTGACGAATTCTCTGTGCCGCTCTGGGTAAAATTGGTATGCGCCCTCTTTATGGGGCTTGGGACTGCCATGGGCGGTTGGCGAATTATCCGCACACTTGGAACACGTGTCATCCAGCTACAGCCGATTCACGGCTTTGCAGCTGAAACAACAGCGTCACTTATCATCTTTAGCGCCTCACAGATTGGCATGCCTGTCAGTACAACACATGTTATTTCCACGTCCATTATGGGTGTTGGTGCGACTAAGCGGATATCGGCAGTCAGATGGGGAATTGTTGGGCGGATAGTCTGGGCCTGGATATTAACCCTGCCCCTAACCTTCATTCTCGCTGCTCTGCTGATGCTATGCCTAAAAAACATCATCCCCTTATAAGGAACGTGGCGGATTACGTCGCCCGGCGACCAGAGCCTTGATGACCCCACGAAAAGTCATGACATCTTGCTCCGTCGGCTCCATACGCCCAAAAGCGGCGTAGAGATTACGGATCATGGATGGACGCTTTTGAGGACTCGTAAAGAACTCGCAATTATCCAACTCAGTGACAAGATGCTGCACCAACCCATCAAGCTCGCCTTGTGTAGCTGGACGGGTTTTGTCATGACGATGTGAGTCATCAATTTCCGGAAGTCCTGCCGCTCGATAACAAGTATAAGACAGTAACAAAACAGCCTGCGCCAAATTGAGTGACGAAAAATTGGGGTTAAGCGGAATCGTAATCAGGCTATTGGCATGGATAATGTCTTCAAGCTCTAGGCCTGTGCGCTCAGGGCCAAACAGCACACCAGTACGAGAATATTTAGATAACCGCTCAACACCAGCCTCAAGATTGTCGATAGGCTTATTCATGTTAAATTGGCGCCCGGTAGTGGCACAAACATAATCAAGATCGGCAACAGCATCTGCAACACAATCAAAAACCTTAGCGTTATTGATTACATCAACAGCGCCAGAACTGGCTGACATGGCCTTCTCACTTGGCCAGCCGTCACGCGGTGCTACCAGCCGCAGCTCAGTCAGGCCACAATTAAGCATGGCCCGCGCTGCTGTACCAATATTCTCACCCAATTGTGGCCTAACAAGAATGATCACGGGCATATCAGACAACCCACATCCATTCAGTGCCATCGCGACTATCTTTAACCTGCACACCAAGCTTGAGTAACTCATCCCTCAAACGATCTGACTCAGCCCAATTCTTGGCAGCACGCGCCTGCGCACGTTGATCTAATAGCTGGCGCTGTTCTGGCGATAACTCACGGCGCTCATGGGTTGAAAGATTGAGGCCGAAAATTTCATCAAACTCATAAACTAGCGTGAGCTTTTCTGAATCACTTAGAGCATCATGCTTGGCAACTTCCCAAAGGATAGTGAGAGCGCGCGGCATATGTAAATCATCCGCCACTGCCTCAAGAAACCGCTGACGAAGCGCCTCACCTGTAGCAGAAAGCTGCTCCATCAACTGCCCTTTAGAGCGCCAATCCAGCACACGCTCACGCAAACCTGCCAAAGCCGTTCGCGCCGCACCAAGATTTTCATAACTGAACTTGATCTCGCCGCGATAATGCGCGGTCAACAAGAAATAGCGATAATCCAGCGGGTCGTACCCCTCGCGGGCGAGTGTATCTATGGTAAGGAACTCGCCTTTGGATTTTGACATCTTGCCGGTTTCATCATTCAGAAAAGCGCTATGGCACCAGACATTGACCCACTTATGGCCATAGCAGCATTCAGCCTGCGCGATCTCATTCGTGTGATGAACAGGAATATGATCAATTCCGCCGCAGTGTATATCAAAATGCTCGCCCAGATATTTGCTCGCCATCGCCGAGCATTCAATATGCCAACCGGGGAAGCCCACACCCCACGGTGAATCCCACTTCATAATCTGGTCCGGGAACTTGGACTGTGAGAACCATAGCGCAAAATCAGCCTGATTGCGCTTACGCTCATCATGGTCTACGCGGTCAGATTGCTGATGTGCATCCATCTTCAGGCGTGCGAATTCTGCATACCGATCAAACTTGGACACATCAAAATAGACATTACCCTGACTGACATAGGCAAAGCCTTTATCAATCAGCGCGCTCACCATCTTGATCATGTCGTCGATATGCTCTGTGGCCCGACAGGTGATATTCGGACGCCGGATATTCAGCATATCGCAGAAGCGGAAAAACTCTTCTTCATACATACGGGCAATATCCCAAGGTGATTTCTGCTCACGCTTGGCCGCTAGCATCATCTTATCGTCGCCGCTATCCGCATCCGACTGAAGGTGGCCAACGTCGGTAATGTTCATGACATGAACAACCTGATAGCCATATTTTTCAAAGGCACGATGCAGAATATCTTCAAAAACATAGGTGCGCATATTGCCGATATGCTGATGGTTATATACCGTGGGTCCGCAGCAATACATGCGCACAATACCAGGAGTAATAGGCGCAAAATCTTCTTTCTCACGGGTCGCTGTATTAAATAGCTTTATGTTCATATCAGGCTTCTTTTCCATTTAAGCGATCTACAACGCGCTGACGGCCAAGCAACTGCAGGAGCACTTTCAGCTCTGGCCCATGCTCACGGCCAGTGAGCGCTAAGCGCAATGGCATGAACAGCTCTTTGCCTTTACGGCCCGTGCGGCTTTTAACAGCCTGCATCCATTCATCCCATGTGCGGTCTGTCCAGGGCTCTAACGGCAACAGCGCTGCGGCCTCTGCGGTAAATGACGGATCAGAAATCTGACCGGCAATCACTTCCCTCGAAACATGCCACCAGTCCTTCACATCGGAGATATTGGTCAGATTAGAGCGCACCGCGAGCCAAAATTCTTCTGTGATGTTGTGAAGGTTAAGCTCATGCAGGCGTTTTACAATATCACCAAAACTCATCTGGTGAAGCACACGGGAATTGATACGCACCAGCTCTTCAATATCAAATTTTGGTGGATTGCGTGACATCTTCCCCATGTCGAAGCTCTCGACCAGCTGAACCATGTCCGTAAAAGCTTCAATCGGATCTGAGGTGCCCAGACGCGCTAAATGGCACCAAACCGCCTGCGGCTCGATATACATTTCATCGCGCAGCTTACCTACACCAAAGCTGCCAAAGCGCTTGGATAGTTTCTGGCCTTCGCTATCAGTCAGCAAAGGCAAATGAGCGAAGCGCGGCACATGGTTACCTAGTGCCTGAAAAATCTGGATCTGCGCGGCTGTGTTCGTCACATGATCTTCACCGCGAATAACGTCTGTGATGGCAAAATCAATATCATCAACACAGCTGGCCAATGTGTAGAGCAACGTCTCATCTTCACGGATCAAGACCGGATCCGACAGATCATGGACCGGGATAGTCACAGCACCGCGCACACCGTCTATCCAGCTGACTGGTTCATCCTTGAGCAAAAAGCGCCAATGTGGTTTGCGCCCCTCAGCTTCAAACTTCTCGACATCCTGCACGGAAAGATTGAGGGCCGCACGATCGTAAACCGGCGGACGCCCCTGACCGAGCAAACTCTTGCGCTTAAGGCCAAGCTCCTCCTCAGTTTCATAACATGGATACAAGCGGCCTTCGGCCTTGAGCTTATCAATCGCCTCAGTATAGCGATGCATACGTTCGGACTGACGCGCAAACATGTCCCAGCTAATGCCCAGCCAGCGCAGATCGTCCTGAATCAGCTGATCAGATTCTTTGGTCGAGCGCTCCTGATCCGTATCATCAATACGCAGCAGGAATTTGCCGCCATGCTTGTGGGCGTAGAGCCAGTTGATCATGGCGGTACGAATATTGCCAAGCTGCAGTCGGCCGGTTGGACTTGGAGCAATGCGAACGATAACAGACACGAAATCACCTCATAAGAGGCTGATTTATAGCACATTTTTCTATAGGTAAAATACAGAAACAATCATTTATTTCAAGGAATTAGCACCCCTTTTCTGCAGGCGAACATCATTCAGTGCAGCTAGTCTGTCAGCTAAGTCGTCCTGAATACGGCCAGGAATACGGCCTGGTAGATGACAGCATTGTAGAAATTGATTAGTAATTTGCTCGGCCATCACAAAAGCCGGATTAATAGAACGCCCAGTAGCCGTTTCGTATGAATTGAAGAGCGCCGGACAAAGCAGCTCATTATTTTTTAGCGTGTAAAACTCCCGCGCATAATGACCAATATAGGCATTACCAAAGTCATAAAAGCCGGCCAGCAGTTTTCCATCCGGTGTGAGGCGGAAGTTACCTTTGAAAATATCATTATGAATGAGAACATGCTTTTCAGGATGACACGCACAGGCATTGAACTCCAGCCGCACATCATTTAACTCGCCCCATAAATTTTTGTCCATGCGTGTACGCACATCAAACACTGCAGCCTCGCTCGCTTGCACCTGAAAATCATCTTTAAGAGATAGATCATGAGCCAGCTCCTTGAGCGGGCACGCATGGATTTTAGCGATAGATTGACCCATATGCACGGAGAACGTATCTAAACAGAAGCCGTCCGCTCTCTTAGCTTCATCGTATGACACGCCATTAACAGCAGTGCGCAACTGAATAACCCCATATTCATGGAGGGCCGTCTGAAGTACTTTTGGCGTAACAATATCAGCTCCAGCTAGATGATCACTGATAATGTTGAGTACGCGCCCCTCTTTTTCAAGGTTGGGGCATCTATCTGTTGCAGGTTGAGTTGGAACGAAGTGAACAGTACATGCGTTATGCGTGAGAGCGACGACACGATCTTTGCGCTGCATAACACGACTAAAGTCGCCGGATTTTAAGCCCAATAATTTTGCTGACTGAAAAAAAGCATCAAATCTTGAATCTTGCATATCCATATCGACTACTAACTATTGAAACTTAGCAGCAATTTTTGTTAAACGGCTAGCCGCAAAACTCGAAGTTTTAAAGCGCTCAGGTGCGCCCTCATTCTTATCAGATGAGCCATACATAACAATGTCTTTATTGCTAACAACAATTGTTAGAAATGCATCCCGAGCGCCAGCTGCTGGTATGTTTGTTTGAATTTCACGGAAGCAGGTGCCATCATTTGCGTAACAGCGCTCCGGCAAAACTGTAAATTGAAAATTGCCATTTTTTTCCGCCAGCTTGCTCATTACTTCTGATAAAGACTTACACCGATCATCTACAACAGCAGACGTAGCTGCACACTTCTTATTAAAATGATCGGCAAACAATTTCTTATTTTCCTCAACGCGATTACTCTTCTCATATTCACGTCGTTCGCGGCGCTGACGAATTTTTTTGGCGACAGGATCTAAAATCTTATCCGCACCTGACATGACACGAGATACCATATCAGCGATAGGCGCAGTAATGGCGTCTCTCTTAGAATACGCCTTTAAAGAAAATTTCTGATACAATCCAGACAAACCGCTTTTAACGGCTAGACGCTCTGCCTGCCTCTGTAGTTGAACAAGAGGCCTATCAGCTACATTTAGAATCTTATCTGCAGCGATACCTGCCAAATCCCAGACCGCAAGAGCAGCGTAAGCAGGGTAGCTCAAAAAATCCGGAACCCAATTAGGTGGACGGCGAAATTCCATTCAACCCCTCACAAAAAAGACTAATGAGATATTAATCTATAGCCCTCAGGAGCTTCAAGAAAATTGATGGTAAATGACACTCACCCTACCACAATATCAGTATAACCGTTGGTTATTGGATAGCGCCGATCTTTACCAAAGGAACGAGGTGTGATTTTAACTCCAGGCGCACTCTGCCTACGCTTATATTCAGCGCGGTCCAGAAGCTTCCATATTTTAAGAATTGTCTGGCGGTCGTAACCATTATTAACAAGATCATCAACACCAAATTCACGTTCAACAAGCCCCTTGAGAATACCGTCTAACACCGGATAGGGCGGCAAGCTGTCCTGATCGGTCTGGTTAGGCTTAAGCTCCGCCGTTGGCGCTTTGGTCAAGATGCGCTCAGGAATGACAACGCCACCAGGCCCCTTCCCCCAGCCTAAACGATTCTGGTTACGCCAGCGACTGAGAGCATAAACCGTCATCTTATAGACGTCTTTCAGGACAGCATAGCCACCGCACATATCACCATAAAGCGTAGCGTAACCAACCGACATTTCAGACTTGTTGCCCGTTGAAAGAACCATCAGCCCCGTAGAGTTTGATACGGCCATCAAAAGCACACCACGTGCACGCGACTGGATATTTTCGGCGGCAATGCCCTGCAGGCCACCACACATGGTGTCATACGCGCTCATAGCCGGTTCAATACTAATACTTTCGTACGGACACCCCAGCGCCTGCGCACAGGCCTGTGCATCATCAAGACTATCCTGCGAGGTGTAGGGCGATGGCATCATGATGCAGCGCACACGATCAGGCCCGAGCGCATCAGCAGCGATAGCCGCACTGAGCGCGCTATCAATCCCGCCGGACATGCCCAGCACAACTCCCTTAAACCTGTTCTTTTCTACATAATCACGCAGACCCGTAACCAGCGCCGCATAGATGCTAGCCTCACCACGGGAATCCATTTCCTGTGGCGGGTTAGAGCAAACCCAATGCCCAGACTCTTTGGCATAACGAACAAGATGCAGACTTTCCTGCCAATGGGCGACACGCCCAACGAGCTCACCCTCATGGCTGGAAATCAGCACACCACCATCAAACACCAGTTCATCCTGACCGCCAACCTGATTGAGATAGACCATGGGCAGACGTGTCTCGCGGGCACGGTCACAGACCAATTTTGCGCGGGTATCATCCTTCTCGTACTCATACGGGCTGCCATTTGGCACCAAGAGAATCTCCGCCCACTGCCCGGCTAAATGTGCACAAACCGTAGGTGTCCACACATCTTCACAAATGGGCACACCTAGACGAACCCCGCGCCACTCAAGTGGTGAAGGCAGCGGCCCCGCAGTGAAAACACGCTTTTCATCAAACGGGCCGTAATTGGGAAGATCATATTTATAACTGATGGCCTTGATAGCCTTATCTGCGATCAGCAAAACAGCACTCATCACCTTATCGCCATTCTGCCACGGTGTGCTCAACAGCAAATCAGGCCCATCAGCAGCAACGATCTCACCAACTGCCTTATGGATAGCCTGGATAAAGCTGGGCTTGAGCACTAGATCCTCGGGCGGATAGCCGGAGGTAACCAACTCCCCCATCAGGACAAGATCCGCCCCTCGCCGACCAGCTTCAGTGCGCGCGGCTAATATTTTTTTTGTGTTACCCGTCACATCACCAACGACTGGATTGATAACAGACAAAGCAAGATTGAAGTTATCCATAGTTAAAGGCTCCAGCTATTCTTGGCAAAGTCATGGCGCAGATAATCAAGAACCCACTCACGGCCAACCTTGGTACGCAAATTGTATGAATTTGTCCCCACTTCAGCAAACCCGAGGGTTTCGGATTTGGCAAAGAATGGCTCCATCTCGCCAGGCACATGCGAGCCGGTGCCAATACCAGCGAGCGGTGCCTTTGCCAGTGAAAAAATCTTGCATTTATCAGCCGAGAAGCCGGAGGACGCGAAGATATCAACAAAAGACGCACCCGCCTGATTCAACTGCTCACGCATATGAAAGACTGCCGCAACAGAAACGCCTTTGCCATAAAGATTCTTCTGCTCAGACGGCGAGAGCTTCATCTGCAGCATGTGCGGCGCGTTACGTTTAATCACTTCAAGTGAGCGCTGCTCATCCAAGCCTTCCAGATAACGAGCACCATGTGTGTCGAGCCGCGCAGACATACGCTGACCTGGTGCAATGGTGTTAAACCAACGTGCTACCTCAAGTGTATCTGTCACTTCTTTGCCAAAAAAATCAGGGAGAATGACCAGCGGCACTTCAGGATATTCAGCACGAAACATCTGGGCTGCTGCTAACGTTGAGCCAGCATAGTTGATCAGTGCGTGCGGCATAGTCCCTAAACCGCTTGTCTTATTGAAATAAGGCGAAGCCTCATCCGTCGATGTGCCGACATACCCTACTGCAGCAGGATTAACCGCCTGAGCTGCCGCACTTCCACGCGCAGCCGCCGCCGCAAACAAGACGTGCGTATCCACCGGATCATGCCGGGCAGACATCTCGATAATCGGCTTATCAGGGTAAGACAGCACAATCTGCTTGGCAGATTCCTGCGCGCGCTGCAAATAGCCACCCAACTTATATGCCGGAATAGCCGGCACAATACGCTGCAATATGCCGGTCTCCAGCTCAGTCACAACAGATGATGGCCCAGAGTAATAAAGAACCGGCTGCTTGGCCGCGACCATCTCACCATCTGTCACCGGTACAAAAACATGAACTGGCGTCTTGGATACGCCAGCATCCGGCTGATACGATTTCTCGCCCTGCGGCGTGTTAATAACAACAGCAGATCCCTGCGCCAAACTCATCTCAACGATATAATCAAGAGCAGCAGCTGTATTGGCCTGCGTTTCAGCGCGGCTATAAACAGCCCATAGGCCATTCTTGTCGCCATTGCGCTCGGCAATCGCGCGCGTCCGTGAAAAATACTTGTCAGTCGTGGCCCGGAGCTGGTCGACAAGCTGAGAATTGGATAAAGACATGGGATTTACGGCCAAAACCGTCATTTTGCTCTCCTTCTTATCGCCCGCTGGCGATAGACATTAGCGTTTACAAATTCGCATAATCAGCGGCGCTGATTTGCTTCTGTGAATTAAGACTAGGCCTGTTTTTGGGGGAGATCAACCCCCAAATTTACCAGAATATATAAGCTATTTACCCGTGCTACGCAGACGGTCGGCCTTGAGTTGCTCGGCAATCAAGAATGCCAGCTCAATACCTTGCGACCCATTCAGGCGCGGGTCACATGCGGTAATATAGCGCTCACCCAGCCCTGAGGCGGTAATCTGCTGCCCGCCACCAATGCACTCCGTTACATTCTGCCCAGTCAGCTCAAAATGCACACCGCCAGCGTGGGTTCCCTCGGCCTGATGCACCGCGAAGAAATCTTTCACTTCCTGCAAGATCGCGTCGAAGTCGCGGGTCTTGAAACCATTCTCGGTCTTGATGGTATTGCCATGCATCGGATCACAACACCACACTACCTTACGCCCCTCACTCTGCACACGGCGAATGAGCGATGGAAGATGTGCGGCAGCTTTACCCGCCCCCATACGGCTAATCAACGTAATGCGTCCAGCCTCATTAGCCGGGTTCAGCGCATCTAGCAGCGCCATCAACTGATCAGGGTCAGACGTTGGGCCACATTTAATACCGAGCGGATTTTTTACACCACGCAGAAACTCTACATGCGCCCCATCTGGCTGGCGGGTACGATCCCCAATCCACAGAAAATGAGCACCCACATCGTACCAATCACCCGTCGTACTATCGACACGCGTAAGCGCTTGTTCATACGGCAGCAGCAGAGCCTCGTGACTGGTATAAAAATCAGTCTCCCGAATTTCACGCACATTATCACTATGCAGCCCCATCGCATTCATGAAGCTGAGACACTGTCCAATCTGGTCAGCCAGATGCGCATATTTCTCACCAGCCGGGCTGCTTTCAATAAAGCCCAACGTCCATTGATGCACGCGATGCAGATCAGCATAGCCACCTTGAGCAAAAGCACGCAGTAAATTAAGCGTAGCTGCACTTTGATTATAGGCTTGCACCATTCGTTCCGGATCTGGAACGCGCGCCTGCGCCGTAAACTCAGGGCCATTAATAATGTCCCCCTTGTAGCTCTCAAGCGAAACACCATCAATCGTCTCGATATCCGAGCTGCGCGGCTTAGCAAATTGGCCAGCGATACGGCCGACCTTCACCACCGGCATGGCGGCACCAAAAATCAGGATAACGGCCATCTGCAACAACACACGGAAACTGTCACGAATATTCTGCGGATGAAACTCGGCAAAGCTTTCCGCACAATCACCACCTTGCAACAAAAACGCTTTACCATCAGCGACCTCAGCCAGCGCCGTTTTCAACTTGCGTGCTTCGCCAGCAAATACCAACGGGGGGTAATTACGCAGGCGTTCGACCGTGGCATCCACCCTTGCCTGATCAGGATAAACCGGCATATGTTTGGATGGCTTTGATGCCCAGCTATTAGGTGTCCACACTGATGACATAAAAAACTCCTATTTATCACTCACAGATTTATCAACCGGCGGCGCCACCCCTAAAGATTTCCAGCGCCACATAACCAGTAAAAGCGCAATAAAAAACGCCACAACATGAAATCCAACCATTACAAATGCCACATGATATAAACCTTCACTTCTCAGCAGGCGCGTAAAGCGAAATGGGTTAAATTCATACGGCAGGAATGGCAATACAAATATATAAAAGCTAACCAGGCACATAAAGAACGGGATCGAACTCTTCACTTCATTACGCAAATATACAAAGGCATGTGCAAAAGCAAAATCGCGCAGAAAGAATATTGCAATTGTCATGACGGCCATCGAAACAAAAAAAGTCTGCGGCCTTGTAAAGAAAAATGCCATAAAACATGTAGCTATAAGTCCAACCAAGCCTACACCAACTGCAAAAACCCAAGATGGCATGGCATTGAAAACAGCCTCCCATTGACGTGTATGGTACGCAATCAAAACACGGCGATAGACTTGAATATTGAGAGGCTGATAGAAAATGAGACCCAAGGCGACAGCAAAGTTACTGGCGGACATAGTCAATAACAAGCCGACCACTGGACTCGACCAATCAACCACTGGACCCGACCAATCAACCACTGGACTCGACCAATCATATGACTTCTCTATAATCCCCGGAATAAAACCAAGAAAAACTGCAGTATTAAAAACAAGGAACATTAGCACCGGACTATTTGTCGTCTTGTGGCGCATATTGCTGCGCAGGACTGAAACAGCCGCATAAAATATCCAGGCTGTATATGCAAATGTGAGCGCAAATATAAACTGACCCGGATGCCAATTTATCCATACCCATTTTATTCCCTCAGATGTTCCAGTCAATGCATGCGCCATCGAAAGAGGCCCTTCAGCGTCGACAACAGCGCTATACAAGGCGTAAAAATAGCCTGCATAAAACGTACCTGTGACAGCTGGAACGATACTAGAAGCGGACGCCCCATCACGCTGAGATCTGATATATGACGTACCTATAGACAAAGAAACGAGACTACCCACAAAAACTGAGAAGTAAAAAGCTGACCAATTAATATCTTTAGTCGCCTCAGCCCCCATAGTGAGTAATATAATGTGGCCAACTTTAAAGACCGCAAGTACATACCAGCCATATAAGGAGGCCCCTGCCCATTTACCGAGTAAAATATAGACGGGATTGAGCGGCGACATCCGCTGAAAATCCCATGTACGATCTTTAATTTCAGTCGATACAACTGTTGAGACTGGTAAAATAACCAGCAGCACTGCGGCTGCAACCATAAACAAATAAAATGGCTCTAATTCGATATGCTGATAAGACGACATTGTAAATAAGAACAAACCTAAAATTACAGTCGGTAACAATAAAGCGACCGGATTGAGTATACCCCATGCATAACGACGAAATTCCGGATTCGATAAGATCATTTTAGCGTCCCTTCGCCTGTTGGATGCTTCTCATATACTTTTGCTCAATATTTTCGGCTATTGGCGTGAAAGAACAAACCGGAACACCGGCGCCAATCATATCTGCAAGCAGGCGAGCCTGCCCCGACAGCCCAGATGGCATAGATAGAGTCAAAGACAGCTCTTTATGCTCAACTATTTGCGCGCGATCTGTCAGACATGACCAATCATTGTGAGGTTTAGCAAGACGAATGAGCACGTGCTGCTGAGCCAGCTGATACGCCCCAAGCGGCTCATGAGAAATGATAGTACCAGCAGCAATTGTTAGCATATGCGTACAATATGTCTCAAGCTCAGTGAGAATATGAGAGGATACAATAATGGTAGCCCCACCGGCACATAAGCGGCGCACAAGCGCAGACAGCTCGATGCGTGCATCTGGGTCTAAACCTGAAGCTGGTTCATCTAGCAGAATAAGATCTGGAGAATGGATTAGCGCTTGTGCAATACCAACACGCTGCCGCCAACCGCGCGACAGAACGCCAGCCCGATCATTCAGCCTATCCTCTAATCCAATTTCAGCAACAATACGGTCAACCCATTCCTTTTCCTGACGATGGTCAGCCCCACGCATAGCCGCACTATGCTGTAGACACTGGCGAACCGTAAGCTTGTTATACAGACCAAATGAGTCATGGAGATAACCAATTCGGCTATATACCGCGCGCGTATCATCATCTACGCTAAACCCGCCGACTAGAACACGGCCACTTAATGGAGTTTCCAACCCGGCCAGGCAGCGCAAAAGCGTAGTCTTGCCAGCACCATTTGGCCCAACAAGAGCGGTCACTGATTGTGCAGGAATTTTAAAAGAGACGCAGTCAAGCGCCCGTCGGCCAGGATAATCAAAAACAAGATTGTCAGCGACGACGTCAGGCACAGCAACCCCATAAACAGGCAAGAACACTGGCCTGAACTATAGAATAGTTCAGGCGCAGCGGCAATTACCTAACGGTAGTGTACACAAACGAATGCGGTTTAACGGCGCGTACCTTTGCCAGCATGCAAGGGTTTGGGCTGCGGACGGCCCTTACCCTCGGCCAGACGCTTGCGCTTCTGGAAAGACTGGCGCTTTTGCCCAAACGGACGATCACCAGCAGTCGAACCGGCCTTCTTATCCCACGGCTTGTCTGTACTGCGATCGGGCGCATCTGCAAAATCAGCAGCGCTCATGCGCGGTGCACGGGCCTTGGACTTGAGGTTGAACGAGCCAGGGCGGTCTGTGCGCTCAGACGAACGCGCACGCTCCGGACGATCAGCCAGCGGTGCACGCACATCACGATCCTGACGCGCCGGGCGATCTGAACGATCACTGCGCTGTGGACGATCCGAACGTTCAAAACGATCACTACGTTGCGGACGATCTGAACGCGGCGCACGATCGGAACGATCATATTGAGCCGCGCGCGGCGCGCGATCCGAACGATCACTACGCTCAGGATGCGCACTACGCGCCGGACGGTCTGATGACTGATCAAGCGCACGATCCCAGCGTTGATACTGGCCCGAACGCGGAGCGCGCGGCGCTTCAGCTTCGGCACGGTCACGCACATCATTGCGCTCTTCACGTACAGCGCGTTCGTTGCGGTGCGGGCGGCTTGGCTTTTCATAGCGATTACCAGACGAGTGAGCACCTGAAGGACGACGGCCCGACTGACGACGCGCAATTTCCTCTGCTTCTTCGCTGGTGGCGGCTCGGTTGGGCTTGCCAGCTTCCTGAACCTGTGGCGGCGGAATGACAAACCCACTTGATGCCGGGCGATCCGCAACCGGAATCTGCTGACGGGTCAGCTTCTCAATGTCACGCAGCCACTTTCTCTCTTCACTATTATCACATAGTGAAATGGCAATACCGTCCTTACCGGCACGGGCCGTACGGCCAATGCGGTGCACATAAGTATCCGGCTCGTTCGGCAGGTCATAATTGATGACGTGTGTCACATCATCAACGTCAATACCACGGGCCGCAATATCGGTTGCGACCAGAACACGGGCCTTGCCGCGTTCAAATTCACCCAGCGCAGCCTGACGCGCGCTTTGTGACTTGCGGCCATGCATAACGCTAACCTTGATGCGCGCCTTTTCCAGCAGGCGGGCAATCTTGTCTGCCCCATGCTTGGTGCGGCTGAACACGATAACGCGCTCAAAACCCGGCTGCGCCAACAGGTCGATCAGCACTTCACGCTTTTCACCCTGCGGCACATGAATAACAGTCTGCGCAATGCGCTCAACCGGCGTAGCCACCGGCGCAACCTCTACATGCACAGGGTCGTGCAGAATGGTCTTGGCCAGCTGCGCAACTTCCTTCGGCATGGTGGCCGAGAAGAACAGCACCTGCTTGGTGGGCGGCAAGCTCTTGGCGATACGCTTGATGGCCGGCATAAAGCCGATATCCAGCATGCGGTCCGCTTCATCGAGCACGAAATGGTTAATGTAGCTGAGATCAATCAGCTCCTGCTCCTGCAGATCTTCAAGACGGCCCGGGGTCGCGATAATAATATCAACACCACGGCGCAGATCGTTCACCTGGCGATCCTGCGACTGGCCACCGACGATCAGCATTGAGCGCAGCTTAACAGCTGTGCCAAATTGGCGAACGGTTTCAAGGATCTGGATGGCGAGTTCACGCGTCGGCGCCAGAATGAGTGCGCGCGGATTTTTACCCGCCTGCGAGGGCGTCGTCGACAAGTGCTGCAAAATCGGCAGCGTAAAAGCAGCCGTTTTACCGGTACCGGTCTGCGCCAGGCCAAGGATGTTATGACCCTCCAGCGCGGGGGCAATGGCCTGCTCTTGAATGGGGGTCGGCGTGCTGTAGCCAGCACGGGTGAGAGCTGCGAGAATTTCTTCCCGTAGATTTAGATCTTTGAAAGTCGGGGTCATGCCGATCTTATAACCGATCGGCATAACCGATTACAACCTTATTCGACCGTCACACTTTTAGCGAGATTCCGGGGCTGATCGACGTCTGTCCCCTTCAAAACCGCTACATGATAGGCCAATAACTGCACCGGAATAGTATAAAGTAACGGCGCTACATAAGGCTCGCATGACGGTAGGGCAATTTGCCACGTCGATTGAGATGCCAGCTTTTGACACCCCTCCACATCCGAAATCAGAAGCACTTTGCCGCCACGGGCAGCGACTTCCTGCACGTTACCAGCCACTTTATCAAACAGGGCATCTCGCGGGGCAACGACAATCACCGGCACGTTTTTATCAATCAACGCGATCGGGCCGTGCTTCATCTCACCAGCGGCATAACCTTCGGCATGGATATAGGAGATTTCTTTGAGCTTAAGCGCGCCTTCGAGCGCAATGGGGTACATCAGCCCTCGGCCGAGATATAAGACGTCACGCGCCTGCGCGATATCTGGCGCAATCTGACGGATCTGCTCATCAAAGCGCAAGACTGCCGCCGCTTGAGCGGGCACCTGCCGCAAGGCCTGCGTAATATCAGCCACGCGCGATTGCGAAACGATAACGTCCTTCTGGCGGGCCAGGGCCAAGGCCAGACACGCAAGGACTGATAGCTGGGTAGTAAAGGCCTTGGTCGATGCGACACCAACCTCAGGCCCGGCATGGGTATAGAAAACATAATCGCTCTCACGGGCGATAGTGCTCTCTGGTTTATTGATGATGGAGACAATATGCTGCGCCTGACGGCGGCAATAACGCAAAGCCTCCAGCGTATCCAGCGTTTCACCACTTTGCGAGATGAATAGCGCTACCCCACCCTTTGGCAAAGGCGCCTCGCGATAGCGAAACTCGGATGCAACATCGAGCTCAACCGGAATACGCGCCACCTGCTCCAGCCAATATTTGGCAACCATACCGGCATAATATGCCGTACCACAGGCCACGATGGTAATACGTGGCGCAGCAGCCAGGTCAAACGGTAAGACCGGCAAAGCAATCTGACCGGTAGAGGGATGGACCAACGTATTGAGGGTCGTGCCAATCACCTCCGGCTGCTCATAAATCTCCTTGAGCATGAAGTGGGGATAATCCCCCTTGCTGACCATATCTTTGGTCACGTTGGAGAGTTTAATTGGCCGTTGCACGATCGCGTCATGTTCATCGTGTACAATTACACCTTCACGGCTCAGCTCAACCCAATCACCATCTTCAAGATAGCTGAGTTTATTGGTAAGTGGCGCCAATGCATAAGCGTCTGACGCCAGATACATCTCTCCATCGCCATATCCAACCGCCAGCGGCGTGCCGCGCCGTGCCCCGTAGATCTTGTGCTCATCAGCCGTAAAAATAGCTGCGATTGAAAAGGCCCCTTTCAGACGCTTAAGTGCGGCACTGGTAGCCTCTACAGGGTTAAGGCCCTGACGAGCATAATGGGTGAGCAGATGGGCAATAACTTCTGTATCGGTTTCGCTGACAAAGCGGCACTGGCTTTCTTCCAACTCCGCCTTCAGCTCCTGATAGTTTTCGATAATACCGTTATGCACAACCGCCACATGCTCAGTCGCATGCGGATGCGCGTTCTGCTCATTAGGCGCACCGTGAGTGGCCCAGCGCGTATGCGCGATACCGATCAGACCGGGCAGCGGCTCCTGCTCTACCTTTTTGACAAGGTTGATGAGCTTACCCTCAGCCCGGCGGCGCTCAATATGACCATCACTCAGCGTAGCAACGCCTGCGCTATCATAACCCCGATATTCAAGGCGCTTCAGCCCTTCCAGCAAACCCTGCGCTACATCCGACTTTCCGACGATACCGACAATGCCGCACATATTTGCCTCCGCTTGTTGTTACTGACGTTGCTTACGCCGGGTTGCCATACCATGCTCCGGCGCAACCTTCTGCGGGCTACGCTCCAGCGCCAAAGCATCTGCCGGCACATCTGACGTGATGACACTGCCCGCCCCTACCAACGCCTGCGCACCGATCTTTACAGGAGCAACCAACGCCGTGTTGGAGCCAATAAAGGCACCAGCACCAATATCGGTGCGACTCTTGGTAAAGCCATCGTAATTGCAAGTAATGGTGCCAGCGCCAATATTGGCATGCGCGCCAACACTGGCATCACCGATATATGAGAGATGGTTGATTTTTGCGCCTTGTGCCACCTGCGTCTGTTTGATTTCCACGAAGTTGCCGATGTGAACACCAGCGCCAATCTCGCTCCCCGGACGCAGCCGTGCAAACGGGCCGATAATCGCACCAGTGTCAATCGTCACACCTTCAAGATGCGAGAAGGAGCGGATATGCACATCATCCGCCACGCGGACCTCCGGCCCAAAGAATACATTGGGGCCAATCACCACATCCTGACCAAACTGCGTATCCCAGCTGAGATATATGCTATCCGGGTCAATCATTGTCACGCCAGCGGCCATCGCGGCGGCGCGCAGCCGTTTTTGCATAACAAACTCAACGGCGGCCTGCTCAGCGCGGGAGTTAACTCCCATCACTTCTTCAAACGGAATTTCAACAAATGCGCAGGCATGGCCCGCGTGACGCGCAATACTGATAACATCAGTCAGATAATACTCACCTTTAGCATTATTATTGTTCAGGCCAGCCAGCAATTTTGAGAGCAGCTGCCCATCAAACAGCATGATGCCGCCGTTACACAAATCAATCGCACGCTGCGCTTCAGTGGCCTCACGCTCTTCAACAATTCCGAACAATGTGCCGCCTTCAACCAGCAACCGGCCATAGCCAGTTGGGCTGGGCGGGCGCATACCGCTAACCACAACAGCAGGATTGTCCCCCGCCTTGCGGCGCTCAATCAGCTTACGCAAGGTATCGGCTGTCACCAGCGGCGTATCGCCAAACAGCACCAGAACATCACCGCTGAGCTGCCCCAGAGCCTCGACCGCGCATTGAACGGCATGGCCCGTCCCCTTAGCCTCGGCCTGAATGGCGGTTTGCGCATGAGCAGCAACATAATCACTCATCATGGCCATATCCGGGCCAACCAGCACCAGCAATTTGTCAGGCTTAAGCGCCTGCGCTGCGGCTAGAGAATGCGCAATCATCGGGCGGCCAGCAATGGTGTGCATTGGCTTGGGAAGCGCCGATTTCATACGGGTGCCTTTACCGGCAGCCAGAATAATACAGGTCAAAGTCATAATGATGGCAAGATGAGGTGAATCCCCCCTATTGCCTAGTCATATGATGTTTCAGATTGTAACTGGGCAGCAGCCTATAATTTGATCACGCCGCCACTGCCCGGGTCCCGTGTGCCAAATGGGCGCCAGCTAAAAGCGCCTCACGCAGCAAGTCAACATCCTGCGCCGTATGCATGGGCAGCGGCGTTATACGCACACGCTCGGTTCCGCGCGGAACAGTAGGATAGTTGATGGGCTGTACATAAATGCGGTGTTCGTTAATCAGGAAGTCGGTAATCGCGCGACAACAAACCGGATCCCCCACCATCAATGGCACAATGTGACTATTGTTCTTGATGATGGGCATACCCGCGCTGGTGAGCATGCTCTTAACCTGCGCTACGCGCTCACGCTGCTGCATACGCTCGGTATCGCAGCTGCGGATATGCCGAATACTGGCTGCGGCCCCCGCGCACAAGACCGGCGGCAAAGAGGTGGTGAAGATAAAACCAGCTGCGCTGGAGCGGATAGCATCAACAAGCGGAGCCGAAGCAGCAATATAGCCACCCATCACACCAATAGCTTTACCCAGCGTGCCTTCAATAATGGTGATGCGCGCAGACAGGCCGAGCTCTTCAGCCACACCAGCCCCATGCGGACCATACATGCCAACGGCATGAACCTCATCCAGATAGGTCATGGCGCCATATTGCTCGGCCAGCTCAACGATCTCGCGCATCGGCGCAATGTCACCCGCCATGGAATAGACGGATTCAAAAGCAATTAACTTTGGGCGATTAGTCGGCGCATCGGCTAATAGCTGCGCTAGATGCTCAACATCGTTATGGCGGAAAATCCGCTTCTCGCAGCCGGACTGACGAATGCCTTCAATCATCGAATTGTGATTATCTGCATCCGAGAAAATGATGAGATCGGGAATGATCTGCCCCAGCGTGCTAAGCGTGGCCTGATTGGAAATATAGCCCGAGGTAAACAGCAGCGCCGCCTCTTTGCCATGCCAACTGGCCAGCTCTTGCTCAAGCTCGACATGCGCATGAGTCGTGCCGGAAATGTTACGGGTACCGCCAGAGGCCGCACCATAACGGTCAATCGCCTCATGCATCGCGGTGATGACTTTAGAGTGCTGACCCATGCCCAGATAATCGTTACTGCACCAGACCGTCACTTCAACCGGATCAGCGTCCGGCGACATGCGCCAAAGCGCTTTTGGAAAACGGCCACACTGGCGCTCAAGATTGGCAAAAGTGCGGTAGCGCCCTTCCGATTTCAGGGCCTGCAGATGACGCTCGAAAATAGGGTCAAAAGTCATAATGCGCGAGACTATCACGACTTTTCAGCCCCCACCAGCATTATGGCACTGCAACCTGTTCGACTGCCTGGATATGAGCGATGAGCGTCCCCAATTCCACCGAGCTTTGGATACGCACAGGCAATTCTGGTAGATCTGGCGCGGGTTTAGCAAGCCAGATAATAAGGGGATTTTTTTTGTCCGAATTGTCCTTCGCACTCCAGAAACCGGGCGATTTGCTACCCGCTGGCGGGAAGCCGGCCACCGGTTCGAACGTCACCTCACAGCGCGTCGCACTCCCAGCAAACATGCTGTAACGGTTGCTACGCAACTCCTCGGCGCCCTTATTGTTCAGCACAAGGTTGTAAACACGGCGACCATCATAGGCTGGAATTTTACCCTGACACCCCTGCTCAGCCCCGTGTGTAATGACCGAGATCACCGCACTCAGCGGATCAATTGCGCCACGCCGCTGTTCTGGCGTTGCCTCAATACGGCCATCACGCTTGTGCGCTGGCGTTGCCACCACATCCACATGACCATCTGGCTTGAACGTAAATTCCTGCGTGCGCGCCTTCTCACGCCAGACGTCATCATAGCGGGCACCTTCCGGCTGCAAGCGGCCATCGGCAGCAATAGTGCCATATGATTTGATGACATTGCGCCAAGGCACCAGCGTCGCCCACATGCCGCGCGTGCTGGCTGTTGCAAATACATTATAGCTTGCTGATTGCAGATTATAATTCACATTCACATCAACAACGCTGAGACCACCAGCATATAAACGATAGGTGGCATTGATCTGCGGTTTCTGGACCGGCGCCACCACTGCAGGAGCTGGCGCATGAGAGCGGCGCGCATGCTGGCCCGCATCAGCCGATGTCGCCAGCGTAACAGCCCCACATATAAGACCTAACGAAAGAAGCAGTTTATATTTTGTCATCACACAACTCATTTCCGAATGAATATCCTAGGATTATATAGGCCTAACAAACTGAATACACTGCGACAGCGCGCAGCAGCTATTTGTTTTGAGCCGCCTGCTGCCGTGACCTCCAGCTCCATGGCGGCTCAACCCGGATACCGCCCCATAGCCCGCGCTTTTCAGACTGGGCGATACCCTCCAGTTCAACATATTGCGGGCTTAAATCAATGTAGGCGAGCGCCCAGCCCGATTTCACCATCAACGCCGCCAGATCCAGTCCGTTAACACCGCAGGTGCCTACCTTTTGCCCATTGCTATCCTGCCCCCGGATATAACAAGTCACCTGCTTTGAGCCGATATATGAACTCAGCATGTTCTTAGAGGGCGTAAAGCAATCATACTGCTTGTTAAATCGGGTGGTGCAGGTTTGCTTAACCTCTGGCGCATCAATGCCCCACAAACGGACAACCTGACCGTTAACAGAAAGAACATCTCCTTCCACGGCTGAGCCCGAACCCACCACAGTTGGCAGCGGCACATCCTGAGCGGCATGGCCAACATGTGGCAATACCGAAAACAGGAGACATAAGAAGATAATGGCAGCGAATCGCATTTTTTGACTGTAGCGCAATCCGCCTCTTCGCGGCAGAGGTAAGATGCGCTAGTTTGCGCGCATGGAACTGACCACGGACGAACTTATCCGCCTGACTTCCGCCGCATATGAAATTGCGTGCGAGGCGGGTATCATCATCCTCAAGAAGCGCAATGAATCCCTGCGCATCTCAGCCAAGAAAGATGGCTCTCCCGCCACTGCGGGCGATACAGCCTCAGAGGCGCATATTGTTGCCGCTCTTAAAAAACTGACCCCAGACATTCCAATCATTGCCGAGGAAGATGCCGCCAAAGGCACTGAATTAGCCACCGGCAGCCGCCCGTTCTGGCTGATCGACCCGCTGGACGGCACCAAGGACTATATCGCAGGTGACAGCGAGTTTTGCATCAACATCGCACTCGTCGTTGGCGATGCGCCAATCCTTGGTGTTATCCATGCCCCAGCTTATGAAGAAAGCTTTATGGGTATCGTCGGGCACGGTGCCACCCGCGTGCGCAACGAACGCGCCGAAGAAATCTCCGCCCGCTTTCCGCCAGCCGCCGGCCTGACTGTTTTGTCCTCCCGCCGTCATGGCAATGAGCCTGAGTTAGAGAAATATCTCGCTGGCGTTAAAATCTCACATCACAAACGCCTATCCAGTGCCCTGAAACTTGGCCTTTTGGCTGCTGGTGAGGGAGATATTTATCCGCGCTTTGGTCGTGTCATGGGCTGGGACGTAGCTGCCGGGCATGCAATTCTGATTGCTGCGGGCGGCCGTATTTCCACCGCCAACGGACAGCCGCTCAACTACCGCCACCCTGAATTTGAAATCCCCAATTTTGTGGCGCGTGGGCGCCTCAATGGCTGAACTATTTCTCCAGCGTCTTTAATAAGATAGCCCCTGTTCCCACCACAGACTCTCTGATAATAAAATCAGCGACTTGATTCTGTGGAGGTTTTGATGCGGGTTACTTCTGGTCTGACACATTCAGCGTTCTCTATCGCGTTGCTGCTTGGTAGTGCCGCTCCGGTATATGCACAATATGTTCAGCCCCTGCCCGCCGCCCTGCAGCAAACTTTGTATACAGCTGCGCAGCAAGGCCCCAATCAGCTGCTCACCGCCATCTATAATTCGGTACAGCAATACCCACAGCTAGCACAGGCGATCGTCAATAATGCCGCGCGTATCCAGCCCGGCATGGGCCAGTCTATGGCCGATATGGCTAACCGCGCACTCAAAGAGGCTGCACGCGCGCCCCAGCCCACCATCAGCCGCACGCCGACATCATCCACCACAACCTTCAGCACAGCAAGTGCTGGCGGCAGTGGCTTAAGCACTGGCGTATGGGTTAGCCTAGGTCTTGCTGGTGCAGTCGGCGGCACCTTGGCCGCCGTTGCTGGCGGTGGCGGCGGTGGCACGGCTCACCCGGTTCCGGCCTATGATGAGTTTGGTGCCAATTGGGGCTCTGGTTATGTTTATGCCGACCAAGCGCAAAACAGAGGCGGCACGGGAAGCGGCGTGCTTGTTGCTGTTGCAGATACCGGTTTTACGACCAGCCATCCTGACCTGAGCACCAAGTATGTCGGCGGTCGCAACTATTCTAATACATCCGCCATGGACTATGACATTAACGACCTCACTGATGGTGTCGGTCATGGCACCTTCGTTGCAGGCATTATTGCAGCCGCAAAGAATGGAGCTGGTACCCAAGGTATGGCGTATGACGCTACCATCCTGCCGATCAAGATTTTTGACAATAGCGGTACATCAGCAACCCCGGCCGAAACACGGCTGGGCGTTCTCTACGCTATTGCGCAAGGTGCGGATATTTATAATGGCAGCTACGGCTATACCAGCACCTCGACTAATATCGCATCCATTCAGACAGAGCTGGACGCGTATGCCACTGCAGCTGCTGGCGGCATGATTATGGTCTTTTCGGCAGGTAACGACGGCCTTTCTGACCCTTACCTGCCCGCACTAACCCCCTTCGTGAAACCCGCTAATGACGGCGCCGGCCTTTATACCGGCAACTCCGGCGCACGAGACTATTCAGCCTATGCAGACCGTTGGCTGGCCGTAGTGGCAATTGATGAAGATGGCCGCATTGCCAGCTACAGCAACCGCTGCGGTGTTGCGGCTGCTTGGTGTATTGCCGCCCCCGGCACAAATGTCTATTCCACAACGACAGGTGGATATGGCACCAATAGCGGCACGTCCTTTGCTGCGCCGCATGTATCTGGTGCCGCCGCCATGCTGATGGACCTCTACCCCTCACTCACACCCGCACAGGTTGTTGCCCGCCTGTTGGCCACAACCACCAAAACGGGCGACTATGCGGATACCACCACCTATGGTCACGGCCTGCTGAATATGAGCAGTGCGACAGCCTTTGTCGCTACAGCACTGATGCCCACCAGCAACACATTAGCAGGCCCGCTCTATACACTCGACAACAGCCAGTTCCAGCTGGCCAGCCCGTTTGGCGACGGTCTGCAAAAATCACTGAGCGCTGTCACCTTCAAGCCGGTTGATAGCTTTGATGGCGCGGCCATCAGCACGTCTGGCAGCAAGCTGGTGGCCAGCCTGCCGCAAACCAATCTGATGGCTGATGGTATCCGCCGTTTTGGCCACAGCATGAAGACCGTGAAGCTCGACAATTTTGGTGATACGGTTGTCAACTGGCAGCAGGTGCCGGGGAACGAGAAGCACGATGCGCAGGTTGAAGCGCGCGTCAAAACATCTTTTACCAGCAGCACCGATGTCACCATTGGTTATATGGATGATCCGGCACTGGGCTTTGGCCTGATGGCTGACGGTACCGTTGATCAGGCCGAGAGCCGCGCACAAGGCGCGTTCCTCAGCCCCTATATGAGCTTTGCACAGGACGGTGTGAATACCGTTGCCAGCACAAAGCTTGGCAACCTCACCTTCCGCGCGGGCTCTTTCACCGGTCACGCAGAAGATGACAAGAACGCCGATGCGTTTGGCGCAACCACTGAACTGTCCTATTCACCCTATGAGGGCAGCCAGATCAGCCTGCAGGCTGGCTTTGTGAAGGAAGGCAGCACATTCCTCGGCAGCCGTAGCCAAGGTGCCTTTGCACTTGGCCAGACTGACACCACCTTTGTTGGCGTGTCAGCACGCCTGCCGGTCGCACAGAATACAGAACTGGTTGGCAGCTACTTTGTTGGCACCAGCGCAGCGCAGGCGGCGCAAGGCTCCCTCCTCGGCAGCTTTAGCGGTATTCAGTCTGATGCGTTCACGCTGGGTGTTATTCAGCACAATATGCTGGTCAAGCAGGACAAGCTGGGCCTGCTGTTCAACCAGCCGCTGCGCGTGAGCACTGGCCGCGTAAATATGAGCCTACCTAATGGTGTGGATGCTGCGCACAATGTTGCCTACACCAACATCAGCGCTGATGCGGCCCCAACTGGCCGCGAGCTGGATGTGGAAGCGTTTTACCGCGCCCCGCTCGATGAGCAGACGGACCTGAACGCCTCACTGATGTACCGCACTCAGCCCGGCCATGTAGCCACCGCTGATGACGAAGTGCAGGCCCTGCTCCGCTGGCAGCGCCGCTACTAAGCAGAAATTGCAGGCAACAAAAAACCCCCGGCTATAAGACCGGGGGTTTTTATATAACCATCGTATCACATGCCGGGGCGAGCTGTGCCAACGCCGGGCTTAAATTCTGGCGTAAACGCAGGGCGTGGTTCAAGCGGCAAACGACCTTGCGTAGGATTACTGATGCCAAACTCTTTCAGGTCTGGCTTGTCCGTCAGGTCTTTAATTTTGCCGGCCTTATCAATTTCCGCGAGAACCAGCATCTGATAAGGCTGCCCCTTCCCTTCGCTCATACGCATAGCCATCAGCGTGCTACCATCAGGACGCACACTCGCTGCATATTCATAGCGGGCACCGCTTGCCTGATCGGTAATACCTTCACCATAGACCTGCGCCTTATTAGTCTCTCGCATGGCTTTCAACGCACGGCCAAAACGCGTACCATAGTCTGCGTTGACAAAATCATTCTGCATATCGGTTGCGGTAGCACCAATATATCTCTGTTCCAGATAGCGCTGGGCGTTCTCCATAGCCGTCACCATATGCTGGCCACGCACACTACCTTCCTGAATAATTTGTGGCGTAATACCAGCTTCTTTATCTTTGGCAGATAAACCTGAGAATTGATTAGTCGGACCCGCCATCGCATTGCCTCCCTGCAGAACAAACGGCGCAGCAGATGCCAGCGCGCCAACAGCCAGAGCGGAAGCGATTTTCGATTTGAATGTCATTTGAACCTCACAGGCCGCACAAATACCATACTGCCCGCGCAAAGTTCAAACACTTCCGCTACGGATAGCCTAAGCTATAGCGCCTTAAAGATACCTTGAGACAAGGCTAACCCGTTGATAAATCAGGCTGCAGCGCCAGAATCGTCCTCACCCTTAATGCGGTGCGCGAGAGCTGCGGCCAGGAATTTATCAATCGAACCATCAAGAACGCCGCCGGTATCGCTGGTTTCGATATCGGTACGCAGATCCTTGACCAGCTGATAGGGCTGCAGAACATAAGAGCGGATCTGATGCCCCCAGCCGATATCCGTTTTGGCCGATTCAATCGCGTTAGCCTTTTCTTCACGCTTGCGCACTTCCAGCTCATACAACTTGGCCTTGAGCATCTTCATGGCTTTGTCGCGGTTGGCGTGTTGGCTGCGTTCCTGCTGACAGGCCACAATTGTATTGGTCGGCATGTGCGTAATGCGCACAGCAGATTCAGTCTTGTTAACGTGCTGACCACCAGCACCGGATGCACGATAGGTATCGATCTTCAGATCTTTATCAAGAATCTCGATTTCAATTTCGTCATCAATTACCGGGCTCACACTAACAGCCGAAAAGCTGGTATGGCGGCGGGCATTGCTGTCATACGGGGAAATACGCACCAGACGATGCACACCAGCTTCCGTCTTAAGCCAGCCATATGCGTTAGGCCCGCTGATCTGCACAACGGCCGATTTAATGCCAGCCTCTTCACCCGGGCTTTCATCCAGCCAGTCGGTCTTGTAACCCTTCTTTTCAGCCCAACGCAGATACATGCGCAGCAGCATTTGCGCCCAGTCCTGCGCCTCGGTGCCACCGGCACCGGCATTCACTTCAAGATAGCAGTCGTTAGCATCCACTTCGCCGCTCAGCAGGCTTTCCAGCTCACGCTGGCCCGCCTCTTCTTTGAGAGCGAAAACAGTAGACTCTGCCTCAGCAATCATGCTGGCGTCATTCTCAGCCTCAGCCAATTCAAGCAGGCCTAACCCGTCATTCAGACCGTTTTCCAAGGCCAGATAGCCATTAACCGACTTATCCAGCTGCGTGCGTTCACGCATGAGCTTTTGCGCCTTGCGGCTGTCGTTCCACAGGTTGGGATCTTCGGAAAGCGCGTTTAATTCTTCCAGACGGCGAACAGCATTATCCCAGTCAAAGATGCCTCCGTAGCAGCGTGAGCGACTTACGGATATCGGCAACGGCATGTTCAACTTCGGCGCGCATAATTCTTAACTCCTCAAATATGAGCGGAACATATTGATTTTCGCAAGGTTTGGCAACAGAGCAACGTAACGTCAGCCGATTAACCAATTAATAAATCAGGAAATAATATGCTTTCTCTTTAAGTCCATCACCCTCTTATGTCATAAATGATTCACACACGATTAACCCTGAACATGCTACGCCATAGGTAACAGGAGGTGTGATATGCAGACCATTACCCGTAACGCAATCGGCCCAGCAGAAGCCATGCTCGTTCTGGACAACGCCCAGCGCCAGATGGTTTCGTTCTCGACCAATCCTGAGCCAGCCAAGGTGGTGCATTTCAAGCCACGCGCCGGCAAGCTCACGCCCCCCTGATTTTTCACCAGTTTCAATAGAAAAGGCTGGCCTTTGCGCCAGCCTTTTTTTGCATTCAAGCTCCAGTAATTAATAGATTCCGCCAAGCCCGGGATCATCTGCATTAGTTGCGGGTTGCGCGGATTCTACGGCCCGCTGGGACGGTAGATAATCCGGAATACCGGCAGGCGCATCCCCCGGCGCAGCTGAACTGGCAGCTTGAGGCTGGGTGACCGGCTGTGCATTAGCGTCCGGCATGCGAATAACCGAGGGCAGATTCTCTAGCGATGCATCAAGGGCGGGGTCAAGCATCTGGCCACTATCGCCATCCTGCGGCTCGGTACCCGGTTTGAACGCTTCCCAGATCGCCTTGGGATCATCAGCCTCAGCCAGATGGCCGGTTGACGGATTGACGCGGACAAAGCGCAGCCCCGGCGGCACGCGGAACGGTATGGGCGGTGTGCCTTCTAGCGCACCAGCCATAAATTCCTTGAATACCGGCGCTGCGTTCATGCCACCTGTTTCGCTATGGCCGCCCATATTCTGTGGCTGATCAAACCCGATATACAAGCCCACCACCATGTCGGATGAGAACCCGACAAACCAGTTATCCTTATAATCATTAGTGGTACCGGTCTTGCCAGCGAGCGGCCATGGCAAACCCTTAACCCGGCTACCCGTACCGCGCTCAATCACACCTTCTAGAATATGCACCATCTGATAGGCGCTGCGCGGATCAACTACAATCGGGCGGTTATCCGGCAGCGGCGGCGCAACTGCCCCAGCCTGCCACAACACATTATTACAGCCATTGCAGGCGCGATCATCATGCCGGTAGATAATGCGGCCGCTCTTGTCCTGCACACTGTCGAGCAGTGTTGGCGTTACTTTACGCCCACCATTGACGATGCTGGCATAGCCGGTCACTTCACGCATCACCGTCGTTTCACCCGCCCCAAGCACCATGGAATAGTTGCGCTGCATCCGGTCAAGCACACCCAAGGTTTCAACGGTCTGCGCAATCTTGTCGATGCCCACAGCTTGCGCCAAACGAACCGTCATCACGTTACGTGATTTTTCAACACCGACACGCATGGTGGTGGGGCCCAGATAGCTGTCTTCAAAATTGCCCGGTCGCCATTCCGGCAGCCCCGGCCCTTGCGGCAGACTGATTGGCGCATCAAGAATAAGAGTGGATGGCGTAAAGCCATTCTCAAGGCCGGTGAGATAGACAAATGGTTTGAAGGAAGAACCGGGCTGGCGCATAGCCTGCGTCGCGCGGTTAAACACACTCATGCGCGGAGAATAGCCGCCCACCATGGCCAGCACACGGCCGGTATTGGCATCCATCGCTACCAGCGCTCCCTGCACCGCCGGCACCTGACGCAAGCCGTAGGATTTTTCACCCCCGATTTTTTCTACCAGCACAACATCGCCAACCGCGAGGACATCAGACGGCTTTTTAACCTCCGGGCCCAACCGCTGCCCCGGTAACCAGCTACGTGCCCATTTTAGCTCATCAAAGCTAATGATGCCGCGCCCGCCATCCTTCAAGGCAATCTCTGCTACCTGAGTGCCAACGGCGGTCACCACCGAGAGCTGCCACATTTCGCCGCCCGGCGGGATCGGTTGGGTTTTTAAACGCGCCAGAAAGTCATCACCCCGATTATAATGCGTGACGGGGCCACGCCAGCCATGGCGGCGATCATAACGGGTCAGCCCTCCACGCAGGGCTGTTGTGGCAATATCCTGCAAGCGCGGATCAACACTCGCGCGCACGAGCAATCCACCGTTCAGAACACGATCTTCACCATAGCGCTGCACCAATTCACGCCGCACTTCTTCGGTGAAGTAATCGCCGCCACGATAGAACTCATCAATCGAGCGTGGCCGCATCTGCAGCGGCTCAGCCATGGCAATATCATATTCTGGCTTGGTTATTTTCCCGTCTTCCAGCATACGGCCTAGCACATAATTGCGGCGCGTAATGGCTTCATCATGATTGCGCTCGGGATGGTAATTGTTTGGCGCCTTGGGCAACACAGCCAGATAGGCAGCTTCAGCAAGCGTGAGCTCATCCAGCGTTTTATTGAAATAGGCCAGCGAGGCAGCCGCCACCCCATAGGCCCGCTGACCCAAGAAAATCTCGTTCAGATACAGCTCAAGGATCTCATCCTTGGTGTAGGCATGCTCAATACGGAACGAGACCAGCGCCTCACGGATCTTGCGGCGATAGGAGCTTTCATTACCCACCAGAAAGTTTTTAGCGACCTGCTGAGTGATGGTTGACGCGCCTTGCATACGCGCGCCGCTACCCACTTTCTGCAGGTTGGTCACAACCGCGCGGGCCAGACCGGTGATATCGATCCCTGAATGCTCATAGAAATTCTTGTCTTCAGCTGAGACAAACGCATCGATCACCCGCTGTGGAATGCGGTCGATGGGAACAAAGATACGGCGCTCGCTGGCAAACTCGGCCATCAAACGGCCATCACCAGCATGCACACGGCTTACAACCGGCGGATCATAATTCTGCAACTGCGTGACATCCGGCAGCCCCTGACTGAAACCCACAATGACGAGCATGACAAAAACGGCGCCCGCAATGCCCAGGGCCATGGCGACAGAGATCATCCATGCTAATAAACGCACAATCCGCTCCTCACGCTGATGGAGCGCACTATAAGCGGGTTATTGCGAAACGGCTAGAGGCTGACACTGCGGCGGATGTTTTTCAAAGAAAGCATCAGTCGCCTTGAGAATAGCCCCGACCAGCTGATCCTGATGGTCGGCCTGCGCCAACAGCCGGGCCTCATTACGGTTGGAGAGATACCCCATTTCAATGAGGACTGAAGGAATATCCGGCGCCTTAAGAACTGCAAATCCGGCTGCGCGCTGCGGATTATCGCCCAGACGAATGGCAAAATCGCGCATGGAACGCACCAGCATGGCTGAATAATCACGGCCGTAATTAAGTGTCGCGCGGTGGCTCATATCAATCAGGATATTAGCCAACAGGTCATTATCGCCCACCTGTTCCAAACCGGCTAATGCGTCGGCCCTGTTTTCGCTCTCGGCCAGCGCCTCAGCCTCAGCGTCCGAGGCCCGGTCGGACAGCGTATAAACCGTCGCGCCCCGAATGGAATCATCAGAACGCGACAGGCTGTCGGCATGTAAAGAGATGAAAAGATCGGCATTGGCCGCTCGGGCAATTCGTACCCGTTCCTTAAGCGGAATAAAAACGTCACGGCTACGGGTTAGTTTGACCCGGTAACGCCCACTATCCTTAAGTGACGCGGCCAGACGGCGGGCCACAGATAATGTCAGATCTTTCTCGCGCATGTTGGTGACTGCCAGAGCTCCGGGATCAACCCCGCCGTGGCCAGCGTCAATCACAACCAAAGGGCGCATCTCCATTAATCGGCGCCGATCAGGCAAGGCAGGCGGTAACATAATGCCCGCCTTAATGACCCGGGCTTGTGGCGGAGCTGCTGAAACATTACGCTCAACTGGCGGCGCTGCCATTTCCTGCCGACTATCAGCATCTGCGTTTTGATCGTCTGAGCTGGGCGGTACAATATTAGCTGCCGTAGCGTCAAAATCACGTTGGGATTTACGCGCCCCCCAACTCTTACTTAACAAGCTATCGAGCTCCTGCGCAGTCGCACCCGACAGGTCCACAACCAGCCGACGCCCGTTACCATCAACAGTCCGGATTAACTGAACAGACGCGACCTTAGAGGGCTGACTTAGATCAAGCACAATACGGGTGCCATCCGCAAATTGGCCATGCCGCCAGCCCTTGACCAACCCACGCCCTTGCGGCGAGAGCTCGCGCGACCAGTCCAGTCCCGGCAAATCGATGACCGCGCGTGGCGGATTATTGAGCAGAAACAGGTTATAGTCTGCCGCCTGCTCCATCTCCAGAACGAAGCGTGTACCGCCTCCCTCCTGCAAGCCAATACGCACATCTTTGACAGCAATACCGGCAAAAGCTGGCATCGCCGCACACAGGAAGATGAAAAATATCAATGCGCGCAACATGTTGGAACCATAACATGAGACTCGGAATCAGGATAGAGTCGATAAAACTATCCCTTGTATCCGCCGCATTAACCGTCTATGGTGCCGGTCGCGATACGTTCTTGCGCACATTTCTGCGGAGAACGCCACGAAACACGAAGGCAAGCGGTGCTCAGATTGTACCGCTGGCAGTGTGGATAAAAGTCTGGTTCTGGCTGCCATGTTTGGCGCTGCTTTTTTACCGGATTTCCTGCCCACTTCCTGCCTTCTCTAGAGGCGCGACAGACGCGCCCTCCGCCGATCGCACGGATGGGACGACGCTGGCGCGGTGAAAGGTTTGGGCCAAATGGCCAAGCGTATGCTTATTGACGCCACACAGGGTGAAGAAACCCGTGTGGCCGTAATTGATGGTAATCGTCTCGATGAACTCGATTTTGAGATTGCCTCCCGTAAACAGCTGAAAGGCAACATTTATTTAGCCAAGGTGACGCGCGTTGAGCCGTCATTGCAGGCTGCCTTTGTTGAGTATGGCGGCAATCGTCAGGGTTTCTTGGCCTTTGCTGAAATCCATCCTGATTACTACAAGATCCCGGTTGCCGACCGCGAAAAGCTGCTTGCCCTTGAGCGGGAAGAAGCCGAGCGCGAAGCCGCCGAAGAAGAAGCCGCCCTCGCCGCCGAGGCTATGGGTGTCGATGATGACTTTGATGACGCCGACGATGCAGATGGTGCCACCCCGGTTGCCAATCTGGGCGAGCCCGCCGTTATTGCGACCGAAGCTGGCAGCACCCCTACCGATATTATCCCGGCGTCTGATGTGCAGCCCGTCCTGCTTGCGACCGAAGTTGCCAGCATCAGCAGCGAACCGCTGCCGGAAAATGTCGCGGTCAGCATTGATGTTACCGCTACGGAAATCCTGACGACGGATGCTGAAGCCGGGAGCGATCTGCCACTGGCCACGCCGGCAAATGGCGAAGAGGAAATCGTCCCGCCGCCGCCCGCCCACGCCGAAGAAGGCGATGAGGATGCCGACCGCCGTCGCAGCGCCCGCCGCCGCGCCAACATTCTGCGCCAGTACAAGATTCAGGAAGTGATCAAGAAAAACCAGATCATGCTGATTCAGGTGGTTAAGGAAGAGCGTGGCAACAAGGGTGCCGCCCTCACCACTTACCTGTCGCTGGCTGGCCGTTATTGCGTACTGATGCCCAACACCAACCGTGGTGGTGGCGTGTCACGCAAGATCAATAGCCTGGACGAACGCCGTCGCATGAAGCAGCTGCTGGCCGAGCTCGATCTGCCGGAAGGCATGTCGATCATCCTGCGCACAGCCGGGCTTGAGCGCAGCAAGGCTGATATCAAGCGCGATTTGGAATATCTGCTGCGTCTGTGGGACAGCATCCGTGAAAAGACGCTGACCTCTACCGCCCCCTCCCTCATCCATGAGGAAGCCAACCTGATCCGCCGCGCCATTCGCGATCTGTATAGCCGCGAAGTGGTTGAAGTGCAGGTTGAAGGCGATACCGGCTACCGCACTGCCAAGGATTTCATGCGCATGATGGTACCCTCGGCCGCCCGCCGTGTGCACCACTACCGCGACCCGGCCGTGCCGCTGTTTGTACGTCACCGCGTTGAAAGCCAGATTGAGGCGCTCTATAGCACCACAGTCGGCCTTAAATCCGGTGGCTATATCGTCATCAACCAGACTGAAGCACTGGTCGCGATTGACGTGAACTCCGGCCGTTCGACCCGCGAACGCAATATTGAAGAAACCGCCCTGCGCACCAATCTGGAAGCGGCTGAAGAAGTCGCCCGCCAGGTTCGCCTGCGCGATCTGGCCGGCCTCATCGTTATCGATTTCATCGATATGGAAGAGCAGCGCCACAATGGTCAGGTTGAACGCAAACTGCGCGAAGCCATGAAGAATGACCGCGCGCGTGTGCAACTCGGTCGTATCTCCATGTTCGGTCTGATGGAGCTGTCGCGTCAGCGTCTGCGCCCGTCCCTGATCGAAACCAATTTCAGCGTCTGCCAATCGTGCGGTGGCATTGGGCATGTCCGCAGCATTGAAAGTGCTGCCCTGCATGTTCTGCGTTCGATTGAAGAAGAAGGTCTGCAGCAGAAGGCCAGCGAGCTGGCTGTATCGGTAGCGGAACCGGTTGCACTGTATCTGCTCAACCACAAGCGCTCAGCCCTGTCGGATATTGAACGCCGCTATGGCATCAAGGTGTTTATCCACTCCAATGCGGATATCGCCAAAAACGCCGAACACAAGATTGAACGCCAGAAGGCACGCGTACCGGGTGAATTCAAGTTCCCCGAGCCGCCGCCCCCGGTAATCGAAGAAGAAGACAATTTCGCTACCGAGACCGACGAAGACACACCGGCTGAAGACAGCATCCTTGGCAACGCCAATGGTGATGGCGATGAGGCCGCTGATGGCGAAGGTAGTGGTGAAGATGGCGATGACCGTCGTGGTCGCCGCCGCCGTCGCCGTGGTGGCCGTGGCCGTTATCGTGACCGCGCACCGGGCAGTGCCGATGTCTCCATGCCGGGCGCCCCGCAGCCGGATGTACCGATGGGCCCGATGGGCGAAGGTGATGACCTGCAGCCCGCCAACCTGCCCGCGCCGGATGGCGAAGGTGGTTATATCCCCATGACTGCACATGGCGATGCACCGGCTGGCGAAGGTCAGCCAGGTGAAGCTGGGGATGACCAGCAGCGCCGCCGCCGCCGTGGCCGCCGTGGTGGTCGTAACCGTTTCCGTGATCGTGCCCCGCGCACCAATATGGACGGCCAGCCGCAACCAGATCTGCCGGAAGGTGCTGAACCGCTGATGGGTGTCGATGGCGACATGCCTGCCCCCGCCGCTGATGGCACGGCCCCGCAAGGCGAACGGCAAGGTGAGCGCCGCAGCCGTGGTGGCCGCAACCGTTTCCGTGAGCGTGGCCCCCGCGATTCAAATCGTGATTCAAGCCGCGATTCATCGCGTGAAGAGCGCGGTCCCCGCGAGGATCGTGGTCCCCGTTCAGAGCGCCGCCCGCGTGAAGATCGCACCCCGCGTTATTCAGCGCCGCCCGCAAGCGGTGGTGATGGCTCGGGCATCAAGATCGTGAGCGAGTTCAAGGCGCGTGAGCCGCAGGCCCACAGCCCGGCCCCCGCGAGCCAGCCCAGCGCTGCTCCTTCTTCAGATTCGCCGCCCTCCGACAAACCGAAAACCGGTTGGTGGAAGCGCCTGATGGGATCGAACAACTGAGGTATCAATGCTTAAAACTGGCACTGAGCTTACGCGTGTTCTGAAGTTGCGCGATGCTATGGGCGTCGATAGCCCCGGCTATCCGTTCAACCAGATCGGCATATGTGCTCAGTCGTCAACCACGCCGAAAACAGAATCTCCGGCTGGAGGCGCCACAACGCGCAAAGTAACCATCCGCCTGCGGCAAGACCCTGAAAGTGGTGAAATTCTTTCGCTCTGAAGGTGTTCGGCATTTCATTTTGTCACAGGGATATATCAGCGGCGCGTGCTAGATTAACAGCATGCGCCGTCTTCTTTCTGCACTCCTGTTACTGATGCTGCTGGGCACACTCCCCGCCCGCGCGGCCTCTGACCTCAACATCATCCGCGATGCAGAAACTGAAGAATGGCTGCGCACCCTTGCCACGCCCGTATGGCAGCAAGCTGGTATTCCGCCTGAGAACATTCATCTAGTCCTTGTGCAGAACAATCAGATCAATGCGTTTGTTGCGGGCGGCATGAACATCTTCATTTTCACCGGGCTACTCAAGGCCAGCAAAACGCCGGATGAAGTCCTTGGCGTTATCGCCCACGAAACCGGTCACATTGCTGGCGGGCATCTGCTGCGCTCGGAAGAAGAAATGCGCAAAGCCAGCGCCACCGCCATTCTGGCAACCATTGCCGGCGTGGCCGCCGCTGCCGCAAGTGGCGATGGTTCTGCCGGTGCTGCTGCAATTGGTCTTGGCCAACAAGTGGCGCAACAAAGCTATCTTTCTTACTCGCGCACACAGGAATCGGCGGCCGACCAAGCCGCCTTGCGTTTTATGGACCGCGCGGGCCTGTCTGCCCAGGGCATGCATAATTTTCTGCAGCGTCTGCAAGATCAGGAATTGCTCCCGAGCGACCAGCAGAGCGAGTTTGTGCGCACCCACCCCCTCACCCGCGCCCGTGTTGAAAGCGTGCAGGCCCATATTGATAGTGTAACCGGCAAGCATGATCTGCCGGCATCAGCGCAGGCAGAGTTTGACCGCATCATGGCCAAGCTCAATGCCTATCTCGACCCACGCGGTACCCTCAGCCGTATTGGCCCAAGCGCTACAAATTTTAATGACCGCTATGCCCGAGCGATTGCGCTGCATATGACGGGAGACACCATGGGCGCTATCAGCCTGCTCGATGGTCTTTTGCGCGAAGAGCCGAATAATCCTTACCTGAATGAATTCAAGGGACAGGTTCTCTATGAATCCGGCCGCGCCGCCGATGCGGTTGCGCCCTATCAAAAAGCCGTCGCGCTATCGAATGGTAACGCTTTATTGCGTGTGGGGCTGGCACAGGCGCTACTCGATACTAATGGTGCCAGCAACCTGCCCGCCGCCGTAACCCAGCTGGAAAGTGCGCTCAATTCAGAACGTGATTCGCCTCAATTGTGGCGCCTGCTGGCAACCGCTTATGGCCGTCAAAACGATATGGGCATGGCAGCTTACGCTCTTGCAGCTGAAGCGAATGTGCGGGGCGACCGTCCTACAGCGGTAGCTCAAGCCAAGCGGGCCCAGCAGCTACTGCCCACCGGCTCACCGGGCTGGCTACGCGCTGCCGACATTCTGGCCAATAACGAAGCTCCGAAGGACGGAAAATAAGCTGTTAGTTGGCCACCAGCTCAAATGTCACAGAATAACAGTGTGGCTGTATCCAGCTATTATCTACGGCAAGCGCATTCGCGCTTTGCTCCAACTCACACCAGCGCTGCATGAAGGCAGCCTGCTGGCCTGATGGACACGCTTTAAACATGTTTTTCAGCGTCGCAAAATTCTCATAGATCTTTTTATCAACCCGAAAACCGTTCGCTTCAATAAGCGCCTCAATTTCAGCTTCTGAATGACGATTCAGATCAAGCGATGTTCGCCCCATCAACCGCGCCAATGGGGCCTTCACCCGCGCCCACAAACCCGACAATCCGGCGCGCCAACTACGCGGATTTCCGAGATCAATCCAATGTTGAAAATGGCCATCATCATAGTTCAGAAAGAAACGGCCATTCGCGGCTAAATGCTTTCGCGCGACAGATAGATAAGCTGCAGGGTGAGCAACATGCTCAAATACTGAGAAACTCAGAATATAATCAAAGCGCAAACGCGGATCGATTTCAGAAATGATGTGAACCCGATCTCCCAGATGGGCGACATTCTTGCGCAACACTGCATTAACCACAGGATCCGGCTCAAGCAGATAAAGAGTCACATCCTTTAATTGAGGGAATATATACGCCCAATTCGACCCCGGGCCCGCGCCGTAATCGAGAATAACAGCTCCGGCATGGCCAGATATCTGATTGATAATTCTGAACTTTGACGCATTACCAAGCCACATGGCGCACTCCCTTGCCGACACCTGCTTTAGTAAATGCCATCCCCAACACGTCAAGGAAATTATTACTTAATTCAATTCTGTCACATATAGACGGTGGCCTGAATGGTATATATCTAAGAACTGTGCTCACAAATAAGCCTCTGGAGTTTTCATGCGTCGTCTTCTTGCTGCTGGTTTGATGTCTTTTTCACTCTTGGCCAGTCCGGCATTTGCCGAACAATCGGCTACAGCGTCTGCAGAGCCCGCAGCCCAGTTCACTCCGGCGCAAAAAACCGAAATCGAAGCTATTGTCCGCAACCTGCTGCTGACAGATCCCAACCTGGTTGCTGATGCGCTGGATAAAGTGCAGGAAGAGATGAAGGCCAGAGAGGCCGCCGCCACTTCCGAGAAGATCCGCGCCAATCACGACCGCATTTATGATAATGGCGGGCTGGCTATAGGCGGTAACCCCAATGGCGATGTCACCATAGTTGAATTCTTCGATTATAACTGCGGTTATTGCCGGGCCGCCCATCAAGAACTCAAGCAGCTGCTGAGCGAGGATAAGAATATTCGCATGATTTACCGCGAATTCCCCATCCTCGGCCCCAACTCCATCATCGCCTCACGCATGGCACTGGCTGCCAATGATCAGGGCAAATACCTTGAAATGCATGACAAGCTGTTCTCCAGCAGCTCTCAGCTCAATGCCGACGCCATGCTTAAAATCGCTCAGGATATGGGCCTGAACATGACTAAGGTCACTGCAGGCATTTCAGATCCCAACATGCTGGTTTCGCTGCGCGGCACCATTGATCTGGCCACAGATCTAGGCATTCGCGGTACCCCGGCATTCATTATTGGCGATAAACTCTTTCCCGGCGCTATGAGCCTGGAGCAGATGCGCGCTGCGGTTGCCGAGGCCCGTGCTGAAGCCAAAAATCAGCCTGCCAAACCCACGAATCCGTAAAATCCTGAAACGTCAACGGCTTACCCGCAAATTATGTGGTTGAGCCGGGGGCGTTTATTGGGTAAAACTCCCCGGTTATGACGGACGTCACCACTCTCTTTGTCCTGAACGGACCGAACCTGAACCTGCTTGGCCTGCGCCAACCTGAGGTTTACGGGGTCGATACACTGGCCGATATCGAAGCCGCCTGCCGCGATCGCGCGCAGGATTACGGCTGCGAGATTGTGTTTCGCCAGACCAACCATGAGGGTGAACTCATCAGCTGGGTACACGAAGCGCGTACCGAGGCTGACGGCCTGATCATCAACGCGGGCGGTTATTCCCATACCTCCATCGCCCTGTTTGATGCCCTGCTGGCCGTGGATATCCCTGTTGTTGAGGTTCACCTCAGCAATATCCACAAGCGCGAAGAGTTCCGTCACCATTCGTTTGTGTCATCTGCAGCTCAAGGCGTGATCTGCGGCTTTGGCCTTAACTCTTACCTGTTGGGCCTGTCGGCCCTCGCACGCCTACTTGGAAAGGAATAAATTATAATGTCCGCATTCACCATTGATGAAGAAGCCATCCGCAAGCTCGCCGCCATTCTGACCGATACCGGCCTGACCGAAGTTGAGGTCAAGAGCGGTGACAATGTTCTGCGCGTTTCGCGTGGTGGTACTGTTGTTGCTGCCGCCCCGATGGCCATGGCCGCCGGCGCAGCCGCCCCCTCGGCAACGCCAGCCGTTGCTGAAGTCATCACCGGCACGCAGGTAACCTCGCCGATGGTGGGCACTGTTTATATGGCCGCTTCGCCCGGTGCAGCGCCCTTCGTCAAGGTGGGCGACACCGTGAAGGAAGGCGACACCCTGCTGATCGTTGAAGCCATGAAGGTGATGAACCCGATCAAGGCGCCCAAGGGCGGCACCATCACCCGCATTCAGGTGAGCGATGCCCAGCCGGTTGAATTTGGCGAGCTGCTCGTGGTGATTGGCTAACAGCAATCCGCGCCCGGCCTTGCTGCGGCGCGTTTGTGTTAATGTGAGAGGACGGCACTGGATTTGTCAGATAATTTTCGGCAGATCACATCCGTAATAATCCCATGATGTTCGATAAGATCCTGATCGCCAACCGTGGTGAAATCGCCCTGCGCCTGATCCGCGCCTGTAAAGAAATGGGCATTGCCACGGTGGCTGTTCACTCCACGGCTGACTCGGAAGCCATGCACGTACGCCTTGCGGACGAGAGCGTATGTATTGGCCCGCCCCCCGGCCGCCAGAGCTATCTGAATATTCCCGCCATTCTTGAAGCGGCGGCGATTACCGGCGCTGACGCCATTCACCCCGGCATTGGCTTCATGGCCGAGAACGAACAGTTCGCGACCATGGTAGAAGAGCATGGCTTTGTCTGGATTGGCCCAACCCCAGAACATATCCGCATGATGGGTGACAAAGTCACCGCCAAGGAAACCGCCAAGAAATTCGGCCTGCCGCTGGTGCCCGGCTCTAACGGCTCGGTCAACTCGCTGGAAGAAGCCAAGTCAGAAGCCAAGCGCATTGGCTGCCCTGTCCTCATCAAGGCTGCCGCTGGCGGTGGTGGTAAGGGCATGAAGGTTGCCCGCACTGAGGCCGAGGTTGAAGAAGCCTTCACCATGGCCCGCGCCGAAGCCAAGGCCGCGTTTGGTGATGATACTGTTTACATGGAAAAGTATCTCACCCATCCCCGCCACATTGAAATCCAGCTGCTGGGCGATATGCATGGCAACGCTGTTCACTTTGGTGAGCGCGACTGCTCCATTCAGCGCCGCCACCAAAAGGTTGTGGAAGAAGCCCTCTCCCCGGCCCTCAATGCCGACCAGCGCAAGTTTATCGGTGATCTGGCTGCCAGCTGCGTGGCCAAGCTTGGCTATCGCGGCGTTGGCACCATGGAATTCCTGTTTGAAGACGGCGAATTCTATTTCATCGAGATGAACACCCGCCTGCAGATCGAACACACCATTTCTGAAATGGTCACAGGTATAGACCTTGTACGTGAACAGATCCGCGTTGCCACCGGCGCGCCGCTGCCGTTCAAGCAGGAGGACATCAAGTTCAACGGCCATTCCATCGAATGCCGCATCAACGCCGAAGATCCGGACACCTTTGCCCCCTCACCGGGCAAGATCGTGGGCTACCATGCCCCCGGCGGTCTGGGTGTGCGTGTGGACAGCGCCCTGTTCGATGGCTACCGCGTACCGCAATATTACGACAGCATGATCGCCAAGCTCATCGTGCACGGCACCTCGCGCAACGAGTGCCTGATGAAGCTGCGCCGCTGCCTGGATGAGTTCGTCATTGGCGGGATTAAAACCAACATTCCGCTGCACAAGAAGATTCTGGCCCAGCCAGACTTCATTGACGGCAACTACAACATCCATTGGCTGGAACGCAACCTGCTGAACAAGTAAGGCTATCCATGCGCCATTCTCAGCTCACAACGCCCAGCGGCATGATTGAGCTGAGACAGCGCGACGGTCATGGCACGCCCCTACTCTTTCTGCCCAGCCACGGCAGCGATTTTGCGTCGCCTAAAGGCCAGGCGATTGAGGAGATGTGCGCGCGCCATAACCGGCCGCTCATTCACCCCGCCTATTACGGATATGAAGGCTCGCAGCACGTAGACGTGCCTACAGGCGGCAAAGGTTATATCCGTCACTGGTTTTCTCAGCTGCTTGAGATTATCGATACGCGCTGCCCGCAGCCTGTTGTGGTGGTTGGGCATAGTATGGGGGCCATCCTCATGCTGCAGCTGGCGCGCCGCCGCCCGGATAAAGTGGCCGCGCTGATCGGCATCTCCGCTGGTTTTGGTGTGAATGGGCAAGCGAAAGCTACGGCCATCTATGGCAATAGCAACTTTATGGGCCTCAAGAACCATACACCACTGACATTCACCATGCATGAGGGGGCTATGGTTTTTGCGCCGAACAGCTTTCCGGCCAAGCCCATACGGCTGCAATATGGCCTGCAGGATGATCTGGTCAGCTGGCGCACAGGCACCAATATCGCCGCCGCCTGCGAAGGCTCAGACGTAGAGCTATGGCTGAACAAGTCGGCAGATCACAGCATGAGTGATGCCGCCAGCCTTGACTGGCTGGAGCGGCAGATCCAATCTTTTGGCTGACATGCTCACGCTCACGCCTGACCTGATGCTGCGCGCCTATGCTAACGGTATATTCCCGATGGCGGAGGATGCCGATGATGATGAGCTGTTCTGGCTTGATCCGCCCGAGCGGGCCATTTTGCCATTGGATGCACATTTTCATGTGCCGCGTTCATTGGCCAAATTCATGCGCCGCATGCCTTTTACCATCACGACCAATCAGGCGTTTGCGCAGGTTATTCATGGCTGCGCTGAAAAGCGGCCCGAGCGACCGGAAACGTGGATTAACCGCACGATTATAGACACCTTCACCAGCCTGCACCAGCGCGGCCATGCACATAGCGTAGAAGCCTGGCACGATGGCCATTTGGTTGGCGGATTATATGGGGTTTCTATTGGTAGCGCCTTCTTCGCCGAGAGCATGTTCAGCCGCGTCAGTAATGCCAGCCGGGTCTGCGTGGTTAAGCTGGTCGAGCATTTGCGTGATCGGCATTTTCAGCTGTGCGATGTGCAGTTTACTAATGATCACATCTTACAGTTTGGCGTGTACGAAATTTCACGCGCTGAATATCACACCCGCCTGCAGCAGGCCTGCGCGACACCAGCCCAGTTCTAGTTAGTCTTGAGTAGATGCGTCGGCTGCATCGGCGGCGGCGGCAGACGGTGCCGCTACTGCAGGTGCCCGCGCTACTGCTGGGCCACCTTCTTCACCGGCGGCCGCCCGTTCGGCCGCAGAGGGTGTACGGGATTCACAGGCCAGTACGGTCACGTCATAGGTTGGGTGCTCAAGCGCAGACAAAGCCGGACTTGACGCAAACATCCAGCCGCTAAATAGCAACCGCTCAGGCTGCGCCTGACGGACGGAATCCTGCCCGCCCGTGCGGGGCAGTTTGCGGATGTCCACTTCACTGATCTCAAGAAAAGCCGCGGATTCAGGTGTATCGCTCGGCAGCGAAACCTGACAGCTGCGCACCGTCATCAAAATCAGACCGAAAGCGGCCTGCGAGCCAACATCAACGCGCAGCTTGGTTGTACGCGCCGAGACTTTATCCAGCACTTGCAGAACGGCGATATCGCGATTGAGCATCTGGCGCGGGGGCAATGGTACAGGCTGCGCTGGCGCTGAATTGGTCGGCGCCGGAGCTTGAGCTACTGGCGCAGGCATCTGCCCCTGAGGCACAGGTGCCGCCGCTTGCGGCTGGGCTCGCGCAGATTGAGCGCTAATCAGCTGAGCCGACGCCAGATGCGCCATCAGCCCCAAGCAGACGGCGGTACATAAAATATATCGGCTAAGCAAGCTCACGGCTGCGCAGTTGCTGGTGCAGTAGTGGCACCTTCACTGCTCTTGCTCTGGCTCATGCTGAAAATGGCCTGCCCCAGTAGCTGCTCCAGATCCGGTGTGGACTGCGTATGCTCAATCTTGCCGCCAGCGGCCAGCATGTCATCTGCCCCGCCCGGCTCCAGTGCCAGAAACTTGCCGCCCATCAGGCTGGATGAGCGAATGGTGGCCGAGGTATCCGTTGGCAGTTTGACGTCTTCATTAATCGTGAGCGTTGCTACAGCCATGTAGCTGGCCGGATCCAGATCAATCGCGCTGACAGAGCCAATCTTGACGCCGCCAATTTTCACGTCTGACCCAACATCAAGGCCCTGCGCGTTGACGAAATCGGCCTTCACGTCATAGCCCGAGCCGGTATCAACCTTAGCGGTCTTGAGAACGAACACCAGAAAGAAGCCAGCTACAGCCAGCACCACGGCGCCCATCGCGGTTTCAATGACGTTATGCTTCATGGCTGCCAAGCCTCATAATCACCGGTGGCTTTTTCGCGCTGACCTTGCGCCAGCTGGCTACCCGGCGGATGATAAGCCTGCGCGGTACCAGTCAGATTGGGACGATGCGGCTTAACCCACGGTTGATGATACGGGCTATCCTTAGGCAGCGGCGCACTCATGCTATGATGCAGCCAGCCATGCCATTCCGGCGGCACTTTGGTCGCTTCCGGCTCACCTTTGTAGAGCACCCAGCGACGCTTGCGGCCGTGGTGATTGACCTTACGGTCCTCATAGTAACGGTTGCCAAACTCGTCCGTTCCGACCAGTCGGCCGCGACGGAAAGTGAAGAAGCGAACCTGGATGTTGGCCATCCAGGAGGGGAAAGTAATACGGTCAGCCATGGCGCGAATATGCCACTACAGAAAGAATCCGTCCAGCGGGCTTGACCATTAAGGCTATTCAGCTCACTTTGTGGCGCGGAGGCTGCATGTTCCCCATAATCACCCCCCTATATGCCGGTATTTTAGGCCTGATTTATCTGTTTTTGTCGTTCCGGATCCCCCGTCTGCGCATGAAATTGCGAGTGGGACTCGGTGATGGCGGCCACCCGGAGCTGGCCCGTGCCATCCGCGTACATGCTAACTTTGCCGAATATGTGCCGCTTGCCCTCCTCCTGATTCTCTTGGCTGAACTGGAAGGCTACAGCCACTGGTTTATCCACCTGATGGGGCTACTCTTGGTTGCCGCCCGTCTGGCCCATGCTTATGGCCTAAGCCAAAGCAGCGCCACCTCTCCCGGCCGCTTCCTTGGCACCGTGACCACCTTTGCCGTTCTCGGCCTTACCTCGGCGATGTGTATTCTCGCCAGTCTGCTGAAAATCTTCCATGCCTAAAAAAACACCTGCCAAACCAACCCGCAAACCGGTAGCAAAAAAGACTGTAAAAAAATCAGCTGCCAAAGCTATAGCCACACCGCGGGTCAAGGCGGCGCACCGCACCAGTAAAACCGTTAATCTGGCGCTGCAAGGTGGCGGCTCGCATGGCGCTTACACTTGGGGCGTACTCGACCGCCTACTGGAAGAAGAGAAGCTGACCATTGACGGCATCAGCGGCGCTTCTGCTGGCGCAATGAATGCGATTGCACTTGCGCAAGGTATGGCCGCTGGCGGGCGGCGCGGCGCACAGGAAGCGCTGCGCAAATTATGGAAAGATGTGAGCGAGATGCACGCGCTCTCACCCGTGCAGCGCAACCCGCTTGACGCCCTGCTTGGCAACTGGACCCTGAACAACTCGCCAAGCTACATGGCCTATGACATGCTCAGCCGCGTAGCCTCGCCCTATGTTACCAACCCGCTAGGGCTAAATCCGCTGCGCGTTCTGCTCAAGAACATGATCGACTTTAAAGCCGTCCGTGCGTGTGAGGAGATGAAACTCTTCATCTCAGCCACCAACGTCCGCACAGGCCGTGTGCGCATTTTTGAGCGCCATGAAATTACTGCCGATGTGATGGCGGCTTCCTCGTGCCTGCCCTCGCTCTTTCAAGCCATCAAGATCGGCAAAGACCATTACTGGGATGGCGGCTATATGGGTAACCCCGTGCTATGGCCTTTGATCTATAAATGCGAAAGCCGTGATATTGTTGTGGTGCAGATCAACCCCATCACCCGCAATGAGCTGCCGCAGACCGCGCAGGAGATCAATAATCGCCTTGATGAGATCACCTTTAATGCGCCACTCATGAGCGAAATGCGCGCCATTTCCTTTGCCAGCAAACTCCTCGACGAAGGCATTTTAGACCCCAAGCGCTATAAGAAAATGCTGATCCACCGCATTCACAGCGAAAGCAAGATGGACACGCTCGACGCGTCAAGCAAGGTCAATGCCGAGTGGGATTTTCTGCTCAAACTGCATCGCTGGGGTCAGAACGCGGCTGATAATTGGCTTAAAGCGCACTGGCACCAAGTAGGGCGCTCAAGCTCGGTCAATATCCGCAGCGAGTTCCTGTAATCAGGCAACTTTCGGCGACTTGGACAGGCTGACAAGATGGTGGCGCATATCTGCGGCCATATGGTAGCCCGTTTCATACGTGCTTTGCTGCCCCAGCTTGCTTGCATGATGCTCTAACCACATACGCCCGGCCAGATGGCCCAGACGCTGCATTTCACGCATCGTCGGCAGATTGATGCAGGACGGATCAACCTTGCTCTTCTGATCAAACGGCCAATTAACAGCTGGATGAATGACATGGAAATTCAGGTTACGCCCTTCAGCGCGGGCCAGGCGCGGCAGCAAGGTCATCTCGGCTTCTAACGCAGCGCTCCAACGCAACTGCTCTGCGCGATTATTCAGTGCCTCTTGTGCCAACTGGTCGTGCCGACCACTAAGCTCGACCGGTGAAACGCGGACAACAATAATATCACTGGCCTGCTTGCTATGATCATAAAGCGGCGTCAGCGGCGGATTATGCGTCAGGCCGCCATCCAGATTATGGACCTCATCAATAACAATCCCTTTGCCAAATACATGCGGCAAGCTGCCAGCGGCTGCGATCGCCTTTGCGGTCAGCGCGCGGTTATCACCCAAACGGCCATCCGCATAACCGCCATAAATAATGGACTTGCCGCTAATGGCATTCACTGTGTTCGCAAATACCTGCATGCCACCCGGACGGTTGAACTGCGTAAAATCTACCAGTTTGCTAATCAACCCTTCAAGCGGATGCACTCCGCTCACATGATTGGCGACATGCTCCATCAGGCCAGACGCCGGCTGATGCTTTGTCATAAAATCAAGGGCATCGCTCACCATGCCAAACATGCTCATGGGATTAAGCCCGCCACCCCGTTTGCTTTGGCGGTCGGCAATATAATTCATCATATGGCTGGGGGTATCAGTCAGGCTCTTGGGGGCCAGCCGGTCCATCTCTAAAATCAGACGTTCCATATTATCGCTCGCGCCCTTGGCACGCTGCCCTTTAGGCGCGCTCAGCCAACCGCTCGCAGCTACGCAGCCAACGATACTGCCACCACTGGTGCCCAGCACATCAAACTCAATATTGTTCTGCTCGAAATAGGGAAGAATTTCCTGCAGCACGCCCACCTGAAAGATAACATGCAGGCCACCGCCTTGCAGTGCGAGCGCCACTTTACGCTGCGGCGACTTGGACAACTTTGCAAAGCCGGGCAGCCCCCGAGCTGGTTTGTTAGTTTCCATCATCTCCCCGTTTGGAGCTGTGACGCCCCAAGACATTCTTTTGAAAAGAACCTGTTCAGTCGGGATTTAAGAACTGTTTTGAGCTGATTACCAAAGAATCTTGTGCTGCGCTGCAACAGTAATCTCCGTAAAATCACACTAAAAGCACCCACTCCATACGCGAAAATGCAGATTTAATGGTTATTTACCAAGTAGCGCTTACCATTGTGCAATGCAGCGCCGCGCCCTGATATTTACCGTTGTCTTCATGCTGTTTTGCGCAGTTTGCCCACACGCACGGGCAGACTCGTGCCCGCCCGCGCCACGCCAGCCGCAAATTTCGATCAACCTCAATGTGGGCGATGTGCGCTATGACAACACCCGCAACATCGTGCAGATGATTGATCTCTACAATCAGAACAGCAACACCGATGCCGCTGGCGCCGGGCATGTGCCGCTCGGGCTTACCCACTCCAGCCTGCGCTACAGTTACAACATGGATGCGATCTTACAGCCCCTGCGTGACGGCACTTATTGTGCGTATGCCAATAACGTGGCTGTCGACATTACCATGCCGGATCAGATTGTTTACGTCGCAATCGACCTGCCACGGGATAGCTGTATTTACCGTGAAGTTCTGGTGCATGAAAACCGCCATGTGCAGCTTAATAATGAAATAGCCTACAACTGGCGGCAGCGCATGCAATACCGGGTTGAAGCGATTGTCGCCAGTATCGGCACTGTTCGCGCCAATAGCCAGCAACAGGCGACGGACATCATGCAGAGCCAGATCAAGCCGCAGCTCAACAACCTAATTCAGGAAATGCTGGACGACCGCAAACAGCAGCAGGCCCAGATCGATACCCCTTATGAATACGACCGCGTCAGCCGCTCCTGTCGCGGTGAAGTGCAGAAGTATATCCCTGACAGCTTGCGCCATTAACGGCCCCTCTTGCCATATTGCCGCGCGTGCTGCACCTTGGCCGCATGATTCTGGAACTCATTCTCGTTGCGCTGGGCGCATATCTCATCGGCTCCATCCCCTTTGGCCTGCTGCTGACCAAGGCTGCCGGCCTAGGTGACATCCGCACCATTGGCTCCGGCAACATCGGCGCGACTAATGTGCTGCGCACCGGCAACAAGAAACTCGCCGCCCTCACATTGTTACTGGATGGGTTTAAAGGTTTTGCCCCGCTCTATCTGCTATCTTTCTTTTTTCTGCAGCAAGACCCGCGCAATGCTTATACAGACTGCCTCCCCGGCCCTTGCTACCCACCAGCTACAGACCCCCGAATATTGTCGGTTGCTCTCATCGCCGTCATTCTCGGCCACTGCTTCCCTATCTGGCTCAAATTCAAAGGTGGCAAAGGTGTGGCGACTGCGCTTGGCGCTACTATCGGTCTTAGCCCGTTTATCGGCCTTGGCGCGTGTCTGAGCTGGCTACTAACCGCTCTTCTGTTCCGCATCTCATCGCTATCCGCATTGGTGGCTATGCTGACCTTACCTGGCTTTGCCTGGTATCTTGATATGCCAGCATACATCTTCCCGCTGGCGATCATTGCGGCTTTTGTTTTCTATCGCCACAAAGACAACATCAAGCGCCTGCTTGCTGGCACCGAGCCCAAGATCGGGCAGAAGAAATGACGCCGCAGGAAACCCGCGATTACCTGCGTCTTGCCCGCACCGAGAATGTGGGGCCGGTAACATTCGGCCAGCTCATCAGCCGCTATGGCACAGCGGCGGCGGCATTAGCTGCTATCCCGGAACTAGCTACACAAGGCGGCCTCAAGCGTAAGCTGGCTATTCCCAGCATCACGGCGATTGAAGATGAATTGGCACAGCTCACTCATATGGGTGGGCGTATCTTGTGTTTGAACATGCCGGACTATCCGCGCCTACTCCGCCAGATCAGTGACGCCCCGCCGGTTATAAGCATTCAGGGTAATTTAGCCCTGCTCAGCCGTCCCTGTGTAGCGATTGTGGGTGCCCGTAACGCCTCCATCAACGGACGCCGCATGGCCGAGCGTCTGGCGCGTGAACTGGGGGCAGCTGGTTACACCATCATCTCTGGCCTTGCCGCCGGGATTGACGCCAGCGCCCATCAGGGGGCAATGGCCACCGGCACTGTTGGTGTGATTGCGGGCGGGCTGGACGTCATCTATCCGCCTGAAAATACCCAGCTGCATCAGCAGATGGCGCAGCAAGGGCTGATTATAGCCGAGATGCCGCTAGGCACACCCATCAACGCCAAGCTGTTCCCGCGCCGTAACCGCATTGTCTCCGGCCTGTGTGCTGGTGTGGTGGTGATTGAGGCGGCCATACAGTCAGGCTCGCTCATTACGGCCCGGCTGGCGGGTGAGCAAGGCCGCGAGGTAATGGCGGTTCCCGGCTCGCCGCTCGACCCGCGCGCCACCGGCACCAACCGCCTGATTAAGGACGGCGCCCAGCTGATTGAAAGCGCGGCAGACGTGATTGCCAGCTTGCAAAGCCTGTCGCTGGCCGAAAACGACACACCAAATTACAAGACGCAACCAATTGATAAGATTGACGAAAAATCACTATCCGCGCTACGCCCCCGCATCCTTGATGCACTTTCCCCTACCGCAACTAGGGTAGATGACATTATAAGAGAGTGCCAAAGCCCCGCCGCCGCCGTGCTGGCGGTGCTGCTGGAACTGGAACTGGCGGGCCGTATTTCCCGCCTGCCGGGCAATCAGGTGGCGCTTTTAGCGCCGCTGGCCGGTGCCGTTAACGAGTAAGGATTAGTCAGCGTGTCTGAACATACGGTTGTCATCGTCGAATCTCCCGCCAAGGCGAAAACCATCAACAAATATCTAGGCAAGGACTACACCGTTCTGGCCAGTTTTGGCCATGTGCGCGACCTGCCCGCCAAGGACGGCTCCGTCCGCCCGGATGAAGACTTCGCGATGGACTGGGAATATGCCGAGCGTGGCAAGCAGCGCATTGATGAAATTGCCAAGGCGGTCAAAGCGGCCGACCATGTTCTGCTCGCAAGCGATCCGGATCGTGAAGGTGAAGCGATTGCCTGGCACGTCCTCAATGCCCTGAAGGAAAAGAAGGCACTGGGCCACGCCAGCGTTGGCCGCATCACCTTTAACGAAATTACCAAGAACGCCGTGCTGGATGCCATCAAGGCCCCGCGTGAGCTGGACCAAGAGCTGATCGACGCCTATATGGCGCGCCGCGCGCTGGATTATCTGGTCGGGTTTACCCTCTCGCCCATTCTTTGGCGTAAACTGCCGGGCTCGCGCTCGGCGGGCCGTGTGCAGTCAGTTGCCCTGCGCCTGATCTGTGAACGTGAAAGCGAAATCGAAAAATTCAACCCGGTTGAGTATTGGTCGATCGCGGCTGATTTCCAGACGCCGCTTGGCCATATCCTCACCACCCGCCTCACCCATCTCAATGGCCATAAGCTTGATAAGCTGGACCTGAAAACTCAGGCCGATGCACAGGCCGCTGTTGCCGCCATCAATGCGGGTAGCTTTAAGGTTGGCAGCATTGAGCACAAGAAGGTCAAGCGCCACCCAACAGCGCCCTTCACCACCTCAACCCTGCAGCAGGAAGCCAGCCGCAAACTGGGTATGGGTGCGTCGCGCACCATGCGCTGCGCGCAAAAACTGTATGAAGGCGTCAGTCTGGGCGGCGAAACCGTCGGTCTGATCACCTATATGCGTACGGATGGCGTGTCGCTCTCGGCGGATGCGATTGATTCCGCGCGCGGCCTCATTCGCGACCTCTATGGCACAAACTATCTGCCGGACGCCCCGCGCATGTATAAGGCCAAAGCCAAGAACGCGCAGGAAGCCCACGAGGCCATTCGCCCCACCGACCTGCGCCGCCGCCCGGAAGATGTAGCCGCCTATCTCGATCACGATGAAAAGCGCCTCTATGAAATGATCTGGAAGCGCACCATCGCCAGCCAGATGGAAAGCGCCGAGTTTGATCAGGCCGCGATTGATGTTACCGCCGCTGATGGCAAAACCGTTCTGCGCGCCACCGGCTCCATCGTATTGTTTGACGGCTTTCTCAAACTCTACTTTGAAGATACCGATGACCTGACCGCCGATAAGGACGATGCCCGCCTGCCCCCGGTCAAGGAAAACGAAGCTATGGCGCTCGACAAGGTCGAGCCCGCGCAGCATTTCACCCAGCCGCCCCCGCGCTATACCGAAGCCAGCCTTGTCAAAAAGCTGGAAGAGCTGGGCATTGGCCGTCCGTCCACTTACGCCAGCATCATCGAAGTGCTGCAGAATCGCAATTATGTACGGCTTGAGGGCAAAGCCTTTGTGCCGGAAGATCGCGGCCGTATTGTCACCGCCTTCCTTGAATCTTTCTTCAAGAAGTATGTTGAGTACGACTTTACTGCCGACCTTGAAGGCCAGCTGGACGATATCTCCGGTGGCAGCAAAAACTGGAAAGCCGTGCTACGCGCCTTCTGGACTGACTTCTCCGGCGCGATTGATGGCGCCAAGAATCTCACCATCACCCAGGTCATTGATGAGCTGGATGAAGACCTCGGCCCGCACTTCTTCTCAGACGGCAACCGTGACTGCCCCACCTGCAAATCCGGCCGCCTGGGCCTGAAGCTGGGTAAGTTCGGCGCGTTTATCGGTTGCTCGAATTACCCTGAGTGCAAATTCACCCGCCGCCTCTCCCTCGCAGCCACTGAAGAGGGCGACGCGCTGGTTGAGGGCGACAAGGAGCTGGGCGTTGATCCCGAAACCAATTTGCCCGTGAGCTTGAAACGCGGCCCCTACGGTCTATATGTGCAGCTGGGCCCCAAGGCCGGCCCGATTGAGAAAAAGCCAGAAGTTGAAGAGCCGGTTGAGCTCGACAAAAACGGCAAACCGAAAAAGAAGAAGAAAGCCAAGAGCACAGAAGACAAGCCCAAACGCACCTCACTGCCGCGCGGTATCAATCCTAACGAGCTAAATCTGGATACAGCCCTGCGCCTGCTCAGCCTGCCGCGTGAAATTGGTACCCACCCGGAAACGGGCGAAAAGATCAGCGCAGGTATTGGCCGCTTTGGCCCGTATCTGAAAATGGGATCGCTGTTCAAGAGCATTCCCAAGGATGACGATGTGCTGACCATCGGCATGAATCGCGCTGTCGCCCTGATTGCTGAGGCCAAGGCCAAAGCGCCCAAGGAACTGCGCAATATGGGCGTGCATCCGGATGATGATACCCCCATTGTGGTGCTGACCGGCCGTTTTGGCCCCTACCTCAAGCACAACAAGACCATGGCTAACCTGCCCAAGGGCATCAAGCCGGAAGATCTGACGCTGGAACAGGCCGTTGCCCTGATCAACGCCAAAGCTGAAAAAGGCAAGAAGCCCAGCAAGAAGAAAACCACCAAGGCCAAAGCAGCCGCCGAAGGCGACGATGCAGCCGCCGCAAAGAAAGTGAAGAAAACAACTGCCAAAAAGAAAACGACCAAGAAGGCTGACTAGTAGACCCATTCAGGAAACATAATGAATAAATCAGATTCAGTTAGGCATATTCTCAACGACCACAGGCTAACACCTCTGGATGACAACACATTAAGGATACGCAGAAACTTAATTGCCACATGCTACATAGTAATAATTTTTATTTGGCTAGGATTGAGTATTAAAGAAACGTCTCATGACGGCATCGCGTTATCCGGGATAAATAATAACAACTTCCTTCTAGCTTCACTACCTGTACAAATTTATCTACTCACACATTTCATTTTACTTACATACGAGCATATACAAGAACTCAAAATCAGACTGACTGGAATAAAAAAAATTCATCAAGGCCACCACGCGACCGACGCATTAGCCATTTCGGATCAGAATCACAACGACTCCCCACCTGAACCCCACCAATCAACGCTTTACTATTGGTGGTCTAAAAATGCCGATGCTATTTTGGAGAATTCAAAATCAATCGAGAAACTTCAGAAACTTACAGAAAAGAATCTGAAAGCTCTTGAATCTCCAAATAACGAGGAAAATAAAAAAATTTTGAGAGGTTTAGAAGTTGAATATGGTGTACTAGGAAACCCAATACGTGAGCTGAATAATATTATTAATAACGGCAGAATTACAGAGTCCCTGAAAAACTTCGAAAAAAAGTATCTTCTACTTCAATCATGTCAAAACATGCGCTTTGTCTTGATTGAGTTAGGGCTGCCATACCTGATCGGATCTATCTCAATAGTTTCAACGTTTTTCAATATTGATTGGATGAGCATATTAACAGCTACCGGGTTAGATTTACCCCAGCAATTCCCTCTCGACTTTGCATCCCTAAATAAATAAAGAAAGAAACAAATGACCAAAAAACCGACTAAAACAGATTTCCGCAACCGTGGCAAAGGCCCGCCCAAACGTCGCTTTGGGCCGCAGCACAAGCGCCCATTTGACAAGCACGCGCATGTCGATGGCCTGCCCGAAGTTGTCGTGTGTGAAGTTGTCTCGATCGACCCGGATGGCGAAGCCGTCTGCCTGCCGATTGACCGCAACCCGGAAGACGCTAAACCGCCGCGCATTTTCCTGCAGCCGGCTACCGGCCACTCTGCCCTTGGGGTTGGCGAGCGCGCCTTGCTGCGTGTTAAGCGCCTGGGGATGCGCAATTATTCCGGCACCGTGCTGCGCCGCATTGAAGGCCAGACCGCCCGCATAGTAGGCCTCTATCAGGAAAACGAGCATGGCGGCCGTTTGGTGCCGACCGACCGCCGCCAGAAGGACGAAGTTGTCATCAACCGCAAGGAAAATGGCGGCGCTGTTCATGGCGAGCTGGTGCTGGCCGAGATTATGCCCGGCACCCGCGCGGGCCTGCCGCATGGCAAGGTGATCGAGCGGCTGGGCTTTGCCGATGCACCCAAGGCCATTTCGCTCATCGCCATTCACACGCATGAGATCCCCAACGTCTTCCCGGAAGATGCGGTAAAAGAAGCCAACAACGCCAAGCGCCCCACACTGGGGGCCCGCGTTGATCTGCGTGAGGTGCCGCTGGTCACCATCGACGGCAAGGACGCACGCGACTTTGACGATGCCGTTTATGCCGAGAAAGACGGAAACGGCTGGAAGCTGCTGGTAGCCATTGCCGACGTGTCGGAATATGTGCGCCCGAACAGCCCGCTCGACCGCTCGGCCTTTGAGCGCGGTAACTCCACCTACTTCCCGGACCGGGTTGTGCCGATGCTGCCAGAAGGCCTATCGAACGATTTGTGTTCGCTGCGCCCGAATGAGGACCGCTTCACCCTCGCCGTCTGGATGTGGGTGAACGAAGAAGGCCGTCTGACCAAATATCACTTTGTACGCGGCCTGATGAAGTCACGCGCTCGCCTCACCTACGAGCAGGTGCAAGAAGCTTATGACGGTGCGACCGACGAGACCACAGCGCCGCTAGTGAATGATGTGATCAAGCCGCTATATGGGGCCTATCGCACCCTGCTGGCTGCGCGTAACAAGCGCGGCACGCTGGAGCTGGACCTACCCGAGCGCAAAGTGGAGATCACCGAGAAAGGCGCCGTTGCCGGCATTTTCCCGCGTGCTCGCCTGGACAGCCACAAGCTGATTGAAGAGTTCATGATCCTGGCCAATGTCGCCGCCGCACAAGCGCTGGAGGACAAAGGCATGGCCTGCATGTACCGCGTGCATGAGCCGCCGAGCGACGCCAAGCTGGAAGCCCTGCGTGACTTCCTCAAGCCGCTGGGTTACTCCCTGCCGCAAGCCAAGCAGATAGAGCCGCGTTTGTTCCGCAAGGTACTGGAAGAGGCTGAAGGCAACCCGCTGAGCCAGCTCATCAGCACGGTGGTGCTGCGCAGCCAGTCGCAAGCCCGTTACAGCCCGGAGAACGAAGGCCACTTTGGTCTGGCGCTGGAGCGCTATGCCCACTTTACCTCGCCCATCCGCCGCTATGCCGACCTCATCGTGCACCGCGCGCTCATCAGCGCTTATGGTCTGGGTGATGGCGGCATCAGCAAGGGCGAGCTGGAAGAAATGGAAGACATTGCCGAGCATATTTCCTCCACCGAGCGTCGCAGCTCGGAAGCGGAGCGCTCGGCCGTGGATCGCTATACGGCCCTGTATCTCAAGGACCGTGTAGGCGCCATGTTTGATGGCAAGATCAGCGGCGTGACCCGCTTTGGCCTGTTTGTCACGCTGGATGAAACCGGTGCTGACGGCCTGATCCCCATGAACGCGCTGGGCGATGACCGCTACGAGCATGATGAAAAGCATCATTGCCTGATCGGCCGCCGCTGGGGCCATGTCTATCGTCTGGGCGCGCGCTGCAAGGTCAAGCTGGAAGAAGCCGATAGCCTGCAGGGCAGCATGGTGTTCACCCCGGTGAGCATTGAGGAGCCGGAAGAAAATTGGCCGCCTGCCAATCAGCGCACCAAAAAGTTCATCAAAGGTAGGGTTGGCTACAAGGGCGCAGGTAAAAAACGGAAATGAAGCGGCTGGCCCTGCTCTCCCTGCTGGGCCTGTCTGCCTGTGCGGCAGGTGGCGGTATCGGTTTTGCGTTACCGTCACTGGGCTGGTATCCCGCGCAGCTGGATGATAGCCGCTTGCATGCACAGGTCTTTGCCGAAAGCTACCGCCGCCTCACCACTTATTATCTGGAGCCGGTTGATCTGGCACAGGCTGTGCCTCCGGCCCTGTCCGCGCTGAAGGAAATTGACCCCGCCTTTACCCCGCAGATCAACCAGCCGCCCGCCGGGCAGGACTGGCAGGATTGGGGCACGGTGACGCTCGCCGCCATCCAGACCTCCCCCAAGCTCAGCGCCACGCCGCCGGAAGAAGTCTATGAGCTATTCTACGCGGCACTACTGCAGCCGCTGGACGGCTTCTCTCACTACATTCCGCCGGTCGATGCGCAGCGGGATGAGGAATGGCGCAGCGGCTATGGCGGCATTGGCGTGACCTTTGAGCGTAAGGGCAGCAGCTTTTATATCGTCGATGTTTTTATCGGCAGCCCCGCCGCAACGGCTGGCCTTGCCGCTGGCGAAACTGTAACAGCCATCAATGGTATTTCCACGGTCACACTCTCAACCGAGGATTTTTCCAGCAAGGTACGCGGCCCCCTAGGCAGCTCACTGACCTTGACCATCAAGAGCCGCACCAATCAGTTGCGGGATGTGCAGCTGACCCGTGCGACAATCATCCCCACCACGGTTGCAGTAACCATGCAGGGCGATGTTGCGCTCATGCGCATCAGCCGCTTTATGCCTGGTACCGTCAACGAGTTCCGCCGGGCCGCGCGGCAAATTACCTATAGCCGTGCCAAGGCGGTGGTGCTGGATCTGCAGCATAATCCCGGCGGCATTCTGGAAAGCGGAACCGAGATCGCTGCGCTGCTGGTCCCCAAGGGGTTGGTTAGCACCACA
>Ga0255175_1000117_pt1 | contig 50862 bp, 46 predicted proteins | sample Atl_Atl_RepC_8d_FD_183628 | JGI IMG/M metagenome (GOLD analysis project Ga0255175, IMG submission 183628) | Freshwater microbial communities from Altamaha River, Georgia, United States - Atl_Atl_RepC_8d | ecosystem: Environmental > Aquatic > Freshwater > River | place: USA: Georgia | collected...
CTTCTCCCGCTCGCGCTCCTTCTTTAGCTCCTTCCTCTGCTCCTTCTTCTCCTGCAGCGCCTTGTCCGCGTCAATGTCGCGCAAGAGTTGTCGCGCCGCGGTCTCTGCCCTGAACGCCTCCTTCGCGCGCTCAATGGTCTGTTCTCGCTTCTTGTTCTCCTCAATACTCCTTTCTCTCGCTGCTTGGACGTTTTCACTAACACTCTTCATAATGCTGATGCGTTGCGTTATCTCGTACTCGGCTACCTTCAGCACCACAACCAGCCGCCGTATCTGCTTCTCCAGTGGCTCGTCTTCTCTGGAGAACGCCGCCTCTGCCTTGGTCGTCAGATCTACGGAACCCATCGCTTCCAGCCGCGACAGCGCGAAATTGATGCGTTTCACCTTGGCATCCACCGGGTCCGAGTTCTGAAGCGTATTTATCTGGAATTTCAACAAATCCAAGGACACTTTCATAGTCGGCAGCGCGCGGAAGAAGATGTCGAGGAAATAGATAGACATCATGTTTTCAATGTAATACGTGTCCAGAACGACGTTGATGTAGTAAGTGTCAACCCAGTCCGAAACCACGTGCTGGAGTTCCGTTGACTTTGCGAAATTCAAGTTTTCGGTTTCAATCACCGAATTTTTCTTCAGATTGCGCGTGAACAGATTGCCGCCGGCGTCCAGCAGCATCTTCAGAATCTGCGGCGCGTTTCCGCGCCTGTAGTCTACGTAGAAGAACGCCGAGCAGCCCGAGTAGTCCACGAAGTCCGGCGATATGCCGAGCTTCAGAAACAGAGCCACGTACTCCACCGCCTCGTAGGCGATCGCCACCATGAGTAGGTTGGCGCCCGTGGCGTTGCGCACCTCCGCCAAGTTGCCGATGTTCTCATAATATGTTTCCGCGACCGCCTTGCGGACGTTCGCCACAAACACGTTCATCTCATACTCAAACTCGTCTTCAAGCACAAATAAAGTTTCATTCTCCATTTATTATCATATCTACAAATCAGCACAATCCGAACTCGGGACGTCGTCCGCCTCGCTTATCATCTCCCGAATGTTGCGCTTGTTTTCGTTCAGAAAGCCCAAGAAGTAGTAAAACGCCTCCCGCGCGTACTCCTCATTAATCGCCGTCAAAATGATCGTCCCCGAATGAAAGACCATGAAGGTGACGTAGTACTCCTTCGAAAGCTTCGCCTCGCGGTCCCGCTCCGACAGCAAGCTCAAGTACTCCCTGTAGGTCGTCGTCTGCCGCTCCCACTCGCCGTCCTTGAAGCGCATCTTCGTAATCTGGATGTCTTCTATGTTCCTGTCAATCTTGATCTTGATGTTCACGTCCGTGTACATGTAGTTCGACACTATCATCTTGTCCTTGTACGCGGGGTTGCCCTCGATGAGGTTCAGCAGCTTCTCGCGGTCAACGTTGAAACCGATCTTGAAATCCACGTTGCGCATGACGGGCACGTACAACACCTCGTAAAAGTCGCCGCGCGAAAACTCGTAGCACCCCAGGCGCCGGTTGATGTCCCACAGCTCGCGGACAGCCGTGTCCAGCTGCTCGTCCGTGCGACAGCCCGTGCACTGGATGGACCCGTTGCTGCAGAACTTCAGGTTCAAGATTTTGTCCACGCACACCATGCTGATGCTCACCGAGTTGCGGAAGGACTTGTTCTTGGCGACCTTGGAGCGCCGCTTGACGTCGATGCCGCGGATTTTCCACCCAAACTTCGCCCCCACTATCGTGCCCGACGGCGGGTACTCGGTCGCCGGCGCCTCTATCTTGCGCCGCCGGCGCTTCGGCAGCACCACGTCTTCATCGACCGCGAAATTGTCAAACATGAACGACAAGTTGACCTTTATGTTCGAAACCAGCAGGTACGTCCGCGTCGAGACCTTCAGCTGGCCAAAATCCGTAATCATCAACCTTTCCAAATCATCCATACATCTAAAGACGGCGCTTTAGATGGTCGTTTTTGCGGCGTTAGAACTCGGTTATGTTTGAGGGCGCGGAGCTGGGGTCGTGGATGAAGAGGGCGTTGCCGTAGTAGCATACTTTGGTCTGCCAGCCGAGTTCGCGGAGTTCGCGCTCGATCTGGGGCAGGGCGACGTTGACGAAGAGCTTGCGCTGGTCCGGGTCAAAGTTGTTCTCCAAGCAGAAGTTTCCGATGTTGAACACTTCGTTCTCGTCGGAGCGCGAGAGCAAGAGCTGGTGGATGACTGCGCGCACTTTCGGCAGGACGACTTGGCTCATGTAGAGCTCCTTGAAGCGGGACGCGTTCGCGAATTTCAGGTCGTTGGGTAGCGAGTTCATGAAGCGTGTGGGCTGCTTTTAACGCGAGGCGACGCGGTGGACGGACCCGCGGTTGAATTTACAGATGGACTTGAGCAGTGGTGGCTGAATGGCAAGCTTCATCGCATAGATGGTCCCGCTATCGAGTGTCTGTACGGAAGCAACGAGTGGTGGGTGGATGCGCCGCCCATCCAGTAGAAAGCAAATGATTTTGGATGAGATTGATACAATATGTAGAAAATTCTTGTTGAAATTGAAAATTAGTATGTTTCCGCGAAGAACATGGGCTTGGGGCGGCGCTCGCGCAGCTTGATGTCTTGGTGCGGTCGCAAGCCCTGCTCGTTCACCCCTTCGCCGAGCAGAGTGTTCCACACGGACAGCTTGGCGTTGGTCTGCTGCATGATGACCTCGTTCGTAATCGAGGCGTAGATGGTCTCTATCGTTTGGTCGATGACGCTGCCGATGTAGTCGTCGCGCGTGGGCTGCCCGCTCGGCACGATGTAGCGCGTGTATATGTCCCCCGTCGTTGGGCGATAGTTGGTGTAAATCTCGTCCATCACGTCGGCGATGCGCTCGAAGGGCACGATGATGGGGCGGTTGTAGAGCCCGTAGAGGAGCTCGGTGAGCTTCTGCTGGATGGTCTGAAAGATGGGCTCGCTGAACAGCTGGTTCTTGAGGCGATCGTTGGTGTCTTCGTAGAGGACGTGGCGCCGGTACTGCTGGTTGAAAAAGTGCTCGGGATCCAGTCCGTCAAACAGGTATTTAGAAGTAATCATTTATTATTGATTACTTCATTTGCAATTCGCGGCGCGCAACGTGTCGTTCAGCCACCCGCCCACGCAAAAGGCGGGAATCACGCGCAGGATGCGCCCAGCACACACCGAAACGTACTGGGTTCGTATGGTCGCGAGCCGCGACGTGAGCGTGGCGCGCCGGATGCTTCCGTCCACGGCTAATATGTGTAGCGGCGTGGACAGTATCTGCGCCGCCACCGGTAGCACGAACGAGGCGCCCACCACCGCCTCGTTGTGTCCGATGTGGTTTTCGAGCTGCTTGATTGCGCGCGGTTTGTAGATAAAGGACGCGTAAATCGTAAGTGCATCCCGCGCGAGAAACAAGGCGTACGACCACAATGGGAATCTCGGCGGCGCGGAATGCGCAATCTTGGTGAACTCTCTGTCCTTGTAGAGAATACAGCATTGGTTGACCGCGCTGGTGAGAGCGAACGCGCCGACGGAGGGAACGCCGTAGGACTCGCAGTAGCCGAGCGAGAGATTGGAGGTCGCGAACGTGGCAAAGTAGACGCCGAACATTATGCGAAAACGGTGCGCATAGTTGCCGTCGCGCAACGAAAATTCGCGCACCACCTCCGACAGCGTCGTGCCAAACTTCCTCTCGGAGATTTGAGACTTGATTATGCTGGTGTCGATTATAGTCATAGCGGGTGAAATCAACATCGCGGTCGCAGCGGCACTTGCTACTTCATAGATTGGCATTAATATCGTTGCCGAGCTTTAGATATTCAAAAAGAGTGAGTATGGCATAGCACATAAAAACGACCTCCTCAAAACTTACAGACGAATTTCAATGACTTCTTTGAAACAAGAAATTCTATCCAAAGTTCAAGACGCTGACAATAAATTTGTTCGCGCCCTTATCAGAACTAAAGACTTTAGCTTACCTCTTTCTATGATGGAAAATTTGTTGTGTATCGTTCAGTATGACGACGTCTACAAACGAGTTCAGCGTTACAAAGAACTCATGCTGGATATAATTGAGCGCGTGAACAACTTGGAGAATACAAAGTTCTCTATCGCTGAGTTCTCGTCCTTATATTACGATGTTCATGTGTCCAGTAGTATCGTGCACAAGTTCGAAGCATTGGTTAAGATGGTCAAATACTTCACTGAAGAATGCGTTTTGAATATGGATTATGACGACGATCATGAGTTTTTCTCAGAGACTCCAATTGTGCACAACGTCAAGTTGGTGAGGAACAATTGCCAATCATTAATCAAACTCTTTATCAAGTTTTGTAAATCAAATAGGCAGTTGAAAAACTTGCGCCTAAATGCCTTTTCTTTGAACAATGTTTATCGTAACAGCTTATCAGAGGAAGACAAACGCAGTTTGATCAGTGCCATGCCTCAACAGGGCAAGACATTTGCGTGCGTCGCCTCGCAAATCTTTTACTTATTGTGTGGCTTTACCTCAATTAATTGTATTTACAATGCGTATCACTCCGGCTCCCCCCAAATATTATAGAGTTCGAACCCCCCGCCCCGCTGTCTCCTGTCCAGCCGCCGAGCCACCGCCCGGGCTCCGCCGATGGCGTATAACGCCGCAAAAAAACGAGCCAGGACACCAGCGGCGAGAGAGGTATGCCCTCTTTGGAATATGAGCCACTTGTGTCAGAGTATGGAGTTTTTACAAGTCCCAGCGCACCGACGCCGGAGATGGCTGCCGAACTTGAACTTGATGTTGTGGCGAATGTAAATGTGGTGCTGCCGATATGCGGAAAGCTATTCTTGTTCTATGAGCTGTTGGATTGTGAAGGACCAGATGGTTTTTGTCCGCATTACAATGAGTATGATTGTTTGGATCAGGCTCTTACTCCACCAGAGGAAACAACGATTCGTATCGAAGCCACAAACAACGGAAAGGAAGCCGACGATCGCGCGGTTCTAATGTCGCTCTTCGGCCAGCTGCAGAGAATAGCGCGTGGCGAGTTGGTCTATCATCCAGCGTTGAAGTCTTTTGTGCCGCCGAGCTGCGACGATACGGAGTGTGTGGTGTGTCTGGAACGCGCACCAATAACGACAAAGCGCTTCTGGACTTCCCTTTTGTGCCAAACCTGTAAAAACGTCGTGTGCGATGTTTGCGCCCCCCATCTCCAGGCGTTCGCGAACGCCCAACGACCGACTTGCCCAATGTGTAGAAGCCCCTATTGATAAATACATTTTTTTTTAATTTTTTTACCTATCTAAAGAACATCACCAAACTTTACAAAAAACAAAAGAGGTCTTTTGTAACAACTTCCTTATCGGCAAGAGTTTCAGACGCATTCAATTCAGCATTCAATAATCGTCATTCATTGTCGGAAAATAAAAACAACGCAATCAAGTATTACGAATCCATAAAGAGAGTTGAAGACATAAATGAGTTCTTCATCAGTCATAAAAATGGTGTTCATGGCTCTCATCGTAGCCGCACTCTTCTTCGTCGTCTCCATGCCCCAGGTCTACGGGCTCACCAACAGCGTCTTCTCCCTCGTTGGTTTGAAGACTATCGAGAACAACCAGCCAACCACTTTCGGAGTGTTCCTACACGGTATCGTGCTCTACATCCTAACAGTGCTAATTTCCAAGTTTCTCGGCCCCAAAGAGAAGTTCTACAGATCGATAAAGCGAAGTATGTAAGTCAGTGCTTGATATGTGTAATTGCGATTACAGATAATAAAAATAATTATGTATTTAGTTTCTTAAGTTGTAAAACTACATTTTTATAGTAAAATCCGTACAAGAAGATTTTGCGCCGAAACTCAGTTGGGTCGTGCCAGTAGGTGTCTGTCTTGTTGTTGATGTCTGCCGGGTCGTAACTCTTCTTCTCCCACGGAAACTCGAACGGTAAATGTGAGAACAAGCCCGACCACTCCGACTTGGCGGAAAATAACCGATGGTTTAATCGTTCTTTTATGCGAAATGTTCGCTTTTTCAGATTACAACTCCGGCACAACGCCTGAAAATCGCTCGGATGTTGGGTTCTCACATCCAAAACACGCTCATCGTTGTACATGTCGTTCTTGTGGTCGGCTTCTACGAAACGTTTTTCTCCGCAATTAACGCAGCTGCAATTCAGAAGTTGGGCTTTGATGGCCGCGCCTATCGGCCGCTTCTTGACATCTGCGAAAATCCGCTTGTGGACAAATACGCCGATTATCATGTGTCTCGTTGTCTTGGACTGCTCCTGAAACTCCTTGAAATACTGCACCTTGTCCGGACAAATGACGTCAAAAAGTTCTCCGTCGTTTATCTCGGCATTGTCGTCGTCCAGAAAATAAGTGCGGTGACTCTTATTGTAAATGAGAGTGTATGCCACCGTTCGCTGCGCGAATCTGTCGCCGACTCCATTGCTCTTGTCGCTGATCTTCAAACAACTTTCCTTCACTGTTTGCAGTGCTTTGCGCGGAATTATACGAGTGAAATCATCCGACAAAACACGCAGCACATGGACAATCAGAAGGCGTCGCAGTTCTCGTTTTTCGGATGCACTTAACTTAACCTTCTGGTCGTCCTCACAGTCCGAGAAAAAAGAAATGTCGTGTTCGTTGCTCATTGTATGTTCTTTAGATGGCCGCGCAGGATCGTTTTTTTGTGGTGTGTTATGTCTTGAAAACTTGTTGTGATGGTGTCAGTAAAAACGAGGGTTTAAAGCATTTATTTTTGTCGTATGGAAAGTAGAAAGTGTAAGATTGAGGATTGCGAAGAAGTTGTGGATGCTCGCTGTAAATACTGCGCGTCACACAGAAAGCCAAGCCGAGTAAAGAACGATGCGGTTGTCACGGCGGCGCAGACTTTACTGGGGCTTCACAACTGCGACGGACTTGAATTGTTGGGGAAACAAGCTGACAATAGTGTGGATTTAGTTTTGACCGATCCTCCGTATGTAATCTCCCGAAGCAGTGGGATGCAGAAGTTTCGTGATGATGTGAGAGATGAGAAAACGTCGCGAACAGAGGAGGAGTGGGAGCTTTACAAGGACAAGAATAAGTGCGCCGATGACAAAAAGGACGCGTTTTTGAAGTATGGAACGGTGTATGGAAAGAAGTATGCAACCTGTACGGATTTTGGCGAGTGGGACAACTCCTTTACAATGGAAGTCCTAACCAAGTTCGTGTCTCATTTCTATCGGGTTCTTCGCAAAGGCGGGACTGCGATCATATTTTTCGACCTCTGGAAAATAACACTACTCAAGGAAATGATGGAGAACGCGGGCTTTCGTCAAATTCGCCTCATTGAGTGGATCAAGACCAATCCGCAGCCCATTAACAGCGGAGTCAACTACCTCACGAACTGCCGCGAAATCGCAGTCGTGGGAGTAAAAGGGAGCAAACCAACGTTCAACTCCAAATACGACAACGGCCTATACCATTACCCCCTGGAGGGGCGAAATCGAGTGCATCCAACGCAGAAAAATATAGACTTGTTCGTGGAACTTGTGCGCAAGCACAGCAACGAGGGCGACCTGGTGCTCGACTGTTTCGCCGGAAGCGGAACCACCGCGCGCGCGTGCCTGCGCACCTCGCGTCTCTTTGTCGGTTGTGAGATCAACGCCGAATACCTGTCCGCCGCCAAGAAACTCTGCGACAAGGAGTGTATTGTATAGGTCCATAAAAACGAGGCAAAGAAAAATGATATGGTAAATCCGTTTAAGTTCGCGAGCCATTACGATGACGAGGTCATCGTAAATCCGTTTAGAGTGAATCGCTATTTGCTGATAATCTACAATTTCTTTCTGTCATACGGTTCGTTCAAACGTTGGAAAACTCTGTATGATTATGTGAGAGCGCGCGTCCGCGACTGGCGCGTATGTCTCATAACGGGTCGCGAGTTGTCGCGCGAGCAGTTCGAGGGGCGCATCCGCAGCATCGTCGAGGAGCACAGCGGCGACAGCCGACAACTTCAAGAACGGCGTATTGCAGCCCCATGGGTGGCGCAAAAATCTCTTCCACAACCTGGGTCTGCGCAAACGCAACACAGAGTGCGGCTGGCGCCCCTACAGTAAGGTACGCGGAACCAAGTGGCGCCTCGGCGCGGGCGCTATCGTGTCTCGCGACACCTTGGAACAGGTCGCGTCTTTATACCAACGCCGGAACTGTAGGCGCAGCGTCGCACGATACAACGACAACATTTTGTACAAAAACACTTATGCATAAACAAACTTAACTAAATACATATATTATTCATTATTCAATACAAACAATCACAAATGAACGACGTGGTCAAAGATGCCCTCGGTTGCCTGATGTGATATGTTCAGCATCGTGCAACTCATGCTCTCGTTGAGACAGCCCACGATCAGCGCCGTCGTCTCTTCGTCCAGCGACGAGGTCGCCTCGTCCAGCATCAGAAGCGGCGACTCCAGCAACTTATTCAGGGCGCACACCAGGGCGACGTTCAGGCGCGCCACCTGACCCCCCGACAGCATGCCCACGTCGCACGGCTCGCCGCCCATCGTCAGCTCCACGTTGATCATCGGCTTCGCGCCGTCTTCGCCCTCCTTGAAGGGACACAGCGCGAAGCCCAGGCTCTCCGACGGAAAGAAGGCGTCCACGAACGTCTGCGTCGCCGAGTTCAGGAGCGCCAGGAACGACGCCAGCATGCTACTCTCCGTCTCCAGGACTTTTTGTTTCAGAAGAACCGCGGCTTCCAACTGGCGCCGCGCACCCTCCACTTCCGCTCTGACCTCCTCGATCCGCGCCGCACTGCGCACGAAGTCCTGGTGCGACTTCAGCGCCGCCTTGTACTCCTCGAGCATCTGTAGCTTGTTTCGTGTCTCGTCCGTCTGCGCGCGCAACAAAGCCAGAGTGGCGCGCGCCGCGGCTTGGCGCTCTCCGAATCCGTCCTGCGACGCCACGCCGCGAGACGCCAGCAGCGCTTTTCGCCGGCTCTTTACCTCCCGCCGCTCCTTCTCGTTCGCTTCCATCGCGCTCTTCAGCTTATCCGCCTCCGTCGTTTTCTGCTCCTGCTCGGCGATGCGCCGCTGTAAGAACTCAATCGTCGCGGGCTCAACGTCATCGCACTCAACAGCATCCGCAAGCTCCGCCAAGGCACTCCTGTCCTTACCTATCGTCTCCTCGATGTGCAACAAACTGCTGGGCGAACGCCCGCGCAACTTCTCCAGTCGCCGCGCATTCTTTTCGTTGTCCTCAACGTACTGAAGCACGCCACTCAGCGCGCCGTCGTAGTCAACGGACGAATCAAAGCCGACCAGCGCCTCCCTCAACTCAGCCTCCTTCGCCCGCCGCAACTCCTCGCGACACCTCACACTCTCCACTTCTCTTCTGCAACGCTTCACCAACACCTCATCCACCTCTACGTTCTCACACTCCGACGCCGACAACAGCCTGCCTTCATCGTAGCGCAAAGCGCCACAACACAAAGGGCACGCCACACTAACCCCGTAGCACCGCACAGCCTCCACGTAGCGCTTCTCCACCTCCGCCAGGGGCATATCACTCTTCAAATCTGAAATAGTATTCCGCAACATCTCAACGTGCCGCCGTCTCACAATCTGCGCCCGCAACTCCTCCGCGAACGCCAGACTCTCCGCCCTACTTCGCCCACACCACAACGACGCCTCAATCTCACCGATCTTCGCATCCCGCTCACGCACGTAATCAGCGACCGCGCGCTCATTCTGCGCCACACGCTCCTCCAACTCACAGCGCCGCAACCACCGCCGGTGCGCACCCTGGCGCGCATAGCACGCCTCTAAACGACCGCGCAAATCAGGCTCAAACGACGCCAGCTCGCCCTCCACCGCCCGCACCTGACGAGACACGCGGCGCTCCACCTTCACCAGCTCCCGCAACTCAATCTCCAAACGCTCCAACTCTAAAAACTCAACGCCCAAACGCTCAACCTCCGCCGCGCCCGCCACCACACCCGCCTCCGCATCACGCAACGCACACCGCAAACCACACTCGCAACTTTCAACATCCGCCCCGAGCTCAAATGGCGCCACGGGCGCCGAGCGTGGCACCATATCGGCGGCGTGCAGCTTTTCCATGACCTCAAGGGTGTTCTGCAGCTTGTCGAAGGCGCGCGTCCGCTCTTGGATGCAGGCTTGTATTTTCGCCCTGATGTCGGCGAGGTCGGCGTCAAAGATGAGGCTCTCGAGGACGCGGAGTTTCTCGGCGGGGGTCATGGAGAGGAGGCTGTTGTTCATCATCTGGGAGACGTAGCTGGAGTACTTGAACGATTTGCCAATGGTGCTGTCGATGAGCCCTTGCGCGGCGGCGTCGGTGAGGTCGTCGTTGACGATGAGCTTGTTGGGTCGCTTGCTTCGTTTGATGCGCAGGTTGGCAAATTCCAGCTCTACGGAGCAGGAGGAGGCGCCGAACCGGAGGACTTTGTAGCCCGTGCCGAAGAGGGCGAAGATGATGCCCTGCAGGATCGTGGTTTTGCCGGCGCCACTGGGACCAGCGATGAGGGTGAAGTTGCCGTCCGCGAAGGTAAATGTTCGGTCGGCGTAGCACTTGAAATTGATTAAACGAAGCTTCATGGTGTCTCCGCGGGTTTTTTAGACTTCTTTAGCAGAGTAATAAATGTCAAAATCAGAACCTCTGGATAAGAAGCTGTACGGCCGCGTGAAGAGCGAGGCGCGCCGAAAGTTCAAGGTCTTTCCGAGCGCGTACGCGTCTGGCTGGCTGACGCGGGAGTACAAGCGGCGCGGCGGGCGGTATGCGGGGCGCAAGCGGCGATCGGGCGGCTTGTCGCGCTGGTATAGAGAGAAGTGGATCGACGTGTGCCAGCTTCCGCGCAGGGTGCCGTGCGGGCGGAAGAGCGCGTCGCGCGGCAAATACCCCTACTGCCGCCCGAGCGTCAGGGTGAGCCGTCGGACTCCGCGCCTCGTGTCCTCGTTGAGGCGCGGCGACATTGAGCGATTGTGCCGAAGCAAGCGCCGGAGTCCGCGCCGCCGCGTGTCGATGCGCCCAAGCCGTCGGCGGAGTCCGAAGAGACGGAGCAAATAATCTATCCTGAATAAATAAATAACGATGAGTTTCTCTATCCAAAATGTTCTTGTTGAGGAAGCCGTCAACGCTTCAGTGTTGTACATTGACAGCACCGGCGGCGGGGGTGGCGGAGTTCAGAGCGTCTCTGGAACAGCGAACCAGATTACGGCAAGTGGGACGACCAACGTCTCCTTGTCGCTGCCGACGGACGTCGAGATGACCAACCTGACGCTGGAGGGTCTGAAACTGACGACGGGCGCCGGAGCAGACCTGGTGCTCACGAGCGACGCCGACGGCAACGCCAGCTGGCAAGTCGGCGGCGGCGGGTTGCAGAATGTGTACGGCACGGCAAACGAGATCACCGCTACGCCAAATGGCGCCGATGTGACGCTTTCGCTGCCAAGTGGCATTTCGGTCGGAAGCGTGCTTGACACAACTGGAAACGCCACTATACTCGCTTTTCAAAATGGCACCGGTTCTAATTACGTCAATGTCAGCAACAGCAACACGACGCCTACTATTTCCACCGCCGGCACGAGCACCGATATCGATCTGCTCTTATCACCAAAGAACGCGGGAGTGGTGTCCATTCCGCGCGTAAAATTTCCAACGAACCCCGCCGCGAACTACGTGCTCACGAGCGACGCGAGCGGCAACGGCACGTGGCAGGCTGTGCCAGCCTCGGGGGTTCAGTCCGTCGGTGTTACAGCGAACCAGACGAGAAATACTGGTACATCAACTGATCCAGTCATTGCCTTGACGGATAGTGTCAAGATAGTGACTGGACTGCTTGATGCTAACTCCGCAAACATGCTGAAGTTCAATGCTACAGCCAGTGCCGCAAATTACCTCACTATCGCCAACGCCATATCAGGCACGTCGCCAACCTTCAGTGTTACAGGAACTGACTCAAATATTGACTTGACCTTGGCACCGAGAGGCTCGGGCGTGGTCTCCATGTCCCGCATCAAAATCACCTCGAGCCCCAGTGCGAACTACGTGCTCACGAGCGACGCGAGCGGCAACGGGACGTGGCAGGCTGTGCCAGCCTCGGGTGTCCAGTCCGTCGGCGTTACAGCGAACCAGACGAGGAATACTGGTACATCAACTGATCCAGTCATCGCCTTGACGGATAGTGTCAGGATAGTGACAGGGTTGACCGACACTTTCTCTAATAGCATGTTGGTGTTCAGTGCGACAGCCAGCGCCGAAAACTACTTCAATATCGCCAATGCCGTCAGCGGAGCTTCGCCAACTCTACGTGTCAGTGGACCCAACGACGCGAACATTGACTTGACCTTGGCACCGAAAGGTTCGGGCGTGGTCTCCATGTCACGTATCAAAATCACCACGAGCCCCAGTGCGAACTACGTGCTCACGAGCGACGCGAGCGGCAACGGCACGTGGCAGGCTGTGCCAGCCTCGGGGGTTCAGTCCGTCGGTGTTACGGCGAACCAGACGAGGAATACTGGCACATCAACGGATCCAGTCATCGCCTTGACGGATAGTGTCAAGATAGTTACAGGGTTTCTTGATAGCAATTCCAACAACATACTGGTGTTCAGTCCAACAGCCAGCGCCGCAAATTACCTCACTATCGCCAACGCCATATCAGGCGCGTCGCCAACCTTCAGTGTTACAGGAACTGACTCAAATATTGACTTGACCTTGGCGCCGAGAGGCTCGGGCGTGGTTTCCATGTCACGCATCAAAATCACCACGAGCCCCAGTGCGAACTACGTGCTCACGAGCGACGCAAGCGGCAACGGCACGTGGCAGGCTGTGCCAGCCTCGGGGGTGCAGTCCATCACAGGTGCAGCGAACCAAATTACTATTGGAGGTACTTCCTCCATTCCAAATATCTCCATGACAGATAGTGTCAAAATAGTGACGGGGTTTCTAGATACTAATTCAAACAACATGCTGGTGTTCAGACCAACAGCCAGCGCCGCAAATTACCTCACTATCGCCAACGCCATATCAGGCGCGTCGCCAACCTTCAGTGTTACAGGAACTGACTCAAATATTGACTTGACCTTGGCGCCGAGAGGCTCGGGCGTGGTCTCCATGTCACGCATCAAAATCACCTCGAGTCCCAGTGCGAACTACGTGCTCACGAGCGACGCGAGTGGCAACGGGACGTGGCAACCGAACGTAAAATCTATTTCTGGCACAACCAACGAGATCGACGTTAGCGGCACGAACGATGTGACGCTGTCATTGCCAAATAATGTCAGAATTTCATCGAGTATTTTAGACAGCAACGACAACATAATGATCGCTTTCTCACCTGTAACAAATGCTGACAGTTATTTCGCATTTAGAAATAGATTAGGTGATGGCAGTTTAATAATATCAGCAACGGGTGCAGCCAACAACTTAAACTTAACTTTAGCCCCAAAAGGAACTGGTGTGGTTTCTATGCCACGTTTTCAGTTAACAACTGGAGCCGTCGCGAACTACGTGCTCACGAGCGACGCGAGCGGCAACGGGACGTGGCAGGCGGTTCCAGCCTCGGGTGTCCAGTCCGTCGGCGTTACAGCGAACCAAACACAGAATGTTGGGACGGCAACAGATCCAATCATCGCTTTGACAGATGACGTCAAGATAGTGTCAGGGTTGCTTGATAGCAACTCCAACGAAATGCTGGCGTTCAGTGCTACAGCCAGCGCCGCGAATTACATAACGATCGCTAACGCCATATCAGGCGCATCGCCAACCTTCAGTGTTACAGGAACCGACTCAAATATTGACTTGACCTTGGCGCCGAGAGGCTCGGGCGTGGTTTCTATGCCTTCCAAAGTTTTTCTTAATACACTCCAAGTGAACAACGGCGTGGTTGGTGGAACGAACACTACCATCGCAACTTTCTCTGAAATGAGCAATGCGGTAAATTACATTAACATCAGCAATAACGTGTCAGGTTCTGCCCCTGTGATTAGTTCGGATGGTGTGACCAGCGACGTCAACTTACAGTTATCTCCCAAAGGTTCAGGCACCGTTATAGTACCGCGCGTCAGAATAACGCAAGGCGCCGTCGCGAACTACGTGCTCACGAGCGACGCGAGCGGCAACGGCACGTGGCAGGCTGCAGCAGCCTCGGGCGTGCAGTCCGTCGGTGTTACGGCGAACCAGACGCGGAATACTGGCACATCTACGGATCCAGTCATCGCTTTGACAGATGACGTCAAGATAGTGTCTGGACTGCTTGATAGCAACTCTAACGAAATGCTGATGTTCAGTGCTACAGGCAGCGCCACGAATTACATAACGATTACCAATGCCACGAATGGCGCTTCGCCAACCCTGAGCGCTGCTGGACCCACCGACGCGAACATTGACTTGACTTTGGCGCCGAAAGGCTCGGGTGTGGTTTCTATGCCTTCCAAAGTTTTTCTTAATACACTCCAAGTGAACAACGGCGTGGTTGGTGGAACGAACACTACCATCGCAACTTTCTCTGAAATCAGCAATGCGGTAAATTACATTAACATCAGTAATAACGTGTCAGGTTCTGCCCCTGTGATTAGTTCGGATGGTGTGACCAGCGACGTCAACTTACAGCTATCTCCCAAAGGTTCGGGCACCGTTATAGTACCGCGCGTCAGAATAACGCAAGGCGCCGTCGCGAACTATGTGCTCACGAGCGACGCGAGCGGCAACGGCACGTGGCAGGCTGCTGCAGCCTCGGGCGTGCAGTCCGTCGGTGTTACGGCGAACCAGACGCGGAATACTGGCACATCTACGGATCCAGTCATCGCTTTGACAGATAGCGTCAAGATAGTTCAAGGACTGCTTGATACCAACTCCAACAACATGCTGGCGTTCAGTGCGACACTATCGGCAGCAAACTACCTCACTATCGCCAACGCCGCCAGCGGATCTTCGCCAACCCTGAGCGCTACGGGAGGCAACCCAAACATTGACATAGTCTTAGCGCCGCAAGGTTCGGGCAGAGTTGAGATGTCTGGCATCAGAGTCACCAGTGCCACACCGATCACTGCAAACTGGGTATTGACGACCGACGCGAGCGGCAACGGCACGTGGCAGGCGTCAAACAGCCTCTCGCCCTTTGTGGTCGGCAGCGGCTGCACCTACACCACCATCCAAAGCGCGGTCACCGCGGCTCAGGTCAGCGGCGGCAACATTTACATCAAGCCCGGCACCTACACCGAGAACCTCACGTTGTACGACAACATAAACCTGATTGGATTCGCCGAGTACAATGCCTTGAACGACGTCTCGCACAGCAACGTTATCATCAACGGAAACATCACAATCGCCAGCAGCGCCGTTGACGTCAATTTACAGGGGCTTTTGCTAAATACCAGTAGTGGGAGTGTGATCAGTTTCACAAACACGAATTCCTCAGAGGTGTACTTGTACAATTGCGCCATCCAACAAACCGCTGTAGATGGCATATTTGACTTCCCCACGGGCGTCGGAGGAATCGTGCGCATGGAAAGGTGTGCGATTTTCTCGTCGTCTTCGCCTTTCGTCACAGACGCAGGAGGCGCCGGCGGGATTATTTTCTCGGTTTTGAATTCCGAGATAACCCTGGGCGCTTTATTCACAATATCACAGAACTTTACATTAACACTTAAGAATTCTACGTTTGAAAACGACACCTATGATATGACGTTGGATGGAAGCATACAAATCATATCAATTATCCAAAGTATCTTCACCTCAAACATTGTGTCCACGGGAAGCACCAACTCGTTCAACATGAGCAAGACGACCTTCACGGGCATATTTATCAATACACAGAGCTCGTTGTCAAGTAATAACGTCAGCATCAGCGACTGCACCATCAACGGCAACATCGACTTCGGAACGTCGGCGGGGGGAACTACGAACATCACCTTCAAGAACTGCACGATGTACCAGTCCCTCTCCAACTACACGTTGTCGGTGGGCGACTCCTCCACCACCATCAACGTCTACGACTCAATTATGCAAATTATCACAATGTCGCGCAGAGACACGACCGTCACAAGCACCATCAACGCCTACAACTCGCAGTTCAACGGCTCAATCATCGATGACACGACGCTCACCAACACGTTCAACTTCACCAACTGCTTCCTCACGAACTTCAACTTCGGAAGCCTGACATCGATCGAGCAAGTGAAGACCACAAACCTATACAACTGCACTCAAGGTTTGGGCGTCGTGAACAAATTCTGCGGTCAGGGACTCATCAACAGCGGCACTTCTACCGTTCAGGCGAGCATAACCACGACGGGACCAAGTGCCACGGCTGAGTTATGTGCCATATCTGTCCCAGCGTATAATGGTAATAACCAGATGATATACTACAAAGCGGTCGTCCAGGGCAAACTCAAGGACACAGGCTCACCGGTCGTTTCAAATGTCATCGCGGGCACCGCCTTCGGTGTCTACTACAATGACGGCACAACACTCTCACTAATCGGTAATACGGCGGACTATTCAATCAAGAAAACGGCATCAGGGGCTTCGGGAGGAGATATTATATTAGTCATCGGGTCTTCTCTTATGATTCCGTACGTCGCGCTTCAAGTCACATCGCCTTCAACTGTAGGTTCAGGAGTTGACTTTCAGTGGGTGGCGCAAGTGACTTACCAGTACTTGTAAGCGGTATGCGAGAATTAGTAGATAATAAGTTGCGATCTCGTAATCATTACGAGATTTTGATACTAAAAATTTATGCTCGGATAGATATGTATTATCAAGTTTATTCTATATAGCTAAACAATAACGTTTCTTCGGTCACCAGCGCCTTCTTGCCGGTGTTGCGTCTGGTGGAACTCATTCCAAAAACTTCCACAACCTTGAATCCGTGTTTCTCATGAAACTCAATCACCTTTTGTTTGAGAGGATGCCGTGGCATGTCCTTGACAGACCACGCGCTGACACCGCGCGGCTTCAGACAACGGAGGCACTCTGTAATCACGGGGCGCAAAAATCCGTCCAGCCATTCGTCCCAGGTTGCGAAAGTGTGCGTAGATTGCGTCGTTTCCGAGCTATAGATCTCAAGGTTGAAGTACGGCGGACTGGTGATGACGAGGTCAAAATGCGCGCTCGGGAGTTCCCTCAGTCGCACCTCCGCGGCTTCTTTGTGAATGACAGCCTGCCCGCCGGCGTCCAAAAAGTCCAGCATCTGCGTCAGACCGCGATGCGTTGCCGTAGAAGGCTCGCATGCGGTGTAATGAGCGCCCGCTGATATCGCTCCGAGCATCCGCCCGCCCCATCCCGCACAGGGGTCGAGGACTTCTTTCGCGCTCGTGTGCCGCACGATGCTCTTGGCGAGCGCTGGGCGGTACGACGTCGGCAGGGGCACGTTGTTTAGGAACGCGAGATTGCGCCGCACTTCGCTCTTGTAGAGCTTTTTGTAGTGCTTGAGCGCTCGTTCTTCGGCGCACTTGCGCGCCTCGGTGTCGTTCCAAAGCGTGGCGATGCTGCGTCCGTCGGGACCAGCCACGCTCCAGAAATGGGGCTGAAAGTTCTCAATCACCTTCATTCCTTCGCGGTGGTGGCACGAGACGATCGCGCCACGCTCTTTCGCTACGAGCTGCGCGTAGTCTTTCTTCATTTCGGCTTCCGTGTATGTATCTGTGATTTCCATTGTATCCATTTTGGTGCTTATTGAAGGTCGTTTTTATCGTAAAAACGACTTTTATAATGAACGAGATTTGTTTTATGTCTTTGTCAAAGAATGATGAAATCCGCAAAAAAGTTAAAGACTTCGCTATCATGGCAAGTCATGATAACTTGGAAAACCTGAATTTGAAGGAGTCTGAGGTTAAGAGTCAAATTTCATTCTATAGAGAGAATGGTGCATCTCCTAAGATTATGAAGCACCTTGAAATGAACTCGACACGTTTTGGACACTTCGCTGAATCGTACACTATTAAAATGTTTAACTTATCTAAACGTTCATCACCACAACATGATTGTATGTTTGGCACTGATAAGATAGAAATAAAGAGTTCTCGGTATTGGAATAATACTTTTGATGGTAAGTTTCAACACATTGAACCTTCATACGACTATGGTTTTATTATTTGTATGATGTTTGCTTTGAAAAAACACATTGGTACATAATCAGCAAGTCAGAAATGCTCAAATTATATCACAAAGGCGTGGTTAAGAAACAGGGGAAGCAAGGTCTGTGGTTCACTCTTGAAAACATGAAGCCCTTTATGGCCGAACTCACTTACCCAGAAGTCATGGAAGAGTACATCCAAAAGATGCGCGATCCCAATGTTGAGCACATGATATGTAAGCCCGACACCGGATTCAAAAAGCGACACGACAGAGTTTTACGCGCCATCCGCCGAAATGTTTGTAGTTAATTATAAATAAATGAGTGTTACGATTAATGTTGAAATTAAGAAGCAGCGCGACGACAAGTACAAGTCTGTTCTGATTCTGACCAACGGCACGAGCGCCGACATCGCGGACTGGACCCTGACCTGCAAGACGTCCGCCACGATCGAGGACATGCGGCGCTGCACGATAGTCGCCACCGACGGCGTTTATAACATCATCGCCGACGAGAAGAACGTGCTCAAGGCGAACGACACCCTGGAGCTCAAGTTCGACGGCAAGGGGCAGTCGCCGGTGGCGTCCGACTTCACCTTCGGCGGCGCGCCCGCGCCCCCCACGCCGCCCACCCCCGACCCCACGCCGATTCCTGTGGACCCCACCAAGCCGCCGGTCGTTCCGCCTGGCGCGAAGGCGCTCTTTAACCTGCCTATGGTGGGGCAGGAGATCAAGGACCTCACCGCCCAGAACATAAAGTTCCAGTGGTCGTACGACAAGCAGAACGGCTACAGCGCCGAGAACCCCAACCCCGCGTACTTTAAAATCGTCGATCAGGGGCTGAAGATGACTCTGTACAAGACGGATAAGCCCTTTGAGCAGAAGAGCAACACCATGCCGCGCACCGAACTCCGCTGCCCCACGAACATCCGCGACAGCGTCGCCTACGTGCTGGAGTTTGACGAGTTCATGGACGTGGCGCCGACGTACGACTTTTGCCTGTTCCAGCTCTTCAGTGAGGCGCTCGGTCCGAACGTGATGGTGCGATGGCGCAGCGGGCAGTTCCAGCTGGGCGTGATTCAGGGCGACAAGATATTCAAGCCCTTCGAGGGCAAGCCCGCCGACCTCGCGGGCAAGTGGACGCGCTGGCGCCTGGAGTTCGCGCTGTCCAGCAAGGGATACCTCCATCTGTTCAAGGACGGCGTCGCCGTGTGCAGCTTGGACAACCACGACTGCGCGGGCAAGGCTTCCTACGTCAAGTTGGGGATGTACGCGCAGCAGATGCAGCCTTCGAACGACGTGTCCGCCATTCTAAAGAACTTTCATCTGTATAGCGTATAACGGATTAGTTGCCGTCTTGTGATGAGTCATATATCACAAGACTAAAAAGAGCTAATTGACGTTAATGAACCTGCAGATGAAGGCGCACGAGCTGCAGTACGAGGCTGGCGTTTGACTACACGGAGAACAGCTTGCGCATGTCAAACTCGCCGGCATCACCTTCGGGCAGATCAATGGTTTCGCCGAGAAATCGCTCCTTGGACAGCGCACAGCCGAAGTTGTAGATGGAGTTGCTGAAGCGCTGCGTCATCGCCAGCGCGAACACCACGCATTCTTGGGCGGCGAGCGCCCGCTTCACACGAAACACATGCACATGAGAATTTGTATGGAATTTGTAATTGTGGTAGAAACAAAAGCCAACCGAACCGTCTTTACAAATCGTAAAGCAATCCTCATGTATCCACGTGTCAGTGTAGCAAGAGACGCCGTTATTCGCCTTGCTTGCCGTGACCACGGGAAACTCGCCCGTCGCCGAGCAGTTCTTGTTGAGAAGCTTGCCGCTGCGCAGCACCTCCACGATGTCGCCGATCTTGTACGTCTTGATCGCCAGCACAATGTCGCGCGGGACGATTGCGCGCAGGCGCTCCTCGTACTCGCGCACAATTTCCAAGCGGCGCAACTCACACTCCACCGCGGCGTAATCAACTTTGTTGGTGTTTCTCCGCGTCCATTCGCAGCCGTCGGTAATCTTGAACTCTTGGCACGGTTCGCCGTACAGCGCTGCGGCAAACCGATCGTCGAACTCGTCGGTTTTGATTTTTCCGTTGTTCTTCGATACGACCACGCCGTCGTTCTCGTAATCGTACACCTTCACTACATCGTACGCAAAGTCGTGACCGCCGCGTTCGCGCTGCAACACCAACACGCAGCAATGGACACTGGCGGACGGCACGAACAAGTTTTTATTGCAGTATATTATCTTGCGCAGCGCGCTGCGTTTGGTGACTTCGCGCCGTTTGGCTTTCAAGGACGGATCCGAGAGTGTTGAGATCGGAAGAATGACGGCAAGCTCGCCCTTAATCTCCACGTGTTCCAGCGCAAAAATAGCAAAGTCCAACACTTGCTCGTCCTTGTTGACGATGCCGTACGGCGGATTGAGCAGGCACTTATTGCACGTTGGAAGCTTGCCGGCAAACTCAAAACAGTTTCCGTTGTACAACTGGTCTATGGCAATGTCGCGCAGAATAAAATTGCACTTCAGCAAGCTGAACAGTTTGCTTTGGTACTCGCAGCCGACCAGCTGGGACGCCCCGTAATTGTGCGCAGAGACGAGAAAAGAACCCGTGCCAGTGCAGATGTCCAACACTCGGTCTCCGGTCTTTACGTCAATCAGCCGTGTCATCAGCTCCACCAAGTGAAACGGCGTTAGAACGATGCCGAGCGAGGCGCCGTCCTTGTTTCCGTAACGCACAAACTCCTCGTAAAACAAGTTCAGCAGATCTACGCTCGGATTTTCGTCCAAAACTCGCAGCACTTTTTTCACTATCGTGTACATGTGGATGTTGTTTGCGTCGCTGCGCATAAAGCTGAACACGTTTAGATCCAGTTTGTGATCCAGCAGGCTTCGCTCGATCATCTCGAACACGTTCTGGGTTTCCGTCTCTACGAACTGCTCAACGAGCTTCTTGAAACTCGACTTCTTCAGCGCTATCAGAATGCACGCTATGAAGAACGGCTTGTCCCCGTCCGAAATTTTGGTGAACCCGCGGATGTAATCGTGTATCTCGTGTATGTGCTTTTGCATTTCCGCCAAGTTCATGTTTTTAGATGCAATGAGCATTCCAACGTTGCTCATGGTCAGTGTTTTTCCCGTCGGCATCATGTTCTCGGAATACACTGTATAGTGAGCGCGAGAAACGAAGGCCACAAAGAAGACGCTGATTCCGTCTGGAATGACCATGTACTTCTTGTAGGTGTGAATGTCTCGGATACACAGTGGCATTGACGTCTTGCACTCGATGACAACCAGCACTCTGCCGGAAAACACCAGACGATCGGGGATGCCGCGCCTGCCGCTGTGCTTCTTCGACGCGCTTGCGAAAATCTGCTTCAACACGCAGTGTTCGTTCGGATCGTAGAAAATGTACTTCTTTGGAAAGTGGTTTTCTAAGTATTGTCCAAGTTCTATTTCAACTTTCTTTTCAGCCATACTTGTTGTATGGCTCGTAATCTCGGTCATTTTTACGCCTAGCGAGTCGTGAGGTAGAAGACGCGGTCGCAGGGAACGCGCGGCGCCGGCGGCGGCACTGGCTTCATGCAGAGGCAGCCCGAGCACGTGTAGTTCGTTGTTGCGCCCAACGTGCTGTAAGTAGTTCTGACAGGCATTTTTAAATTTAAAGACAAACCTCTAACCCTTGGCGAAGAACGCCGAAGGAGAAGATTAGACAGATTGGAAACGCCGTTCCGCCACTCCTTGTTCAGTTTATCGTAGAAGCAATTTAGTAAAACTATTTTTATGATTTACACTAAACATTATAAATCATACATTTACGTTATTCATATATCAGTGAAAGCTAAAGACAACTCTAACTCCGCCATGAGTTCTAACAAGAAAATAGCCTTCTTTGTGGACGTAGCCGAGCTCCGCGGCACGACCACCGCCCTTTATGATTACGCCGACTTCAACGAGCGCATTCTCGGCAACACGAGCTTCGTCTTCGTCACAGACACGCCGCGAAACGACGCGCGCACACTCGCACGATTCCAGGAGCGCTTCAATTTCCGCTTCGCGCTCCTTGAGCCAGACCGCAAGAACCAGACCCTGTCGCAACACGACGTAGTGTACGTGATATGCTCCGGCGCGCCCCTCGCTCTCAACGTCGCGCCCGCCAAGCTCGCAGTCCACGCCGTCTTTGATGGCGCCAGCCCGTGGGGCGACGCCTTCGCGATGGTCTCGCGCTCCATGGCTGATGCGCACAAGCTCGATACGTGGGTTCCGCACATCGTGCGTCCTGTGCAATGGCTCGGCGATAATATGCGTGCGGAGCTGGGTATTCCGCCTGAATCTGTGGTTTTTGGGTACATGGGGAGCATTACGCTGTTTGATTTGCTGGGGGCGAACGCGGTTGGGAGCGTGGCGCTGACCTTTCCCGACCGCTATTTTTTGTTTGTATTTCCGGATGGTCCGAACGAAGACATGCGCCGCGAGTTCACGGGGTGTGAGAACGTGCGTTTTTTGGCGCCGATCGCGACTGAAGGTCGGCGTCATGCCTTCTTGCGCACACTTGACGCGGGTATCGAGTGTAATAGGTTGGGTCATACGTTTGGTCTGAGCATCGCGGAAATGTCAATGATGGGCATTCCTGTGTTGTGTAATGATTTGGCGCCCTGGAAAAATAGGGCGCATTTGGATATATTGGGCGATTGCGCGATTTTATACAGGACGAATGTTGATTTGACTTTCTTGTTGGCGACTTTTCGGAAACGTCCGAGAGATTCGCGAATACGCGATCGTTACGCGGATTTCAGTCCTGAAAAAGTAATGAAGAAGTTTAGTGAAGTATTTATCGGATCATAGTTGAGATTTTATTCGTTAAAAAAGCCAAGCTCGTCAGTATGGGGCTCTCCAAAGACGCAATACACTTCAAGAGGTGTAAAACCTTCAATTACTACGACATCAACATAGCCGAGTGTATTAGGCAGATGACCACAAGAGGATACATTGGTGAGATACAAAACGACGATGAAGACGACCAAGTGCCACTCTACGTCCCGCCGCTCAAATACGACCTTGATGATGGCGACTGGACGCAGTAGCAATCTTTCTCCGAATTCTTGTATCTACTTAAAGACAGGCGCGAACCTCTTATGAGTTTAGTTAATGAAGTGAAGCCTGAAATGTCGTATCGTGAGTACATGCGCCAGTATCAAGCGGCTCGGCGTGAAAAAATGAAGGCGGAGTTGGGTGAGGCGGAGGTGCGGAGGTTGTTGCGTGAAAAGCAGGCGCGATACAGGGAGAGATTACGGCTTGCCAGGTCAGCAGCCTAATAATGAATGTCATAAGGTTTTATGATATTGAGAATACTGAAAATGAATTTATGAATAATACTATAATCTCTGGCGGCACACGGAGCACTCGGTGCTACGCCATACCAGCGATGGCTGGCATAACACAAAAAAACGAGCTGTAGAGGGGTTGGTTGGTAGATCAATGGCGATCTGTAAAGCGACTTTGAAAAACTACAAAGAGTGCAAGAACAAGGCAAGACCCCAAAGTGATTATTGCGGCGTACATATGCCTAAAGAGGAGAAAAAACATCACCGCAACAAGAAAGGGGAGCTCCACTGCGACGGCGATTTACCGGCGGTGGATACCTTGTTAGAGCAAAAGTGGTATAAGAACGGACTCTTACACCGAGAGGGCGATAACCCAGCTGTGATAAAGAAAACTCCAGCTACAGACACAATATGTTATGAGTATTATGTAAATGGGAAGAAGCATCGTGACGGCGATCTCCCCGCGGAAATTACATTGGTTGATAATCAGGTAGTTCGTGAGGAGTATTACAAGAACGGTAAATTGCATCGCGATGATGATAAGCCAGCCAGAACTGGTATTCTTAAGATGTTCCTCCGTTTCGTTAAATTAGTGGATGGTGAGCTTTTTTATGAAAGCAGGGAGTGTTCGTACGATGAATATTACAAAAACGGACGCCAGCATCGTGAAAACGACAAGCCCGCCTCTATTGTTCGCCTGCCTGACAATGTAGGTCCCAATCTTATGGAGTACTATTATATTAACGGAGAACTGCACCGAGAAGGTGATAAGCCTGCTGTTATTAGTAGATGTGAAGATGAGTGTCGTGAGGAATACTATGTTAACGGACAACTGCACCGAGAGAAAGGTTATGCTAAATGCTATTACCATTTCTACAAAGGAGAGTGCACGAGCGATCTAATTGAAGCGATGGGGCGGTTTTACGTTCGCAATCGCAGAAATAAGGAATTCGTGCGATTCATGCAACAATGTGCCCAACGATGGCGGCTTAAGGTCGCCCTGGAGTGGCGACCGCCACATGGAGTTCAGTATGAGAAAATGATGAGTGAGTATAGTGATGAATTATAAATACAATGTCTTAAATCATTTTCAATTAAATGACAATTAAATGATAATGAAATTCTCTTGCTCTGTTTTTACTTCATAGAAGTCTTCACAAGGATGTTTCAAAAACAATTCGTTATGCACAATTTTCAGCACATGTTGGTGTTGCAGACGGTCTTTCTGTGAATAGCTGCGAAAGAGAAAGATATTCATACCAAGCGCGCGTTTTCGATTGGACAGCAAGAATACAGAGTCCGAGGTTTCAAAGCTCTCTGGAACGTCGGTGCCGTAGTACAGCAACATTACTGAATGCACGCCGCTGACGTTCAGCAGCCGCAGGAGCGTGGGAATGAACTGGTTGCGAGCCATTGGCGCGTGAAAGCGAACAACGACCGCCAGCACGCCCTTGCTCACGATCCACGACGTGCCTCGGTTGTACTTACACCAGCGCAAGTCGCCCGCTCGCATGTCAGGCATGAACCCAGCGCTCTGAACGGGTTCTGAGCTTGCGATTGCGTCGCCGCTGTCCGCGAGCGGATGCGTTCCGAACACACCGCGAAGTGAAGCCACCAGATACGACATATTCACACACTTTCGGTCGTATGCACACAGGAGCGAGCGCTTGGGATCATGGATCTCAAGGTGAATATTTGGTAATACAGCGTGCGACACCACTGCGGAAAACGCGTTCAACAAGAGTGCCGTGCGTGCCAGAGGACGTGGCAAAAGATTATCCGAAATGCGGGCAAGGCGCGCCGAATAGACCGGAACGGCGTGTTCGTTCAGCGCAAAGTACAGCGTTGCGTTGTCAAAATTGACTATTAACAAAGGCATTTTGTTAATGATGATACTTCTTTATCCGTTAGATTAGTTCCTATAGATTGTAATTGTTATGTAGGATATCAGAAGCTAATAACTATATAAATTCATGTTCTACAACCGCAATGGGAACATGATTGGACGCAATTTTTTACAAAAGAACGAATACACTTCATTCATTCCTGAAAATTCCATTATTGAAGTGAGACTCTTACCGTTCTCCGTGAGCATAGGAGAGTTTATGTTTGATGAGGACGACATCCAAGACATTGAAACAAACGATGAAGACTATATCAACGACGATGAAAAAATTATATTTAGAATTATAATAACAAAACAAATCTGTTAACGTGAAACTGAACTCGTTTTTACGTTAAATGCTAATGAGCTTGTTACATTGGTTACACACATACAACATGACCTCGTCTTCATCATCGGGTAACGCCGGGTACTCAAAAATTCTACTTGATGTCAGCACACAATCGTAGCACGCCAGAATATCACAACCCATACACAGACAAACGCGCATGTCCTCCTCCAAGCAAAGCACGCACTTTCCGAACTTGAACATTTTCTCAATTACCCGATTCATGTGCATCTCGCAGAAAAGATCGGTGAAAGTCATGCTGATGCCCAGAAGCATCAAGCTATCGCAAGATTCAACTAAGCATTCAATGTTCATGTTGGGGTCCCTTGGACGCTGACTTGTCAGAACCACGATTCCGTACAAAGAAAGGTCCGCCTCAGATATCAGCTGCGTGGCGTCCGTGTAAAACCCGGCGAAAAAATCCGTGGCGCGCTCGTTCAGCGTGTCGGTGGCGTCGCGCGACCCCAGGTTGTCCCACAGCGAAAACTGGACGCCCAACTGCCGGTCGTAGCTCCAGAAGACCTCCCGAGGGCAGCCTCCGTACATGCGCATAAGCTCCACCGAGGGCTCGAGGTCGGTTTGCACCTGGTCGCGGTGTATAGTTCCCATCAAATCAATTACATAAACAGACATAACTCACGCCGTGAAGCTTTAAATCCGAATGTTTTCATAACTTATGAAAACCATCTACTTCTTCTTCTGTAAGCGCGCGCGCTCGGCTTGTTTCGCGGCGATTGTCTCCCGCAGCCGCTCCTTCATGACGTCCGTCCGCTCCGATTTCGGCGCGCCCCGTGCCGGCGCGTCTCGGGTTCGCCTGTCCTCTTCGTCGCTGCTGGAACTGAAGCTCTCGGTGTCCGAACTATCGGAGCTGTCGCAGCTGACCAGGTCCTCCTCGTCTATGTCTTCCTTGTCTATGAATCGCTCTATTCCGCCCATACCGAGGAGCTTGTTGACGCGCCGCATCTTGCGCTTGTTCTTTTCGCCGTCGCGAAACTTGAAATTGATGGGCTGGAGCTTCCCATCAAACTTTCTGTGAAAGCTCGTGTGGTTCAAGTCTATCTTCGTCATCTCCTTGGCGGTCTGCGCGCTCACCGGGTGCTCCAGCTCCAGGTCGAACAGCGAGCAGTCGTCGTCAAAGATGTACCACTTGACGGACATCAACTGGCGCTGCAAGCTCTCTAATTCCTCCTTGTTTCCCTCCATGCGTATAAAATACAGCCAGCTCTCCACCGTTTCAGGGTTGCTCTCTTGAAGCACCGCATACAACTCTTGTCCTTTACTTTCTTCCATGGAGCGTCCCGTCGGTCTTTAACGCGCAGTCGCAGATTCGTCCAGGAGCATCAGCGCCATCGCCGCATAGTTGTGCAGATCCAGCAGCGTGTCTCTCATCGTCTCGTCCGCTACCAGTTGGATCTTATTCGCTTCTATGTTTAAGCAACGTTTTATCTTGTCTCCGATTCGCATCAGCACTCCGATGACGCCGAATTCGGCGAAAGCGTCAGCATAGTCGGTATTTTTTCGCCTGAAAATTTCCAAAGCGTCGCTCTGTATACTCTTAAGCTGTTCAACTCTGTCCATGAGCCATTCAACGGCGCTTTAACGTTTGCGCGCTCTCGTACATGGCATCGTGGCGCCCAAAAACCGCACTTTGCGTCCCTATTCTGCCGCGCCGCGTGCACGACGCCCAATACTGCCTCACCTGCGTTTTTTCGCTCGCAGTGAAAAACCTGCCGTAATAGCTGCCCAACTCCGATTGAAGGTACTTGTTGTTCAGCCGCGCGACCCTTATCTTCCACCAGGGCTTCTTGCGCAACGAAAGCACAAAGCGCGCGATGCGCCGGGGCGCCACGACTTTTCGCCACACGTAGCGCCAACAGAAGCCCCAGCTGCCAGCGTGGCGCCCGACCTTCACGCAACGCCGCGCCTCTGCCAGCCGCCAGTCCACGTTCTTTTCACACATCATGAATCGGGGGGCGAAACACGCCAGATCTCATTTTTGTATCTAAAGACAGATTGTTGCGCTTATGACTGAATATGAAGAAGAAGGCGTAATCCGCATCCGCGAGCTGGACTTGAACCAGATACACCCCAACAGCGACAGCCTGAACGACGTCGAGGCGAAGGGGCGAAAATACATCGTCATCGGCAAGCCCGGCTTCGGCAAGAGTAATCTGATAGGCAGCATAATGTACGCCAAGAGCGACGTCATCCCCGTCGCGATGGTAATGAGCGGCTCCGAGGACGTTGACCCGTTCTTCAGGAACTTCGTGCCGGACACGTTCATCTACAACGAATACGACCCCGACAAGCTGAAAAACCTGATAACGCGCCAAAAGCTGGCGATGATGTTCAACATTCCCAACCCCTGGGTCATGGCGGTCTTCGACGACGTCAGTGACGACTTGTCCATCTTCAACACGCCGCTCATCCATGGTCTCTTTAAGCGTTCGCGCCACTGGAAGATGCTCTCCATTTGGGCGCTGCAGTACGCCATGGACATCAAGCCCGTCATACGGAACAACGTGGACGGCATCTTCATTCTGCGCGACGCGATACTGGAGAACCGCCAGAAGCTCTACAAGAATTTTTGTTCCATCGTGCCCGATTTCACGACCTTCTGCCTGCTGATGGACGAGCTGACCACGGACCACAGCGCGCTCTTTATCGACAACACCAAGACCACGAACAACTGGCAGGACTGCGTCTATTACTACAAAGCTCCCTTGATGCGCGACGTCAAATTCAAGTTTGGCTGCTCCGAGTATTGGCAGTTCCACAAGGTCAGATACAACGAGAAGGAGAAAAACAGCGTTGAGTTTTAAAGGTTAACTCGGCACATTTCTCTCACAGCGGAGAAAAAATACATTGTTCCGCATTAATGCTATATCAATAATTTTCATTAGTGGTTTATGAAAATTTTCGAAAGATCGTTTTTACGTCATTTGAACGTCTAGTTTGAAACAGGGCGGCGACTTGTTGTGCGACTGAAAGAGGGCACGCATCTCCTCCGAGCTACAGACGAGCTCCGACAACTTGCCCAAGTCCTTGACATTATTAGGCGGGTGCTCGCGTGCCGCCCTGAAGAGCAGGTCAATGAAGGCGCGCGTTTCGGGGTCGTACATGACGGCGTTGTTCTCCCAGAAGGTGCGAAGGGTCTCCGACCGCGCCCAGATCAGAAAAGAGCCCAGCCACAAGTTCAAGTTGTCGTCCACGTTGTAGTACAGAAAGTATATGATGATGTTCTGCATGGACTGGAATATGGAAAAGGCGATGGTCTGGACTGCCGCAAAGTCGTCCGTGGGCGTCTCTTGGATAGCGGTGTGGTGCGGTATTTGCCAGGGATAGACCAAGGAGCGCACAAAGCGCGGGCACTTGTCGGCGTTCTCGTTCATCAGCCGGTACACCGACAGCCAGTTGTCCTCGGTCAGCAGTTCCTTCTTCTTGCGCTCGCTCTGGGTTTGGGACGAGAAGTAGCCCAGCGCGCTAACAATCACACCGCTCAGGAGCAGGAGCTGGATGATGGTGTTGATGATGGTGAACGTCTTGTCAAAGTCCTGTCCTTTGCTGAGCAGGACTTTGATGACGTAGAGCAGCGCGATTACCAGAACTACCAAGGATGTGACGATTATGACACTCATTTATTCTACGAGGCAGAAAAACGAGGTTTAAAGTCGCTGGTTGGAGAGTTGATGAAGTGTTTTATTTACGATTACTTTTTGGACGAGTCGAATGAGGGCGAGAGCAACATCCGCGCCTACGGCATCGACGAGAACAACGAGAACGTGTGCCTCCACATCGGCGACTACAAGCCCTACCTGTACTTGGAGCTGCCGCGCGACCTCAAGTTCGAGTGGACCAAAGCCAGGGTGCGCATCCTCGCCGAGTACTTCGGCGGTCTCACCAAGCAGCAGTCCGCATACAGCTGGACTCTGGTGCAGAGGTTTCCGCTCTACGGCGCGAACCTTGACGCGAACTACAAGCGCAGGACGTTTCCGTACGTGTTCTGCGAGTTCCACACGCGCGCCGACTTGCGCTTCCTGCTGCGATTCCTGCACCGCCCCGCGCGCATCTCGGGTCTGGGCGAGATCAAGCTCGTGGCGCACGAGCTGGACGCCGACCCGGTGGTTCAAATGACGACGCGCCAGGGCATCCCGCGCGTGGGCTGGCTCAAGTTCAAGGGCAAGCAGTGCGCCGTGCGGCGGACGCACGTTCACAGAGAGTACGAGGTCTCCTACAGGGACTTGCGCCCGCTGAAGGAGGACGTCATCGCGACGGTCTCTCCCCTGTGTATGTTCTTTGATATTGAGGTGTACAGCTCGGACCACGTGCGGATGCCGACGGACAAGAACAGCCAAGTCGGCGACAAGGTCTTTATGATTTCGTGTATTTTCTGGAGAGACGAGGGGGTGTCGGAGAAGGTGCTGTTGACGCTGAACTCGACGACGAGCGAGCTCTGCGACGACGGCGCGGTCGAGGTGCGCTGCTTCGCCAACGAGTACACGCTGCTGGAGGGCTTCGTGGCGCTCGTACAGGAACGCCAGCCCAACCTGATCTGCGGCTACAACATCCTGGGCTACGACATATCCTACATGCTCCATCGCGCGGAGACGTTCTGCAACTGCTCCGACTTCCGGCGCCTGGGCTTTCATCGCCAGCAGCGCGCCAAGGAGTGGAACATAAAGTGGCGGTCCAACGCCATGACCATCGACGTCAAGTGTGTTCACATGGAGGGGCGTCTGATAGTGGACCTCTTGCCGCTCATCCGGCGCGACTTCAAGCTGAACAACTTCAAGTTGAAGACCGTCGCCGAGGAAATCCTGGGCGACGACAACAAGATAGACCTGAGCTACCTGACGATGTTCAAGATGTTCGCCTTCGCGCAGAAGAACAAGCAGAGCGAGAAGGCGCAGCGCTACATGGGCACCATAGGCAAGTACTGCTTGAAGGACGCGGAGCTCTGCCAGAAACTGTTCGTCAAGCTGCAGGTGTGGCTGGGTCTGACCGAGATGGCGCGCATCATGAACGCCAGCGTCCACTCGCTGTACACGCAGGGGCAGCAGTTCAAGATTTTCACGCAGGTGTACAAGTTCTGCGTCGCGTCGGACATCGTGATAGACAAGCAGAACTACAACTTTGAGCACCCGGGCAAGTACGCCGGCGCCCACGTTTTCCCGCCGGTCGCGGGCATTTACGAGAACGTGGTGCCGTTCGACTTCAGCTCCCTGTATCCCTCCATCATGATCGCCTACAACCTGGACTACACGACGTGGGTCCGTGACGAGCAAGTGCCCGACAGGCTGTGCAACGTCATAGACTACGAGGAGCACGAGGGGTGCAGCCACGACCCCAAGATGGAGAGCATCGTTCAGCTCACGGACAGGATCAACTCGCTGAAGGGGAAGCAGCACGCCGAACGCGTGAAGGCTCTGCGCGCCGAGCGCATAGCGCTGAAGAAGGGCATCCCCAAGGTTCCGCGGTGCGGGCGCCGCTACTTTCGCTTCTTCCGCGGGCACAAGGGCGTCATACCTTCTATTTTGGACGCCTTGTTGAAGGCGCGTAATGTGGCGAAGGCGGAGATGAAGAAGATAAAGGAGCAGCTGAAGACCGAGACGGACGAGAGGCGCGTCAAGGAGTTGACGATTGCCTACAACGTGTACAACAACCGGCAGCTGAGCTACAAGACTGCCTGTAACTCGATGTACGGAGGGTGGGGCGTCGTCGAGGGCTACCTGCCGTTCTTGCCGGGCGCCATCTGCACGACGCACAAGGGGCGCGTCAACATAGAGTTCGTGCGCGAGATCATCGAGACGCAGTACAAAGGGTCTCTGGTGTACGGCGACACGGACTCGGTGATGATGACCTTCAAGCACATCAGCGACCCGACCGCGCTGTGGGACTACTGCGTGGACGTCGCGAACGCGGTGAGCAAGCGCTTCCCGCCGCCCATGAAGCTCGAGTTCGAGAACAAGATTTATCACATCTTCTTGATTTTGACGAAGAAGCGCTACATAACGGAGGTCATAGACCGCGAGGGCAAGGTCGTCAAGAAGTTCGACAGCAAGGGCGTGCTCACGACGCGGCGCGACAACTGCGCCTTCATCCAGCAAGCGTACGCCGACCTCGTGAGCATGCTGTTCAGAAACCTCCCCGCCGACGACATCTGCGAGTTCGTGCAGCGCCAAGTGCTGATGCTGGTTTCGCGGAGCGTGGACTTGAAAGAGCTGACGATTTCAAAGTCCATCCGGGACGTGGGCAGTGCCGCCGAGAGCAGCGACTTTAACGAGGTCGTCAAGAACGTGGGCAGTGGCGACAAGGGGGTGATGTGCGGATACATCGGCGCCTACAAGGTCAAGATGCTCCCGAGCGACACCAAGCTGGCGAAGGCGCAGATCCAGAAAAGGGGCGTCGGCAGCGCGCTCGCCTACTACTTGACGTGTCTGCCCGCGCACGTGCAGCTCGCCATCCGGATGATGCGGCGCGGGTCCATCGTCAGCTCGGGCTCGCGCATACCCTACATCATCACGCGGAACGAGAGCAACGAACTGCGCGACAAGCTTGAGGACCTGGAGTACTACGAGCAGCACAACGACGTGCTCGAGATTGACACCGCGTACTACGTCTCGCTGATGGTGAAGCCCTTCGACGAAGTCTTGGCGCTCAAGCAGATAGTGGGCTTCATGGCGCGGCTCAACGAGCGCGTCATCGCGCACCGCAAGCTCATTCAGGAAATCAACAACAGGCGCGCGCCCTTGATTCTCTACGAATAAATACTTACTCTCGTAAACTTTACGAGACGATTACTCCAGCAACAGATCGCTCTTCATTTGTTCAAAGCGCGCAAGAACCTCCTCAACCGAGAGCTTGTAAATTGGGCGCGGGCAGAAGGAGCAGACCGAATTGATGACCGCCGAATCGGGCTTGGATTCCATGATGTAAGTCTCCTCCCACAACTTGTCTATAGCCAAGATGGCGCTGGGACTCATCGTGCAGTTGTTTAGAATTGTTCCGTAGTATTTAATACCTTCGTCGTCGTAGTAAAAGCCGCAGTTCAACATCAGCGATAGGGTGCTCACTATTGACGCCACTTTGTGATCGAAGAACACAGGAAATAGCGCCGAGACTTGATATGGGTGCCACTTGTAAAGGTTCGTCAGCAAGCCCTTCATGTTTTCCAGCTGGGTCTCGGTGGTCGCCGTGCGCAGGAGGTCGTTGATGCTGTAGTTTTCAAACTCGATAAAGGAGAGCGTGATGTTTAGCTTCTTAAACTTATCGACGAGGCTGTTGACCAGCCTGAAGCCGAAACGCGACATGTAGGGAATGCAGATGTAAATGGAGATGCCGCGCACAAGGTTCTCCAGCACGTCGTCAAGGATATACAACTTCTTTGGCGTAATTTCCGCCAACTGCTCCACCTCGCGGTTTTGCGCGGTCCACAGGGACGCGAACTTGTACGCCGCCAGCATGGTCGAGAAGCGGCGCCGCGCGCTGTTTGGTCCGATGAAGTGGATGAAGTTGGTGCTTGTCTCAAAGATCAAGGCGTACTTGTTGCCCACAATTTCACGGATGTCTGCGGGTATCCGCTCCACCTCGTGTATAATGAAGCGCGTGTTGCCCTCGATCGGGCTCAGCGAGAGGAAGGAGCGAAAGAATATGTTGTAGATTTTCTGTAAATAGTTGAAGAGCTGCGAACCCGAGTAGCACGCGTCGTCAAAGTAGACGTAGTTGGACATGCGCGGGATGTTCTGGGAGTTGATGCCGGTCTCCACGTTGATAAACGAAAACTGAAAGACCTGCTGGTACGCGTACGCCGCGAAGAAGTTGATGGAGCAGTTGCGTTCCGCGGTGCAAAAGAAGGAACACGTCCTGAACACCTCGTCCTTGGACTCGATCAACCGCCGCACGACGTTCACGCGCCGTAGAAACTCGCGTGAAAACTCGTTCCAACTGATGTGCTTGGTCTGCGACACGATGGCGTACGCGGCTTCACGCATCGCCGGGTCGCTGAATTTTGACAGGTACTCTTCGAGCTTGATCCTCGACACGGAGTGGTCCTGGACCAGCCGCGTGATGTCCACGCCGCCCGGAAACAGGATCTCTTCCACCTTGTTCTTGAAATCGCGCAACGAAAAAGGATATACTAATAACGAAGACATTTATTATATCCGGCATAACGAAAGCGATATAATAAATGAACTTTTGTGTCCAGCGCCAATTACCAGACCGAACCCTCAAGTCCATCCTGCGAACGGCAATGTCCGCCGGCGAGCTCAAGACCCTGCGAGCCGCCTACTTTGCCGCCAAGCGCTGGAAACCCGACGCCGAACTGACGGTCGGCTTTATCGCCGACCCACCAGCCGACATCCGCATCCCCAACTACAACAAAGCCCCCACCACCCTGCCCATCGACCCGCTCCAGCAGGAAATCATGAAGGACGCGACCTTTGACTACACCAAAATCAAAGCCTTCATTCAAAGGATAGTCGCGGAACGCATACAACCCATAGTCGGACTCAAAATATCGTTCGTTCCCGACGCCAGCGCGTCCACCGCCAAAATACGCATCGCCTTCAACCCCACCGCGGGCGCCTACAGCTACATCGGCACGGACTGCCTACAAGTATCCAGCCCCGAAACCATGAACCTCGGGTGGTTTGACGTCGCGACCACCATGCACGAATTCGGGCACGCCCTCGGGATGATTCACGAACACCAAAACCCCGACTCCAACCCCATTCAGTGGAACAAAGAGGCGGTCTACCAATGGGCTAAGGAAACTCAAGGGTGGACGCCCGAAGAAGCAAACACGCAAATCATCGATTCCTACTACGCCGGGGACATCACGGGCAGCGCCTTCGACCCCGACTCGATCATGCTTTACTTTTTCCCCGCCAGTCTCACCCTGAACAATCAAGGGACGCACCAGAACCTCCGCCTGTCCCCCAACGACGTCATTTGGCTCGCGAACTCATACCCCAACGGCGCACTCAAACCAGAAGAGTTCTACCTCAAAACGTACGGAACCCAGCTATCCACCACAACCACCGCGCCACCCACCACCACCACCGCCGCGCCGACGACCAACCAACCAACGACCACCACCACCGCGCCCACGACCACAGCCCCAACCACCGCCGCGCCCACGACTGCCGCGCCCTGCGAGCGGAACGAGACGCTGCACACTTTGGCGCTGGTCGCGATGCTGGTGTCCTTCCTGAGTATGATTCTGATTGTTTTGCTGTAAATATGTTTGATCAAACATATGCAGTTAGAAGCCGTCGTTGAAGGTGATGGAAGCAGTGCACTTTTTAACCTTTAATCTCGGAGTTCGTCCTAACTACTTGCTTTTCTATCTCGTGATATTATCACGAGATAATAGGTTGAGAAGTAGGTCGTGCGTATTTGTTCAAACATTAGAAATCGTCGTCGAAGGTAATGGGAATGAAGGCGGACTTCTTGTATTCCGACACTTTCTGTTCAAAGAAGTTGGTTTTGCCGTCAATGTTCATCCGAGTCATGAACTCGAAGGGGTTGCTCACGCCGTAGATTTTCTTGAACCCGAACTGGACCATGAGGCGGTCGGCGACGTATTCAATGTATCGGCACATCAAGGTCGCGTTCATCCCAATCATGGCGCAGGGCACGGCGGAGGACATGAAGTCCTGCTCTATCTTCACGGCGTCGGTGATTATCGCGCGCGCGGCGCTTTCCGTGCACTTGTTGTTGAGGTGGGCGTGGAGGAGCACGGCGAAGTCTGTATGTAGCCCCTCGTCCCGCGCGATGAGCTCGTTGCTCTTGCCCAGCGCCGCGGTCATCAGTCCGCGACTCTTGAGGTAGAAGATGGCGCAGAACGCGCCGGAGAAGAAGACCCCCTCCACGACCGCAAAGGCGAAGAGGCGCTCCTCAAAGGGGATGCTGGGATCCAACCAGCGCAAAGCCCAGTCCGCCTTCGCCTTGACGCACGGCTCTTCATCGAGGGCGTTGAAGAGGTGCTTCTTGCGCTCCTCGTTGTTCACGAGCGTCTCGATCAGCAGCGAGTACGTGATGCCGTGGATGTTCTCAATGGCGGACTGAAAGGCGTAGAAGTTGCGCGCCTCGGACACCTTCACCTCGTAGCAGAAGTTCCGGATGAGGTTCTCAAGCACTATTCCGTCCGCACCCGCGAAGAAGGCGAGAATTTTCTCAATGAACTCGCGGTGCGCCGCGTCCAGCTGCTTCCAGTCGTCGTTATCGGCAACAAAGTTGATTTCGTTGGCGGTCCAGAAGAGCGACTCCGCCACGTCGTACATTTTCTGCAGCTCCGGATACTTTATAGGAAACTGCGTGAAGCGCCCTATCTCCTCGGTCAAAATCGGCTCCGGTTTGCGTTCAACAATTACTTCGGACATGCTTTATTCTACGGCGTCTTTAAACGTGCTTTACATATGACGTATGTAAAGCATCCGATCATTAGTATCGATACAACTTTTCAGTGTTCAAAGAATACAAAACCAAGGGCTCGTCCAAGTACAGACAATGCGTGGTCTGTTCAAGCGCGCGCAACCAGAACTTCCAGTCCTCGTAAATTTCAGCTCTCATCGGACCAACGCGCGCAATCAACGCGCGCGACATAATCACCGAAGACGTGCATATCAGATTGTGCGCCTCTATGAAGTCGCGTTCAAACAGCTCCGGCATTTTGAACTTGTAATACTCGCCCTTCACCTTGAAACTCAGCTCCGCGCTCGCTGAGTCGTGCTCTATGTTCCAAGCGTTCGTGCAGCTGAACTCGACGTCGTGGCGCGCCATCGCCGCCAGCTGCGCCTCAATCTTGTTCGGAAGAAAGAAATCATCGTCGTCCAGGAACGCGACAAAGTCGCCGGTCGCACACTCCACACCAGCCTGGCGCACCGCCCCTTGCGCGGCCGCGAGCTTGTATTTATTGCGCGAGTTTTGAGGCAGGTGAACCACTTTGGTTCGCTCCATCTTCTCCAACGAGCCGTCGTAGTAGCGCGGATCGGTTGAGCAATCATTTACAATTATAATTTCGATGTTCTTATGGGTTCCGTCAATCACACTCTGAACGCTGTGGTGGAGCAAGTCGTACCTGTTGTACGAGGGGATAATTACGCTGACGCGCTTCTCATCTGTCTGTTGCATTACGAATCGCAACGTCCTTTAAGCTCGCATGGCTACAAAAACGACTTGTTGATGATTACAAAGAAGAGTCATGCGAGGTTGTGAACGATCACTATACACGGCGTTTGAGCACTATGCGGTGCAACTACACCGGCGCATGGGCGGCGTGGCTTGGCACTGGTCAGAGTGTTCATTCGAACTCTTGATGGAAGCCGGCTACGTTCATAGAAGCAACCAAGTTCGCCTCTTGAGGGACTTTCACAAATGCGACTTTGGTTTTGACGCGATGGTGTACCACCACGGCGTGTACCACGGAGTCCAAGCCAAGTTCTACACGGCGCGCCAGCTCAAGTCCGCCGACATCGCGACCAGTTTAGTGATGCTGAACGTTCTACAGAGACACGACCCGCGGAGCAAACTTTATCTGCACGTTCTGACGGAAACCCGCATCCAAACCGACCTGAGAGAGAGCATTGAGCGGTCTTTGACCATAGAGTTGGTGAAGACGCCGCGGCACGAAGTAGAACACTATAACGATCAATAAATTCTTATGAATTCAAATAACCACGTCTCTCCTTTAATAAATGAAGTATGCCATCAATCCATGCACAGCTTGTAAAGCACGCCTCGGATCAACGGACATTTCGGGGCTGGCGAACTGCTGCGCGACCATCGCCTCTAGCTTCGGCGTCAGCACCGACGTGTGCGCCTCCTGCGTCGACCAAGCGAAGGTTGCGCTCGGTCGTGACCTGTGTCAGTACTCCAAGCTCGGCCCCGGCGTGCCCTGGGTCCAAGTCCCCGCCTACTTTCCAGTCTTCTTCCAACAGAGCGGCAACAAGGCAGACGCACTCGCCCGCTGCCTCCAAGCCTGCCAGAGCGCCCGCGAACCCAAGGAGTGCGCCATGAACTGCGAGCTCTGCGCCGCCGCGGTGGAGGAGCTCGTGGTGTCGACCGACCAACCGACGACCGCCCAGCCACAGCAGGCGGCGTTTATTCCGCGCGAGAGCCCCGATTGGGGCGCCGTGCTGCTCGCGATAGTGGTGGTCGCTGCCTTTGCGCTGTTTGTGCTGCTCAGGCGCAAATGAACTATACAATAAAGAATGAGCGAACCACGCAGACGCGAATGGCGGTTCGGAGGCAGCGAGCCTCCCCGCCGCCTGACCAGAGAGGACATCATGCCCGCGCCCTCTGCGGCGATAGACTACAACGACCACCTGAAAGCGATCCAGTCGCGCCTCGTGCGGATTCTCCTGAAGCGCGAGACAACGGGTCGCGTCTCGCCAGCCGACGCGCGGTTTCTGGACGCCATCAGGGAGCACTACGATCTCTTGGCGATCCTCGCGGAGTTTGATATTTAAAGACATCGGCGGAGTGTGATGCGAAGAGAACCTTTATACAAGAAAGTGAGTGAGTTGCCGGTGCCGGCTGGCGTCCAGGCGAGCAGCGCGGCGGCGTCCGCGAGCAACTCGGAGAGCAAGTCGGTGATTGAGGTCTTGAATGCCGACCACCACGCGCAGCTCATCCACAACAACCGGGTGCTGGTGCTGTACTTGTACGCGCCGTCATGCGGCCCTTGCCGTGCGATGGCGCCGCGGTACGAGGAGTTGGCGAACCAGTGGTCGCCTCGCGGCGTCGTGTTCGCGAAGGAGAACGCCTTGTTGCGCCTGACGGAGGGCATCAAGGCCACGCCGACGACACATTTTTACGTGAACGGGAAGCTGCACGGCGATTTCGTCGGCGCAGACGTGTCGCGGATACAGGAGATCATTTCGCAGATTGTGCAGACCAGTTAGACGTTTTAAATTGTTTCGTAATTTAGAGATTACGATACATACGAACGAGCGCCCTAGGCTTCCTTGATGAAGCGCCGGATGTTGGCGACGGCGCTTTTGCTGATTTTGCGGTTGTTGATCTTGAGTTCGTCGAGCGCGCCGTCGGTGCTGGTCTTGACGGCGTCCGCGAGAGCGTTGAGCGTGCCGAAGTGCGCGAGGACCGCCTCGGCTGTCTTGAGACTCACGTTGGGGACTTGGCACAAGACCATTCTGGCAAAGAGCGGGATGGTGATGTTGTCCGCCTTGCGCAGCTTGACGATGTTGTCCGCGGTGGTCCCGAGCGCCGGGGCGCCGGGCTGGCTCTCCACGTAGCAGAGGGGTTTGCTCTTGGCGCCGTTGAGCTGCATTTTGGCGAATATGCCCGCAATGAGGCGCGCGCTGGCTTTGGCGTTGGTCGTCGTGAGCACCGAGAACCCCTTGTAGAGGAGCAGGCTGGTGAGGGCGGAGTAGACCATCTGCCCCGCGGCGGCGAGCGTTCCCTCGATGATGTACACGATGTTGTGGCGGTGAAGGGTTGTGGCGGAGAGGCGCAGCGACTGGTCGCCGTATCGTCCGTCTTTGATGGAGGCGACGAGGTCGGCGACCGCCTTGCGTTCAAAGACCACGAGGTCGGCGTCGTCGTGGCGTATGACGACGTCGCCGAGGACGAGCGTTTCGGTGGAAAAGACGGCGGAGAGTTCGGTGAGGGCGCGGATGAGCGCGTGTTCGCGGTTGTCGATGATGAGCTTCATACGGACGCGCCTGGTTCTTTATCACAAATCGTTATAATAAATATGAATCGTTCAACTGGAAAATCAAATACGGGCTGGATTATCGGGGGCAGCGTTGCGCTCGTTGTGGTTGTGTCCGTAGTCTTGGTTATACTGTTAGTAGTCGTACCCAAGAGCACCACGACCACATCGACGACCACGACCGCCGCACCAACAACTACAATCACAACCGTCGCGCCAACTACGACCACGACCGCTGCGCCAACCACAACCACGACCACTTTGGCGCCAACTACGACCACGACCGTCGCGCCAACCACCACCGCAGAACCATCCTACATCATTGCACCAATGATTGGATTTGCTTTAGAAAATCAAGTGCGAGAACCTGGTACTAAAGTATTTTGTAGTGATGGACCAAACTATTTAATTGTTGAGAAAGTCGTGGGTGAAGAAACGTACCAAATATGGTTTGCAGACCTTGGGTCAGATGGAAAAGCTGTTAAAATGGTAAGTGCCACCGCTAAGAAAGATATTGGTATATCCATAGGCGAGACTGCTACAAAATCATCAGCAGAAGCATTTGCCTCTTTTGAACCTACAAAATGGACAATCACTTCCTCTACAAACGGTGGCAAAATATTTATGGATGCTAATGGACTTATATTGTGTTTTGGAGCAGTTGGGTCAATCACGCCAAACATGCCAATTACACCAATCGTGACAGCGTTTAAAACTGTCGACAAAACCAAATTTATTTCGGAATTTTTGCTTAATTCTAACATAATAGTTCCCATGTTGGGTCTTAAAGCGAACGCAAACACTGAAAATGCGAATGTAAGTTTGGAGAAAGAACCGAGTTTATGGAATCGCAAGACTATCTCATCAGGCTCGTTTCAGTTAATCTTGAAGGACAATGTTCTCGGTCTTTCTATACCACCGACAAACTCTACCAACTCGCAGGCGATAATAAGCGGCACTCCTTCTTTGTGGACGCAAGCAGCTACACTACAAATAGTTTTATATACTACTAATGATAAAATGCTTAAGGTTGATAAAAATACAGACGGAACTTTCACCGGCGTGCCTGTAAATGTTAGCACTCTATTGGGCATGCGGTTTATATTCTTTCCGGTATAATGATTAATAAATGAGCTTTTACATACGCAACGTTTTAGTGGATGAGAGTGTCAGTGAATCTCTGCTGGCGGAGATGAAGCAGAATTACGTCGTAAATCCCTCCCGGTACTACTCCACCATCCAGTCGGCGATCGACGCGGCGCACGCAACAGGACAGAACGCCAACATATACGTGACGCCCGGGACATACAACGAGAACCTGACGATCTATGACAAAATTAACGTCATCGGTCTGATGTTGAGCTTTAGGACCATTGACAACAGCGCACTGAGCAACGATGTTCTGATTAACGGGACCATCACGCTTCCCGCGAGTTTTGTGAAAGGGAGCATTCAGTCCGTCGCCCTGACAGCAGCCGCGGGCAGCACTCTAATCACGTCAGCCTCGGCGGCAAGCACCAATACGTTTTTCGCTCTCTCTTTCGTGAACATTTACGCGAATTTCGCGTTAAATGTAATTGACAGCAGTTCCAACACACAAGTGTCTATGAGTAATTGTTCCATAAACACTCTTGGGTACTTATTTAATTCGCCGACAACAACCTTCTACATCTCCATAAAAGACTGCGACATATACACCTACGTTGTCAGCGCCGCGCGAGGCATTCTTTGCGACGCCAGCAATACCAAATTCAATATAGGCATGGAAACGACCGGAACAGCCAACAATGTCCTGATACAAAATTCGGACGTTCTAAAAATTGCGAACGACGGCATCACAAACCTCTTCAAATACAATAATACGAGTGGAGGTATAGCAAATACATTTCGCTTCAACAACTGCAGAATCACGGGGGAATTTCAGACGATGAACACTACAGGCGCAACTCTCAAACTCTACTTTGCTAATTGCACTGGCATGCCGACGTTCAATTTTGCCTCGCCATCCAAGGTTGACAACTACATATTCAACTGCAGCAATAGTTATGGTACGACGGACCGCTTCGCGATTAGCAAAATGTACGCCGGTCTGAACAGCAGCGGCACCATCACACGGCAATCGGCGTTGACGAACCAAGCGCAAGGTTCAGCTGACATAGGGACGATCTCGTTCGCGACAGCAAACACTACTTTGTACGTCAAAGCCGAGGTGCACGGAAACAATGGCGCCGGAAACGGAACTTTCTATGCTGTCCTACAATACTTCGCATTTGACGGAACAACGGCATCGCTGGTTGGTTCGGTCTATGAGGATCTCTTAACTACTGGCGCGGGCGGAGGTTCGGCGCAATTGTTGATCAGTGGTAATGTTGTCACAATCGGCGTCTATTCACCAACCGCTAACTACAACTGGACGGCAACTTACACATACCAGTTTCTCTAACGCCGAGCGTAAATACTCATAATCGGTTTATGAGTACTAAAGCATGCCGAACAGCGCCGCTCCGCGCTCCACCGCCGGTCGTTCGTTGAGGACGCGCGCCTGCGCCGCCGTCAGGCTGTGGTTGAAGGAGCGCCGCGAAATGCTGTTGATGATGGTTATCGTCTGCCCCTCGGAGAACTCGGCGCTCAGCTCGATCTTCTTCATGATGACGGCGGCGATCTGCTCTACCTGGTTGTACGTCAGGCTCTCGTAGTCCTTCATCTTCTCGTCCATGTACGTCTCCATCGCTTCGTACAAGACGCCCTCCATACACCGCGTGAAGACAAACAGCGAACACAGCATCTTGTCGACGCTCAAGTTCTCCACCGAGCAGTGCTCGGCGATGCTGTCAATGACCGAAAACAGGTAGGACCGCACGTTGCGCACGGCGACCTTGCGCGTGCTCGCGTCCATATACAGGTGTCGCTGGTCGCGCGCCGCGTCAATGAGCTCCTTGAGGACGTAGAAGGCGTACTGGACGTTTCCGATCGCGCACTCTATCTTAGTCCACTCGGAGATGAACGCGCCGTAAGACTTCTCCAGGTTGTCGTAGTTGTTGTGCTCCAAGGGCAGGACGATGAGGGACTGGATGAGCCCCAAGCCGTCCTCCGGGCACTTGTTGAAGATGCGCGAATCGCCGCAGTCCACGTCAACGAGCATCTTGAGGACGAACTCCAGCGCGCTTATCTTGGTGATAACGTCCCAGCCGTTCTTTTTGTCGACACGCAGGGGCGAGAACAGGTTGCGCACGACGCTCCTGAACTTGCGCGCCGTTCTGTTTCGCGGGCGCGTCCTGCGGATGTCGTCGGAGACGGAGAGCAAGAAGTGTTTGGTGTCCGCGATGTGGTCGAAGCGGTCGCTCGTGTACCCCTGGTCGGTGTAGAAGAGCGTGCAGTACATCGGGTTTTGGTTCGTGAGGTGGGTGTAGGAGAAGCCGTAGTCGATGATACAGGGCATGATTCCGTAGGTGGGAACCAAGAATTGGTGCTGGTCGTTCAGAACGTAGAGGACACAGAGACTCGGGTCGCAGCAGCGCACGATGACGTTGTCGGTGTGTAGGTCGTAGTGCGTGAAGCGCGCGTGCGTCTGGGCAATCTGTAGCGCCATCAGCACTTGGCAGCAAACTCCGACAAGCTGCGTCTCCGTGATGTGCGGGGTGCGGATGTAGTTGAAGAACTTTTTGCTGTTGTCAATCTTCTCCATGAGCAGGACGTCGGTGCGTACGGGATACTTGCTGCTTATGTGAAAGGGGTTGTGGGTGCCGCGCTGGTTGAACTTGGGCTCCACGTTGACTTTAATTATGCCGTAGGCGCGAACGAAGTAGGGGCAGAAGCTGACGACGGCGTGCAGCGCCTTCATCGTCAGGTACTCGTGGTAAATCAGGTAGTTGTTCTCGAGGGAGAGCTTGAATATGTACTTGCCGCCGACGGTGTCGTCGCGCGGCGACATCACGCCCACCACCCCCTGCTGTCCGTGCTTCATTCCCGTTCGCTCAAACTCAAGGTCTCTCAGCGGGTCCTTGATTCGTTTATAGAAAGCCAAAAGATCGTCGTATAACATTGCGGTTATGCGTTGCTTTTAAGTAGACCTCACCGGCGGACGAAGGCGCCCAGCAGGTCGGCAATGTCAAAGTCCTCCTCGCGCTGGCGTTCCTTGATTTGAAACAACACGTCGTAGGTGGTGCCGTCCTCGGTGGACTTGAAGATGCGCACCTGGTCGTCGTCCGCCAGCAGGCTCTCGGCGACACCGAGCGCAAATACCACGGCGCTGTTCTCGATGCCGTAGATGATGAAGCGCACGTTGCTTTCGTTCGGAACGAGCAAGGGGCGGATGGCGCGCAATGAGGATCTGTTCGCGGCGCCGATCTTTGAAACCAGCATTACGGAACTGAAGCGCAACTTGTCGCCGTCGGCGCTCTCAAACTCCGCGCCCTGCGACGTTTCGTACTGGAGTCGCACAAAGTAGTTTTCTACGTACACGACCTTAGCCAGCGCCGAGAGACCCAGACCGCGGCACTCTGGCTTGATGTAGGTGCTCAGTTCAAACTTCCCGCTGTCCGCCTCCAGCAGATTCACGTACACGAATCCGCATAAAAAGTTCACGAACAGCACGGCGAAGAATCCCGTGTACTTGGTGTTCCTGACGTCACCGACCTTATCAAGCAGAGTTTCAAAGACGAAGGCGTCGGAGGTGCCGCGGACGTCTAGCGGACGCAGGCTTTGCGCCTCGGACGGCGTCAACGGGCGCAGCTCCAGCACGGGGCACCCCAGGCGCATCTCCAGCTCGGCGCGTATCAGCGGCGAAAGCCCGATTGTCTTGACTAGCTTTTTAATCACAGAATTCATTTATTTACAGGTGCGTTTGTGAAAGTCGTTGATATCAAAGGTCCGCGATGGAATTCAATTTCTCCTGGAAATTTAATTTTTTATTTTCTAGGAGAAATTGCGCGACCGTTTGCGTATTGAGTCATCGTATCAATGATGGAATCGGTGCTTTCGTCTAGACATTGTGATGTTAAATAGAAATAGTGAAATCGCAGTTAACACGAATAAAACATTTATTTTTTGAATATGCGTTGCCATACAGATTTGCGCTTGGGGCTGTTACTCTTGCTCTTCTTTTCAATTGTGTAATGGACCGGACATGGATAAACGTTGCTGATATGAACCAATACTCTAACTTGTTCCTGCATTGAATGACCATACAATCGTCGGTATGGTCGTTTTTTCGTGCTACGCCTTTATCCGTACAGCCGCTCCGCCTCCTCGTAGGTGAAAAGCGGCTTCCCTTTGCGCTTGTTGACGTAGTTGTGGAAGTCGACAAAGAAGCGGACTAAATTACGGCGTCCCGCTGTAATCGTGTCGAGGTTGGCGCGGTTGCGTTCAATGTGCATCGTCGCGTGCTCTTTGCACTCGGCGCAGGGCAGGAGCGAGGGCATGCCGATCAGGATGTTCTTCATGCGCTCCCGCTCAATGGGCGCGGCGGCTTCGGGGTAGTGCGCCGCGGCGTTGTGGAAGACGAACCACAGGGGCGGACCAAACACTTCAGGACTGGAACCATTATATCTCATTTATTGTAAAGCCGGCTATATCTGGAGCATGGCGTAGTAGTCGGACGGCGAGGTCGCGAGGACGGCGAGGGGGACCGCCGCGGGCGCGCCCTCCACGTCCACGCGCTCAACGTCCGCCGCGCTCCTGTACACGAAGAGGCGGAAGGCGAGCGTGGAGACGTCCACGTCCGCGAACTCGTCGTGGTGCTTGACGGCGATGTCCAGTGCGTCGTCCAGGCTCGCGCCTCTCTTCAGCATCCAAGGAAAGTCCCCAGCGGCGTCGTTCTGGAAAAAGAAGGGGCGCGCGTCGTCCAGCGGCACTTTGAAGAGCATGTACTCGGCGTCCAGCACGGCGCCCAGTTGCGCGAGCGTCCCGTAGTCCTGGACGCCCCTGATTACAGCGACGTTCTGCTGGGGCGCGAAGTCCGACGTGTTCACGTAGTACTCGTCCATGAATTTACGGCGCCTGATGGCGTCCACGTAAAGCGGGCGCTGCGTCTCGATCAGGGCGCCAAGGTACGTTAGGCGGCTGCGCACATCCTCGTTTTGGACAATCACTTCTCCGTCGCTTGTTATGGCGCTGTTCTTGGCGAACTTGGCGCTCGGCACCTCGAGCTTCATGCCCTCGTTCACCCGTATCCTGCCGAAGTGTAGGTAGGCTTGTAGGTAGCACCGCGCGACGCGCTCGTTGAAGTAAAAGGTATTCAGTTCGTCATCGTTGCACGGGCTCAGGTGAACAGCCAACCGCACGGCGTCTTTTCGCCCTGTCATGACCGTTCCCACGAGCCTGATGTCAACGGCACCTAGACCCTCCAAGAGTGCCTCCGCGTCAATCTCCGCCACTTTAACGCTGGTCTGAAGCACAACTTGCAGCCCGATCTCCGGAACAGCGAGCGGGCAAATCGGCGTGGTGTGGACGACTACCGAGTTTTCGTTGATTTCAAAGAGCAGCATGCTGGTCTTGCCGAAGCGGTCGATGACTTGGGCTATGGGCGCCAGACCGCGCGGGGGGCGCAGACACAGATTGTCGGCTTTCTCGTTTCCTATGAAGACGCGCTGCAACTTCCGCTCAGCAGACAAGAGCAGCTTGCCGACCTCCTCGTCGGGCGCCCACGAGGTCGCGAAAATGAGGTTTTCCTCGAACCTCTCGGTGATGAACTCGCAGTGCATCTCGCCGTTGATGTCGGGGTGCTCGTAGACCGCCACGATGAACTTGAAGGGGTCGCCGGCGTGCAAGTAAGCCTTGGCGTGGCGCGGCAAGACCATTCCACCCTGCGGGTTGGCGGCGTCGCGGCGAAAGAGCACGATGCGACACCCAAACAGGATCTCGAGCGCACGCACAAAGCGCGCGGGCTCAACGTAGTTCTCTATCGTCAAGAGCAGCTCGCGGATCTCGTCCACCGACAGATCAAAGTTGGACTGGCGACACGCCGCGAGGATTCCCTTGTCCGCCGCCACCGCCTCGCGCAGCTCCCTCGCGCTCTTTATGCCCTGCCTGTGCGCCGGAGGCACGCACTTGAGCACGCTCTCGAAGAAGGAGTTGTTGCGATTGCTGACGCCGATGCGCAGAAAGGACGAGGACGGCGCCGCCGCCGTGAAGAACGCCGCGAGGAGCTCGGGCAGCAGCGCTTGCTGGTCGGGCCCCGCCACCTTGTCCGACTTTATCGTGTAGTCGCTCCCCAGCTGGACGCCGCGCGTGCCGCTCACGTAGGACTTGTAAGTGTGAGAAAACTGCTGGTCTTTCTTGTAGCAGCAGGGGAGAACCTTGAACTTGTCTTTGTTGGCGAGAGTGTTGGGGCGCAGTCCCATGAACGGATGCAGCGGGTCGGTGCACGCGTAGAAGCGCTGCTCGCCCTCCTCCGCCGTCTTCGGAAACTTGATGTGGCTGTACTTTCGCGCCTCTTCCTCGGAGGGCATCAGGGTCGGTTTGCGCGGACACAGGGTGCCGAAGCTGCGCGGAAAAATGGCGCTCGGCAGCGCCGCCGCGTCCACCTCTCCACGCACGAACACCTCGTACTCGTAGCTGTCGCCCACGAAGCGGCGGTAGGTTGCCTCGAGGGCGGCTTTTCTGACCTCGTATAGGCCGAGCGCCTCAAGCACGAAGGCCGAGACCGTCGCAAGGTCGCTCTCGTTGCGCGCCGATACGCTGACGCGCACGGACGTGTAGGCGGTTCGTTTCAGCACCGAGCAGAAGGCGGTGGCGTCCGGGACGTTCTTGAGGCGGAAATAGACGCTCCTGTAGGGGACCTTTAGCTGGAGTTCGTTGACGCTGGCGCGCTGGTAGAGCGCGGCGTCGTTCATGAACATGTCGGCGAGGATGTATCCGTTGAAGGAAAAGTTGGGTACAAAGAAGAGCTTTCGGATTTGGGAGAGCGTGCCCTCGCTCGGGCGGATGTTCTCGTATCCGACCGCCCGTAGCGCCACTCCCACGACGAAGTCCGTGTCGGCGTCGTCGCTCTGTTCGTATTCCACGTAGAGCTTGGTGCCCTGTACGATGAAGGAAATGGTGAAGTACTGGTTGTTGGAGGCGACCTTGAGCGTGAGGGTCTGTGGATCCACCTGCGCCCACTCGGGACGCGGGTTTTCGGCGAGCAGAACCTTGTAGAACCCGTCGCAGGCGGCGAAGGGCACGGACGCCGATATCTGGCACTGGTCAAACAGCTCGAGCAGCACAAAGTGGGGTCTGCCGGGGATCTCAACGTCCGCGGACACGTCAAGCAGCACTCCGCGGTACAGGGCGCGCGTTATCTTCTCGTTGGTCATGGTCAGCAGGGGGATCTCGCCCGTATCGGCGAGCGCCGTCGTCATCGTTTCGGCGCGGCGCTTGGTCTCCGCGATCTCCGCGACGAACATCCGCCGCAGCTCCTCGTTCATGGATAGCAGAGAGGACACCTCGTAGGCGTCAAACTGGCTCAAGAGCGCCAGCTCGCTCTCGATGATCTCGGTCGCGTAGTCGCTGTACTTTTCGAAATCGGCGCTGAAGGCGATATACAGGCTCAATATATCCCTGTTTGAGAGGCCGCTGCCCGAGGGCAACAGCGCGAGCACCTCACGCATGCGTTTGCCCTGCCTGAACACAGCCAGCAGATCGGTCGCGCGGTACTCGTTCTCCCCGACGGCGTCCATCTTGACGAAGCGCGGCACGGAGCCCAGGCGCGCTGCAACGCGCGTCGCCAAGTCCTCGCGCGTCTCGCCCCGCACCAGATCCAAGGTAAAATCATTCACTTTAATCATTTATTTACAGCCGAGAATCATAAACGTTTGCACTCAAAGATTTTGAGTACGCATTATACGGGCACGAAGGTGAAGCGAAGGCTGTTCGAGTTCTTAATGACGCTTCTTACGGGGGGGTCGGCGTCAGTAAACATAATATCCTTGTCTATGTCCAAGCAGTAGATGCTGTTGGTGTACTTAACGGGGTGCAAGTAGTCCGCCTCAAAGTAAAATACATTATTGAACCGAGTGTCGAGCGGATCAATCAACAGCGCGTTGACGTCTTCGCCGCCTCTTGTCGTTATGCAAGCCGACGTTGAGGTGTTCACTGGCATGGTCTTTCCGTCCTTGTCGCACAGCACAATCTGGAATCCTCCTGTTTGCGGCACCTTTTTCCAGAAACATTGGACGTGAGTGTAGATTATCGCGCCGTTTGTCGGGTTGTAACCAACGTTAATCTTAGGTATGACGTAGTTGTTTGGAGTCACGTAAAATTGACCATAGGTCGGCTGGTCTTTGATTGTGTCCAGATGTTTGATAGTTAGAATTTGTCCAATTTTATTAATTCCAACAAAATAGTTGTCTTGGAAAATGATTCTTCCGGTTACAAACGTAAAGGTGCTGGGACCTTTGCTCAAGATAAGCGGTTGATCCGATTTTGGATCTTGATTCTTTACCGCCAAACCTAATTTATCTGCTCCGTCAAACACGAACGAACCTTGATTATCAACCAGGTATAGTTTGAAGCCGCCATTTGTTTCATCAATTCTCTTCCAAAAAGTCGGCCCATCGGTCCAAAAAATCTGGGCGTTGTCTTTGTATAATCCTTCTTTTAGTTCAGGGGCAAAACCCACGATCGGTAACAGAACGTACGGCTGATCCGGCGAGATTGTCGTGGTCGGCGCCAGCGTGGTCAGAGTCGTGGTCGGCGATTTAGTTGTTGTTGCGGTCGGCGCCGTAGTCGTCGTTCCGACTTTCGTGGTCGTTGTTCCGGTGGTCGTGGTCGTCGTCGCCTGTGGGCGAAGCACGAGCCAGAGAACGACGCCGACCACTACCAGAAGGATAAATCCCAATACTATCAGGATAACAGTTTTTCTCTCCATACTTTATTATGACAAATCCGACCGCGCGGTGATATGCTTAAAGACATTGCGGAGATGGGTTATGAAAAACGTACTGCTCGTTCCAAACTTGAAAAAGATCATCCCAATCAACGAAAACTTCGCGCAGTTCAGGGCGGCGATCGCCGTCAAGTCCAACGGCGAGCCCTTCAAGGCGGCAATCGTGTCGCAGACGCGGCTCGAAGAGAAGGGCGCGATAGAGTACCAGGCCGCCGCCGATGGGTACATTGACTACAACATCACGCAAAACAACAACACGCCCCAGATGTTCTTCTTGGTGCTGCTCGCCGCCAAAGAGATTGAGGTCGAGGTGTCGTTGGACGTGCAGCCCCTCCAAGTGCAGGCGCCGCCGACCAGCACGCGACCGCCCAGAACCGCGAGCGGCATCAACTGGGCTCTCATCCTCGTGCTGATCGCGGTGCTCGGCGGCGTCGTGTGGTTCATGTTCTTCAACAAGAAGCCGCCCGGGGCGAATCCGCCCGTGTTCTCGTCCTCGCTCCAACTCCCCATGACGCCGCAAGCGCTCACGCCCAAGGTTGCGACGCCCGAGAACCGCGGCAACGTTGCGGTGAGCCTGACACCGCCGCGGAGCGACGAGGGCACTAATAATCTGATGGAGAAGATCCAAAAGTACTTTGAGAACAGCCCATAGGCGATATTGAAGTTATGTTTCAACATAACTTTCCGAATTACAAGAATTTGTATTGGTAAAAGGCAGTCCAGGAGTAATTCGCGGGCGAGACGACACTTACGAACACTTGATTTCCACTTGTTGATAAACTGACATCTCCAGTTCCAGAACTCATTAAGACCTTATCTGTAGAACCGACCTGTACAATTGTGGTTCCGTTGTAGCGGTAGAACGCCGTTATATTACAATACGTCGCATCAGTGTCGGTAGAATTAACGCCTTGAATGTCTGCCGTGAAGTACATAGAAGAACTCACGCCCGCTGTGAAGTCTATAGAAAAGAAATCTACAGTTGACGCGTTAGTTACAGATAAACTTTGTCCGTCGGTGTACAAAATTCCAGTATTGAAGTTGCTGTACAACTTGGACATTACTCGGTTATTGGTGGCATCAAAGCACTCGTTCATAATCACCGAGACTCTCGTGCTGTCGGCGTAATTGAAAGTTGGCATGGACATGCAGTTGTAGAAAGAGAAGCTGGGTCTGCTGCTACCTGACGTGTTTGACGTTTGCACGACACCAGAGATGACACAAGAATAGAATTTAAACGTAGATAAACCTATGAATGAACTTCTATTGAAATGAATGACGTTTGTTTCGCCCGACGATTTGTTCAAGGTTGAGTTATAAACCTCAACATTATTAAACGATCCTGTGGTTTCTATCGTCGCGACGATCTTGCTTTCATAAACCCTCATCGCAAGACCATACGACACGCTCTTCAGGGCGGTGTATATGCTGCTGTTTCGGATCACCACGTTCAGCGTTGGAGACGAAAAGTCGTATAACTCGCCGCTGGTGTAAATCGCGCAGTTGGTCATGTTGAAGCTGAAAGCGTAGGTGATCGGTGTCGAGGACGTCAAGATGGAGACGACGCCAACGCAGTCTATGTTTACCGAGTTCAGGTTGAGGGTGGCGTTCTCTCCCAGGACGTCAATGAGCGTGCTTCCGCTCGTTGACAGCGACACGTTTTGTATGGCGCAGACCGAGACATCGGCGGCGAGCGTGATTGCGCCCACG
>Ga0255175_1000130_pt1 | contig 48116 bp, 69 predicted proteins | sample Atl_Atl_RepC_8d_FD_183628 | JGI IMG/M metagenome (GOLD analysis project Ga0255175, IMG submission 183628) | Freshwater microbial communities from Altamaha River, Georgia, United States - Atl_Atl_RepC_8d | ecosystem: Environmental > Aquatic > Freshwater > River | place: USA: Georgia | collected...
AGTGTGCGGCATTAGGAACGTTAGAAAAATTTTTAACAATACATAACGCTTTGCATGATCCAGATTGGCAAAAATATCTAAGTTATAAACCTTTAAATTTAGAAACAGCAACGCTAGAAGAAGTAATAGACTTTTCAAATAATATTTTTAAGCCAAGTGAATTTTGCGATATGTGTCCAAACAGTAACAAACACATTTTTAAAAAGACACCTGACAAAGTGTTACCTATAAAAGAACTTAGATGAACATATTAGAGTTTAATCCTCAATGGAAGAAAGACATAGCATTTTGTTTTGTAGATAATACAAGACAGAACTTGTCTCCTATACGTGAACTAATAAAAAATCAAGCTGACGGATGTTTAGTTAATATCTACAACAAAGGATATACTGTTTTTCAATGGATTGACGAAGATGCTTTATTAAGACATGCAACTAACAAAGGCTACAAGTTTGCCGTTGTATTAAGCACCGGTACTGAATTTTTAAATGGATCTGAATTTTTTGATTCTTTAGAAAATCTTATAACAAAGAATTTTTTTATTGCTGGACATGTATTAGATAGAAAAGATGCTTACTACGAATTACATCATCAATGCTACGTTGTTAACTTAGACATCTATAATGAACTAGGACAGCCAGTAGTTGGTAAACAAGAATTAGGCGCACAACACAAACAGTTTATGCCAAATCGTAGTGATGAAAGTTGGCATGACGATTATACGCCTAAGGTTGTTACTAGTGGTGATCAAGTTAAAGAGTATTATCATAAATGCCACGGGTGGAATATACTAAAGACTGCTTTTGATAAAAACCTACCAGTAGTAGTGTTTGACGATTCTATTAGAAATAATAAAATGTATTTTTATCCAGAGAGTCCTCAAGATTTCAACAAACAACTTAGCTGGGCATACTATAGACTTAACTATTGCCAATCACAGTTTGTACACAAAAACAATACCGAAACAATTAATGTACCTGTTAAGAAGTATAAGCAAATAGTAACACCTGCAAGTGGTACGTGGTTTGTTGATTATGCTACTGTCGGATCATCTGTTATATTCTACGACTATAACGAAAAGTCGTTGGAGTATTGGAGTAACAATGTTCCCGCTCTTGAAGGAGTGTCGTATAAATTTGTACTCTGTGATTTACTAGGAAACGATGATTTAGTTGAACACTTAGATGCTATTGAAGATACGCTTGTTCATTTGTCAAACATTTTTAATTACGAAGCTACTGTTTTCTTTTACAGCGTAGACTACAGAGAATACAAAGAAAAAGAGTTATTAGAAAAACTTAAAAAGAAAATACCAACTGCTGAAGTGTTCTTTAACTTAAGAGCCAAACCGTTTAGTACTATTCCCAGCTGGCATCTGTCTTAAGACTGTTTATTGATTTTACAAAATGTTCTTTACTAGTGTCCCAGTTAGGAACATTAGAGTATGTTTTCATATAAGATTCTAGAAGAGGATTTAATTCTGTAAAGTCTTCATTGCGAATATCATTAAGTTTATTGTGATAGTTGATAAAGTGTCCAAACAAGTCTTCACCTTCTTGCATCATGTAATTAACTAACGCAGGATATCTATTACCTAGTGTTTCTTTCACTTGTTCTTTGTATTCTACTGGCATGTGTTTTAAACTCAAGTGCAACGGAAACTGTACCACTTGTGTGTCAAACCATAAATTAGGAAACTTGTCTTTTAAGAAGTCCTCAAGCAGATGTAAAACATTGATGTTGTATATTCCAACAGCACTATGGACCATCATTTTAGTAGAGCCTGCGGGCCTTGTTTCTAAAATGTTGTTATAGTATTTTAAATTTTCAACAAGTTCATCAAAGTTTGATCCTGAACGCATTACATCATTTAGTTTACCATACGCATCTATACTAACTTGCATTTTTAAAAATCTACAATTTAATAATGCATACTCCATATGTTCTTTTGGTAGTACAGTTCCATTGGTACTTAAACGCAATTCAATATTTTTAATGATGCCGTCGTCTTTTAATTTTTTAACAAACTCATTAGCATCGATACTAAGCATTGGCTCACCACCGTAGAGATCAACTAGCTCTAACTTACTTGTATCAATTTCTTTGTATATATGATTTTTTAAATATTTTTTATCGGCAAGAGTAGTTCCAAACATAGCCATTTCATCATCGTACCATAGATGACTATGAGAGCTTCCGCAACTACGACATTTTAAATTACAGACATTGTCAAAGAATATTTCTACTATTTTTAAATCATCAGATACTTCGTATCCAAATGTCTCAATGGCATGCTGACGCATTGACATTATTCCACTAGCTTCTTCTGCTGGGCATTGGCAACCATCTCCGTGTTGCCCATTAAGCATACCATATCTAAGATTATTCATGTATTCGCTATTGCGAACTTCTTTTAACGGAATAACTTTTTTAAAAGGAACAGCGTTCATGTATTGCCCGCACGGCAGTACTGTATTATTGGGCTGAAGACTGGCGCCCATGAACGGATAGGGACAATAAGATTTTTTATTCATTGTCTACTACAATCAAGGTTAACTTGGGAATTGATCCTATATTAGCAGATCCATGATAGTCGTTAAGATTATCAAAAGCAAATACATCGCCTTTTTTATAGTCTTTGATTAGTTCATCTTTTACAATAAACACGTGACCTGAATGGTAATCTTGCATAGGAATCCAGTACATTTTTCCTTGTTGCCCTTCAGGGTGAGGATCTATGTGCATGGGCATAAATTGCCCAGGAAATAATCTTGCACACCACCAATGCGTTAAATTTTTAATAAAAGGAAAGTTTATAGTAAATCCAACATGCCACGGCTCGACTACTGCCCAGTGGGAAGTAGAAAGATCGTATCCAATTTTTGACAGTCGTTCGTATTCTGTACTTGTATCACAAAATGGCTTTGGCCATTCTTTAGGAAGAGCAATAATTTCGTCAGTCCACGAATCTTGTATATAATCTTTAAAGTTACCTAAATATTCCATTTTATTTGTATTCAGTGATTAACAGAGAAATCCTAGGCGTATGTCCTATATTAGCAGCACCGTGTACATCGCGCTCATCATTGAACATGTAAACATCACCACTTTTATATCCACTAATCATTGTTTCACCGTAGAGAAAAATATGACCAACTTGGAAGTCTTGTAAAGGCATCCAGTATCTATTACATGGTTGATCATGTGCATGTGGATCTGTATGGACAGGCATAAATTGCCCAGGCATCATTTTAGTGAACCACCAATGTACTTTACCGTTAGTCCACGGTGGTTCTATATTAACATAGATATCACCATATTCATACACCCACCAGTTGACAGCATTTAAATCATAACCGGCCATTTCATATTTTTTGTACTCTGCAGATTCAACAGCAGTTGCAGGAGGCCAGTCGCGTGGTCGTGCTTGACCGTCTCTAGTCAAAATTAAATGTTCCCAAAGAGGATCAATCCAGTTGCTGTAATTACCTATAAACTTCATAAAATATCCATTTGCTCTTTAAAAAATAAAGTGCTATCCACTGACTCTTGATTACTATAAATGTAATTATTTAAAAAACTATTGGGCAAGGTTTCATTTCGTAGTTTATCTAATTTGTTATGGAAATTTAAAAAATGTCCATATAGATTCTTACCGGGTAAATTAATAGCTTCAATAACATCGTTATAGTCAGGGCCAAAAGTTTTAACTATTGAACTAACTTGTTCTTTCATATCGCTTGGCATGTGCTGTATTGCCAATTGTTCAGGCCACTGTAATATTCTGTGTTCTATTTTGAAATGCGGATAGTGCAATTTAAAATAATCCTCAACTTTTTTTAATTCAGTGACATTATAAATGCTAACAGTTGAATGTATAATAATTACATGATCATCGTCGCATAATGTATTAAGATGCGCTATATTATCTAGAACAGTTTCAAAAGAAGATCCACTTCTAAAATAATCGTTCAACTCTCCAATAGCATCTACACTAATTGATAGATATAATTTTTTAGCTTTTGACAGAGCTTCAAACACTTTGTCTGAAGGTCTAGTATTGCCGCTAACAACTATACCAATTTCTACATTTTCAATAATGTTGTCATCAACTAATTTAGTTAAAAATTTTTCAACGTTTTTACTAAGGAAAGGTTCTCCGCCGGATATATCAATTTGTTTTAAATTTGAACAATCAATATCTAAATCGTGTTCAGTAAATTTTTTATCTGTAAAAGACTTGCCGTATATTTCAACTTCATTAGCTCTCCAGCTATGACTAGTGTAACTACAGCATCCTCTACATTTTAAATTACAAATGTTATCAAACGTTACTTCTAATAACTGTAATGAAACTTCATTTACAATTCCGTATTTCTCTAATGCTTCTTGCCTCTTAGATTTGTTTCCAATTTTTTCTGCAAAGTGGCATTGACTACAACCTGAGAGTTGTTTCCCGTCGAGCATGGCTTGTCGTATATCTTCTAACGGTTCGGGTTTGCCTTGCCAGTTACAACAAGGCTGGATAGCTATTGGAAGAACATTCATTCCTATCCACGGTAAAGGGCAATAAGAGTCATTCATTAATAGCTCTCCAGATGTCCTATGCCTATTTTATTTCTAAAATCTTCAGTAAATTTACAATCAATTCTTAGGCCATATTCTTGCTCTAAGCTAGACTCACCGCCGTGCCAGTCTTGGTCATTCCAAAAAGAAGCATGTGAGTTAATATAGTATTTGTCTTGTGTATCTGGGTCCCATATATAAAATCCACGCTTTGTTCTATACCTTATATGTATAAATTCATTATTGTGTGGAGTGTAATAATCATTTTCAAACACACCGTTATTTGCATCAAGATCTCTATGTTCAAAGGCTTTACCGTTATGATCGCATAAGAAAAATATTACACGACCAATACGATTTATAACATTTGTATCTACTAATGATTCGACCCATTTAACAACACTTGGAAAATAACCTTGTATAGCGGTTCTTTCTCGCTCTGCGTTGCGATGATTCCAGTCGCCCTCTTCCCATAAAAAATAATATATGTACGGATCGTTGGCTCCTAATACACTTTTTAAATATCTTGTAAACAAGTTTCGTTGTTTATAATCTTTAAAATCTGTAGGGTAAATTTCTTTGCCTTGTTGTTTAATAGGATGATCGTCCGGAAGTGCAAGATATTCATTATGGGCTTTGTAAATTGGTTTCCAATCCCATTGATAACTTCCTCGGGTTTGGTCAAAACCTGGAGCCATCCAAGTACCTTCTTTGGCATAATCTCGTGCCAAAGCAAATCCTTTACATATTTCAGGATGCAGATTTTTAAAACCGTCTATGTCCAAAAAAGGATCTAAGTTAATGTAGGGCTTACCGCCAATACCTCTAATCATAACAATACTTAGCTGATAAGTACGTGCATGAATGCAGATTACGAGTACTACTATAACGATGTGCCTGGAAAGGGCTTATGTCGTAACAACTTAATTTATACAAGTTTAATAAACAAAGACCGCAGTATTTTTTGTCAGTGGTACCATAACGATACAGATTATCACCGAGGACAGAATCAAATTGTAGATCCTAGTCTTATGGAGGAAAAATGGTTACGCGAAGTAAACTATATTACACAAATGCGTAATGTGTTTCCTGATCTAGTTCCAAAAATTATTAATATTGATTTAGAAGCCCGTAAGCTCTATTTTGAAATCGAAGGTCCTGATTTTTGGCAACTTGCCGGTCCTGATAAACAAGATTATGATAGTGTTTTACCCAACTGGCGAGAACAGATGTTTGAAATTTTTAAAGCTCACAAAACGCTAGGTATCTACAAATATAGTTTGCATCCTAGCAGTTATTTTGTAGTTGACGGAAAATTAAAAAGCATAAACTATTTCTTTTGTTATCGTGATACCGATAAGCCAATTAGTCTGCGTAGTGTTATGAGTCATATAAGCGAAGACAGGCAAGCAGACTTATTGCCTAAAATGAAAGCCGCAGGAATTGAAGTAGATCAACCTACATCTTTTAAGGATATTCAGTTGTTAGCGTTTGAAAGTTTTAAGACAAACTTTCCAGCAGACTTTATGGAAGAATGTAAAAAACTATATGTATAAAATTGTACCGTGGAGTGAAGACTTAGATTTGACTGAGTTTTATGCAGAAGCAGAACAACGTGGGTTCGCTAATAATTCTAGTCAGCGAGCGATGATAGATTGTTTCCGTAATGAAAAGTCATGGGCTGCATGGATACTATATCAAGAAGAAAAAGCAGTTGGGAGTGTTGTCGCACACAGTTTTCCAGAAATGGGCGAAGATGCTTATCGTGTATTAGCACGTACCTGTTCTTTTGGTACAGCAAGACCTAATGGAGGTCTTATTACACCCAAACGTTTAATTGCAGAACACCAAAATTTAACAGATCAGTTTTTGTTACCTGCGTGTATTAACTGGGTTCCACCTTGGGGTGATTTATATGCTACTAGTAATGAAAGCACAGTAGCAAGTCAACGACTTGTACATAGACACTATTTTCCTACATTAGCTAAACTAGGGATTGTAGAACGTGTGCGAGAACTAAATTATCGAAATACCGACCAAACTGTTTGGCGTATATACCCTGACAAGTTTCTTGATAACTTAGAAAGATATCCTAAATGGAGTTAGGTTTTCTAAATTGTTTTTTGTAATTAAGATCAAATGTAACAGGATACAAGGTCAAAGGTTTTTCTTTATCATATGCACATAGTTTACAAACTGGTATAGATTTGTCTAGAATACGCACAGATTCCTTGACTGTTTCAAAATCATCAAACGGATTAATTGGTTTATACTGTTCAAATATTTCAGCAACACTGGGCTGATACGTTATTTGTGTTTTTGCTTCAGCATAGTTAACTACAGGCGGACACTTGTATAATAGCCCATGTTGAAATGTGTAAGCATCTTTAAAGACACAGTTGGTATGACTAAGTTCTTGGTCGCCATCATCTTCAAAGAAAATTGTGCCATTTGTCACTTCTTTATAATAACGCTTGACCATTAAATCATTGTTTTTTAGACCAATAAGTTTTTTACCTTTGTAAGAAAAAATTAAGCTATTCCATAACGTATATTCGTTAACTGGTTCTTCTGTTATTTCTATGTTGTCATATGTAGACGATAACAAATTTAATATCTTATTTTTATAAGGCTCCCAATCTTTTGCAGAATGGCAAGATACTGTTATCCAAGTGTTTGGATGTGCTATCATTTTTTTAACTAGCTCTGCTGATTTATCTAAACGTGTTCCATTAGTATAAACTTCAAACTTAGTATTAGGCCATAGTTCTCGTAAATTACTATACCATACATCTAATTCTGGATTTAAGAATGGTTCGCCTCCGACAAATGACAATACATCAAAGTCTAAAATCTCAGCCCACTTTTTATAAAAGTCTGCATGTGTTTCCCATTTGAATACTCCAGCAAAATTATAATTTGCCAAGCCACAACAATTATCGCAAGTCTTATTGCATAAATTATTTGTGTATATAGAAACTTGAGATGTTAGTTTAATTTTCATTTATAGTTTTTTGATTCAAGCCACTCTGCATACGGCTTACAGCTACTTAATTGTCTAATATGCTCAGATGTAAGCTGAGGAGTCTTGTTATACTCTCTTAAAATGTAATTCCATGAACGAACAGGAAATGCACTATTTTGACGATATAACTCTATAGGTATATTTTTATAAAAAGACCAGTACTCATTAGTATGGTGACTAAACTTGTAATGAGCTACAATAAAATCAACAGTAACATCATAATCATAGTTAATAATATTTTCGTATTCATCACTAGTTATTTCGTTGTGCATTAACCTATCTAATTCTTTTATTGAGAATGTTGTGAAATGTAAACCTGTTGCCTCCATTGGTTCAATGAACGAGCTACTTAATCCAATAGATACTAAATGTTTATTTCCTAAATTCTTATAGTGTTTTTTGTTACGTCCAATTACCATGTTAACTTCGCGAACATCGGGACGGCCAAATCCTTCTTTTTCAAGATAATTTAAAAATTCATCTTTTACATCATATTGGTCATTATGTACGTATCCTATTCCTATTTTATCTTTTAAAGGAATATTCCAAACCCAGCCATGATTCATGCCTATACAAGTTGTGTATATCTTACGTTTATGTTCTGGAAGTTCTGTTCGATATACAAGTGCCTTATTATTTTTTATACGGTTGCTAACATCTACTAAATTGTCTGCATAATATTTGTTAATAAATGCTCTTTGAAAACCAGTACAATCTATAAACCAATCGCAATCAACTTCGTCGACGGTTGAAACAGTTTTTCTTTCAATTGTTAAATTTTTAAATCGTGTAAACCAGTCATCTAAAAAATTTGAAATGTTGCCTATATCCATATGAAAGGCAATATCTTTTGATTCAATGTCTTCAACTATTTTGTTATGCTCCATCATGTATATCATTTCAGCAGGCTCTGGATTTGGTCCGCCAAAGGGATGGAAAAAATCTTCAGGAGCAAAGTTTTCAAACTTGACTCCTAATTTTAAACTACCACCAATATCCTTGATTATATTTTCAAATGTTATTCCCAACTCTTCAAAAAATTCTTTTACTTGGGGTGCTGTACCTTCCCCAACGCCTATTGGTTTATTATTTTCAGGATAGATCCAGTGTATATCATAATGGGGGTACTTTGTACAAAAATACAACACGGATAAGTAACCGGAGGTACCAGCACCAACGATTGCTATTTTTTTAGTTTCCATACATTAACACACTTTTGTAAAATCCACATTGGGATTAATACGTTTTAATTCTGCCTTTACATGCTCAGTTAACTTCCATCGAAACTCGACTTGCCTGATACTTGGTTTCTGTGCCCAGAAAATAATTGTATCAACTATATCATCTTTTGAAGTTGTGTAGTCACTGACAAACGCTGTAGGATCTGCTCCTTCTATAGTAGTGCCTTCAATAAAACTTAGATCTAAGTGCAGTAAAGGAATACCAGTTGGATCAATACTAATACGCCTACATGCTTCTGCTAAGTCTTGTTTGTCGTGTACATATTGCGTAGGAATAAGTTCGGGGTAAAAACGACTAACACTACCCATAACAACCATCATATCAACTTTGTCTTTTAATGCTTCGACTAATCTTAACTGTTGTTGATCTCGATAAGCATTATTAATGAACAATTCACAACCAGCGGCTTCTTCTACAATCTTATCAAAGTCTTTGTCAATGTCATAACCATTGCTACGACTCATACCTACAATTTCTCTACAGCTAATTTCTTTGAACTTATCATATATGGCTTTTCCTATGCCATGAGTGTGTCCAGTAATAATAATCTTTTTATCCATTAGGTTCTCCGTGAACAAACGATACACAAGTCACTGTTGGATTAGCGAGCCAAAAATCAATAACTTTACCTATTGTTTCTGGATCATTATAACTTGCACCTGTTAGTTCTAATAACAATATATTTCTGTCACTTGTATTAGCTACTTCTAATACACGTTGTTTTAATTCTTTTTTATGCTGACTATATTCAGGCATACTAGGATCAGGATAATCTGCGGCTACGCTACCCATCACTACTATATTTTTAATTCTAGTATGCAATTTATTAAAAAGCTCTAATTGCATATCGCCGTCATATGCATTGTTAATAAACAAATTGCACCCAACGGCTGAAGTAACAATATCATCACCTCTGTTTAATCCAATAACAAAATAACCTTTCTTGGTAAAATATTCTTTTAAAAACTTACCAAGGCCTCTTGTTGTTCCTGTTATACAAACTTTAAACATATTTTACACTAAACAACGGATTTAAGATTTCTTCTAATTCGTCTTTAATATGTTCTGGAATCTTAAATGACACTGATGTTTCCTTGTGAACAAAATTATCAAGTTCCCCTGCTTGATTCTTACGATTTAACCAAGGACTAATGATATTGTCAAACTGATAACGATAATCAAACTGTTCGTATGCCGGTGCAACTTCGACTCCAATTAAATTCGTAAACGTACTGCGTTTTAGCAACTCCCGTACAACTAACTGCATTCGTGGAGTGCTACCATAGTTGCTGGCTGTGTGAACTCTATCAGCAAACATATAACGCCAATGCCCATCATTAGATTGTCTGTACATTTTTTCGTTATCTAAATCTATTAAGTAAGATTGACGACTTGTTAAATTTAAGTGCCAGCGATTGTCAATGTCAGCATGTCCCATATAACTTTGACCAGGTTCTAGAGTAATCACACGAGCTTCACCAATTGTATAGGGCAATGTGTTTAGAACTTCTTCCCAAGCAGTATTTCGAAATTCATCCTTGATTTCCCAGCGATCATAGAAAAAATTGCCGGTTGGTTTGTTTAAGGTAGTACGACTACTGTCAATTGGGTGTTCTTTTAAGGCCCGTTCGATTAAGTCTTTTGGGCATTGCCACATGGTTACGTTGATCATAAAATATTTATGTGCTACTATAATGGCGTAAATATATCATGAGCCAAGTTACTATACCCTTTGATCCAAAATGGAACGCCGTTGCCATTAGCCTTAGTGGTGGCGCCGATAGCGCACTTTTAGCATATATGGTATGTAGTATGGCACCGCCTGGATTTAATATACATATTATTAGCCATATACGTTGTTGGAAAACTCGGCCGTGGCAACAATGGGATAGTCTACGTGTTTATGAATATCTTGTACAAAAGTTTCCATTATTAAATTTTAAACGACACATTAATTTTATATCTCCAGAATTAGAGTACGGATCAGTAGGCCCTAATCTAACAGACGAATATGGTAAATTAGTTTCGGGCGATAACATTGAAAAACGTGCATTTGCAGAATATGTGTGTTTTTATGAAAACTGCGATGCTTACTATAACGGTGTTACTCGAAATCCTCGTTTGGCAAAGTTTAACGGCATGTTAGAAAGAGACATAGAACCTTCTGAAGAAAATAAACATTTAGAATACATGATACACATGGACAAGGTTGCTAGCCATCCATTTCGGTTTGTAGACAAGGCATGGATCGTGTTACAATATAAGGCATTGGGTATTATGGATCTGTTTAATATAACACGTAGTTGCGAAGGCGAATTTGAAGATATTAATTATAAAAATTATACACCTGGACAATATGTGCCTGTCTGTGGAAAATGTTTTTGGTGTCAAGAACGCCAGTGGGCATTATCATGCCTAGATTAATAACGTTTGGATGTTCGTTTACATACGGTCTGGGTTTACCTGACTGTATTGACACGGGTACTGAATGGAGTAGCCCAAGTAATTTTGCATGGCCAAGTTTACTCGCAAATAAACTAAATTACCAGCTTAAGAATGAAAGTTACCCCGGTTCAAGCAATTTAGAAATTCTTTACCGAATACTTAATTTTAAGTTTGAACAAGACGATGTCGTAGTTATTATGTGGACCGTTCCTCCCAGGGATATGTATTTTCAACCGTTCGGTAAACTATATCGACGATTAGGAATATGGATGAGAGATCGGTTTGCAAAAAAATGGATTTTATCTATAAACGATCAAGATTACACGCAACGTACTTGGATTTATATTCATCATGCAGATTTATACCTCAAAAATTTAAAAGTCAAGTACCTACATTGTCCTGCGTATTCGTATGATGACAAACCTGATTATTTAAACATTGAAAATTTTTATCATAATTCTATAGTAGAAATCGATAAAGCTCTCGATAACGCACATCCTGGGATAGCATCTCACGAACAAATATCTAAAAAAATATTTAATTACATATATGAGCAACAGTAAAACATTCTGTATGCATCCTTTTACAGGACTAGCAACAAGAGAAGACGGTGCAATTAAAGTTTGTTGCCGTAGTCAGCCTGTTGGCTGGATACAAGATGATAGCTTAGAAAATATATGGAACGGCCACATGATGAAGGACGTTCGTAGAAAAGTACTAAATGGTGAACGCCCTGATGTATGTAAACCTTGTTTTGATTTAGAAGATCAAGGAGTTGAAAGTTTGCGACAGAGACACATTAACGGTGTTATCCCCGAAGCACGTATTAACTTATACCCAAATGCTTTAAGTGCGTTAACTGACGACTATGCTATGCCGTTTGAATTTCCTACTATGGAAATTAAACTTAATAACTTGTGTAATTTAAAATGCCGTATGTGTAATCCACTAGACAGCACTAGTTGGCAAGATTGGGACAGCGTAGTTTCTTTCTATAAAAAAGAAAATAACTATCTTGTACCTACTGTTGAGAGACTGGTTAAAAAGCCAGGACAGTACATTGGCCCGTTTGATGATACAGACAAGTGGTGGGCAAGTTTTGAAAAATTATTACCGTATTTTAAAAGAGTAGAGTTTGCAGGAGGAGAACCATTAATGGATCCTCAGCACTATCGAATACTAGATATGTTAAAACCTTATGGTGCTAACATAGAAATCAAGTATGCCACAAATGGCACAACGCTGGGAATAAGCAAAGGAAGAACTATACATGACTATTGGCCAAGTTTTAGAAGTGTTGCCGTTAATGTCAGCATTGACGGCATTCATGATGTTTACAATTACATTCGTGGTAACGGTGACTTTCGTCAGGTGGAGGCTAACATTAGAGAAATACAAAAGATACCAAATGTTAGTAGAGTCGTCGGAGCATTTACAGCACAAGGCGGCAACATACTACAGGCGGCGGAATGCATTGATTATTTCATTAATAGCATGGGTATTGTGTTTTACAGTCATCGCGTAAGTTATCCAAATTGTTTGTCAGCACAAGTCTTACCAAATGATTTAAAAGCCCTGGCAATTACAAAATTGTTAGCAGTAAAGTCACAAATTGATGAATGGGACGCAGTTAAGAAAAATACTCTATTAGGAAAAGTTACACATCAACAAATACAGGACAATATCAATTATCTTCAAGCTAAAGATCTAAGTCACATGTGGCCTGAGTTCATTGAATTTAACAAACGTCTTGATGCGACTCGAGGACAAAATTTACTTGATGTGATTCCGGAGTTTGCACCTTATGTATAAAGTAGTCAATCGTTGGGACCATGCAAACTCGATCAAAGTAGAGTGGAATATTGGCAAACGTTGCAACTACGATTGCAGTTATTGTCCAGCAGAAATTCACGACAACACTAGTCCCCATACTGACATAGAAATACTTAAAACTACCATTGATAAACTATCAGCATTAGGTAAACCTATACGTTTAAGTTTTACAGGAGGAGAACCGTGCGTACATCCTAAGTTTCAAGAACTTATAATGTATGCTCGTTTTAAAGGAATACACTGGATCAGTGTAACAACTAACGGAACTCTTCCTTATGAATTTTATCGCATACTACCTGTTGATCAGTATGTGTTTAGTATTCATTTTGAATACGATTGGTTACGTGTATACAATACTGTAAGTAAACTTGCCGATATGACTAAGATTAAATTAGTGGCACAAATTATGTGTCACCCAGATCATATGCTAAATGCCATGACAGTATATGCACGGTGTATGTCTGATCAAATTCCTTGCACATTAAGACGCATACGTTGGACTCAAGGTGATCATGATGTTTTTGATGACATGCGATATAATTTGCATGATTTAGAATGGATTAAAGAACACGAAGCAACTGTACAACCTAATACTGTTATATTCTATAAAAACAAACGCATTGAACAAAAACACGCCAATGATGTTATTAAACTAAAATTAAATCAATTTAAAGGTTGGACTTGCAACGCAGGTATAGAAAGTCTAATGATAAATTGGGACGGAGATGTACACAGAGCGACTTGTAGAGTCGGTGGTAGTCTAGGCAACATATATGAAGGCAACTTCGTTGCTCCTAGCGAACCCGTAACTTGTGACCGTAACTTCTGTACCTGCGCTGCAGACATTCCTTTAACAAAGGTTGAAAATGATAAAGACAACAGCAATTAATGAAAAAGTTCAATCTAGTATGATGATTACCTGGGATACAGGCAGGCGTTGTAACTACGACTGTACTTACTGCGATGCAACTAGACACAACAACTATAGTAAACACTCTAGCTTAGGAGACTTATTAAAAACATTTTACTTTGCAAAAGAGTGGTACGAAACTTACACAGCCCACAGAGTCAATCCTGTGTATGATCCAGGCATTGATTTCACAGGTGGCGAGCCTACTAACAATCCTAACTTTTGGAAGTTAATTAAAGAAATTAAAAACATTGACGACAGGTGGCGTTTAAGTCTAACAACCAATGGAACCTGGCACTATAAAAGAATGGACACGGTCTTAGATAATCTATTTGGTTTATCTATCAGCTATCATCCAGAAGCAGATAAAAAACTAAAAGATCGTGTTCTAAAAAACATAGTTGATATTTCACAAACTAATCTATGGCTACAAGTGAATGTAATGCTGCATGTTGACTATTGGGACGAAGTTACACAAGTTTGTGACTTCCTAGATTCTAAAGGTATCAAATATAACCCCGTACCTATTGGAGATGGTAACAGAGCCATTAGTGGTTGGTTTATAGATGCCGACGGAAATAACAGACGCACTAGTCATGTGTACAGTAAAGAACAACAGGAGTGGTTTTGGAAGAAAACTAACTTCAAAGGTTCCGCAAGCGACAGTAACGAAGGAACAAATATTGGACGTAAATGTTGTGGAGGCAGATGCCTTGTAGGAAAAGTTGACAATGAATGGCAAGACATTAAACTAATTGACAATCACTTCAAAGGTTGGAGTTGTACTGTTGATTGGTATTTCCTACATATTAATCAAGAGTTTGGAGACGTATATCACCATCAAACTTGTCGAGCATTACACGGTGAAAAAATAGGTGCAATTGGTAATCTTAAAGATAGTGAAAAACTTATTGCAGATTTAAAAGAACGTTTAAAAAATCCAACTCCTATCATTTGTCCTAATCAGCGTTGTGGCTGTGGTATGTGTACACCTAAAGCAAAAGATCAAGAAGACTTTAAAGTAATATGGGCCTCACTAGTCAAATAATTCCTATTGTAAAAGACTTAAAGGGCAAGTTTTGTGAACGGCCCTTTAAATCAATTGCCATTAAAGAAGATGGTAGTTGTTGGCTTTGTTGTAGTTCTTGGCTTCCGCAACAAGTAGGCAACTTGTACGACAATACACTGGAAGAAATTTGGCACGGTGAAAAAGCCAAACAAATAAGAAATTCAATACTTGATTTTAGTTTTAAATTTTGCAATCATTCTGTTTGCAACGATATAGCAGATAACAGCTTACCTGAGAGAATTGGAACTCCAGAAGCAGACGAATATCCATCACAGATATTTTTTGAAAATGATTTAAGTTGTAATCTAAGTTGCCCTAGTTGCAGAACTAGAAAAATTTATGACACTAGCGGGCCTGAATATGAACGTAAAAAAGAACTACACAAAAAAATTATTAATTTTATATTTGACAAGCCGCACGATAAAGAAATTGTGTTAGAAATAACAGGCAGCGGAGATCCGTTTGGATCGAAGATTTTTAGAGATTTTTTAACTACGTTTGATCCAACACCTTGGCCTAATGTTATACTAGATCTGCAAACTAATGGAGTGTTGCTTACACCTACAAACTGGAACAGAATATCAAAATGGCACAACAAGATACGAGCCTTAAGAATTAGTTTTGATGCTGCGAAAGAAACTACTTATAATATTGTTAGGGTCGGCGGACACTGGCAAACACTATTAGATAACTGCGATTATATTAACCATCAGTTAGAAAACTTCCCTAACATTTATGTTATGACACAGTTTGTTGTACAGGATTTAAATTACAAAGAAATGGTTGATTATGCAAACTTGATACTACATCGATATCCAAGATTTTATAGTATAGGATTTCAACTAGCTATTGACTGGAATACATGGGATGCAGAAACTTATAGGCAACGAACTGTTTGGAATTCTGCACACCCTGAATTTAAAAACTTTCAAGAAGTTTTAAAAGACCCTATCTTTAAACACAAGAAGCTTCGACTGAATAATCTAGCAAGTGTGATAGTTCAGGAAACGTAGATTTAAAATCTGTTCCCCTTGATTTTTCAAGTGTAGTTATATATTCTCGAAATGCTGGTAGTTGGGCTGTGTGGTCCTCGGCATCCATAAAATCTAATACTGCTAGCCATCGTTTCCAACCATAAGGATTCTTTTTCCAAAAATCAGTATCTTGTCTGTAGTTAGTATGCAACCAATTAGCAAGTTCGCCAAAACTCTTACGCACTTCTTCTTTGTCTGCTTTTGGTAATAGCCTAATACTTAAAAATGTTGGTATGTATAAGAGATGCATATTAAAAATGCCGCCACCAGCTTGAATGCCACCTACAGTATTTTCTAAATTTACTTTCTTAAAGTTTTGTGTTATTTTCCATTTAGCAAACTCTGCCAAGTGTTTGATGTTTAATATTTGTATAGCAGTGGCAATACTAACTTGGATGTTGTCGGGAGTGTTGTCCAGCTTGTGAAGATTTCGTACGATAGTATCCCAGTCACTAGGATAACGTATATAATAATTGCGGTCACCGACAGCATCAATGCTAAAGCCGACTTTAACTTTTTTGAATTGCTTCCATAATTCGATAATTTCATCATCTACTAATAATCCATTTGTGTTATAACGAATAAGGATCTTATCTGCGTATCCTTGTCTAATAATTTCTTCTAAGAACCATTTATGTTCTCTAATCATTAAAGGTTCGCCGCCTGCAAAGTATACTTGTTTTAGGTTAGGAATCTGGGCATACATTTCTTTCCAGAAGTCTGGATTCTCGTGCCAGAAATTATTAAAATCTTTCCTGTCCCAAGCCATTTGTTCTTTAAGTTCTTTTGCTTGAAACAAAGGATATATTTTTTTATGCTCGCCCACCCATTGACTACTATCATGCGGACTGCACATAACACATTTTAAATTGCAAGTATGACCTAATCTAAGATCCAGATAAACTAACTTCTCTGGCACAGTACCGTCTTCTGCTGTTTGAGCTATCAATTCTTCTACATCAATACCTTCTTCCATCCAAGAGCCTGTTTCCCAAATGCGTTTACTGGCAACACCTCGAGACTCTTCAGCAATACATTTACTACAACTGGCAGGTATTTTACCTTCTAACATTGTTAAACGAACATCTCGCATGTACTCGTTGTTCCATGCGCTCATAGGAGTTTCACGTCCAAAGTTAGCTGGAACTCCTCGTTCGTTTTTAACTAAACCAACGGTATGATCTTCTCCGGCGCCGCTGGCATTTGCACTACAACACAATCTCATATCACCGTTAGGGCGTGTTGCAAAATGTATCCATGGTAGTATGCAGAAAGTTTTACTTCCTGAAACTGTTTCAATTTTATCTTGCCACTGTTTAATTTTATTCATTAGGCTGGCGTATCTTTTAAAATATCAAATGCACTAGAGCCTAATTTATGTTCAACTGCTTTTCTAAGATATGAATCTGCATGAATATCTCTAAGCAAATTAGACAACACTACATTTTGCCTTTGAATTTCCATAAACTTGTCTAAATAAAATTGTTCTGTAATGACTACTTTTTCTTCCATGATATTACCAAATATTAAAAATGTATTTTGGAACTAGTCCACAGTTAGTTCCTGCATGCCATGCCTTACGACTAGACCACTTGTATGTGGCTCCTTGATGCTGATTATATAAACATTTATCCTCAGCTATAAAAATATGTCCAAACTGTGGTTGACTCATATGTACATGAAAACGAATAGTGTCTGGTAAAGGTTCGTCATCCTGCACATCCCAGTGTTGCGGAGCAAAGTAACCTGGATGAATTCGACTAACCCACGCATTAGTGTAAGACTCCATACCTGCCCATTCAACAAACTTGTCTACTATTTTAATATCAAAATGATCTCCGGGATAAAACATATCCCAACTAACTGTTGGACCATACCCCGCTTTTTTCCATAAGTCTGTAACTTCGTTTAGACCTGGTATATCGTCACCTTCCTTGTGTTTAGGCCCGACATACGGTTGCTGTTTTTCAAGATGTTGGATTAGTGCTTGCCATGCTATTGGACATATACCTACAAATTCAATCATTTTTTAGTTCCTAAGAAATGAAATAGATAGTATGGCTCTGATCCACAGTTAGTGCCGGCATGATGTGACCTGTACCAATTCCACTCATATATTTCGTGTTGTTCAACATTATAAAAACACTCATCTTCTAATATAAGAACATGACCAAATTTTGGCTTATCCATAAAACAAACATAGCGAACAAGTTCGCCTTCTGCTAACCATTCTTTTTCGTGATCTTCTACATCCCAGTGATAAGGCACACAACGACCTGGCATAACTTCACTAACAAATACCCTGCGTGGTTTAATGTTAAACATCTGTTCAAATACTTGTTGCACACTTATATCAAAATGTTCTTGGGGATAGTAGTCGTACCATTGTATTTGTTTTAAATCGTAGCCAGCTTTTTCCCAAGTACCAATAACTTCTCTATAAGATCCTAATAATTCTTGATCACCAACTGCCGAAGCCTCACTTCTGTCTACAACGCTGGTCACACTATTAAAGTCTCCGGCATGAGGTTGTATGTCTGCTATAACTTTTTCCCAGTCAATTAATCCTAGTGTAGATCCAACTCTTTTAGGCATTGAACATTTCCTCATATATAAAACGCATATCTTCTTTGCCCCATTTAACATGTACGCCAAGTGATTGCTTAAACATAGTTTCTAAATTATACTTACCGTTAACTAAATCACCCGTTTCATCTAATCTAAATTGAGCTGTACTATGTATAATTCCATCCATGTATTTGGCTTCAATAAAAGGATCATCGACCTCTACGCATCCGTACATATCTATGGCATGCATCCTGCCATCACTGTCATAAAAATGACAATGAGGATACATAGTAAGTTTGTAAACTCCACTAGAGTATGCATCTATCATAATGTTGCGAATTTGTTGTTTCCAATCGCTTGGAAGTGCGTTGCCTGTATAGAGTATTTCGTTACAAGTTGGTCCGTACCATTTATAAAATATTCGTTTACTCACACGGTCTATATCAACTATTTCAGGAGCCCATGAACGATTACTAAACTTTTGTGCATATTCTATTTCTTTAAAGAAAAAATAATCAACAACTTCGTCTGTGTAACCAACACGATTGGGTTGCCACATACGTTGATATTTGTTTTGCCAATCGTAGTTGGCGCAGAATGTTTTTCCGTCAGGACTTATTAACGGCTCATATGTTTGTTGCGACATGCAATTAGGAGTACCGTCATTGTCATATTTGTAAAAAGGTTTCCAATCACTTATTATCATACAAATGGTCTCTTGGACTCCAGCCTACTCGAGGTCTGTCACTAAAAAAGCAACTGGCAATCCATTTAGTGCCTGAAGTTATTTTTGTACTTTCATGAATAGTTGACCAATTTGTTGCTTCATCATAACATTGTTGAAAATACAAGAAAGAGCCAGTCTTTGGTTTTACAGTTACGTTGTGTTTAGGAAAGTAAGTTTCGCCGCCTTTGAAATTGTCATTTAGATAGAATATTCCAGTTCCTACTCTGTCACCGCCGTACTTGTAATAATTAATCTGTCTTGGATCATAAGGGTAATCATGATGGTATGCAAGAAACTGTCCTGTTTCGTAATTGTATACATCGATGGCTTCTATGTGACTATAAGGAATTCGTGCGGCTTGCACAATAGCTGTTGCCAATACATCGTAATCGTAAGGATCAACTCCTAAACTAATTCCCCGATCCTCTACTTCTTCTGTAACTTGTGCATAGGATTCAACACGGCTTTGATAACCGCTGTTAGGGTTCATTCCTGCTTGAGAATGTTTTTCTATTAAACGTTGACAAAACTCAGCAGTTAATAAGTTATCAAAAACACTAATACGAGGAAGCTCTAGCATCTTATGTTCTTCAAGTTGAATAACGTTAATGTTGATTGCTTTCAGACCTGTATCAGTTTCAATCCTGTCAAATTCTACACGTTGCAATTCAAACATAGTTTGCGGATCATTTTTAATATCCCATCGTTCTGCGTAGATGTTTGCATTATCTTTGTCGGCAGTAATGAAGCCATACTTTTTAGCATCATTGTACCATTTTACTATTCCGGTTTCCATCATTTATCCTAATTGAACTGCTCATTGAATTTATCAATTTTTCCGCATTGTCTACTACATTCGCGGACTGGACTAGTACCCCAGCTATCTCTAATAGTGGTAAATGTTTTTTCACCGAAAATTTCATCTAGTGTTTTTTCTTTTAAAGTTTCAAACTTAATACCTTTATCCAACATGTCTACTCGAGATGGGTGTATAGGCAACATAGCATTATAATCAAGCCAGCAACAAGGAATCACTTGTCCTTTAGCATTAATGTATATGCTTTTCTCATTCAAAACTTTACAGGAAATTTCTGCAGGTTCGTCTGTTCCAAGTAACTTAGATATTTTTTTGCTTTTAATAGAAGGAAATAATACATGACTAGTTGTGCCATCTTTGTTTAGCACCTGCAACTTGTCCTCTCTAAAACGAGATGTATTTTTAGATACAAAGTTTTTAAAACCTAACTGTTCACTTAATTCTCTACAAATTTCTACCTGGTGCTCGTTATGTTCAAATACCAGCATATCCCAAGTTGCTTCACCTCCTGCATTAATAAACAGTCTAGCATTGTCTATAATTTTTACCCAGTCTGTACCAATGCGATATAAACTATGAGTATCAATTAACCCATCAATACCAAATCGAACATGTACTTTTAATCCAGCAAGTCCTTTCCAGAAATGCCAACTCTTTGCAGAGCCGTTTGTATTCATGCTTAAAGAAATAGTTGGATTTGTTTCTCTTAAGTATTGAAAAATCTTCAGTGTGTCTTTTGCAACAATAGGATCACCTAAGTTACCACACATATACAATCTATCTAACTGTTTTATAAAATCAACAGGAAACCATTGTTTGAATTGATCAAGAGTAATTTCATCTAATTCTAACCAAGGATTATCTAACCCTTGAATATTCCTTGCACACATAGGACAAGTAGCCTGGCATCGGCTAGTTACTTCCAAATGAACTGTTTTGATTTGGTTTAAATTATACATTTTGACCTATAATCATAAACCTTGTGTATAAAGGTAAAACTAGTTCTCTTGCCCATAACACTTTGACATGACATTGTTGTTTGAATTCTTCTAAGTCGTTGGCAATTCTAACGTGCTCCGGAATGTTGTAATTATTGCTCTGGAGAACTAGTAAACTGTTGTGAGGATGTCCACTGAGCCACAGATCATATTGATCTTGTGTAATGTGTTCGCAACTGGTATTGATAATAATATCAGCATCACTGCGTAGTGTACACATATCAGCTGTTACTGCTCTAAAACGTCCTTCTATTTCTTCTTTTTTGTTCATCATCGTAGCAACAGACTCGCAGTTAGGATCTATATCAACGCTACGAATGTTGCTGATAGGAAGATCAGATTGAAACAACATACTGGCTAAAACTCCTACCCAACCTCCGTGTATGTCAACACTTACTGGAAAGTCTAATTCCTTGTTACGTTCTGGGTAGATGTAATAGACCAAGTTTTCAATTAACCAGTCTTTACTTTTTAACTGCCCTTGCCAGAAAGCATCAAGAGTACGCATAGGATCTTTGCTTTCGCGAATGGCACACATCCAGTAGTGTAAATGTTCTAAGTCTATTTGCATTTTGGTATTTTACTATCCGCTGAGCTTACACAAGTAGGTGTAATACAGCGTCTAGGTTCCTTAAATAATTCAAAGTGTTCTAGTGTACCTAACGGTTCGTCATGGCAACTGTAACTACGCTTAACTTCGTTACCTCTAATTATAACACTTTGATAACCACTATTGCAAGTCCAATTTTGAAATTTATTAAATCCAAAAGCATTAAATCTTTCTGCTTGGTCAAAGTAGTAGTCTTTCACTCCGTCATTTAGGCGAATTTGATAAACTTCTTCTCCTTGCGACTTTTGTGGGAATCCTTCTTGCATTAGTTTAATCATGTCATCGGTATATCCGTCTACTATATGACTAGCAGTTGGATCACTTTGTGGTTTAAGAGTTACATTAATTCCACGTTTATGGAAACGTTCCATACGCTCATACAGTTCATAAAACTTTTCAGGAACCATTACTTGGTTAATAGTAACATGAACTAGTTCGTATTGTAACTGTAAACACTTATCGCCAAACTCTTGTTCTTTAGCGAACTCGTCGTGGAAGCTGGCAGTTATACTTCTACGTTGTAACAGTCCTGTTTTATCACACCAAGTTTTCCACCATTTGCTTCCTGGACTTAAATTAGTAGTCATATGGATACTTTGGTACGAACTTTCTTTTTCGTCCAAGTGCTGTACTAGATCCAAAAGATTTTTATAAGCAGTTGGCTCTCCGCCACTAAAACTCCAGTGAAATTCGTTAAAACCATTAGCTCTTGCTTGTCGTTTTATTTCATCAACTACAGAAGTGTAGACTTCCAGTGTTCGATGGTCAACACTATCACTTCGTGCATAAGGCCAACAGTAGCTGCAATTATAATTACAAAAACGTCCGAGTATCCAACTCACAGAAAATAGTGGTCGGTCCAACATAGTTCTCTGTCCAAAACGAACAATATTTTCAAAAGGTATTTGGTTAAAATTCATTACTGATATTTAACTGTAGTTTATACGGGTACCAAAATAACTTGACTTTGCCCAGAATTGAATATATACTATGCAAGTAGACGTGAGTGGAATTGGTAGACCTCCCCTGTGGTGTAACGAACGGCCACAGGGGGCCTGGGCCTAGTCAATATGACGGCTTTGTAGGTTCGAATCCTACCGTCTACACCATATTAACAACACACAGAGGCACAGATGAAAAAGGCACTTTTTGGTTTACTACTTATTGCTAATACCGCTTGGGCATGGAACTGGCAAGATCCAGATTCAAAATTTGACGTAACTCAAAATGAAGTATCACAAGTTCATCTAAAATGGGTTGTAGTCAAAGACGTCAATGCGGCATGTGCTGCCGAAAATAAAAAACGCGGTGGTAAAGTATGGCGTTTTGATGTTCAAGCCTGTTCATTTTGGGAGGGCAAAGAATGTGTAATTTACACTCCAAAAATGGCAAGTATTCATAATTTAGGACACGAAGTTCTGCATTGTTTTAGAGGTGCATACCATTGAGGGATTTAGTTGAAGACATTTATCGAGACGCCGAAATCTTAAACAAGATTCGGTCTCGGGACGACTATGCTCAAAATTTATATGCGGCATGGTGTAATATGCAATGGTGCCCAAAAGAATTGTGGCCTGCTATTAGACAAGACCGAGATAAAGATTTATGGCATGCCAGTTGGCGCGGCGCCGGCGGCATTGTAGCACGTCTTAGAAACCAAGGTGGCGACTATATGGATTGGTATTGTAGTGGCATGGGCGGACTTGCTACTTATGATCTGGAAGAAGGCGATCGTTATATGGCCGCAAAGAAATACGTACCAGAAGGAACTATTACAGATGAGATTGCCACAGATCTTGACAGACTAGGTTGGTTTCCAGTACCATACGAAGACAACTAATTTATAGTTAAATACAACCTATGGAACAAAACGAAAAATTTATTTTTACAGCAGAGGATATTTTTCAGGAAATTCCTGGAGATCCTGATAATGTTATGATGAAATTTCCAGATGAAGTTTTAGAACTTACAGGCTGGAAAGAAGGAGACACATTGGATATTAAAGTTGAAGACGGTAAAATCGTCGTCACCAAAGTATAATGGCAAAAGACGATATTATTGAACTAGTTGGACAAGTTGACGAAGTACTACCCGGAAACATGTTTAGAGTTAAGGTAGATAACATGCCTAATACTTTACTTTGTTATATGGGCGGAAAATTAAAGCAACACAAGATAAGAATCATTTTAGGGGACTCGGTTAAAATTGAAGTTAGCCCTTATGATTTAACAAAAGGTAGGGTAACTTATAGGTTGTAACTATGAACAGCGTAATGGAAACTATTTGTGCTATATGCAATTCAATAAGATCTAGCACAAAATCAGGCCTAAGTTTCCAAAAGTTGCTCAACCAAGTTCGAAAAGAATTCAGACTCAACGATATTGAACTTAAAGTTAAAACTCGTCGAGACAAGAATTTATTATCCGAAGTGTTTTATGCCAACGGATACTACGACCCAGTAGATGATGAAGAAGGTGATGTTTGTATCGAACTAGTTATTACTCATAACTTTCCAAAAGATCACGTTTGGTTCCCAAAACATTCTACAGAATTACTAATACAGATTTTCGATACTGTTGTTCATGAATTGCGGCACCAAAGGCAATATCGAAAACGTAAATTTAAATTAGGTGTTGAACGAGGTCCTGAACACAAAGAGTATTTGGCAGATCCTGAAGAAATAGATGCTTACTCTATTTCTATTGCAATAGAACTTTGCCGTAGTTTAGGCAAGACACGAGCACTCCGCTATCTGCACAATGTAGAAACACTAAGCAGGCTGAGATTTCATAACCAATATGCCAGTCCTTGTTTGGGCATGTATAAAGGTGAATTCCCAAACCAAAATGATCCTGTTATAAAACAGCTAATCAAAAAAGTCTATGTACGACTAAAGAAGGTTGACACTGACTTCATTTTCATGTAAAATACACAGTATATTAACTCACCCAGAGAGCGACATGAAAGAGTACCCAACCCAACAAGTTCTTGAGCTGGCTTGTGCAGCTCAACGGATTAATGGCGCATATATCAAAGAAAATGAAAATATTTGGGCAGAAGACGGTAAGTTTCTGTTTACCAAACACTCAAATAAACTTCTCATGCTCTGCACCCTGGATCCTGCAATCTGGACTGCTGATCCTAAGGATGCACCTATGCCACTTAAAATAACCGAAGAGGATATTACTAGGGCAGAGGATGTCAAAAAGCATTTTCGAAAATTCATGTTTGGAGCTATCGAAGGCGAAAACGATTTCCAAACCAATGTGAATACCATTTTGAATGGTGAAACTGTAAAGCAAAATCAATTTGGTTATGTTGCCTGTTTGCCTAGTGTTCAGATTCGAGATGTTGCACAAACCAAAGTTAAAAAAGCTGCAAAGAGTGTCGATGAAGGCCATTTGGCAGACATAGACACTTGGATTAAAGATTTGGATGCAGAAATTATTTCATCAGTTAAGTCAAAAAACTTTGAAGGATTTAATATTGATGCTATAATTAACAACAAAATGGCCGCTTGGGTCAGTAAGACTAATCTTGAAATTGGTCCAGCAGTCATTGTCAAAGCCAAAGTAAAAGGTTATCATAAACATTGGAAACACGAAAATGATGTAACTAGGCTTAATTATGTAAAGGTAGCGCAATGAGCAAGTCTAAACATAAACCGCATCAATGGATCGATGGTGAAACTGCTGATCGAATTACTGCTCTTAACCTTAGAGACTACAGAGCGTATTTGAAAAGCGAATTGAAAAAATGGAAAAAGAATCCTAAAACTGAAAGTAATCCTACGGGTTATTGGCTTCATCCAGAAGATGTAGCAGGTAATATCCGTAGGATTGAAGCATTAGATCTAATTATTAAAGATTTCGTAGAAGTTCCGGAGGAACAATGAGACAAGAACTAGACGAACAACTGTGTAAAAACTATCCCAAGATGATGGTTAATCGTAATAAGCCCATGACAGAAACTTGTATGTGCTGGGGTTTTGATTGCGGTGATGGTTGGTTTAACATCATTAATAACCTCATGGGTAATATACAGCATCATATCGATTGGCGGAACCGTCAGCGTGAAGTTGTTATTAGATTCAACAAAATCCGTGAAGCGGGGCAATCAGGTAATGCCGAATTGTTTGCAGACTTGATGGCCGAAGAATATGCTAACAAAGGCATTAGTGCAGACTACATTAAACAACGTGCAGAAGAGTTTATGACTCAACCGTTACAAGAAGTTCCTCCAGAAATTCCTCAAGTAACGCTGGATCAAGTTAAAGAAAAGTTTGGCACACTACGGTTTTACTACACTGGCGGTGATGATGTCATTGACGGTATGGTGCGTATGGCCGAAAGCATGAGTGGGTGTACATGCGAATCATGTGGTAATACTGCCGAACGTAGCAGTGATAATGGGTGGGTTCGAACAATGTGCCAACCATGCTTAGACAAGCGTGAACAAGAACGAGCTAAACAAATGGCTGAATGGGAACAAGAACGTGCAATACTTAAACAAGGATATGAACAATGAACAAATTTGTAGAATTATTTGATAGATACCGCAAACCAATTGGCTATACAATTGGTGTTTTAAACGTCCTTACTGGACTTGCTGATGTTAGTGTTGGTCACACTATGACTGGAATTTTATTTCTTATCATAGGTGCATTAATCATTTTTGATACAAAGGTTTACAAATGATTACAATGAAAGAATGGATGGAATTAGTTGACTATAAAATCACTGAAGGTGGTGATTATGGTTGGAGTTGCTATGGTTCAAACAGCTATCAGCTGAGTAGCTGGAACGGTGTTAACGGTCCTGGCGGCTACAGCTTCAATATTGTGTTTAGCACTAAGAGTCAACGGGTATATGAAGTAGAAGTTTGCGACTACACTAACGATCGTGCATATCGCATTATTAATCCAGAATACAAAAAGAAGCACGACAAAGAAGCAAAGTCTCGAGGCGTGAATTTAAATGAAGCATGGGATGATGTTGAATATGTAGATTTGGATGTAGACGACGACTTTATCCAAAAATGCCTAGCTATTAAAGCGGGCGAGGACTATGACACCCGTGTACAAGTTCCGGTTGACTTTTCGGATGAAGATCTGTTAAAATACATGAAAATGGCACATGATCGTGATATGACCTTTAACGAATTCGTTGAAGAAGCATTGCGTCATGTTTTAGAGGAAGTTAAAGCCGGACGTATAACAAAAGAAGACGCTCAGGCATTTATAGAAACAGAGGACTAAATGCGTATCAAATTAGTCAGTGATCTCCATCTTGAGTTCAGTGACATCAATATACAAAACGACAATGACTATGACGTTTTGATCCTTAGCGGTGACATTATGATCGCCGAGGATCTCTACGACCATCCTGTTGTTCCTAGCATCTACGAATACGGTTCGTTCGCAGAACTAGGCCGTAAGCAAAAGCGTGTCCAAACGTTTCGTGATTTTTTGAAGCGTTGTTCATTCCAGTTTCCACATACCATTTATGTGGCCGGAAATCACGAATTTTATCATGGCAAGTGGAATCGTACACTTAAAGTCCTAGAAGACGAATGTGCTAAATTTCCTAATGTCTACTTCTTAGAAGCAGGTACTAAGACTATCGACGATGTAACATTCATCGGTGGAACGTTGTGGACTGACATGAACAAAGGCGATCCGCTGACACTTCATGCGGTGCGTGACATGATGAACGACTTCCGTATCATTAAAAAGGAAACCGAAGGTTACACTAACCTTAAGCCCATTGATACTGTTTTTCGTCATCGTCATATGCTTGACTACATCAAAACTGTAGTAGCAGAACGTCATGATGAAAAGTTTGTTGTAGTTGGACACCATAGTCCTAGTTTCCAAAGTGTACATGAATCGTATAAGTCAGAAACTATTATGAACGGTGCTTACCACAGCGACTTGAGCGAGTTTATTTTGGATCGGCCACAGATCAAACTGTGGACACACGGACACACCCATCACTGTTTTGATTACATGATTGGCGAAACTCGCATTGTTTGCAACCCACGTGGTTATCATAGCGATGGCTATAGTGAAGACACAGGATGGAATCCTAATATTTTATTGGAGGTTTAAATGGCAGAGGAAAAAAAGCTAACAGTTGTTGACATGTTGCGAACTACAGGCAACAACACAGCTGAATTTATGGATAAAGTCGCGGCTCATATCGAAGGACTAGAGCAAGAAATTATTCGTTTGCGTCATCGTGTAGAAGAACTGGAAGCAGGAAATGTCAACGCTGAGTGAAAAAGAATTTAAACTATTTAAAAAATGGTTGAAATCTCATTTGGCTTTTGGTCCTGTGACTGTTATTTTTACCAAAAAGGACGGTACTGAACGTGTGATGGAGTGTACAACCAATCCGTCACTCGTTCCAGTTGACTTAACCGAAGAAAAACACTATACTAACACAGACAATCCAATAGACTTTCCTAAAGAAAAGAAAGAGCGCAAGGTAAATGAAGATGTTTGCCCTGTGTATGATTTGGAAAACAAACATTGGAAGAGTTTCCGATGGGATTCAATTAAACAAGTAAGATTGGAAATAAAGTGAAAATTGGTCTTAGTTACAGCCGTTGCGTTCGAGATATTGTCGAAGGCGTAGTTGACATCGATGATGTTTTGATTATTATAGCCAGAACCGATTTTGACCCACGAGATGACAAACAGTGGCAGAGTATTTGGCAAGGATACGGCGGTGGCAACGATACCCACTCTATGCGTGGATTGTTCAGCGGCAGTCTTCCTGAATGGGGCAAATACAAAGACGAAGACGAAGACCGTTTCCGTAGTGTCAGTATTGAACTTTGGGAACAAGGTAAATTGCACCAGCCGCGACAGTTTGGTGCCCATCCTCGACGTATGCCTTATATTTGGCTAGAAGCAGTATTGCCGAACGACGAGCTAGAAAATAATCCTGCTGCAAAAATGGCTTGGGATAAATTCCAAACTATTGCAGCGTTGTCTAACGTAGAACTCAATGACAAAGCTCAATGAGACTTTTAATCACTTTGTTGATTGCAACAGTGGCAGGGTGCAGTAACAGCGCACCTGTGCCCACTTACGAACAACTTTTAAACTGGCAACTTTCTTGCAAACAAAAGAATGAGCAGTTTAAAGAGCTTAAACGAATTCAGCAAATAAAAAACTTCAACGAAGACCCTGATCAATTATCTGCCATAGACAGGCAATATAATGCCTTGCTCAAAGAACACATGTGGTGGTTTGTTTATAATTGCGAACAATGAAAAAACTTCTCATTCTTTTGGCATTGATTAGTCAAACAGTACTAGCTGAAGACTGCCAAGTGCGTCAGGTTAGTAAAGTTACTGCTGATCGCAAAATGGGCAATATTGACGATTTGGTTAAAATCAAAAGTAACCAAAAGTGTCAAGTTAAGTTTAGCATTATAATCGACGGTGAAAAACATAATGTAAATTGGACACACGAAGACTACGGAGATCCAGAGATTAGTTGCCAAAAAGCCATTGAATATGGTTTGAGTGAATTGAACATGCGACTAGGCGGCAAGTACCAGTCCGAAACTATGTTAGTGTGTAGCGAAAGCGCACAACGAAATCGTCCTTTGAGAATTGGTGACGAAGGTTTGGAAACAGAATTTGGTACTGTAGCCAAAAAAGGTTACTTTATGTTCAAAGGAACCAAATGTCGATACTTTAGTGAACGCTATAACAATGGACGTTTACAGTTTTCCAAAGGAGTCATATGCAAAAATGATGAACTTTGGACAGTTGTGGACAAATGGTGACTTGACATTTGACTTGAGTTCACATATAATATACTCATGTTTAACAACATATTGAGGCAAACTTTATGAAGGCATTTATCGCAGGCACTATCTTTGGATTGGTACTAGCTACTGTTGGGTTTTCCGGCATTGCTCGTATGCTAGACAAAGGTGTAGACACAGTTAAAACACAGAGTCAGGAGATGGCAAAATGAAAGTAGTATTTGCATTAATGGTAGCACTGGCCCTGACCGCTTGCTCTACAGTAGCAGGTGTTGGTCAGGATATCAAATCGTCCGCTGAATGGACTAAAGAAAAGATGAGTGGAAAATAATGAAAAAAATACTTACCTTATTGCCGATTGTTGCTGTATTGGCTGCTTGCGGTACAACTGATCCTTACGGCAAACGAGCTGACATGGAACGTGAACGCCAAGAAAAATTGGTTGAACGTGCTATTGATAAGGCTCCAAAGTGGATGTATGAAGTTCCGTCCAGCACCAGTGCCGTATATGAAGCAGGCACAGGCCGTAGCACAGACTTTAGTTATGCAGACTTGCTGGCTAAAGACGATGCCTACAGAAAAATCTGTATGACTGCTGGCGGTACAATGAGTATGCGTAACAAGGTCTATCGTTCAGAAGGCGAAAACTCTGCCACTAGCATTAATGAAATGGTAAGTCGTAGCTCTTGCGACAAAGTTGACCTTACTGGCGTTGAACTTAAAGAAATTAAACGAGTACCGGAAGGTAAATGGTTCCGTACCTATGTTCTAGTAGCTCTCCCTACAGGCGATGCTAACATCTTGAAACGTGCTAAAGAACAGCACAAACTTCAAGAAATGGCTATCAAACGTGCTCCGGAGGCATTTAAAGAATTGGATCAATAATGGTCCTTGAGATATTCTTTTATGGCTTTGTTACAGCATTTGGTTGGTGGAGTGCCAACCACTATGTAATAGAGCCATACTTTCCTCCTCCTATAGAACGTAAAAAAGAAGAAGTAAAAAAGGAAAATCCATGATTAGACTTTGGTTAGTATTCATAGTCTTTGCGGTTCTAATCCATTTTAGTATTGTCAGCTGGCGAGCATTAAGTGGAAAGGAAAAATGGTCTTTGACAAAGACACTTGGCTATAGTATAATTGTTTCACTGTTAGCAGTAGCAGTGATGACAACAATCGTTATTTTATTTTAAGGACACACAAACATGAAACGTATCGCAACCCTTGGTCTTATTGCCGCCGCAGTTCTTGCTACAGGCTGTACTCGTATCGAAACTGGTGAAGTTGGCTTGCGGGTTGGCTTTGACAAGCAAGTTAAAAATGAAGAGCTACTACCCGGTAGTTTTAACCAAGTTATTATTGGTGATGTTCTTACATTCCCAGTCAAAGATGTTAACGTCAAACTTGACGACATGACTCCTATTGCCAAAGATAACAGCACCATGAAAGACTTTGATGCTATTGTTATCTATAACTTGAACCAAAGCCAAGTTGCTGAACTTTACAATAGCAAGTCAAAAGCCTTCCACATCAAGCACGACGGCGACACATATTTGATGTTTAATTACATTTACAATGCCGCTCGTAATGCTATCTATAAAGAAGCACGAAAGTACGAAGCATTGGATATGGCTGATAATCGTCAGCCGATGGAGCAGGCTATTCGCGAACAAATCCAAAAGACTCTAGTAGATGAGAAATTGGACGGTGCTATTACTGTTAGCCAAGTGTTAATTCGTAACATTGTGCCAGCAGACTCTGTTGTTGAATCTGCTAATGCTCTTGTTCGTGCCAAGAACGAGTTCAAGCAGAAAGAAGTTGAAGTAAAGACTGCCGAAGCAGAAGCTCGTCGTATGCAAGCTCTAGCCAACCAAGGTGCCCAAAGTATTGCATACATGCAGGCTAAGGCACAGGCAGACATTGCCGAAGGTATCAAGAACGGTAAAGTCAATACTGTTGTTGTGCCCTACGACTTTAAAGGTCAAGTGGTGATTGGCAAGTAACATGAAGTTATTTGAACGCACAGGCGGCTACTGGATGTTTTGGACAGGCGCCATTTATCTAGGTATTGGCTTGCCTGTTGCGTTATACTACAAAGACATTAGACCAGAGCTTATTCAACTAGTGTGGCTTATAGTATTAGCAATGCCTTTTTGGTGTCCACCTGTTGGACGTTGGCTTAACATGGATGTAGAATGGGATAGAAAAATGTTAAATTGGATTAAAAAGAAACCCAGTAATGTAATTCCATTTCCTGAACAAAAGGAAACTACAGAGTACGGCGGAGGTGATGGTGGTGGTTATCTTCCACCCGAACCTAAAAAGCCTGCTGTAACTTATTACACACTAGGTATGACTAGCGAGAATCGACTAGAATTCAAAATGGGATATAGTGCTATCACTATGAATCACGACGGACTTGTTAACCTAATGGAACAACTAGAAGTTTTCCGCAAACAACTTGCAGAGTATGAAGGTATTGAAGAATGAGCGGTCGAGGATTTATTGCACAGCAACCTGATGAAGTTTGCGAAATGTGCGGAAAAGTAGATGAGTGCAGACCTTACGGTCCAAACGATGAAAATATCTGTTTTGAATGCGCTATGAAAGATGAAGCTACAACTGAGCGCAAAATGGCCGCTTATATTTTTGGAGAAGAGTAATGCCACATTTGGTACCAATGGTAATTGAGCAAGAAGCTCGTGGAGAACGCAGTTACGACATTTATAGTCGTCTATTAAAAGACCGTATCGTTATGCTAGACACGGATGTTAACGAGCATAGTGCTAGTCTTATCGTAGCACAGCTCTTATTTTTGGAGAGTCAAGGCAATGAAGATATTAGTTTTTTCATCAATAGTCCTGGCGGTGTTGTTACCGCTGGTATGGCAATCTACGATACTATGCAGTTTATTCGTCCGGACGTTGCGACTATTGTAATGGGACAGGCTTGCAGTATGGGCAGTCTACTAGCCCAAGCAGGTGCTCCTGGCAAACGTAAAATGCTTCCAAATGCACGTCACATGATTCACCAACCTAGCGGTGGTGCTGGCGGGCAAGCAACAGACATGGAAATCCAAGTAAAAGAGATCCTAAAAATGAAGCAAAATCTTACCCAGATTTATGTTAATCATAATTCAAAGGGTAAAACTTTTGACGAATTTTATGCAGCTATGGAACGAGACAACTTTATGAGTGCCCAAGAAGCTGTTGATTTTGGCTTGGTTGACGAAATTGTTACAAAACGCCCATAAAGTGCGTATATAATTGGTAGCCGTAGTACACTATAAATACAACTGTGTAGGAGTGTGCTATGGCCCGCAAGGCATTCAACTGGTCTTTACTGGACCGCGAAACGCTGTACTCAATGCTTTACAAACTTAAAAGCGAGTTTGTAGGCAGACGGGTAGCTATTGACGAAATCTCTAGCAAAATTAGCAAACATCTTAAAAAACATCTTCCAATTCGTGTTACTAGCGAACGTTTTAAAGAAGCAAAAGGTAACGAAATTTGGATAGGAGGCATGTACCATTCAGACTATGACCGCAAAGGCTATAGTCGTTTTATCGAAGTTCAACTAGCATTTCCTCCAGACATTGAATCTATGAAACTATCACTATATCGTTGGCAACGAATTTGTGTAGTTTTTTCGGATATTATGTTGCATGAAATTATACACACACGACAGTTCCGTGCTCGTAACTTTAAACCAATTCCTATGTATCAAAGTACAGCTCAGTACGCCAAAGATCGCAAACAACAGGAATATTATGGAGATAGAGACGAGATGGGCGCACACGCCTTTAACTTAGCCTGCGATATGATTGACATGTTTGGTTGGGATCCAAAAGGAATCGCAGAATATCTTGATAAAAATCAACCCAATCGTAAAAGAAAAACCATGTGGCAACGATTCCTAGCCGCTTTTAATAATAACCACGATCACCCAAAAGTACGACAAATGAAGCTAAAAATTATGCGCCAATTAGAATACGCTTATGCAGGCAAGCCATTTCGTACTAATAATCACTTGACATACTGATATATAGACTGTATAATAGTTACATCAAGTTAACTATTGGAGTTCATTGTGAGCGATCCTTGCCAGTTTGTCATTTCTTCTCTCGAAGATCATCCTAGCCGTTTGAACAAAGAAGCAATTATTCTTGCACAAGCAGAAGCAGGCAACAATCAATTTTTTGAAGGCTGTCGTCTTGCTCTGGATTCGATGATAACTTTTGGACTTAAACAAATACCGGAGAAGAAAGATGAAGACGGCCTTGGGCTTGATTGGAACAATTTTATTAGTCTTGCTATCAGTTTACGTGATCGTCACCTCACCGGCAACGATGCCCGTGATGCCGTTGCTGAAGCCATAAAGCAATCTACTAAATCAGAATGGAATGGTTGGTACCGCCGTATTCTTATCAAGGATCTTCGCTGTGGTACAAGCGAAAAGACCATTAACAAAGTTGTAGAAAAGAAGTGGCCTCAATATGCAGTTCCTGTTTTTAGTTGCCAGCTTGCTCATGATAGTGCTAATCATGAATCCAAAGTTACTGGAAAAAAACTTATCGAAGTCAAACTCGATGGCGTTCGCGTTATTACTATCGTCCATACTGATGGCCGTGTGGATCAATTCAGTCGCAATGGTAAAGAGCTAGTTAACTTTGAGAAAATTAAAGAACAAATCAGTTCCGTTGTAAAGAAAGACCCTCCTAAGTACGATCTAGTGTTAGACGGCGAAGTTATGTCTAGTAGTTTTCAAGACCTTATGAAACAAGTGCATCGCAAGAGTGATGTTGCTGCAGACGATGCTGTTCTGCATTTATTTGATTTATGTCCTTTTGACAAGTTTCAAGAAGGTCGGTGGGACAAAGATCAAACAACTCGTAGTGCCTATGTCAAGGCTTGGGTAGAAAAACATCAAGCAGACTTGCCCAATGTTACTTGTTTAGATCACGAAGAAGTTGATCTCGATACTAGTGCAGGCCGCAAACAATATAGAAAAATTAATCAAAAGGCAATAGAAGGCGGCTATGAAGGCATCATGATTAAGGACCCTAATGCGCCTTATGAATGCAAAAGAACTGCCAGCTGGCTTAAACTAAAACCGTTTATTGAAGTATCGTTAGCTGTTACGGCTGTTGAAGAAGGCACAGGTCGTAACGTAGGTAAATTGGGTGCCTTAGTTTGTGAAGGTGAGGATGATGGAAAGTCAATTCGAGTTAACGTCGGTTCTGGTTTTAGTGATTCCGATCGTGATAATTATTGGGAGTCTCGTGAAACCCTTATTGGTCAAATTGTGGAAGTCCGTGCTGACGCTATCACACAAAACCAGGATGGAAGTTATTCTCTACGGTTTCCGCGCTTCTTACATTTTAGAGGGTTTGACAATGGCGAAAAGATTTGATATTCGTCGCAGTATGCACAAGGATATGTTGTATGGTGCAATGCTTGAGTTAGCAAAAAATCAACGTGTTTGGCACGAAAGTAGTGTAAGTCCAGAATACAGTCACTTGACAGATGACGGTAAGGCCGCTATTATACATGTTGTTGAAGAAATGTTTCGTGGATTACAAACAATCCACAAAGAAGAAGTTAAGGAAGAAGCCAAGCGGCAGACTATGGAAGCACTAAAGTGAAATTTTTTCATTGGGCATTGGTTGTCTGGACCGTTTGCATATCCTTGTTGCTTGGATTAGCTGTAAATGTTGTCAGAGAGCCAAAGCCCGTAACTGAAACAAGAACATTCTGTGCCTATGGAAGGATCTTTGTAGAGTTCGAAGACAACGGTAGAATTTGGGGGACGCTCATGCTAGATTTTTATGGCAGGCCGATTCCCTGTACAGAAGGTAAAGAACCGGAAATTAACAATACAATATAAGGAAAAATGTATGACTAATCCATTTCGTGATCAAGAAAAGTTTATGAGGGCTTGTGATCAGGTTGTAGATAATTGGAGTGTCGATCAATTTAATTTGTACATTAAGTTGATTGAAGAAGAAAAGAAAGAACTAGACGAAGCCATTGCCAAATGCGATAGCGTAGAAATTGTAGACGCACTAACAGACATACTAGTTGTGACTATTGGCGCACTACACAGCATGGGTGCAGATGCTGAGGGTGCGTGGAAAGAAGTCATGCGAACTAACTTTGCTAAGATTGATAAAGAAACTGGCAAAGTTCGTAAACGTGAAGATGGTAAAGTCTTAAAACCCGTGGGCTGGACACCGCCCGAATTAAATAAGTTTTTAACTAAGGAGTAAACTATGTTTGGACATAACTATGCAAGCGATGGTATTATTAACTATCGCACCGCTGGCGAAGTAAATCAAGCTATGGGCCGTGTTTATGGCTACATGGGACTTGCTACTTTAGTCAGCATGATGGTCAGTTTCTTTGTAGGAACTAGTCCCGAGCTTGTGAAATTTTTCTTCACAGGTATTATGCACTATGTGGTGATCTTTGCACCGCTATTAGCAGTCTTTGGAGTTACTATTGCCCTTAACGCTAACCCGCCAAAAGAAATTGCTATTGCACTTCTAGCAGGTTTTGCGGCTTTGATGGGCTTGAGCTTTGCTGTTATCTTTGCTGTTTATACTATGCACAGTATTGTTAGTGCATTTATGGGCGCAGCAGTATTGTTTGGTACTATGAGCTTCTATGGTTACTTTACCAAAAAGGATCTAGATAGCCTAGGTAAATTTATGTTTGTTGGCTTGATTGCCATTGTTATTGCTAGTCTTATCAATATTTTTATTGGTAGCACAGTTATGCAAATGGTAATTAGTGCGTTAGCTATTGTGATCTTCATGGGCCTAACTGCTTATGATACACAACAAATTCGAGAAATTGTTAGTACTGATTCGAGCCCTGCCGCAGAAGTGACCGGTGCATTGACTCTGTACCTAGATTTTATCAATATTTTCTTAAGTCTATTGCAGTTGTTTGGTGATAAAAAGGATTAAAAATGCGTAGTCATTATTGGACAATCGGACCGTTTGCGGATTGGTTGCGTGGCACACCAAAGCTCAAGTGCGGCACCAGTGAAGAATGGAACGACTGGGAAGATCGTGCAAAAGCCGCACATCCTATTCGTTGGTGGATTGCCGAAGAAGGACTCGACTATCTTCAAAAATTTGTTTATTACATTCCGGATCGTCTAAATGACATACGCTATTATATTAATAATCGCTGGGTTAGTCACAGCCATCGTCTTACCGCACATCCTCGAGACATTAAACCTGGTAATTGGAGCGACGTTGGCAATCGCTTTCTTCCTTGTTTGTTCAACGAGCTTGTGGATTTTGTTGAAATAGAACAAGCGTGGCATCACTGCATTTGGAGTGATGAAGCTAAGACTAAGTTCAATGTTCCATGGTACCGTAAAGGTTGGTTGCGTTGGCGTACATGGCGTTGCCCAGAAGCTGGGCTTGAATATCTACGCTGGGCTACTACATTAACCAACGAAGAGTTCCTTGACGAAGGTGAAAAACATCTAGCTGAACCAACTTATCAAGCCAAGGCCGCCAAAGAAATTATCGAGCTTTATACTTGGTGGACTGTGACATATCGCAATCGCCCTGATGCGTACGATGCCAGTGGTTGGAGTGCTTACTGTGAAGCAAGTCGTGCGGCCAACGGTGGTCGTTTAAGTTTTGGTAGCGCCGATAAGACCCCTGAACTTAAAAAGATGAGCGATGAAGCACATAAAAAACTTCGAGAAATTGAAGAAGCATATACTAAGGAAGAGGAAGAAATGATGATTCGTCTTATCAAGATTCGCGAGAGTCTTTGGACATGAAAGATGAAAGAATCATTTGGCTTCGAAAAGCTAAAACAATATTAGATCGAACCGGTCCTGGTATGTGTCTTGCAAAGTGGCTTCAAGTCACTTTGCATTTGCAAAACGGACATACACATAGTTGCCATCATCCAAATACACATCAAATTCCTTTAGAAGAAATTTTAGAGGATCCTAGTGCTTTACACAATACAAAGTTTAAAAAAGAACAACGTAAAATGATGATGACTGGTAGTAGACCAGAAGAGTGTCATTTTTGCTGGCAAGTTGAAGACTCTGCGCCAACCGATTCAGATATCTTTAGTGATAGGATCTATAAAAGCACAGACGAATGGGCAGGCAAGTCTCGTTATTTTGATGTGATGGAAGCAGGCTGGGAACATAACATAAAGCCAACTTATCTTGAAGTTAGTTTTAGTCATGCTTGTAACTTTAAGTGTGCCTATTGTAGTCCACACATTTCTAGCAAGTGGATGGAAGAAATTGAAAAATTTGGTGGGTATCCTACTACACTTCAATACAATAATTTAGAACACACTAAGCATCAAGGTAAAATGCCTATTCCTATCAAGGAACATAATCCATATGTTGAAGCATTTTGGAAATGGTGGCCGGAAATTTATCCAACACTTCATACATTCCGTATCACAGGTGGTGAGCCTTTAATGAGTAAAGATACCTTTAAAGTTCTTGACTATATTATTGAAAACCCTAACCCTAATTTAGAACTTGCTATTAACAGTAATTGTGTTTTACCTGACAAACTATTTGATAAATTTCTTGACAAGATTAAAATCATTCAAGAAACAAATGCTGTTAAAAGATTTACGTTGTTTACAAGTGCCGAAGCGTATGGCGCAAAAGCTGAATATATCAGAAACGGCATGAACTACGACACATGGCTAGACAATTGTCATAGATTCTTAAGCGAAGTGCCGAAAGCAAACTTTAGTATAATGTCAACTTACAATGCTCTTTCTGTTACTTCATACACAGAATTTTTAAAAGATGTATTGTTAATGAAATTAAAACACTACGACCCGGATCGTTCAATCAATTTAGACATTCCTTATTTGGATAATCCAAAATGGATGAGTGTTAGAATACTTCCGTTAGAATACAAGGCTCAAATAGCAAAACAAATAAAATTTATGGAGTCAAATTACTGTGATGGTAAAGGATTCCACGGTTGGGAAGTTTCTAAATTGGAGCGAATCCAATACTTGTTTGGTGAGCAACGAGAAGCCAATTATCTAAAAGATTTTGCTTTGTTTTTTGATGAGCACGATAAACGCAGAAATACCAATTTTTTGGACACATTTCCAGAATTAGCGGAGCTGTATGCTGAATGCAAGAGCTTGACATAAGTACATTTCGGTGCTATAATACTTGTATTGTTAATTAACCAGGAGCATAAATTGGCTAAAGCTGCAACCAAAACTCGTGTAACCAAAAAGCAAGTGATTGCACATCGTACCAAAGCACCCAAAGATCATAGTCCAACTTGGGACGATGCTGAGAGTCTATCTGCTGACGAGTTTAATAAAAAATTCCGTAATGCTATGGACTACTACCGTTTGGAATTTAGCAGTAAAGATTTGAAGCCTGCTGTTATCAAATGGATGACTAGTATTGGTTGCACCAAAGACGACATCCAATCATTTAAGAAAACCAAAGATAATCGTTGTGGCGGAACTATGGGTGCAATCGCAAGTTGTCTGCTTCGCGGTATGCCTGCTGTTCGTGCAGATTTTAACAATGGGCGCGATACAGCCGCTTGGTTGCGCGAACGCATTAACGAAGTGATTCGTGAAGGTAAAGACGACATTGACGAAGAAGCAGAAACCAAAGTTGAAAAACCTGCGGTGTTTACCCCATCGATCCAAGATCGTGTACGTGAATCTGCTTACAAAATGACTGAAGAAATTGAAGACGCTATTGAAAGTTTTCAAACAGATCCAGAAAATTTTGATCCTAAAGCATTTAAAGTTTTGAACTTACTCAAAGGTAAAGAAGCCAAAGCTGCCCATGCACGTATTATTAAAAGTTTTTACAGCCGTGACTTGGCAGAACTTGAAGAACTTGCTAGTGGTAACGCCGACGAACAGTTGCGCGAAGGTTACAGCCATCGCAGTCGCAAACAAATTAAAAATTTGATTGCATTCTATCAAGAAATTATGAGTGCGTGTGATATGCTTGGGCAAGAAGCCAAAGTTAATCGTAAGCCACGTAAGGCTAAAGTTGTTCCTAAAGATAAAATTGTTGCTAAACTCAAGTTCAAGAAGACTGACGAGCCTTTGAAGCTGGTATCTATCAATCCAGCAGACATTATTGGTAGCAAAGAATTGTGGGTGTTTAACACTAAAACACGTAAACTTGGCAAATATGTTGCCAACGAATACATGGAACTCGGTGTTAAAGGCACTACAATTACAGGATTCAACGAGCATACTAGCATACAAAAAACTATTCGTAAGCCTGAAGAAAAGCTCAAAGAATTTAAAGCTGCAGGTAAAGTACAGTTGCGTAAATTCTTAGACGAAATTAATGCTACAGACACTAAAATGAACGGACGCATTAACGAAGAAACTGTGCTACTCAAAGTAGCATAAGATTAAAGCCCAGGTTAACTGGGCTTTTTTTTGGCTGTAGGATACTCTTAGTCTAAGATAAATACAGGACAAGAGACTTTATTATGAGCCAAATTTTTACGATCCAAGACGACAAAATCATTATTAAAACACTCTCTGTAGAAAAAGTACAGGGTGATGTAAGTGTTGAAGGTACACTTACTGTAAACTCGTTAAAAGTGCTGGACCAAGATCAGCCACCAATTGATATTGTTTTTGAAAATATTAACTGGACGGTTGAATCAGAAACAGAACTATTCAGCAAGGGTTTACACTGGACATGGCCAACAGGATCAGTTCAGCTGGCATATCGTTCGGGTGCAAGATTATGGACTGATGCTGATATTGACCTTGCAGCAAATAAATCATATCGAATCGACAATATACCTGTTATTGACAAAGAAAGTCTTGGCGGCTCAATTACAAGAAGTAACTTAAAAGAATTAGGTTCATTGCGTAAACTTACAGTTACAGGCGATGCAACTGTTGGAGATTTTGCACATTTCAATAGTTCTTTTGGACGTTTAGGTCTAAACACAGACAACCCTAACGGCGTTTTAAGTGTTGTTGATAACAACGTAGAAGTAATAGTCAGTTCTCCTAGAGACAACCTAGCACAAATAGGAACTTATACTAATCACGATCTAGAACTAGTAACTGATAACTTACCAAGAATTGCTATAAAGAGTAACGGGCAAGTTGTGTTTGGAAACGAATCAACTAAAAATGCTGATGTTAGAATCTACGGAACTCTAACTGTTGATACTGTTGTTGCTGATAACAGAATTGACAGATATCAACCTTTAGAATTTAAAACCAGCAGAGATAGAGCAATCTACGGTCAAGGACTTATTTGGACCGGAACTGGTAATATGCGTCAGTTTATCATGATGGCTGGCCCAGATAGATTATGGAGTACTGAATCAATCGACTTAGCAGAAGATCAAAGTTACATGATTAATGGTGTTTCATTACTTTCATCAAAAGGACTAGGAAGCTCTGTTACACAATCAAACATTTCTAAATTAGGAACTTTAGAAGAATTAAATGTAGAAGGCGAAGCAACTTTCTTTGAAAGAATCAATGCTACACGTTCTGTTATTAATGCTAAAAACATTTTGTTTAATGACGGAAATGAATTTACTATCACAAACAGTCGTTTAGCATCAAATCAAAAAATTGTACTCGAAGTATTAGGACAAGAAACATTTTACGCAGATCGAAACGAAATTGCTATTGGCGATAAACAAGACAATAGAAAACCAGTTAAAGTATTCGGTCAAATGACTGTAGGAATCAATACGCCACCAGAGGGTGTTGATTTTGCTGTTAGTGGAAATATTCAATTTGCAAACAAAAAATTTGTAACTGGTACGAGTGCGCCAAATAGCGGTTCATTCAGCAAAGGAGATATCTGCTGGAATTCCAATCCAACTGTAGACAACTATATTGGTTGGGTTTGTATTGACGGCGGCGCTCCAGGACAATGGTTACCATTTGGCACAATTAGTCGCCAATAATGTTGACTCTATAATACAAAACTGTATAATTACATTATGCGGCCTTAGGCGTCATCCCGCAATATAAATTCTGCCGCCATTGCTAATCTAAAGGAGATAACAATGGCAAAATTCTATTCAACAAAAACTTACGGAAACGATCGCGGCTTATCATGCTGTTTTAGACAATGGCGTGCCACACATAGTCACTGCTCAACACTACACGGATATTCAATTGGTATCAAACTCATATTTGAATGTGATACACTAGATGACAAAAATTGGTGTATGGACTTTGGTGGACTAAAGGTATTCAAAGAGTGGGCAGACTATATGTTTGACCATACTTTGGTAATTGCAGAAGATGACCCTATGCTGGATCGTTTTAAAGAAATGAGTGGCTGGAGTTCAAATCCAGAACACGATGGCAATGCGGAGCGTGTGCAAGTAGAACCATATCGCAGACAAGGTGTTTGCGATTTACGCATTGTACCTGCTGTAGGTTGCGAAATGTTTGCTAAAATGGCATATGACAAAATGGCAGAGCTGTTAGCAAATGGTAATATGCGTTATCCAATCAATCCAAGTGTGAGAGTTAAATCTGTTGAAGTGTTCGAACATGGAGCCAACTCAGCAATCTACGAAGGATAAAATGTGGCGCATTTGGGCTAAAGCTCTAGGCGAAAAAGCAGGCAGTTCGGACGCCGAGGCGGACCGAATCGCTTGCATTCGTACGTTAATTGTGTTAATATACATTATCACAAACTTTTTCATAATTGCAGGCGTTATAAGGCATTGGTAATGGGCAAAATAGGCTTTGCGTGTAAATGGATCGATCACGCCGATCAAGTAGATGGCATCAAAAAAGATGCCGATGCAAGTCAGTATAACACTGGCACAACAACCATAACTTGGTTAAATAAACAAAGCAAAGACGTTGCCGAACAACGCTTGTGGGACCTGATGGTTCGAAACATTACGGCTACAAAAAATCTTGTAGACCGTGTAGGAGGTCTTGATGAAAATCTTAGGATGGTTCGCCTTAGTAGCGACATTCTTCCTGCTTATACCGAGCCTAGCTGGAGTTATTTTTGGCGTAAGTCTGACGTTGTCAGCTATCTTGAGCGCAATTTTAGCCTTATCGGTGATAGTGCTCGTGCAAGCGGTACCCGTGTTTCTATGCATCCTGGCCAGTTTGTTGTTCTTGCTAGTGTTAACGAAGGCATTGTTCAACGATCTATAGAAGAATTTGAATATCATACCGACATGGCTCGATACATGGGCTACGGTAAGAAATTTCAAGACTTTAAGATTAATGTACATATCTCAGGCAAACAAGGCCCAGACGGCATTAGAAGTGCTTACAAACGACTTAGTCCTGAAGCACGTAATTGCATTACTATCGAGAATGAAGAAAATTCTTGGGGTTTAGATGACTGCCTTACTATTTCTGATCTTGTCCCTATTGTGCTTGATATACATCATCATTGGATCAGAGAAGGAGAATACATTGATCCTACTGAGGACAGAATCAAGAAGGTTGTTGATAGTTGGCGCGGCGTTCGTCCTACTATGCATTACTCCGTATCTCGAGAAGATATACTTGTTGGGCATTGCCCAAACACTATGCCAGATTACAAACTGCTCTTAGAATCTGGATACAAAAAACAAAAACTAAGAGCACATTCAGATTTTTACTGGAATTACAAAACTAACGAATGGGCAATAAATTTTCTAAACCAATTCGACATCATGTGCGAAAGCAAGGGCAAAAACCTCGCCAGCATGGAACTGTACAATCAGGCTCAAACTTATCTAGAGAACAATTAATTCATCGTATTGAAACTCTTCGAGAGCGACTCGAAGAGTTGGATCAGCAGGCTGTATCCGACGATATCGGCAAGCAAAAAGAAAAGATACTGATTGAATTCAATCAGTACCTAGAAAAACTTAAAAGATTCGATTAAGATTGTTTTGGTTGTTTTGGCTTGCGTGGCTTTTTGGCTGCTGCAGGTTTCTTTGCACGAGGCTTTTTAGCAGGTGCTACTGACTCCACCATAGCTTGTGATGCTTGTTCAGCAACCGGTGCTGGTTCTGCAACCACAGGCGTTTCAACCTTGTACGGTGCTGCTTCTGGTTGTGTTGCTTCTGCTGTTTTACTGCCAAATAGTTTTTTAAAAAATCCAATCATGATTGATTTTCTCCTTGTGATTTATTTATAATTATATATGCTACTATATTAAAATATGCATAAAAATTTACCAATAGTCGTTGTAACTTGTATACGAGACCTGCCAATGTTATGTTTGCAGGCTGAAAGTATGAAAACTTACTACAACACTTGGTTGCCCAAAGATTATGCTAAAACAGATTTATATATTGTTGTAAACGAACCCAAGGAAAAGCTCGATCACTGGAATGCACACTTTGAGCACATATCTAAAGAATACGATCGATTTAATGTAACAGTTTTATACAGAGATCAATTTATAAATGATTGGAATACATGGATACCTAGTGATAAAAATCCTTGGGCAGTAGGTTGGGAAACACAACAAATACTCAAATTAGCGATAGCTGAAAAAATTCAAGCTGTTGGTTACTTTTTATTAGACAGTCAAAATTTTTTAACAAATGCATGGGGTACATCCATGTACCCAATCATAGACGGCAAGTTGCCCTACAGGCCGGCCATTTTTAATATGCCTATGTCTATATGGGAAGACTATTCTAATATTCTAAATCTCCAAAATGTTAAACCCAACGAAAAGACTTTAAACATTTGCACTCCGTTATTTTTTAATACAGAGCTAGTTTGTTCACTGCTAAAAACAAAATCTACTCTGGGTGAATTTTCGTCGTGGTTTAGGACAGCATCTAGAATCAAAAGTGAATTTACCCTTTACTATCTTTGGGCAGAAAAGCAAGGGGGTTTTGATAAATTCCACTACGAGGCTCCTAGCTGGGCTGGCCACTTTTTAAGAGATAACAAGAATTTTAGTTTAGAATTTGCTAAGTTCATCGACAGCATAGGAAAAATACCCCATCAAGCCTGGGTATCTATAAATCATAGAGCCTGGGGAGATATGACAGACGAACAATATCAATTGCTTAAAATAAAAATAAGAAATTTGGGATTATACGATAGTCACTTTGACAAGTATCGTGAAGAATACGTAGATATAAAAATATAGTGACAAGTGCCAATTTACCTCGTGCTCACGTTGGCTGTGCTACCCAGAAACAGGGAAAAAAGTAGCTTGAGGATCCTTGGATGCCCTGTTGACCACTTGACTGAATATTTATAGGTAAATATTAAACCATGTATAATTTTATCAAATATGTTTTAAACGAAGGCAAAACAACTAAGACCTTAACGCAAACTCCGCTACCTTACGGAAAAACTGAACTCGGGCGTAGCCTAAGTAAACAGTCGCTGGACTATCATTACGGTAAACTTTACAAAGCCTATGTAGATCGATATAATTCAGGTGAAGGCGATCCAGATTTTAACGAAGCTGGCGCATTCTTGCATGACTTATATTTTACACAATTTCAAGCACCAAAAGGCACTAACAAGCCAGATGGGTCTGCGGGCGAGTTTATTGCTAAACATTTTAAAGACTTTGATAATTTTAAGAAAGAATTTGAAAAAACTGCTATGTCTATTCAAGGCAGCGGCTGGGTGTATCTAGCTCGTAATGGTGAAATTAAAACCATTAAAAATCACGAAATTAAGATGGATATTGTATTCTTAATTGACTGGTGGGAACATGCCTGGGCATTAGATTATCAAGCTGATAAAAAGGGTTACCTAAACAATCAGTGGAAAATCGTTAACTGGAACGTTATTAGTTCTAGAGTTGGTCTATCGTCTTAAGACTACTGACAGGCATATCCCAAACTTTTCTCGCTTCTACGCCTTTACTCTGGGCAAACTTTTTAGCATCGCAGTCACCGCAAACATGATAGACGTTATTGTTTAAGCGTTTAGGATCCATGTTGCCCTTGTCGCGCTTAAACATGCCGCTGCAACAATCGCACTGAAATATCAGCACAGTTTTTTTACGCATATAGGCATGCATAGTACCATACTTGCTCTTGCGATAATGGCATTGTTGTGCGTATTCTTGTCCTAAGTACATAATTGTATTTACATTAAGGTTATAAAATCCTTTTGATAAATACCATATCGAGGGCAATCATGATTACTATTTCCCAGTCAGCAAAAGAAAAAATTAAGGATTTACTCTATGAAGAAGGCAATCCTAAACTAGCTCTGCGTACTTTTGTACAAGGCGGCGGATGCAGCGGTTTTAGCTATGGTTTTACGTTTGATGAAGAAGTAAACGAAGACGATTTTGAAATCCCTTTGGACGAGTTTAAAGTGCTAGTAGACAGCATGAGTATGCAGTATCTGCAAGGTGCAGAAATAGATTATAAAGAAGAGCTAATGGGCTCTCAATTTACAATAAAGAATCCTAACGCAACTACTACTTGCGGTTGCGGGTCAAGTTTCGGAGTATAAAATAAATGTCAAAACAAATTATTGATATCGGTGTACAGGGTAACGACGGTACTGGTGACAGTATTCGCGAATCGTTTAGAAAAGTAAACGAAAACTTTACAGAGCTGTACGCTGTATTTGGTGTAGATGGCGCAATCAATTTTACAGATTTAAGCGATACTCCTAAAACCTACGACCCAAATCAAATTATCGTTACCGACAACGCTGGTGAAAAATTAACAGCTAGAAATATTGTAGCAGAAGGTGCTATTAGTATTAACACAGACGATGATGCAAACATTGTCTTTACTGTTGACCAAACAGGTTTATCGGGCGACTTAGATCCTAGACTTGCTAACCATTTAAATGCTAACGGACTTAGTATTGTTCGAATGGCAGATCCTAGTGCTTCCATCGTTAGCTCATGGAATGCAACGCATCCTACAGCACAGACAACTCTAAACCAGATGCCTGTTACTGTAAACTATGCAAACAATAACTTCTTAAAAGTCAGCACAGGAAATACAGTTTCAGGAGCATTAAAGCCTCGAGCAGAACCAGATTTTCCAAATTATCTTGATGCCGATTATGATCCAGATCTAACAGGCAATTATCTTTCAACTGAAGCAGTTCAACGTAAATTCCTAGTTTCTCGTAAGGGAGACACAATGACAGGCAAGTTGACACTATCAGACCATCCAGCGCCTTTAGAAGGTTATGGTACTCCTAACGGTGCAAGCGATTTACAAGCTGCTACAAAATTCTATGTTGATAACCAAGTTTTCTCAAGTGCTGTAAATTTATATGTTAGTCAAGCAACTGGCGATGACTTACAGCAAAAAACTCCAATTGGTAAGGAAGGACGCTTCTGGCAGTATGCTTATAAGTCAATTGGTGCTGCGGCTCTTGCAGCAGAGAATATCATTGCTCTAGCTAATCAAGAACCTGGACCTTATCGTCAAAAATTGAGCTATACTATTGGGCCTGATCAAACATTTAGTACCATTACCAATGTTACATTACAAGACGGTAATACAGCAGTAACTGGTTACCAAGATGGTTTTGACTTATTACAGTTAAACAAAGAATTCATTCAAGCAGAAACTATTGCTTATATTAACGAAAAATACGTTAATACATTTACATATGATAAAGCTAAATGTCAACGAGATGTTGGCTACATCCTAGATGCTGTTGGTTATGATATTGTTCTAAATACAAACTTTAACAGTAATCGAGCTGCAACTTTCTATTTCAATGGAACCGGTGAGAAAGTTTTAGGAACACAGTTAAGTCAAACTATCGAAGCTATCAAATATGCAAGAGATGAAATTTTAAATTTCTCTTATGACAACACAGCTCTTAGCGTTTATATTGGTCAAGTTATTGATGCTCTATGTTACGATCTTGTTTTACAAACAAACCTTCAAAGTATTTTTGTAGGTATATTATTTCCTTATTCAAATACTGATGTTAGCGTAACACAATTAACAGCAATATTAATTGATCTACAAGAAAATATTCAAGCATTACCACAAGTTAGTACAATTCCAGCTGCATTATCGTCAATACAGCAAAACATTAATGCAATTATTAATATAATTTCTGGCGATGAAATTCCAACTCCTGTATTCACAAGTCAACCAGATACGTTACAAGGACAAGAAAGCGCGAGAGATTTAATGTTAGCAAACATCGATTTCTTACAAGCTGAAACAGTTGCTTATCTTGGAGCTGAATATCCAAACTTATCCTACGACAGAGTTATTTGTAAACGAGATATCCAATATATCTCTTGGGCATTAATTTATGATTTTATGTACGGTGGACAAAGTCAAACCGTATGGGCAGGACTTAGATACTGGGATGGTTTACAACAACTAATTGCAGGTTATGAAGTTGCTCCATTCTTAGATTTATTAGATTATATCAAGACTCTAATTGTTTCAATTGTTAATAGTGATAGTCCTGCTACAGTTTATCAACAAAGTGTAAAACAATATCGAAACGAAACATTACTAAACGGTGGCGTTGTTGTATCATCAAC